>Ga0193751_1001837_pt1 | contig 13225 bp, 12 predicted proteins | sample L1c2metaG_FD_143050 | JGI IMG/M metagenome (GOLD analysis project Ga0193751, IMG submission 143050) | Soil microbial communities from a riparian zone of the East river system, Colorado, United States - L1c2 | ecosystem: Environmental > Terrestrial > Soil > Riparian zone | place: USA: East River... | reverse complement strand
GGGGCCTGCATGCAGCAACTGCATGCCCGAGCCCACTGCGACCAGATCCGCGGCGATGTTAAGCGCGTTGGCCACGATCAATAGCCCGACGAGAGCGATCACGACGCCTCGGGCCTTGCCGCCGAGCCGCTCGGTGGCAAGCTCACCCAACCCCTTCCCCGTCGCAAGCGCCGTCCGGTCGCAGATCTCCTGCACCGCAGCCATCAGCGGAAACGTCAGCAGCGCCGTCCAAAGGAACCCGAACCCAAATCGCGACCCGGCCTCCGCATACGTCGCGATCCCGGATGGGTCATCATCAGACGCACCCGTCACCAAGCCAGGCCTAAGCGCCCGCAAATAGCCACGCATGAACCCAGGACTCGCCGCCTGCGTCGTGTCAACCCGCGTCCGCTGACGACGACCCCTGCCGCCTCTTCTCGGCGTATCAGTCACGCCCAGCCACTATCAAGGTCGGTGACCGGTACAAAGTCTCCGGGACATCCCGCGGATAGGGAGAGTTCGGCGGCTTTCCCAAGCAGCGCGAGCATATGCCGCCCGCATGCGCGACCGCCGTCTCGCCCGAGCGTTCGTGCCTGTCAGCCGGCGGCAGGCGTGAGAATCACAACCGGGATTTCGCGGCTGGTCTTCGCCTGGTAGTCGTCGTACCCGGAGTACAGCCGCGTCATCAGCGTCCATAGACGCGCACGCTCGTCCGGCGTGGCTGTGTCTGCATGCACCTCGAGCTTTCGGCTTCCGACCTGGATCGTCGCGTCGGGGTTGCCGCGCAGGTTCAGGTACCAGGCCGGGTGCTTCGGCGCTCCGCCGACAGATGCGACGACGACGTACCTTCCGGCATCCTCGGCATAGAGCAGAGGCGTCGTGCGCTGCTTGCCGGTCTTCCGGCCCGTCGTCGTCAGCAGCAGCACCGGTGCGACCTTGAAGCGGCCACCGATGCGACCGCCGCTCGCCCTGTAGAGGGCGACGTGCACCCTCGAGACGAGCTTCAAGATCATCAGGCCGCGACGCGATCGCCGAGCAGCAGTTCCGCGATCTGGATCGCGTTCAGCGCGGCGCCCTTGTTCAGGTTGTCGCACGCGAGGAAGAGCACCAGGCCGTTCTCTCCCGCCCGATCGGGACGGATCCGGCCGACGAGCACATCGTCCGTCTTCGCCGCCGCGCCCGGCGTCGGCACGTCCACGAGCCGAACCGACGGCGCCGCGCCGAGCACGACCGACGCCTGCTCGGGCGAGAGCGGCTCCTCCAGCTCGATCCACACGGCTTCCGCGTGCCCGACGAGCACGGGGACGCGCACCGTCGTCGCGCTGATCGGCAGGTCCGGCAGCTCGAGGATCTTGCGCGTCTCGGACCGGAGCTTCGACTCCTCGTCCGTCTCGTCGCCGTCCCAGCTCCAGTCCATCGACAGGTCGTGCTCGGCCGGCGGCTCCGCGAGCAGCTGCTCCATCCGCGCCGCGCCCTTGCCGGAGACCGCCTGATACGTCGACACGCGCACGCGCTTCAGACCGGCGGCCTCGTGCAGCGGGCCCAACACGCAGGTCAACGGAATCGTGCAGCAGTTCGGATTGGCAACGATTCCGTCGTGCTCGTGCGCGCGCTCGCCGTTCACCTCGAGCACGACGAGCGGCACACCCGGCTCGAGGCGGTACGCGGACGACTTGTCGACCACGACCGCGCCGCCGCGCACCGCATGCGGCACGAGCTCGCGCGACGCCGACGTGCCGACGGAGAACAGGGCAAGGTCGACTCCGGCGGACGCGAGCGCCTCCGGCGTCGCCTCCTCGACGACGATCCCGCCGTCGAGCGTGCGTCCCGCCGAGCGCGCCGAGGCGAATGCGCGCACGTTCTCGTGCCCGCGCTCGCGCAGCAGTCGCATCGTCACCGCGCCGACGGCGCCGGTAGCGCCGACGACGGCGATGCGCGCGTCAGCCACCGACCCGCTCCTCGGCGAAGAGCCGGAACTTCTCGTGCACCGCCAAGACGGCCTTCTCGACATCGGCCGCGCGCACGACGCAGGAAACGCGGATGGAGGACGTGGAGATGATCTCGATGTTGATGCCGGCATCGGCGAGCGCCTCGAACATGTCGGCGGCAACGCCGGGATGGCTTTTCATGCCTGCACCGATGAGCGAGACCTTCGCGATGTCCGGGTCGTACACGATCCCGCGTGCCCCGATCTCTTCGCGCAGCCCTTCGAGGGTCGGCTCCGCGGCGTGAAGATCCGTTTTCGGCAGCGTGAACGAGATGTCCGTCGCGCCGTCGAGGGAGACGTTCTGCACGATCATGTCGATGTTCACGCCCGCGTCGGCGAGCGCGCGGAACACACGCGCGGCGACGCCCGGCCGGTCGGGCACGCCCAGCACCGTGGCCTTCGCCTCGGTGGTGTCGTGCGTCACGCCGGAAACGATCGCCTTCTCGAGCACGAGCTGATCCTCCTCGCAGATCCAGGTGCCTTCGACGTCGCTGAACGCCGAGCGCACGTGGAGAGGAACACCGTACCTGCGTGCGATCTCGATCGACCGCGCCATCATCACGCGCGCGCCGGTGGCAGCCATCTCGAGCATTTCCTCGTAGCTGACCTTCGGCAGCTTGAGCGCGTCGGGCACGAGCCGCGGGTCGGCGGTGAACACGCCTTCGACGTCGGTGAAGATCTCGCACGCGCCTCCGAGCGCCGCCGCGAGCGCGACCGCCGTCGCATCCGACCCGCCACGACCGAGCGTCGTTACTTCGTGCTCCGACGACACGCCCTGGAAGCCGGCGACGAGCACGATCTTCCCGTCGTCCATCGCGTCGTTGATGCGTGCCGCCCGCACCTCGACGATCTTCGCCTTGCCGTGGACGGTGTCGGTGAGGATCCCCGCCTGCGAGCCGGTGAGCGAGATCGCCTCGTGGCCGAGATCGTGGATCGCCATCGCGCAGAGCGCGTTCGAGATGCGCTCGCCGACCGAGACGAGCATGTCGTACTCGCGCGGATGCGGGTGCGGCGAGACCTCGTGCGCGAGGCGGATGAGGTCGTCCGTCGTGTCGCCCATCGCGGAGAGGACGGCGACCACGCGATGTCCGGTTTCGCGCGCCTCGACGAGCCGGCGGGCGACGTCCTTGATCTTCTGCGTGTCGCCGACGGAGGTGCCGCCGAACTTCATCACGACCAAATCTTGGCCTCGTTGAGCCGCGTCCGCGGCGAGCTGCGGGATCTCTTCGTGGTCCGTGACGGTCACGAAAAGGAGTGTGCCTACATCTCGCGGCGGCCGGTCAACGCACGGCCGAGCGTGACCTCGTCTGCGTACTCGAGGTCGCCGCCGACGGGCAGGCCGCTCGCGAGGCGCGTTACGCGCACTCGGCCGCGCAGCCGGTCGGCGAGGTAGGCGGCGGTCGCCTCGCCGGTCATGTTCGGGTTCATCGCGAGCACGACCTCCTGCACACCGTTGCGGTCGACGCGGCGGAGGAGCTCGTCGATGCGCAGGTGCTCCGGGTCGACGCCGTCGATCGGCGAGAGCGCGCCGCCGAGGACGTGGTACAGACCGCGGTACTCGGCCGTCCGCTCGAGCGAGAGCAGGTCGACCGGCTGCTCGACGACGCAGATCATCGTGCGGTCGCGCCGCGCGTCGAGGCAGATGGCGCAGACCTCCTCCTCGGTAAGGTTTCCGCACTCGTTGCAGAAGCGGACGCGCTCCTTCACGTCGCGGATCGCGTCCGCGAGCGCGTTGGCCTCGGTCTTCGACACCTGGAGCAGGTGGAACGCGAGCCGCTGCGCCGTCCGGCTGCCGATCCCGGGCAGGCGGGTCAACTGCGCGACGAGGTTGTCGACAGAAGGGGAGAGCACCCATCCAGCGTAACCGCGGGTGTCGGACGCCTTGGCCTCTCGCCGAGCGCCACGACCGAGGCCGCAGGCTAAGCGTGCTTAGCCTGCGGCGGACGAAGCGGGTGATCCTGCCGCAGGCACGATCGCCCACGCAGAACGAACCCGTCGCCCGACTCCCGCGGAGCGGAACCTGATCTGAACGAAGTGCGCAGCACTTCGTTCAGCGAGAGAAGTCCCAGGCCCAGCCCCAGACGACCACGCCGATGAGGGCAAGGACGATGAGCAGCCACAACCAGTTCGAGAAGAGGAAGCGGCCGCGCAAGCCGCCTACCCGCCGAGGCCGGGAAGCCCGAGGTCTCCCAGCCCAAACTCGCCGATCATCTGCTGCGCCCGCGCCTCGACGGCGGCGTGCGCGGACCGGAGCGCCTCGTTCACGCCTGCGAGGACGAGGTCGGCGAGGCCTTCGGCGTCGTCGGGGTCGATCGCGTCGCGGGAGATCTCGATCGATAGCACCTCGCCGGCGCCGTTCGCGGTCACCTTCACCATCCCGCCGCCGACCGACGCCTCGGCCGTCTCCTTCTTTGCCTCCTCCTGCATGCGCTGGACGCGCTCCTGCATCTCCGCCGCCTGCTGCATCAACTTGTTCATGTCGAAGCTCATTCGGGATCCCTCTCGCGTGCATCGAGGTCGGTCTTCAGCAGCTCGATGATCCGCTCCTCGCCCGCCGGCTCGTCGAGCTCCAGCGCTTCGGCGTCGCCCTCGCCGACGGCGAACGCGAGCGCGAGCCGCCGGCCCGTCACCTCGTACAGGGCGTCGGCGAGCATTGTCGCGGCCTTTGGGTCCTCCGCAAGCTGGCGGTGGAACGACGCAGTGGCCGGGAACTCGACCGTGAGCGTGTCACCCGCGAGTTGCGCGGGCCGCGCCTCCCCGAGCACGGTCGAGATCGGGATCGACCGCTCGGCGACCGCCGGAACGATCGTCCGTGCCCACGCCTCCTGGAGCTGCTCGAGCTCCACGTCGGGCGGCGACGCCGTCGCAGTCGGCTCTGTCGGACGCGCCGGACGCTCGGGCGGAGCCACCACGCGCGGTGCGGAGCTCGAACGCGACTCGAGTTGCTCGAGCCGATACGCAAGCGACTCGCGCGCCATGTCGCTTGCGGGTCGCGTGACCTTGACGAGCGCGAGCTCGAGCGGCAGGCGCGGATCGCCGCCCTGGCGCATGTCGTCGACGGCCACCGCGAGCAGGTCGATCAGCCGGATCGCCGTCGCCTCGCCGAGCTGATTCGCCTGCGCGCGCAGGCGCTCGCGGGTCTCCTCCGTCACGGGGAGCGAGTCCGGCACCTCGCCCATGTGCTGCACGAGCAGCAGCTGCCGCATGTGCTCGATGAGCTCCGTCACGAGCCTGCCGATGTCGTGCCCCTGCTCGGACAGCTCCTCGACGAACGTGAGCGCGCCCGCGGTGTCGCGGTCGACGACGAGGTCGCACAGCCGGAACAGCGCCTCCTCCTCGACGGTGCCGAGGAGCTGCAGCACGGATTGCACGGTGACGTCGTTCTCGGTCGCGGCGGCGAGCTGGTCGAGCGCCGACTCGGCGTCGCGGTACGAGCCGCGTGCGGCGCGCGCGATGAGCGCGAGCGCCTGGTCGGGCGCCGCGATCTGTTCCTTGTCCGCGATCATGCGCAGCCGCTTGAGCAGGTCCTGGAGCCGCGGGCGCTGGAACACGAACGTCTGGCAGCGCGACCGCACAGTCGAAAGGACCTTCGACAGGTCGGTGGTGCAGAAGATGAAGACGAGATGGGGCGGAGGCTCCTCGATCAGCTTCAGCAACGCGTTCCATGCCGCGTCCGTGAGCTGGTGCGCCTCGTCGAGGATGTAGACCTTGTAGCGGCCCTCGACCGGCTGGAGCACGACGCGGTCGCGGATCTCGCGCACGTCGTCGATGCCGCGCTGCGACGCCGCGTCCATCTCGATCACGTCGAGCGAGGTGCCTGCGGCGATCGCAAGGCAGGCGTGGCACGTGCCGTCGGGCGTCACCGTCGGGCCTTGCACGCAGTTGAGGCTCTTCGCAAGGATGCGCGCAAGCGACGTCTTGCCGGTCCCACGCGGGCCTGCGAAGAGATACGCCTGGCGTACCTGTCCGGACGTGATCGCGTTCTTCAGCGTCCTCACGACCGCCTCCTGTCCGACCACCTCGTCGAAGCTCTGAGGACGGTATTTCCGGTACAGGGCAGCCATTGACCGATCATACGGGCCGGGCTGCCCGCGCACCTGGAAGGGAATGCTTAGCGCTGCTTCCTTCCGGATCTGACGCGGTTCACAAGCTTCCACTGCGCGGAGCCCGACCCGCAGAGGAGTGTAGCTTTGCCGCTCGTGGACGCTAAGAGGGCGCTTCTGGGCAGGCTCTTCGACCATGCGCCGCTCTTCCCGCCGGCGAGCATGACGCTGCCGGACGCGCTCGCAGAGGACGCGCGCGCACAGGCGAGCCCGGACGCGTGGATCCTCGGCCGCTTCGTCGTGCCCGAGGGCGTCGAGGTCGAGGGTCGCGAGCTCGCGATCGTCGGGGGCGCCACCGAGCGCCAGGGCAACGACCTCTACATCGAGGGGTCCTCGAAGATCCGCTGCGGTGCAGCGATCCCGACCGTGGAGGAATTGGCGGCGTTCGTGCGCGGCTGCCGCGAGGACGACGTCGTCTTCAAGGCGACGGCGGGCCTGCATCACGCGTATCCGACCGACGCGGGAGAGCATGGGTTCCTCAACCTGCTCGCAGCGTGCGTCTTCGCCGACGAGGAGGACGCGCTGCGCGCGCAACGCGGCGCATTCGAGCTCGACGCCGAGTCGTTTCGCTGGAACGGCCGCGCCGCCGGGCCTGGCGAGCTCGAGCATGTGCGCGCGCATCTCCTGCATTCGATCGGGAGCTGCTCGTTCTTCGAGCCCATCGGCGAGCTGCACGCGCTGGGGATCCTGTGACCGGGTTCGGCGCATTCGCCGACGGCGGCCTCGCGTGGGCCGAGGGGGGGGAGGTCGTCGACCTGCGCAGCCTCGGCGACGTGTTCGCGCAGCCGACGCTGAACGCGCTCATGGCCGCTGGCCCAGCGGCTTGGCGCGACGCGATCGCGGCCGCCCGGGCGCACGACGGCCCGCGCGTCGCCGACCCGCAGATGCGCCTCCCGTTCGACGTTGCCGACTACGTCGACTTCTACGCGTCGCTCGAGCACGCGTCAAACCTCGGGCGGATGTTCCGGCCCGACCAGGAGCCGCTTCTGCCGAACTGGCGCTGGTTGCCCGTCGGCTACCACGGCCGTGCGGGGACAGTCGCCGTGAGCGGCACCGACGTCGTCCGCCCGCGCGGTCAGCTGCGCGCGGGCGAGTACGGCCCGTCCCAGCGGCTCGACGTCGAGCTCGAGCTCGGCTTCGTCGTCGGTGTGCCGTCCTCACGGCCGCTGAGCACGGCCGACTTCGCCGACCACGTGTTCGGCGTCGTGCTCCTCAACGACTGGAGCGCGCGTGACATTCAGGCGTTCGAGTACGTGCCGCTCGGCCCGTTCCTCGGCAAGTCGTTCCTCACCTCCATCTCCGCATGGGTGACGCCGCTCGCGCTGCTCGAGGAGCGCCGCGTGGAGGCGCCGGAGCAGGATCCGCCGCCGCTCGCGCACCTCGCCGGCGGCCGCGACTGGGCGTTCGACCTCGGCCTCTCCATCGAGCTGAATGGCGAGGAGATCTCGCGCGGCAATGCCCGGACGCTGTACTGGACGATGCCGCAGATGCTCGCCCACGCGACCTCGAACGGCGCCACGGTGCGCACGGGCGACCTGATGGGGACGGGGACGATCTCGGGCCCCGATCCCGGCTCTGAGGGCTCGCTCATCGAGCTCTACGGCAATACCCGCTTCCTCGCCGACGGAGACGAGGTCGTCCTGCGCGCGGACGGACTCGGCGAGGTGCGCGGCCGCGTGCTCCCGCCCGACTGATTCGTCAGTCAACCGCGCGGTGTTTACCCGCGAACGGCGCATGGGTAGATGCCGTGCCGCATTCGCCTGCTTCCAAAACTCAGGAGGGACACGTTGAACGGACGACGCCTCGTCGTGCTCGCCTTTGCCGTCGCCGCTGTGCTCGGCGGATCGACAGCAGCGCAGGGAAGCGCGACACTCGGCTCGACGACGCTCACTCGTGACGTCGTCTACAACCTCGCCGGCGCAACGCTGCTCGGGCCGATGCCCGCGTCGCAGCAGGTCACAGTCGGCGTCGTCTTGAGCAACCCGAACCAGTCGGCCGAGAACGCCTATCTCGCGTCACTGTACGACCCGAGCAGCGCGAACTACCAGAACTTCCTCGACGTCGACACGTTCAACCAGATGTTCGGCGTGCCGGCGAGCACCGTCTCGGCGGCATCGAGTTGGCTGACGGCTGGGGGGGGGGCTGTCGGTGAGCCAGCCCGAGGGCGCGACCACGTATCTGCTCGCGAGCGGGATGGTGGCGCAGGTGTCGGCGCTCTTCGCCACGCCGCTCAACCTCTACTCGGCCGGCGGCCGCACGTTCTCTGCGAACGCCGTCGCGCCGACCGTTCCGTCCGGCTTGTCGATCACCCGCGTGCTCGGGCTGAACGACTACGCGTACTTCGTCACGCCGCGCCGCGGCACGTCCGGGACGCAGACGTACGTGACCGCACCGCCGACCGGCGCGGCGAACGTGCCGAACACGTCCCTCCTCAGCCCGAAGACGCTCTGGTCGATCTACGACCTACCGAGCACGAACCTCGGCAACGGCCAGTCGATGGCGATCCTCGGCTGGGGCGTGAACACGGGCGTGACGCCGGATCTCCGCAGCTTCGAGCAGGAGAACGAGTTGCCGCAGGTGCCGATCACGTTCAAGTACTACGGCTCGACGAGCACGCCCGACACGAGCGGTGACGGCGCGACCGGCGAGTGGGAGCTCGACACGCAGGCGTCGACGGGGATGGCGCCCGACGTGCAGGGCGAGACGATGTACTTCGCCCACCACAGCACGGACACGGACATCCTCGCCGCGCTGACGGCGTGGGTGAACGATCGCAAGGGCCCGACGCAGGCATCCGCCTCGTTCGGCGAGTGCGAGAACATCCCGACGACCGAGCCGGTCACCTCGCCGGTGCTGGGCGTCGACGGCCTCGAGGGTCCGGGGGACCAGGTCCTGAAGCAGGCAGTGATCGAGGGGCGCACGCTCTTCTCGTCGACCGGCGACACCGGTTCCTCGTGCCCGATCGTCGCTGTGCCGGTGCTCGGCTCGACGAACGGCGTCTCATCGCAGGGTTACCCCGCGCTCAACTACCCGTCCGCGAGCCCGTATGCGGTCGCCGTCGGCGGCACTGTGCTGTCGAGCGACGGCGGCACCCCGCCGAAGCGCTTCAGCGAGGTCGCATGGGAGTACGGCGGCGGCGGCAACAGCTTCGTCGAGTCCGCAGGCAGCTACCAGCAGGGCGTCGCGAAGGTGAGCTGCCTCGAGGATCAGCAGGGCAACGTGTACACGCCCGGCACCGCGCCGCTGTGCCGATCGACGCCTGACGTCGCCGCGATCTCGGGTGACGTCGCGACGAACAACGGCATGCTCATCACGAACGACAGCGGCGCTGACCAGCAAGGCGCGGGGACGAGCCTCTCGTCACCGTTGTGGCTCGGCTTCTGGACCCGCATCCAGGCCGCGGCGGCGAAGAAGGGGCTTGGGTTCGCGAACTACTCGATCTACAAGATCGGGAACAGCGCGAACTACGCGAACGACTTCTTCGACGTCACGGTCGGGGACAACCAGCCGTATCCGGCGACACCCGGCTACGACAACGCGACGGGCTGGGGGACTCCCGACGTCGCGCACCTGATGCAGGACCTCACCGGTCGTGTCACGCCGGTGCACAACCAGGCTCCGCCGGTGGCGGCGCAAGCTGCGCCGCAGGTGTCCGGATGCGGAACGCTGTTCACGGATGTCGCGGGTGACGACTCGTACTCCGTCGAAGGGACGAGCCTCGCCGCGCAGGGGACGAGCCCGCAGCTCGACATCCTCAACGGGCAGATGTGCCTCTCGCCCGACGGCCAGACGCTGCGCACGATCCTCACCGTGAGCAACCTCAACACGACGGTTCCAACCGGCGGCGTCGAGAACGACTACAACGTCGTGTGGCAGTTCAACGGCACCGAGTACTTCACGCAACTCGCCGTGGAGCAGGACGGGACGGTGCTGGCATACGACGGCCAGGCGATCCACGCCTCGCTCGAGACGCGGTTCCAGCAGCTGCATGTCGACACCGGCATCGTCACGCCGGGGCCGAACGGCACCGTCGAGGTCGATGTTCCGCTGGCGAACATCGGCAGCCCTGCGTCGGGGGCGGTTCTGCAGACGCCGTCGGCGCAGACGTACGTCCGTGAGGGCGCGGTCGCTGGGTCGCTGGAGCCCGTCGACTCGGCCGGCCCGAGCGCGGATTTCCTCATCCCGTGAGCGCGTACGCGCTCGGAGGGGCCACATTCCGTGGCCCCTCCGTTCGCCCGTTTGGATTACGGGAAAAGCCGCAAATCTCTTGCGGCATTTGACGGTCTGTGGCCGAGGTCTTCGCGACGACATTGAGCCCATGAGCGCCGTTGCGGTCGACGCACAATCACAGGTGGCCCTTGTCGGCAGCCTCGCACATGACCTCCGGAACGCCCTGCTCGTGATTCGCGGCTACAGCGCCCTCCTCAAGCCCGGCTTGGATCCGGACCACCTCCGCGACGTGGAGGAGATCGAGACGGCGACCGACCGCGCCGCAGAGCTGACCGCCGAGTTGCTCGACCTCGCCCGGCGCTACGCCGCCGAGTAGCCCTCCCGGCGGAGCAGCGTTCGCGCCAGCTCGGCCTGGTCGCCGCCTGCGACGAGGATGACGAGCACGCCGCCGTACTCCGGTGAGACGTGGCGCAGCTCGAAGTCCTCGATGTTGATGCCCGCAGCTCCGAGGCTCTGCGTGATGCGCGCGAGCACGCCCGGCTTGTCCGGGATGCGCACGCGAATGCGGTTGAGCATCTTCGCCTCGGTGCGGTATGCGTATTCGAGCATGCGCGTGCGCGCCGTCGCGCACTCGGCGATCCACCGCTCGATCGCATCGCGCTCGCCGGCGCGCAGCGAGCGCTCGACGTCGGCGAGATCGCTGCCGAGCTCGGCCAGCGCCGACGCGATCAGATCGCCGTTGGCGACGAAGATGTCCGCCCAGATGGACGCATTCGCGCCGGCGACGCGCGTCATCTCGCGCAGCGACGCGCCGGCGTAGCCGAGGGCGTCCTCGCCCGCCCGGGCGGCGGTGCGCATGAGCAGGTTCGCGAGCGCGTGCGGCAGGTGGCTCGTCACCGCCAGAAGCCGGTCGTGCTCGGCCGGATCGAGCTGCACCGTCCGCGCGCCGAGGGCGGCGACGAAGCCCTCGACCATCTGCACGCGCGCGGCATCGGCCACCGGCGACGGGGTCAGGAACCAGATGGCGCCGTCGAAGAGGTCGGCGTTCGCGCGCGCGGGGCCGCCGGTCGCGCCGCCGGCGGGCGGGTGGCCGGCGACGAACCGGGGGTCCTCGACCGCGGCGAGCACGCGCTTCGTCGAGCCGACGTCGGTGACGGTCGCATCAGGCGCGGACGCGAGCGCGTCGCGAACCGTGGCGACCACGGCGCCGACGGGCACCGAGACGACGACGAGCTCCGCGCCGGCGACCGCGTCCGCCAGCGACGACGCGCGCTCGACCGCCGCCTCGCGCAGCATCGCGGGATCGGCGTCCCAGCCGCGCACGGAGGCGACGCCGGCACGACGCGCGGCGAGCGCGACCGACGTGCCGAGCAGGCCCGTGCCGACGATCGCGAGCCGCGAGATCGCCGCAGGCTTCCTCATCTGCGGGACGGCCGCCCCGCCGCCCGCTCCCTGTGACTCCTGCTTCATGACGTCGAGGACGGCTGAGAAGAGCGAGCGCACCGCCTGCTCGCCGAGCGGGCCGCCGTTCGCACGCGTGAGCTCGTCGAGGAGCTCCGCCTCGCGCGCGGCGTCGATCAGCGGCGCCCCGGTCTCCTGCTTGTGCGTGCGCACGCGCCGGACGAGCTCGAGCCGCTGGTTGAGGGCGTCGAGCACCTGGCGGTCGAGCGCCGCGATCCGGTCGCGCAAATCTGAGAGAGCCTCGTCCATCGTTTGAAAACGTACGTGGCGGAGACCTTCGGCGCATGAAGATCGCATCGGTTCTCGCGGTCGCGGCGGCGCTCATGGCGTCCGGCTCCGCGGCTGCGGCCACGCCAGTCGCGCACGGGCAGCTCATCCACGTCCGGGCGAACACGAACCAGAGCAGCAACTGGTTCGGCTACAACCAGGGCTCTCTCGAGCAGGGCGGGAAGCTCTTCACTTCCATCACTGGTGACTGGACCGTTCCGACCGTCAGCGCCCACACCGCCGGCCAGGGCGAGGACTCGTCCGACTGGATCGGCATCGGCGGCGGATGCGTCGACGCGGGCTGCACCGTCACCGACAGCACGCTCATCCAGACCGGCACCGAGCAGGACGTCAGCGGCGGTGTCGCCTCGTACTCGGCGTGGTGGGAGCTCGTCCCTGCGCCGTCGATCTCGATCTCGATGACCGTCGGGCCCGGGGATCACCTGACGTCGTCGGAGCAGATGCAGCTCATCGACTCGAACAGCAACGTCATCGGCACTGCGTCGGCGCCCGACTCCGATGCGGACGGCTTCAACGCCTGCACGTGGGCGACGAGCTGCGCCGCCCCGTCGGGCTCCTAGATCAGTCCAGCAGCAGGGCGAGGAGAGCCTTCTGCACGTGCAGACGGTTCTCCGCCTGCTGCCAGACGGCCGACTGGCCGCCGTACAGCACGTCGCCGGAGATCTCCTCGCCGATGTGAGCGGGGAGACAGTGGAGAACGATCGCGTCGTCTGCGGCAGCCGCGAGCAGGTCGGAGTCGATCCCGAAGCCGGCGAAGTCCCGGAGCCGCCGCTCGCGCTCGTCCTCCTCGCCCATGCTCGTCCACACGTCGGTGTAGACGACCTGCGCGCCGGCGACGGCCGCATATGCGTCGTCGGTGAGCGTGACGTTGCCACCGAATGCGACGGCGGCGCCGAGTGCGCCGGGACCGGGCTCGTAGCCGCGCGGGGTGGCACACACGACCTCGGCGCCGAGTGCCGAGCACGCGACGAGGAGCGAGGCGCAGACGTTGTTGCCGTCGCCGACGTACGCGACGCGCACGCCGTCGAGATCGCCGAAGCGCTCGCGGATCGTGAGTGCGTCTGCGAGCGCCTGGCACGGATGCTCGTCGTCGGTGAGCGCGTTGATCACCGGAATGGAAGCGTGCGTCGCGAGCGTCTCCAGGTCGGCCTGCGAGGGCCAGCGCACCGCGAGTGCGTCGAGGTAGCCGCTGAGCACGCGCGCGGTGTCGTCGAGCGGCTCCCCGCGCGAGAGCTGG
>Ga0193751_1001836_pt1 | contig 13227 bp, 13 predicted proteins | sample L1c2metaG_FD_143050 | JGI IMG/M metagenome (GOLD analysis project Ga0193751, IMG submission 143050) | Soil microbial communities from a riparian zone of the East river system, Colorado, United States - L1c2 | ecosystem: Environmental > Terrestrial > Soil > Riparian zone | place: USA: East River... | reverse complement strand
CATCAGCGCCAGCCTGCTGAGCGCGGACTTCGCCCGGCTCGGCGAGGAGGTCCGCCGTGCGATCGATGGCGGTGTCGACTCGGTCCACGTGGATGTCATGGACGGGCACTTCGTCAAGAACATCACCATCGGCCCGCTGGTGGTGGAGGCCATCCGCGAGCAAGCGACCGTTCCCCTGCACAGCCACCTGATGATCTCGGAGCCGCGGCGCTACGCCTCGGCCTTCGCCGACGCAGGCAGCGACCTGATCGTCTTCCACGTCGAGGCCGATGACGAGCCCGATGCAGTGATCCGCGCCATCCGCGCCACCGGCCGAGCGCCGGGTCTGGCGCTCAACCCCGAGACCAGCGCTGACGCCGTGCTGCCCTTCCTGGAGCGGATCGATCTGCTGCTGGTGATGACGGTCCACCCAGGCTGGGGCGGGCAGGCCTTCATCGACGACGTGCTGCCCAAGCTCTCGGCCCTGCGCGCGGAGATCGAGCGGCGCGGCCTCTCTCTGCCGATCGGGGTGGATGGTGGGGTCAACCTGGAGACGATCGGCCCTGCGCATGCTGCCGGCGGCGACGTGCTGGTCACAGGCTCGGCGCTCTACCAGGAGGCCGGGGACCTGCGGCCGTCGGTGGACGCCTTTCGCGCCGCGGCGATCGGCGGCGCGTCGTGAGGCGGCTGGTTGTCACCCTCGTCGGCGCGACGCTGCTGCTCAGTGCCTGCGGCACCCTTCCCGTGCTGCCCACGCCGGTCCCCACCCCTGTGCCGCCACGCGAAGTGAAGGTGCGGGCACTCGATCGCGACACGCAGCAGCCGGTGTCGGGGGCTCAGCTGTCGGTCGGGTCAGTGAGCGCCGTCACCACCACCGACGGGGCGGCGACAGTCATGGCACTGCCGGGCGCCAAGGTCGCGGCCAGGGCGGATGGGTTCGACCCGGGCAGCGGCCAGGTGCCCGGTGAGGGAGACTTGACAATCACGCTCCGCTCGAACGTGGTGTATGGAACGATTCGCAGTGACGGCGGCCAGCCGCTGGCAGGCGTGCGTGTCTTCGTGGACGGCAGCACGACGCTGGCGCGCAGCGACTCGCTCGGCCGCTACCGGCTGGCCGGCGTGCCGGAGAAGGGGAACCTGATCTACAAGCTGCCCGGGCACCGGCTGGGGGTGATCCCGATTGACAAGCAGATGCACAAGGACGTCACGCTGCCGGCCTTCGAGGCCAGGGCCCTGTACGCCCCATCGGCGATCTTCGAGGGAGCCGGACGGCTCGACGCCGAGCTCGCACTCATTGAAAAGACCGAGGCGAACGCCATGGTGATCGACGTCAAGGAGACCGATGGCAACCTCTACTGGTCGACCGATCTGCCCGCTGCGAAGGCGGTCGGCGCCGTGATGCAGCATCCGCTCTTCGAGCTGAACCAGCTGCTGCCCAAGCTCAAGGCGCGCGGCATCTACACCATTGCGCGCATGGTGGTCATGAAGGACAACACGCTCGGCGCGGCGCGGCCCGACCTGGCGGTCATGAACTCGGTCACGGGCAAGCCGTGGCGCGACTATGGCGGCGGCATCTGGCTCGACCCATTCAACCCGGGCGTGCCCGAGTACATCGCCGCCCTGGCCGGGGACCTCGCCGACAAGGGCTTCGACGAGGTGCAGCTCGATTACGTCCGCTTCTACAGCGACGGCGACTTCTCGACCTCCGATACGACCCTGCCGAACACCGAGTCGTTCCGTCTGCCGGCCATTCGCCGCCTCTTCCGGGTGGTCTCCGATGAGCTCCAGACCAAGCGTGCCTTCTTCGGAGCCGACGTCTTCCCGATCAGCTTCATCGCCTCCGACGACCAGGGGATCGGGCAGCGGCCCGAGGTGATCATGCCCTACGTCGACTACTTCGACCCGATGGTCTACCCGAGCCACTACTACGCCGGCTCCTTCGGCTGGGACGTGCCGAACAACCATCCCTACGACGTGATCAACTCCACGCTGAAGCTGATGAACGCGGAGCGTGTCGGCCTGCCACTCGTCATCCGGCCCTGGATCCAGGACTTCGGCTATGCCGGCTTCCCGCCCTACACGGCCGCCCAGGTGCAGGCCGAGATGCAGGCGCTGCGCGACAACGGGGCGCAGGGCTGGATGATCTGGAACGCGCGGGCGGAGTTCACCACCGCGGCACTCGGCCTTCCACGGGCAGGCGAGGCATCGGCGCCGGTCACCTCTGCCGACACCGCTGGCACGGCGTCACCGCCAGCGACGACCGCTCCCTAGCGGCGATGCGGCTGGTCGTGCAGCGCGTGACGCGCGCTGCGGTGATGGCCGGCGGCCAGACGCTCGGCGCGATCGAGCGGGGGGCGGTCATCCTGATCGGGATCGAGGGCGCCGATACCGCGGAGCTGGTCGATCGCATGGCGGACAAGCTCCTCGGCCTGCGCTTTTTCGAGGACGAGGATGGACTCACCAACCTGGCGATCGACGCGGTCGGCGGGGCCTACCTGGTGGTGAGCCAATTCACGCTGCTCGCCGACCTGCGCCGCGGCCGGCGGCCCGGCTTCGCGAATGCGGCCGCACCGGACGTGGCGGAGCCGCTGGTGGATCGGTTCGTGGCGCGCCTGCGGGAGGCTGGGTGCCAGGTGGCAACTGGGCGGTTCGGGGCGGCGATGAGCGTCGAGCTGGTGAACGACGGGCCGTTCACCCTGCTCCTCGATTCGGGGAGCGACCTGGCCGGCTAGGTCAGACCTTCTCGGCGGTCCGTCGGCAGCGCGAGCAGGCCTTGATGCGGACCATGCGGCCGCCGCGCTCCACCATCATCGGTTGCAGGTTGGGGAGCCAGCGGCGCAGGGCGCGCTTGCGGTTCATCCCGACCGATTGGGGATTCCACCCGGTGATCGGCTTCTTGCCGCAGATGTCGCACTCGCGTGCCATGGGGGACTCCATTCATGAAGGGACCGGCGCACCATCCTCGGCGTCGCCGGAACGGCCCGATGCTAGCACGCTACGATCGGGCCATGCAATCGAGCGGGCCATCGCGATGACTGTCAGGACGGCCACCCTCGCCACCGTGGAGCTGACACCCGAGTCGCTCGACCACTCGATCCGAGCCGCGTTGCCGGAGCTGGCCCGCGCCGCGGCACCGCTCGCCCGGTTGGGGATAGGCACGCCGCGCCAGGCCCTCTTCTACCTGCCCTTCCGCTACGACGACTTCAGCGAGCTGCGCCCGCTGGGCGAGCTGGTGCCCGACGAGAAGCAGTCGGCCGTGGTGAGGGTCGTTGACGTCAAGGTCGAGCCCGGCTTCGGGCGCCGTCCGCAACGCGTGATCGCCCACCTCGCCGACACCAGCGGGAGCGCCGAGGCGATCTGGTTCGGGCGCCGCTACGTGGAGCGCCGGCTCGAGCCGGGGGACGAGATCGTGGTGAGCGGCAAGGTGGCGCTACGCGGGTGGCGGCCGCAGTTCGTGTCGCCGGAGTTCTCGCCTGCCGGGCACCGATCCGTGCATACCGGCAGGGTGGTGCCGGTCTACCGGCTGGTCGGAGGGATCACCCAGAAGCGGGTCCGGGAGCTGCTGGCTCGGGTCCTCGAGCGGGCGCTGCCAGTGGTGGTCGACCCGTTGCGCCCGGAGGAGCGAATGGACCTGCCGCCACTGGCCGATGCGCTCCGCGCGGCCCATTTTCCCGAGGAGGCTGCAGACGTTCCGGCAGCCCTCGACCGGCTGGCATTCGATGAGCTGCTCGCCCTGCAGCTGAGCCTCGCCCAGGCCCGCAACGCCCGGAAGGGGCTGCAGGCGGCTCGCCTGGTGATCGCGCCGGACGAGCTGGGTTCGCTGCTAGGGGCGCTTCCGTTCGAGCTGACCGGCGACCAGCGGCAGGCCGTCGACCAGATCGTGACCGACCTGGCCTCCGACACCCCGATGCGGCGTCTCCTGCAGGGCGATGTGGGAAGCGGCAAGACCGCGGTGGCGGCGGTGGCGCTGGCGGGAGCCGTGCGCGCCGGCTGGCAGGGGGCGCTGATGGCGCCGACCGAGATCCTGGCCCGTCAGCACCACGCCGGGCTGGCCCCGCTGCTGGCCACATTGGGCGTGCGCGGCGAGTTCCTGTCCGGCTCGCTGCCTGCGGCTCGCAAGCGCGCGATCCACGCGGCCATCGAGGCGGGGGAGGCTGACGTGGTGATCGGCACGCATGCGGTGATCAGCGAGGCAGTCATCTTCCGCAGGCTGGGCCTGGCGGTGGTTGACGAGCAGCACCGTTTCGGCGTCGCGCAGCGAGCGGCACTGCAGGCCAAGGGGACCGACCTCGAGCCGCATCTGCTGGCACTGACGGCCACCCCGATCCCGCGCACCCTGGCGCTCACCTTCTACGGTGATCTCGCGATCAGCACCATCCGCGAGCTGCCGCCCGGCCGGCAACCGATCCGCACCGAGCTGCGGGATCGGAGCGCAATGCCGCGCATCGAGGCATTTCTCGCGGCCGAGGCGGAGGCCGGGCGGCAGTCGTTCGTGGTCGTCCCGCTGGTCGCTGAGAGCGAGGCCCTGACCGCCGCCTCGGCGGAGGCCGAGGTCGAGCGTCTGCGCGCCGCATTGCCGGGCCTGCGCATCGGACTGGTCCACGGGCAGCAGCCGGCCGACCTGCGCAATGCGACGATGCAGGCCTTCGCCGGCGGGGAGATGGACCTCCTGGTGGCCACCACCGTCATCGAGGTCGGCATCGACGTGCCCAATGCCTCGGTGATGCTGGTCGAGGATGCGGAGCGTTTCGGCCTGGCGCAGCTGCACCAGCTGCGCGGCCGCGTCGGACGCGGGCCGCATCGGTCCTTCTGCATCCTCCTCTCGGATGCCACCGACCCGATCGTTCGGCAGCGGCTGGAGGTGATGCGACGCCTCTCCGACGGGTTCGAGATCGCAGAGTCCGATCTGCGCCTGCGCGGCGCGGGCAACCTGCTCGGCACCCGGCAGTCCGGGCTCCCGCCGCTGCGCGTCGCGTCGCTCTTCGAGCCGCGCCACCTGCGCCTCGCCCAGCAGGCCGGCGAGCTGGCGGGCAGGCTGCTCGCCTCGGACCCGCACCTCTCGTCGCGTCCCGGCCTGGTCCAGCTGCGTGACGATTTCAGTGCTGCCGAAGAGGAGGGGGACGCGGCCTGATGCGGGTCATCGCCGGCTCGGCCGGTGGCCTTCGGCTGGTGGCGCCACCCGATCGTGCGACGCGCCCGATTGCGGACCGCGTCAAGGAGACGCTCTTCGCCATCCTGGGCGAGCGAGCGATCGACGCTCGGGCATGTGACCTGTATGCCGGCAGCGGGGCGATCGGGATCGAGGCGCTCTCGCGCGGCGCAGCGACCTGCGACTTCGTGGAGCGCGGCCGTGCGGCACTGGCCGCGATCCGCCAGAACCTGGCGCAGACCGGTCTTGCGGACCGTGGATCGGTCCACGGCACTGACGTGCTGCGCTTCCTGGGCGGCGAATCGGTGGGCGACTACGACCTGGCCTTCCTCGATCCGCCGTATGACCTGCGTGATATCCTCGCGCCGCTCGAGCGCCTGCTGCCGCACCTCGCTCCGGGAGCGACCGTCGCCGTGAAGCACTTCTGGCGGACGCCGATCCCGGAGGCTTCGGGCCTGGCCCGCTGGCGAGAGCGGCGATTCGGAGAGACCGCAATCACCTTTCTCAGGGCAACTGCCGCCGGTCATCGCGTGGAGGAGTCATGAGCCGCGTCGCCGTCTTCCCAGGCTCGTTCGATCCGATGACCAACGCCCACCTGGATGTGGCGCGACGCGCAGCAACGCTCTTTGATCGGCTGCTGATCGGGGTGCTCAACAACCCAAGGAAGGCGCCCCTCTTCAGCATCGACGAGCGCGTGGCCCAGATCCGCGAGTCGGTCGCCGAGTTCGGGTCGAACGTCGAGGTCGCCGCCTTCGACGGGCTCACCGTCGAGTTCGCGCGACGCAACGCCGCCGAGTTCATCGTGCGCGGGCTGCGGGCAGTGAGCGACTTCGAGGCCGAGCTGCAGATGGCCCACACCAACCGGAAGCTGCAGCGGGGCGTCGACACCGTCTTCCTGATGTCGGCCCTCGAGTTCGGCTACCTGTCGAGCACGCTCGCCAAGGAGGTCGCTCAGTTCGGTGGCGACATCGGCGGCATGGTCCCTTCGCCCGTCGCAGCGGCTCTCCGCGCGCGGTTCCCGCAAACGACCTGATCAGCCGGGCGCGCGACTATAATCCTCGGCGACCCACCCCCGTCGCAGAGGAACCAGTCACGGACATCATCTTCCTCGTCGAGCGCCTCGAGTCGCTCGTCGCCACCGGCAAGAAGCTGCCGCTCACCAACAACGTGGTCCTCGACCAGGCCGCCGTGCTCGAGCTCATCGACCAGTTGCGCGTGGCCGTGCCCGACGAGGTGCGCCAGGCGCGGCGCATCACGGAAGAGGGGGCACGCATCACCGAGCGTGCCGGCGAGGAGGGCGACGCGGTCATCGCACGCGCCCAGGAGCAGGCGGCGCGCATGCTCGAGGAGCGCGAGCTGGTCAAGCTCGCCCAGCAACGGGCCGAGGAGATCATCGACACCGTGACGCGCGAGGCGGCAGAGATCCGGCGCGGCGCCGACGAGTACGCGGCCGGGGTCCTGATCCGGCTCGAGGGCGAATGCATCAAGGCGCTGACCAGCATCAAGCGCGGGATCGACATGCTCGACGAGCACCATCGTCCGCCTCGTCTCGGCAGGGAAGAAACCGCGGCCGTGCCGGTGGCGGCCGATCAGGCGCAGGAGCCGACCGGAGCCGCTCCCCGGCAATGACCCTGCTGAACGTGGCGGGCCTGCTCCGGGACGCGCCCGGGGCGGCACGCGAGGTTCGGCTCCGCGACCGTTACCTCGCCCTCGGCGCCGACCTCGAGCTGGCGGGCCCGATTGATGGCACCCTGCGCATGCTCCGCACCAACCGCGGCATCCTGCTGCGCGGCACCGTCGACGCACCGCTGCGGCGAACCTGCGCCCGCTGCCTCGACCCATTCGTCGAGGACGTGCGTGTCCAGGTCAGCGAGGAGTTCCTGCCAACCATTGATCCGATCTCGGGAGCTCCGCTGCCGTCGCCCGCACCCGACGAGGTGGCGCTCTCCATCGACGCGCAGCACGCCGTCGACCTGGGACCGGTCATCCACGACGAGCTGGCGCTCAGCGAGCCAATGCATCCATTGTGCCGGCCGGACTGCCCCGGGCTGTGCTCCGGCTGCGGCCGCCGTCTCGATGTCGGTAGCTGCTCCTGCCAGACCGATGAGCCCGATCCCCGTCTGGCGGTCCTGGCACGCCTCCTCGAGCCGCACGACGACTGAAGGCGTCTGGCCACGATCAGGGGCCGGCCGCTATACTGCGGCGTCCCCAAAATGAGCACGAACTAGGAGTCACGCGTGGGCGTCCCCAAGCGAAAGGTATCCAAGGCGCGCCAGGGTGAGCGGCGGGCTCACCTGGCGATCGGCGCCCCGCCGCTGGTCGAGTGCTCGCACTGCCACGAGCTCAAGCGCGCACATCACGTCTGCCCGACCTGTGGCTATTACGACGGCCGCGAGGTGATCCCCGTCGAGCCGACCACGCCGTCCGACGGCCAGCGCTGAGAGCGGCGCCGCCAATGCGAATCGCGGTCGACGCGATGGGCGGCGATTTCGCTCCGCGCGAGGTCGTCCGGGGCGCCATCAACTACGCGGCCTCGAACGCTGACGAGGTGATCCTGGTCGGTGACCTGGCGCGCATCGAGGCGGAGATCGCAGAGTACGGGCACGGCCATCCGGCGAGCGTCAGCTTCGTGGAGGGGCCCGAGCTGATCGGGATGGATGAGCATCCGGCGCCGGCGCTGCGCGCCAAGCGACGAGCCTCAATCCGGGTCGCCACCGACCTGGTGCGCGACGGAGCGGCCGATGCGGTGGTGAGTGCTGGGTCGACCGGCGCCACCATGGCGGCCGCCATCTTCCGGCTGGGTCGCATCGACGGCATCGACCGCCCAGCGCTGGGCGCGCACCTGGTGACCGCCACCGGCCCGATCATGCTGCTCGACGTGGGGGCCAACGTCGACTCCGACGCGACCAACCTGGCGCACTTCGCGGTCATGGGCTCGATCTACGCCGAGCAGGTGCTCAAGGTCCCACGCCCGCGCATCGGCCTGCTGAACATCGGCGAGGAGGAGGAGAAGGGGGACGCCCTGGCCCGCGAAGCCTACCGTCGGCTGAGCGAGCTGGACCTCAACTTCGTGGGGAACGTGGAGGGGAACGACCTGATCGGTCATGTCGCCGACGTGGTCGTCTGCGACGGCTTCGTGGGCAACGTGGTAATCAAATTCTTCGAGGGGTTGACCAGCTACATCTTCCGCAGCCTGCGCACCGATCTGCAGGTGGGCCCGGTCGCCCCGCTGGCGTTGCTGGCCCTGAAGCCGGGGTTCGACCGCATGAAGCATCGCTTCGACTACGAGCGCTACGGAGGCGCGCCACTGCTCGGTGTGCGCGGGGTGAGCATCGTGACCCACGGTCGTGCACGGTCGCGGATGATCGAACATGCGGTGCGCGTCGCGTCCGAGGCGGCCGCTGCCCACGTGCCAGAGATGATCGGCGAATGGACCCGACGCCACCCCGCCCTCGCCCGACGCGACACCGGCGAGCTGGTCGCGGGCGGCACGGAACCATTGATCGCCGGCCCTGGAGCCGAGGCCTGACCGGCGTGGCGACCCGGCGGCGCCGCTCCGGTCCCTCGGGACCCGGGTTGCAGGCGCGCCGGCTGGCGCTGCTGGCGCTCTTCGAAGAGGAGTTCAGGCCGGCACGGGCAGCCGAGGCCCTCGAGCGCCTGGCCGACGAGCGCGGCATCAGCCCTGACGTTCTGGCGCACGCTCGAGCGATCGTGGTCGGGGTCGTCACCAGGCGGGCCGAACTGGATGCCCGCATCGCCATTCTGGCCCCCGCCATCCCGGTCAGCGAGCTCGGTCGGGTGGAGCGCACGATCCTGCGGAGTGCCCTGTGGGAGGTGCTATACTCCGCCGCGACCTCGAGCGGGGAGACGATTCACGACGCCGTTTCCCTCGCCCGGACGTACGCCGGGGAGGCAGCTCGCCGCCTGGTGAATGGCGTCCTCGGAAGCGTTGCTAGAGCATCGGGTGGAGGAGCCTGCCGGTGACCGACGGAACGACGTTCGACCGACTGAAGAAGCTCATCGTCGAACAGCTTGGCGTCGACGAGGAGGAGGTCACCCCACAGGCCTCGTTCGTCGAGGACCTCAACGCCGACTCCCTCGACCTGGTCGAGCTGATCATGAGCCTCGAGGAAGAGTTCGGCATGGAGATCTCGGACGAAGATGCCGAGAAGATTCAGAAGGTCTCAGACGCCGTCGACTTCATCGAGGAGCACCAGCAGTAGCGAAACGGGGGCCATGGCCACTGCGACCCTCGACGAGCTGGGGGCTCAACTCGGCATCGTTCTGCGTCACCCCGAGACCATCCACCAGGCGTTCGTCCACAGCTCGTACTACAACGAGAATGCCGGTTCGGTGGCCGGTCACAATGAGCGCCTCGAGTTCCTTGGCGACGCCGTCATCGGGCTGATCGTCAGCCGCCTTCTGTATGAGCGCTATCCCAACGAGGACGAGGGCTTCCTGACCGCCCGCCGCGCCTCACTCGTCAACCGTGATGCGCTGGCGGCGATCGCTGCTCAGGTCGGGCTGGACCGATATCTCCTGCTCGGACGGGGCGAGGCCGACACCGGTGGCGCTGCGCGCCCCTCCCTGCTGGCAGCCACCTTCGAGGCGGTGGCGGGGGCCATCTTCCTGTCGGAAGGCCTGGCCACCACCCGCCGCTGGCTGCGTCGCCTGTTCGCCGACCAGCTCGATCGGGCTGGTGAGGGCGAGCCACCCAAGTCTGCCAAGAGCCGGCTCCAGGAGTGGATGCAGCGCCGTGAGCATCGCAAGCCGCACTACGAGCTGCTCGCCACTACCGGCCCGCCACATGGCCAGATCTTCACGGTGGCTGCAGTCGCCGAGGGCGAGCAGCTGGCGGTGGGTGAGGGTTCGAGCCGGCAGCGGGCAGAGGAGCAGGCGGCTGCCGCAGCCTTGCAGCGTCTCACGGACGAACCTGAAGCGACGCGTCGCACCGAACCGGCCGGTCGGAGCGGGTGACCCGCCTCAAGGAGCTGAGGCTCCACGGCTTCAAGACCTTCGCCGATCCGACGCGCTTCGTCTTCGAGCGCGGCGTCAATGCCGTGATCGGGCCGAACGGGTCCGGCAAGAGCAACATGGCCGATGCCGTGCGCTGGGTGCTCGGGGAGCAGTCGAACCGCTCGCTGCGCACCCGGCGTGCCGATGACGTCATCTTTGCCGGGAGCCAGGCTCGGAAGCCGCAGGGCATGGCCGAGGCGATCCTGACCCTCGACAACCATGACCGCTGGCTGCCGATCGAGTTCGCCGAGGTGTCCATCGGCAGACGAGCCTACCGCTCCGGAGAGACCGAATACCTGGTCAATGGATCGCGCGCGCGCCTGCGCGACGTGGTCGAGCTGCTCGCCGCCGGACGGCTGGGTGCGAACGAGCTGGTGGTGGTCGGCCAGGGGACCGTTGACGCGGCCCTCTCCCTCCGCCCCGAGGAGCGCCGGCAGCTGTTCGAGGAAGCGGCCGGGGTGAAGAACCTGCAGGTCCGCAAGAACGAGTCACTCGGGCGCCTGGCCGCGGCCCGCGAGAACCTGGCACGCGTGGGCGACCTCGTGACCGAGCTGAAGCCGCAGGTCCGTCGCCTCGCATTGCAGGCCCAGCACCAGCAGGAGCACGACACCCTGCGCCGCCGCGCACGGGCGATCGTGGTCGAGGGCCACCGCCGGCGGGAATCGGCCGCCCGAACTGCTCTCGGGGCAGCGAGCCGTCGAGCGGCTGCATCCGAAGCGGCTCTCGAGGCCAGGCGCGCGGACGAGTCCACCGGTCGAGTGGCATTACAGGCGGCCGAAGAACGCTACTGGTCCGCGGAGGCATCAGCCCGGCAGGCTGGCGAGCTGCGGGCCGAGCGACGAGAGGCGCTGATCCGAGCCGAGGCCCGAGCCGAGGCGACGGCCCAACGGCTTGACGAGCTGACGGCCCAGATCACGCAGGCGGAGACAGAGCTCAGACTCAACCGCCCTGACGACATTGGCCGTGACACCCAAGGGGCGCAGTCCGAAGCCGTCGCCGTCCGCGCCGCCGCCCAGGCCGCGGAGGAGCAATGGCGGGGAGCGGTCGCAGCGCTAGCGGGCGCGGACGATGCCCAGCTTGCAGCGGAGGAGGCACTGGCCGCTGCCCGCCAGCGACACAGCCAGCAGATCGCGGGGGCAGCCCGACAGCATGAGCTTCAGGCTCGCTCACAGGCCCGCCGCGAGCGGATCGAGCGTGAGCTTGCCGCTGCCCAAGCGGCGTCGCAAGCCGCCGAGACTGAACTGGTCGGAGCCCGGGAAGCGCTGGTGTCGGCGGAGGGCCTCGTGGCTGTCGGCCGGAGACGAGTGGAAACCGCCTCTCGAGCGGTACGCGAGATGCAGCCAACCGCTGACGCGGCACGCCGGCGCGCGGCAGAGCTGGCGGAGCGGGTTGGGAGCCTGCAGTCAGAGCTGGAATCGCTCGAGGCCCGCGCGAGCAGCGAGGGCCGCCTGGAAACCCTGCTGTCGGCGGCGGGCTGGCGCTCCCTGGTGGACGGTCTGAAGGCGCCGCCCGAGGCGTGGCTGGCCATCGAGGCCGTGGTCGGCGGCCAGCTCGAGGATGCGCTGCTGTGGCGCGATGCGGACCTGCTCACCTACCTGTCGGGAGCACGCGGTGCGGCGACCCTCCTGGCTGCGGCCCCGCCGGCGCGCGATCCGCACGCAGAGGAGCAGCGAGCGGCGGCCGTGGCTGCCGTGGGTGCCAGCCGCACGCTGGCCGAATGGATCGGAGATCCGAGGGCGCCGCGCCTCTTCCAGCAGGCGGTGCTGGCACCCACGGTCGCCGCGCTGATCGACGGCTGGGAGCAGCTGCCTCCCGGCTGGTGCGCGGTGACCGCCGACGGTGATCTTGCCGACGGGCGCGGCCTGCTGACCGTCCGGGGCAGGCAGGAGCCGGCGGGCGGAGAGCGGATACGTCGCCAGTCGCGGCAGAGCGAGGTCGTGGACGAGCTCGCGAACGCGGATCGTGAGCTCGCGCGAGCCTCGGAGCTGGGGGCGCGAACTCTGGCGTCCCTCGCCGAGGCGAACCGCTCCCAGGACGAGTCGACCGATGCGCTCGGCGAGCTCGAACGACGCGAGGCGAAGACGCGCGCCACGAACGACATGATTGCCGCGACCCTGGCTCGGGCGCAGCGGGATGCCGACGAGCTGGCGGACGAGCTGCGCCGCGCTGCCGGCACCGAGGCCGAAGTCACGCACGCAGGTGCCGAGGCCGAGGACGTCACGGCGGAGCTCGGGCGGCTTGCCTCAACCGCGGCGGATACGCGACATCAGCGCGACCTGGCAGCTGCTGACCGCGATGCGCTGCGCGATGCCTGGCTGGCCGCCCGAGCTGCCGCGGAGGCGACCGATGTCGAGAGCACCGCAACGCAGGCCGCCGCCGATCGAGCGGCCCGGACCGCCGCGCTGAGCGCCGCGCTGGCGGGGTGGCGCGCCGCACTGCCGACGGCCACGACGGAGCATGAGTCCTCGCGCACTGCCCTGGCAGCGGCGACAGCTGCGGACGCCGAGGCGAGCCGTCTGCGCGCCGAGGCTGACGGGGAGCGCGAGCGACTGCGCGGCGAGCTGCTCACCCTCGAGCGCTCACGTGGCGGCAGCGACACAGAGCTTGCAGAGCTTGAGCGAGCCGCGCAGTCAGCTGCCATCGAGGCATCACGGCTGCTCGACGCATTGGCGGCCATCGGCCGCGAACGTGAGCTGGCACTCAACTCGCTCGGCGTTGACGAGGCGCCGCCGGCTGACCCCGTAGAGGCATTCGGTGCTCCTGCCCCGCCCGAGCTGACGTCGCTTGACGATGCCGCCCTGGAGGGGGATCTGCGCCGCGTGCAACGGACACTGGCCGGCGTTGGATCGGTCAACCCCTTCGCCGTCGAGGAGCACCGGGAGCTGGCCGCCCGGCTCGAGTCGCTCACGACCCAGGAGGGTGATCTGCAGGCTGCCATCGCTGCCACCGAGGAGCTCATCGGGCGCCTGGAGTCGGACATCGCCGCCAGGTTCAGCTCGGCCTTCACCGCCATCGGCGCCAAGTTCGATGAGTTCTGCCGGCTCCTGTTCGACGGAGGCTCGGCATCGCTGCGGATGGCCGAG
>Ga0193751_1001835_pt1 | contig 13229 bp, 9 predicted proteins | sample L1c2metaG_FD_143050 | JGI IMG/M metagenome (GOLD analysis project Ga0193751, IMG submission 143050) | Soil microbial communities from a riparian zone of the East river system, Colorado, United States - L1c2 | ecosystem: Environmental > Terrestrial > Soil > Riparian zone | place: USA: East River... | reverse complement strand
TAGCCCGATCCCGAGCGAGATCCTCCCGACGAGCTCGCCATCGGCGCTGGGCATCGATCCGGCGAAGCTGGCCTCGCTCCAGCTCGCGGCCTCGAAGACGATCACGCGACTCGCCGCAGCCGCGCGCATCGGCGCCGTCTCGACCGCCCAGAAGCTGCTCGGCGAGAGCGCCCCGGGCCTTCGCTCATCCGGCTTGCTGCTCGCCACGTTCCCGGAGATCGATCCGTCGGCCATCGTCGTCAGCCAGGCCGGGGCGGGCTGGGTGGCGACCGCCGAGACCGACACCCTGACCTCGAAGGACGGCTCGCACTGGATCTTCGATTACGGCGATCGGCCGCTCGCCCGGTTCACCTCGGCTACCTACCGCGACCTGTACTTCGTCGAGCCGCTCGGCCTGCATGACATCAAGGTCACCCTGAAGTCGATCACGATCAGTCGCGCGGGGATCGCCGCGAGCTTCACCTGGACATACGGGCCCGACACCCGCTACGCGAACGACAGCCCCTACTTCGTCGGCGACCAGCTCGTCATCACGGGGCTCACCCTCAGCGGCAAGCAGATCACGATCACGAACGGCGTCGTGGCCCAGCTCGGCACGACGGCGCTCAAGGCGGCGCTCTTCATCCCGGCGCCAGGGATCCAGCCGGGCCGGATCGTCGTCGACGTCGCGGTGGCCCGGAACGGCGCGTTCATCGGGACGACCTTCTCGCTGGGGAGCTAATCGAGGCCCTGGACCTCGAAGCCGACGGCCGAGGCCGCTAGGCCGAGCGCCGCATCGTGGGTGGCAAAGATCAGCCCGTCGAGTTCCTGCCGCGCAGCGAGTGCCGACGCGAGGTGGATCGCATCGAGTGTGCCGAGAGCGGTCGGGAAGGAATCGCCCGCACGCTCCAGGATGTCCGCGTCCAGTGGCAGGACCTCGATGGCGTCGAGGGTCTCGAGGAGCAGCCCCCGACGCCGCGCCGTGGCCTCTTCGTCCGTGCGCCCCTGGAGGCGGAGTCGATCCATCACGCGGAGGCACTCCGTGCGAGCCAGGGCGCTCGAGACGGCGCGTTCGATCGCGGGCCATTGCCGAAGTGCGGCGGGCTCCCCCAGCACGAGTCGCAACACAACCGAGGCGTCCAGGTAGGCGATCACCTCCGCTCGCCGGTCCAGTCCCGCTCGGCACGTTCCTCTCGGAGCAACGCGAGCGAATCGATCCCCGGCGCGAGCGCTTCGAACGTCCGATCACGGATCGTCGCGAATGGCCGCTTGGCGGGCACGATCGTCACCCGGCGCTTCGCGAACACGGGAACGATCCGCGCGATCGGACGGCCGCGATCCACGACCTCGACGGTCTCGCCGGCCTCAACGCCGCGCACGATCCTCGACAAGTTGTCCTTGAGCTCCGCGATGCCAACGCGTTTCATGGCCACATGTAGCCACAAGAGGCCACGAGCCGTCAAGTCGCTCACGCAGCCATGCTGCCGGGTCTCGCTTACCGGACGATCACCCCGGACCACGCGCTGGCCGCGTCAGCTCAGCGCCAGTCGACGTTCACGACCTCGATCGGCTCGGACAGGCCCTTCAGGGTCTCGGCACGGCGGGCGGACGTCCGGGTCGAGTCCCCGACCGTGGCGACGCTCGCGACGATCTCGCCGGCGCCACCGAGGGCCGCGATCCGGGCCGCCTCGTGGACGCCCTTGCCGCTGAAATCCCCGCCGGCCATCGTCGCGTCAGAGGCGTGGAGTCCGATCCGGACCCCCGGGGCAAAGCCCGCCGTCGAGCGGTGCTCGGCCAGGCGCCGCTGGATCGCCATCGCCGCAGCGACGGCGAGGTCGGGCGAGTCGAAGCTGACGAAGAAGCCGTCGCCGGTCGTCGAGATCTCCTCGCCGCCCTGGGCCGTGAAGACCTCGCGCAGGGCCGTGTTGTGCCAGCGCAGCATGGTCTCCCAGGCCTCGTCGCCGAGCGCCTCGACGAGGGCGGTCGACCCGACGATGTCGGTGAACATGAAGGTCTTGAGAACGCGGCGGGTTGGACCGGTCTTGCCACGCAGCTGCCACGGCAGGAGCTCCGAGACGTCCTCGAGGATGACCGCGGCGGTGGGGCAGGAGAATGCCGCGGCGCGGAGGACCTCCTCGTCAACGCTGTCGGGACCGACCACGTCGCTCTTGCCATAGTCGCCGGCGAGCCAATCGAACGCGGTCGGGGCGAGGGTGATGCAGTTGCCCGCGCCGATGCACTTGTGGCGATCGACGCGGGCGCGGATGGCCATCAGCGGGAGCACATCAGCGGCAGTCCATCAGTGCGAGCCCACGGCCGCGAGGCCGCGGAAGGCCAGCGAGGTCGCATCCGCGCGACTCGAGGTGCCGAGGCGGGCGAGCACGCGGGCCAGGCGCCCGGCGACCTCTTCGTCGCCGAGATGCAGCTCGGCAGCGATCTCGGCATTCGTCCGGCCTTCGGTGAGCAGCTGCAGCAGCCGGCGCTCGTCCTCGTCGAGGCTGGGTCCCGCGTCAGTTGCCTCGGCCGCGTCGCCCTTGAGCGCCATCGGGCCGGCCAGCTCGACGAGCTCGCGTCCGACCGGGCCTTTCAGCCAGCGGACCCGGATCGCCTCGTCGGCCGTGCCCTGGGCGATCCTCGACAGCGTCATCTGGAGGAAGCCGCGGACGAAGCCCCGCATCTCGGGCGGCCCACCGGCGAAGACCGCTCGTGCCGCCGGGATCACGATCTCGAGGCTCACGTCCTCGTGGAACCCGGCCTGGAGCGCCTCGAACGCGGCGCCGCCGGCCATGACCGCGCTCGGGACGTCGCCGCGCGCGAGCGCCACCGCGGCCAGCGCGGCGTCGGCCTGGGCGCCCCACGGCGCGTGACCCGGCAGGAGCGGGAGGAGCTCCTTCACCTGCGCGGCGGATCGCTCGACGAGTTCCGTCAGTGCCGGATCGGGCGAGCCTGTTGGGCGCCCAGCTTCAGCGGCGGCCGACGTCCCTGCGACGAAGTGGGAGGCCTCGATCGCGAGACGAGCAAGCGCCTCGCAGCGCGTGGCGGGCCTGCCGCCCTCGGTCGCGAACGCGACGGCCTGCTCGAGGTGGCGGCGCATGCCCGTGGCGTCGCCTGCGGCCGCGCGGGCCATCCCGCGCCAGGTCTCGAGCTGGAGCGCCCGCGCGCGCGATGGCGCCAGGGACGCCGTCGCCGAGGCGAGGCCGAGCCAGCGCTCCGCGCCTTCGACGTCGCCGAGGTCGAGCAGCGTCAGCGCCACACCGCCGGCGGCGAGGAACTCGATGCTCCGGTCGCCCTGGAGCTTCGCGGCCCGGTGGGCTTCCTCGCCCCGCGCAAGCGCCGAGTCCGGGACCACCTTGGCTCGAGCCCAGACGTGGACGCCGAACAGCATCTGGAGATCCAATCGGGCGCGCTCGCTCTCCGTCACCAGCTCGGACAGTCGGCTCGTGACCCGGCGGATCTCCTCGAGATGCCGCACGGAGGCGGCGAAATGCATCACCGTGCCGTAGTTCGCGTAGGCCATCGCGATGACCGTCGACATGACGCCCGTTCGATCGCCCAGCCGCTCGAAGATCCCGAGGGCGCGATTGAGGACCTGGTTCGACTCGATGAAGACGGGGCCCATCGCTGACGCCAGGATCAGCTCCTCGACGTTGCCGCCCGCGGCGACGGCAGCGATGAACTCGTTCGCCTGACCCGCGCGAATGAGACCGGCGAACCAGCCGCGGCCCTTCGCAAAATCGAGCGCCCCGAGCTCCCGGAGTGCCGCCGCGAGGCTGCGATCGTCGCCGAGCTGCTCCGCGAGCTCGATCGCCCGGCGGTAGGCCGCCTCCGCGCCGGCGAGGTCGATCTCGACCGCGGCGCCGCCGAAGGACTCGCCGATCGGGCTGCGCAGGAGCGCCTGGCCGAGCTCGAGGGTCGCCCGGAGCTCCAGGGCCGCGTCACCGCGCTCCGCGGCGCGGGTTTGAACGCGACGCGCGAGCTCCGCGGCCGCGTCCTCGTCGTGGCTCATCCGCAGTGCGGACGCGCGCCGCAGCTGGACGTCGAGCTCGATGGCCGGATCGCGCATCGCCTCGGCGAGCGCGGCAAGCTCCGTCAGGCCGTCGAGCCGCTCGTCGGTCTTGCGAAGGACCGCCCAGGCGTCGTCGCGCGTGGCGAGGAGTACCCGCCGGTCGGCCGGGGTCGAGACCACCGGGAGCGCCTGCTCGACGAGCCGGAGTGCCTCCTCGGGCGCATTCGACTCGAGCGCCGCCGTCGCCGCCTGGATCGAGAAGCGGGCCGCCCGCGCCGTGTCGCCCGCCGCGAGCGCGTGCTGGGCGAGCATTGGCAGGCCGGCGGGTGCGGGGTCGCCGCCCTCCGTGAGCAGGTCGACCACGGCGGCGTGGACCTGCCGTCGCCGAGCGGCCGAGAGCTGGCTCGCGGCGAACTGGCGCACCTGCTCGTGGGTGAACGTGTAGTCGGCCGGCTCGCCCTGGGCCTGCGGCAGCAGGAGCCCGGCGTGGACCGCCGGCTCGAGATCGTCCGCGAGCGGGTCGGCACCGCCGCCGGTGCCGTCATCGTCGCCATGGGCGTGGGGACCGGCATCACCCTCGCCGAGCCGGGCCCGGATCGCCCGGAGGTCGCGAAGGCTGAAGCTGCGGCCCAGGATCGCCGCGTCGCCCAGCGCGGCCCGCGTCGGCGCGGGAAGCCTCGCCGCCCGGCGATCGATGAGCGTCCGGACCGCCGACGGCACCAGCCGTCCCGCGTTCCGCCCGAGCCGCCACTCGCCGTCGACCTGCTGGAGCGTGCCGGCCTCGCGGTGGGTGCGGGCCAGCTCCTCGACGATGAACGGCACGCCCTCGGACTGGACGTGCATCGCGGCCGCAGAGGTCGCCTCGACCGGGCCGCCGAGCACGCGCTTCAGGAGCTCGGCCGTCTCGATGGTCCCGAACCGTCCCGGGCGCAAGCGTCGAACGAGACCCATCCGCTCCATGTCGGCGACGAAGTTCACGGCCTCCGTGACCGTGGCGAACTCGTCCGGCCGGATCGTCAGGAAGAGGAAGATCGGTCGGTCGGCATCGCTGCGGACGGCGTAGCGGAGCAGTCGCAGGGTGTCGTCGTCGGCCCACTGGACGTCATCGATGAGGATCGCCAGCGGCCGCAGGCCGGCCAGCGTCGAGATCGCGACGCCCCCGAGATCGAACGCCCGCAGGAGCTTGGCGTCCGGCGAGAGCGTCTCGAAGCCCGGCTCGTCGCGCCCGGAGATGGCCTGGACGACACGATTGACCGCGGCCTCCGCCGGCGTGCCGGCGGCCGTGTCGCGGATGGCGCTCGACGCGAACAGGCTGCGGGCGAGGAGGAAGGGCCCGCGGATCTCCTCGTCGGCCGTGATCGCGACGCAGGTGAATCCGGCGCTCACGGCGAGCTCCGCGGCGGCGACGAGCAGACGCGTCTTGCCGATGCCCGGCTCGCCCTCCAGGGTCACGGCGGCCAGGCGGCCCGTCGCCTCCTTCAGCTCCTGCGAGATCGCATCGAGCTCCGCGCTCCGCCCGATGACCGCGCCGGTCGCACGCCGCAGCTGGACCGACAGGGAGCACTGCGGCTGGATGAGGGGATCGAGCGCGCCGCCGTCGGCCGCGCGAAGCGGGGTCGCCTGCTCCGCGGGGGACGCATTGCCGAGCACGTCGCGGATTATGGGCTGAGTCTCGATTGGCGCACACGAAGCGGGCTCTGCCGGCACCGGCCCGCCACGAGATCCGTCACTCTGACCCTGGTCTCGACCAGCCGCCCGGCGTGACGCTCGGCTTCGGCTGGGCTCCAGGTCCCGTCTCGTCCTTCGGCAACGACGGCACCAGTCTCGACGGCTACCAGCTCGTCGTCTCCGCTACCGGGCGGCGCGAGCGATGGCAAGGTCAAGTTCGCGGAAGCCCGAGTCGACCAAATAGCGGTAGGTCTCGTTCAGGAGTCTCATCGGAGGGATAAATACGACGGTTGCATCCCGCCCTCTCGTCAACAACACGCGATAGGCGTTGCGGCGGAGGCGCAATGGGTCTCGGACGTCGGCCGGGCGCTGGTAGCCGCGCGCAAGACGATTGTTCCAGTCGCCCGCTTCCCGAACGAAATCGGATCCCCACGCGAGCAGAGCGGCGTCCAGTTCCAGGCCCTGACATCCGAACTCTGTCACGCATGACCGCAGCTCACGACACGAGCGACTGCGAGGATCGTCCTCACCCTCCGCAAACCACGGGCCGTTCTGAACGCGCTTGGTCGACTGGAAGTCGTTCATCACCCCGAAGCGAGGGAGGTCCCGATCCTTTGACGAGGCGATGATGCCGAAGCGAGCCTCGGGATCGTCCTCATACCGGGCACGGAGATAGTCCTTCGCAGCCTCAAGATCGCGTGTCACGCGGAAGTGGTAGCCGGCGCTGTCTAGTGACTGTCCGAGCTCGCTCACCGACCCGCCGGAGCTCTCCCCAAGCAATCCCTGAACAAATTGATGCACCTGGCTCGCAAGGTGGAAGCGAAGCTCCGCGTGCAAATGGAGGGCCGGATCCACAAAGGTGCGGCCCATACCCGCGAACGGCGGACTTCCGTCCGGCGGTAGATGAACCGTCCACTCACTCGCGCGCGGCGATCGTTCGATGGCATCTCGCCATTGAACGAGGCCGCCCTCTTCGCCGATGTGTATCTCTTGCCCCGTGCCGATGAGCCCAACAACAACGCACCACTCCGGAACGCGCTCGGCGAACTCGATGAAGTGCTCGGGCTCCGACTTACCGTCTCCGCGACCGTCGTGCTTCCTCGCAACCTGCTCAGCGTCGAATGCACGTTGTGCTTCATCGAAGATGAGGACGTGCTCCGGTGGGACAAGATCAGGTCGGCGCGAGTAGGTCGACACGTAAGCCTTGACGTCTCGGACGAACGCCTTGCCGCCACCACCCGCGCCTCGAAGTTCGTACTGGAGCACTTCCACGAGGGGACCATTGCCCGAGAGATAGACCGCGGGCGCAGTTGGTTTGCCATCGGATCGTGCAACGGCGATGTCATCGAGGAAACGCGCGTGGGCAAGCTGCAAGCCGACGAGAGTCTTTCCGGTTCCAGGCAGACCAGTGAGTAAGACAAGGCGCCGAGTCTTTGTTCGCGCCGCCTCCCGGGCGATCGCTGACACCGCATCCAATGTCGGACGCGTCTTCTCATCAACAACGCCGATGCGGGTGATCTCTCCTCGTTCGAGCAATTCGCGAGCGGCCTCCACCAGAGAGGGCAGCGGTCGGTAGGCTGCCGGATCCAGGAAGCGGCGGAGGCCGACTATTTGCCCAGGGTGAGCAAGCACGAGATCCCTGGCAACACCGTCCAAGGCGTCGGGTCCGATCACGTCGACGCCCGACTCGGACATCACGTATCCGCTCTCGTTCATCAGGACGAGCACAGGCTGAACCAGTCTGTCTGCGCATTCGCGGTGATAGCCACGGAGGTCTCGGGCGTATGCAGCCGCTTGGTCAATGTCAACTCGTGCGGCGACATGCTTTCCCTTGAGTTCAAGGACAGCGATCGGGCCACCCAAGAGCAGAACTACGTCGGGCCTCCGAGCCTCCATCGGAAGCTGGTACTCAAGGATCGCTGAATATCCGGCGGCCTCGGCGGAGTTCGATGCCATCTCGCCAGCCTCCGTCTGGAGGGGCGGGATTGAGTCGTTCCAGGCGCGAATCTGCTGAATGGATGGATCCCGGACAAACCGCTCAAGGGCGCCGACTACGTATGAAGCTGGCGTATCGCGGAACCGGCGAAGGGACGACGACCAGCCAGCGAGCGGGTACTGCTCGGGCCCCTCCCCCTCGTCGTCGCTCATACCGCTAGTCGCTACGCACGGAGAGATCGTGCTTCTTAAGTCGAAACACGATTGCGGTCCACTCTCGACCCTCGCGGACGGTCCGTTCGCTCGTGGTGCCGACGAGGTCGAAGCGGCCTTCGTACCGGTATCCCTGGGGAGTTCCAAGGAAGAGGTGGAGATCGTTAGAACGTTCAAGAATGACCCGGTTGCCGCCCTCGAGCACCATGTCGCCGGTGCCGTTCCACCGCCCATAGAGCATGAATTCGTCGCCAACCCATCGATCGATGTAGCCGTGCTGCCGACCGACGATCGGATCGGAGAACAGGAGGACGTAGTTGCCGCTAGCGGGGTAACTCACACCGCTTTGCCAACTGCCGCCGATGCCCTGCAGATGCAAGTCTCGTCGCTTGTACGTTTGGCCAACCCGAAGCACGTCCGGGCTGACAACCTTTCGATCCGTTCGAGCACGGGGAGCTGAACGCGGTCGGATCTCGTTCACGCCTAGTCGACGAAGCGCATCCGCCGCGTCCTCATTTGTCACGTCCGACAAATCGGAGGCGCGAATCGCCCGGAGGACCTTCACTGCGGCACCTGGAGACGCATACGGAGCGGCGCGCTCCGCTACACGCACTGCGAAGCCGGCAAGCTCGCGCTGTTGGAACCAGGGCTCGATTGCGGCAAGGGCCTGGTCGCCGTGAGCGGCGATCGCGTCTCGGAAGTCGATCCTTGACGAGGGGCCCGCCCCGCGAGCAGCCTCCAGGAGCTCCGCAAGGCTTTCGTACGGAGCTTTGGATTCCGACATCAGCACGACTATACGGGCGGCATTACGTGCATTTCGCAGCTAAGTGGTCGCACCGCGGACGATCTCGAGGATCTCCTCCCCGTACCGCGCCAGCCGTGACGGCCCCATGCCCTTGATCCGCCGCAGGGCGGCGATCGTCGTTGGGCGTTGGGCGGCGATCTCGAGGAGGAGTGAGTCTGGGGCGATCACGTAGGCCGGGACGCCGTCGGAGAGTGCCGTGGTCGTTCGCCACTCCCGCAGGGTGGTCATGAGCGGGCTCTCGTCGTCCTTCGCGCGCCGCGGCACCGGCATCGGGGCGCCGGGCAAGACGGTCACCCGGCGGGCCGCCCGCGCACCGGGACCCTCCAGTACCGCGAGGAACCGGCTCGGCCGGCGCTGAGTCTCCTTCCCGCCCGCGCCCGCTCGGCGCTGCGCCCACGACAGCGCGAGCAGCTGGCGCGCCCGGGTGACGCCCACGTACAGGAGCCGCTGCTCCTCGGCGATCTCGTCGTCCTCCTTGGCCTGGCGGATCGGCAACAGGCCCTCCTCGAGCGCGGGCAGGAACACGACATCCCACTCGAGGCCCTTGGCGCGGTGGTACGTGAGCAGGTTCACGCCGGCGGACGAGCCGGATGCCTCTTCGGCGTCGCGCCGGTCGAGCTCAGCGATGACATCGGTGACGGTCAGCGCGGCGTTGATCGATGCGAGGTCCTGGGCGATCTCGACGAGCCGCTCCAGCGAAGCCGATCGTTCGCGGGCTTCGTCGCCCGCTGCTTCGGCTTCGGCACCGAGCCCGAGCCGCTCAGTAAACAGCCGGCGGACTGCCGCGACGAGGGTCGCTCCCGTCTCCGGTAGGGTGGCGCCTCGAAGCAGACGACGCGCGTCGGTGACTTCGCGGCGCGCGAAGAAGCGCTGGCCTCGAACCTGGAAGAGGATGCCCGCCCGCGTAAGGGCCTGCTCGATCTCGGGCAGCTGGGCGTTGATCCGGACGAGCACCGCGATCTCGGAGGGTTCCGTCCCGTTCCGCAGCTCGTTCCGCATGGTCGAAACGAGCGCCGCAAGCTCACCGGCGGCATCGGCATAACGCCTCACCGTCGGCGCGGGACCGGCGGCGCGGGTCGCCCGAAGCGGCCTTCGGACGGCCGACCCAGACCGTGGATCCGCCGCGATCAGTCTGTTCGCCAGCGCGAGGATCTCCGGCGTGGAGCGGTAGTTCTCGACGAGCGCGACCGTCTTCGCCCCTGGGTGCCGCGCCGCGAACGTGAGCAGGTACTCGGGCGTTGCGCCGGTGAAGCTGTAGATCGTCTGGTCGGGATCGCCGACGACGGCGAGATCAATCGACCGGCCTAGCCATAGCTCGAGCAGCCGCTCCGCGAGTGGGTTGGTGTCCTGGTACTCGTCGACGCTGAACCACGTCTTGCGCGCCCTCACGAGCTCGGCAGCGTCCGCGTCGGATTCAAGAAGTCGGACCGTCTCGACGAGCATGTCCTCGAAATCGATGGCCCCGGCGCGCGTCTTCGCGCGCTCGTAGTCCGCGTAGACGTGCGCGAAGAGGTCGGCCGGGATCGGCGCCCGGTCGCCGCCTTCGGCTGTCCAGCGCTCGGGCGGGATGCGGCGGACCTTGGCCCACTCGATCGTCTCGGCGAGGTCCTTAACGGTCGTGAACTTGTAGCCGCCCGGCAGGCGCCGGGCCAGTGGCGAGAGGATCCGCCACTTGGCCTCGAGGATCGTCGGCGCCGGCTGGCCGCCATGGCGGCTCGGCCAGAAGTGGCGCAGCTGGGACAACGCCATCGCGTGGAACGTCCGGGCCATGACGCCTGGATGGCCCAGGGTCCGCATCCGCTCGACCATCTCGGTCGCGGCCTTGTCGGTAAACGTCACGAGCAGGATCCGGTCGCTCTGGACGGCCCCAGTCTCGATCGCATAGGCCGCTCGATGGCTGATGACCCGAGTCTTGCCGGAGCCCGCGCCCGCGATGATCGCGAGCGGTCCCGTTGTGATCGCGACGGCCTCGCGCTGCGCGTCGTTGAGGCCCTCGAGGAGGCGCTCGGGCGAGCTCTGCGTCACGCCCTCAATGGTGGCCGATCGGCCGTATCGGCGGGTTTGAGTCGAACAGATGTGCTATGTGGTATGATGCTTGTACCGCCGCCTCTAGTGGCGATGCTGCGTGTGGTCGACCCTCTTTTCGAACGGGCCGTGCGTGTTGCCAGTCTGTTGTTCGGGAAGTGTGGAGGTCCATGTGACCACCGGTACCATCAAGAAGGTCGTTGCCGATCGCGGCTTCGGCTTCATCGCCGCCGAGGATGCGAAGGAATACTTCTTCCATCGCGGCGGGCTCGACTCCTCGCTTGACTTCGACCGCCTCGTCGGCGGTGAGAAGGTCAACTTCGAGATCGAGCAGAGCCCCAAGGGCCCGCGCGCAAACCGCGTCAGCGCCGCCTAATTCGGCTCTCGGGCGACCTCGCTTCACGGCGAGGTCGCCTCTTTCATTTCCATCAAGCGGGAGATCGTTATTCCTAGAACCGCGTTCGTCGGCACCTACCCCCCACGCCGCTGCGGCATCGCCACGTTCACGAGCGACCTGGCGGCGGCCACCGGGAGCCACGAGATCGCGGTCCTCCACCCCGCCGGCGATTCGATCCCCTACCCCCGCAACGTCCGCCACCTCATCCGCAAGGACGAGCGGGCCGACTATCTCGAGACCGCCCGATCGCTGAACCGCGGCGTCGACGCCGTCTCCGTCCAGCACGAGTACGGGATCTGGGGCGGCGAAGACGGCGACCACGTCCTCGACTTCGTCCGGGCGCTGCGCGTCCCGGCCGTCACGACGATGCATACGGTCCTGCGCCACCCGACGCCGCACCAGCGCGAGGTCCTCTCCGAGCTCGCCTCGATCTCCCAGGCGTCGGTGGTCATGTCCCGCTCCGCGGCGAACCTCCTGATCCAGGAGTACGACGCAGACCCCGAACGGCTGCACGTGATCCCGCACGGCGTCCCGACGGTCGCCCTCGTGGAGTCGAATGCCGTCAAGCCGTCGCTCGGCCTGGCCGAGCGCAACGTGATCCTGAGCTTCGGCCTGGTCGGTCCCGGCAAGGGCTACGAGCTCGCCATCGAGGCGCTGCCGGCGATCGTTGCGAAGCACCCGTCGGTCCTGTACGTGATCCTCGGCGCGACCCACCCCGAGCTCATCCGCCGCGAGGGCGAGGCCTACCGCAACTCGCTGATCGCGTTGGTCGACCGGCTGAGCATGGCGGACCACGTCCTCTTCGTGGACCGGTTCGTCGCGATGCCCGAGCTGACCCGCTGGCTCCAGGCCGCGGACGTCTTCGTCACGCCCTACCCGAACCTCGGTCAGATCGTCTCCGGTACGATGTCCTACGCCATGGGCGCCGGCCGCGCGATCGTCTCGACCCCGTACACCTACGCCAAGGAGCTCCTCGCGGGCGGCCGCGGCCTCCTCGTGCCGTCGGGCTCGGCCGCCAAGCTCGCGGCGGCGATCGGCTCGCTCTTCGCCGACCCCGACCTCCGTGCCCGGATCGGCGGGAGGGCGTTCGAGTACAGCCGCCGGATGCTCTGGCCCGCCGTTGGCGCGGAATATCGCGAGCTGTTCGCGCGGCTCGTCCGCGAGACGAAGCCCGCCCGAGCCACGAACCAGATCCTGGTGCGCGCGTGATGCGCCAGCCCGCGCCGGGCGAGGGCTCTGCCTGGGTTCAGCGTGCAGCGTCGCCCGCGTCCGCGTCGGCGTCGGCGTCCGGTGAGGCCGCCGCGCCCGCCAAGCTCTCCAAGGTCAGCCGCAAGCATCTCGACGTCCTGACCGGCGAGCTCGGGATCTTCCAGCACGCGATCAAGTCCGTGCCGGATCCGGAGCACGGCTACTGCGTCGACGACGTCGCCCGGGCGCTCGAGGTCGATCTTCTCCACGCCCGTGTCCTTGGCTGGCCGGCGGTCTCCGAGAGCGCCTTCCGAAGCCTCACATTCCTCGAGGACGCGTTCGACGAGTCCCTCGGTCGGTTCAACAACTTCCGTTCGATCGACGGCTCGTGGATCGGCGGTCCCGGCTCGAACGATTCGTTCGGTCGGGCGATGCTGGCTCTCGGCATCGCGATCGGCACGGCGCCGGATGGCGAGATGGTCGAGCGCGCCGGCATCCTCTTCGATAAGGCGCTGCCGAAGGCGGTCCGGATGACCTCGCCTCGAGCGCAGGCGTCGCTCGTGCTCGGCCTCGCCGCCATGCCCCTCGATCCCACCCGCACGATCGTCCTGCGCACGCTCGGCACGGACCTCCACGCCCGCTTCCGCAGCTTCGCCCGGCCCGGCTGGCCGTGGCCCGAGCCGTCCGTCACCTACGAGAACGGCCTCCTGCCCCGGGCGATGATCGTGGCCGGCCACCGCCTCGGCGCCACGACGATGCTCGCGATCGGCCTCCAGGTCCTCGACTGGCTCATCGAGGTCCAGACCGCGCCCGACGGCCACCTCTCGCCGATCGGCAACGGCTGGTGGGCCCACGACGGGATCAAGTCCCAGTTCGACCAGCAGCCAATCGAGCCGACGGCGTTGATGCTCGCCTGCGAAGCGGCGTTCGTCGCGACCCGCAAGGCGAAGTACGCGGTCGCCATGGAGCGCTGCTACGCCTGGTTCCTGGGCGATAACGACCTTCGGGTGAAG
>Ga0193751_1001834_pt1 | contig 13233 bp, 10 predicted proteins | sample L1c2metaG_FD_143050 | JGI IMG/M metagenome (GOLD analysis project Ga0193751, IMG submission 143050) | Soil microbial communities from a riparian zone of the East river system, Colorado, United States - L1c2 | ecosystem: Environmental > Terrestrial > Soil > Riparian zone | place: USA: East River... | reverse complement strand
CTTCAGTCTGTCGATGCTGGTGCGAGATGTCACCCTGGCCACGGTTCTCGCAGGCATCGCCGTAGCGGTCGTTGCCGGGCTAAGTGCCGGTGTCGCGAACCGTGAGCAAGCGGCCGCGGATGTTCGGGATGCGATCGCGCGCTGGAGCGCACCGCTGTTGACGGCGGGCCATCCTTGGCCGCTCGCGGCAATTTTTCTCGTATGCGGTGCATGGACGGTGCATTTCCTCCACCAGGCGTACATCCTCAAACCCGAAGGCCTGTGGGCCGGCTACATCAACATCTGGGGCGACTGGGCCGCACACCTTACCTTCGCCGGCTCGTTCGCATACGGGCATAACTTCCCGCCGCAGTATCCGATCGATCCCGGCAACAACCTCGGCTACCCGTTCATGGTCGACTTCCTCGCCGCCAACCTCGTCCCGCTCGGCACCTCGCTGCCTTCGGCACTTGTGCTCACGTCCGGCTTGCTGGGCCTCGCGTTTCCGGCTGTCCTCTACCTGGCCGCCGCTCGATTTGCGGGCGGCCGCGCCGCGGGGGCGATCGCGGTCTTCGTTTTCTTGCTCAGCGGTGGCCTGGGCTTTGTCTATCTGATCTTTGACGTTGCCCGTAGCGGCGTCGGGGTGCTGACGCACCTGCCGCGCGAGTACACGCTGGACCGCGACCTCAATTTCCAGTGGTTGAATCCGGTGCTCGCCTACCTCGTCCCGCAGCGCTCGACGCTGTTCGGCTTCAGCCTGGGGCTGATAGTCCTGGTGCTCTTGTGGCTCGCGGTACGCGAGCGCGGAGGATGGACGGCGTTTCTATTTCCAGGTGTCGTGGCAGGACTCATGCCGGCATTCCATGTGCACGCATACGGGACCGTCGTCGCGCTCGCCGCATTCTGGGCGATTTTCAACCGGCGCAAGGAGTGGCTCGCCTACTTCATTCCTGCGCTGGCGCTCGCGATCCCGGTTCTCGTCTGGATGTGGCCGCCGGTCAACAACAATGCGTGCGCCGGCGGGTCGTCGATTCACGGCTACTGCCTCGAGCTGGGCTGGCTTTCGTACACGGATTGGCAGCGCGATGGGTTCATCTACTTCCCGGTGGACTTCGTTTGGTTCTGGATCAAGAACCTGTCCGTGTTCATCCCGCTCCTCATAGCCGCCCATTTCATGCAGCGCTCGTTTCCGGTCGCCTTCGCGAAGTGGTTTGCGCCGATGTGGCTGTGGTTCCTCGTCCCCAACGTCGTCGTCCTTCAGCCGTGGGACTGGGACAACACAAAGTTCTTCATTTTCTGGGCGTTGCTAGGCAGCATCGTGGCCGGCGGTTTCATCGCGGCGATCATCCGCCGAGGGCCGGTTGGCGTAGCGGCGGCGGCAGCGCTTCTGATCTTGCTCAGCCTCTCAGGCGCTCTCGACCTTGCTCGTGCGTCCGACGCGAGCGTCAGCTCGTACGAGTTCACTGACACGAAAGGCATGCAGGTCGCGGATTGGGTTCGCCAGAACACCAGATACGACGCGGTGTTCGCGGTGGCGGATGAGCACAACAGCCCAATTCCAACCCTGGGCGGAAGGCGGGTGGTGAGCGGCTATCCGGGCTGGCTGTGGACGTACGGGTTGCACGACTACGTGCAGAAGCAGGCGGACGAGGCGGCGATCCTTCGCGGTGACCAGAACACGCCCGACCTGGTCGATCGTTATGGCGTCAATTACGTGCTCATCGGCCCGCAGGAGCTGGCGCCGTCACGCGCCGCGAGCAAGGCCTACTGGCAGCAGCACGGGACGCTCGTGTACTCGAACGGCGAGTACTTCGTGTACCGGGCTTGATTCTGGACGAGTAGCCTGTCCGGCGTGCCCGACCCGTTTTCGGATCATGCCAACCTCACGGCCGCCCTCGACCTCGCCGCGCGCGAGGCCAAGGCGTACCTGGTGGCGATCGATCAAGACCTGGTTCGCCCGCACGTAGGTGGCGGCATGGCCGCCACCGGGTTGCCCGAGGAGGGCGTCGGCTCGCTGGCGGGCGGGGGCACGCCCGCGGCGCTTGGAGCCGACTGGCTGACGTCCGCCCTGGACCAGAATGCCTACAACTGGATCAGCTCACCTTTCGCAGCTCGTCTCGAGCAGATCAGCGTCGAGTGGCTCAAGGACCTCTTCGGCCTGCCCGCCAACTGGAGCGGTGTTATCACGACCGGGGCGACGATGGCGAACTTCGTCGGCCTCGCGGCGGCGCGGCGGTGGTGGGGACTGGAGCAAGGAGTCGATGTCGAGGCCGAAGGGTTGAGCGGTTTGCCGCCGATGAAGATCCTTACCAGCGGCTACGTCCATGTCAGCGCCCTCAAGGCCGTGGCGATGCTGGGTCTTGGGCGGCAACGGGTGCGGACGCTGTCGCGCGACAGCGCCGGCCGCATCGACCTCGACGCATTGTCTTCAGTGCTGCAAGATCATGACCGCGAGCCGGTCGTGATCATCGCCAACGCGGGCGACGTCAACACCGGAGACTTCGACCCGATCTCCGACATCGTTGCCCTCGCGCGCAAGCATCGAGCGTGGGTCCACGTGGACGGCGCGTTCGGATTGTTTGCCGCCGTGTCACCGACCACGCGTCACCTCGTCGCCGGCGTGGAGCTCGCCGACTCAGTTGGTGTCGACGGTCACAAGTGGCTCAACGTGCCTTACGACTCGGGCTACGCATTCGTTCGTGACCCTACGTATCTCGCGGGCGCATTCGGTGTCAGCGCCTCATACCTCGGCGCGGAGGCCATGGCCCGGCCGGTGTTCGGCAATCTCGGGCCCGAGATGTCACGCCGCGCTCGATCCCTTGCTGTGTGGTCCACGCTGCGTGCTTACGGTCGCGAGGGCTATCGAGCGATGATCGAGCGCCACCTGCGACTTGCGCAGCGCGTTGCCGAGCAGGTAGATGCCGCGCCTGACCTGGAGAGACTGGCGGATGTTTCCCTGAACGTCGTTTGCTTTCGGTACCGGCCGCCGGGCATTCCGGAAGACCAGCTCGACGACCTCAACCGCACCCTCGGCGGCCTCGTGCTGGAAGATGGTCGCGTTTACTTCGGGACCACGGTCTATGGCGGCAAGGTCGCCTTCCGGCCGGCGATCGTCAACTGGCGGACGGGCGAGGAAGATGCGGACCTGATCGTCGGGACGGTCAGGGAGTTGGGAGCCCGAGCGGTCGCTCAGGTTGAGGCGTCGCGGGCGCGGGGGGCTGCGCCGTTGGCGAAGTCGGAGCCGGTGGTGCCTGCGGAGTCTGCGGAGGCCGCGAAGCCTCAGCGTTAGCTTCGAGCGACTGTTCGAGCCGGCGCGCGAGCCTCTTCATCTCGCGGTCGCCGCGGTCGAGGCGGTTGACGATCTGCAGCAGGATCTCGTCCTGGTGCATGAGATGGTTCATCAACGCTTTGAGCTCCTCTTCGGCCTTGACGTTGAGCTCGTACTCGTTCTGAGCGCGCATGCGGTCGCGGTCCGCCATGCTGTTCAGAGTCATCAGCACGACCGAAACCCAGATGGCGGCCTCGAGGCTGAAGACGAAGTTGAGGAACAGGAACGGGTACGCGTCCCAGTGCCGAATGAAGCCGACCAGGTTGAGCAGGACCCAGAGCAACATCAGACCGACCTGGGCGAGCACGAAGATCCAGCTGCCGACCAGGCGGGCGAAATCGGCAGCGACGCGATCGGCGAAGGTGAGCTTGCGGTCGACGTCGCGGTTGAGATCGCGCACCGGAGGATGGTCGTGCTGGTGCTTGATCAGGTCCCGCGCGATATCTTCGATTTCTCTGCCGATTGACATTTGGTCTTCCTTCTAGGGGTTGCTGTGTCGCGTGGTGCGGCGCGCTAATTCGATAGCTTCGCTCAAAAGACCCTTGTCTGGCTACTGAAAGTAGGTTTTCAGCGGTAGTCGTGAGATTGTTGTTGGGGCCGCGGAACGCCTTGCAGAGCCTGGATTTGGGCGGCCAGCACCGACCAAACGCCATCCTGGCGCTGCATCACGCCGTCGATGACCAGGATGGGCTGGCGGTTGGCGACCTGGCGATAGCGGTCGTAGACGTCGGGCTTGATGGTCACGTTGACCTGCCCGAATTCGTCCTCGAGCGTGAAGAAGCGGATCTTCTTCGCGGTTGAGGGCGCCTGGCGTGTGATGACCAGGCCCGCGACCCTCACCCTTCTCCCGCTTGGGATTGATGGAAGTTTGTTGCTTTCGAGCGCGCCGAGCTCTTTGAGCTTGTCTCTGCAGAAATGGATGAGGTGGTGACCGGTCGAGAGATCGGAGATGCGGTACTCGAGCTGGTTGATGTCGAAGTCATCGAGGTCGGGGAGGCTTGGCGCAGCTGCTTTCAGCTTCAGCTCTGACTGGAGTTGGATGCCCTTGCGCAGGCCGTGGCCGTGCCAGCGCTCTTGCCAGCCCCACAGCAGCTCCCGTCGCGGCTGCCCGAGCCCGTCGAAGGCGCCCACCATCACGAGGTTGCGTACGGCGCGGGGGCCGATGGGGCCGCCGCGAAGGCGGTCGATGAAATTGTCGAAGGAGGTGTAGGCGCCGCCGTCGGCCCGTTCGGTGATGATCACCTTGCGTCCATCTTCGCCGAGGTCGCGGACGTAGTTGAAGCCGATGCGCATGCCGTGCGTGTTCTTAACAGGCAGGGTTGTCGGGGTTTCGAAATTTCCATACCCTGGCCGCAGGTCGGCCGGTTGGGGGAGGAAACCGGAAAACAGGGAGGGCCCTGCAGGGGTCTGCCCATCTGCGGCCGCGGCGATATTAGGCCCGTTTGGCGCCAAAGGTGTGTTTGGCAGTCGCATCAAGGGCATGTTTGGCGCCAAAAGGGCGGATTCAGTCAGCGCTTCGGGCAAGCATCGGATGTCCGAGCGGTTGACGTCCACCGGCAGCACCGTCACCCCATGCCGCTTCAGGTCCTCGACCAGCACGCTCGGGTGATAGAAGCCCATCGGCTGGTTGTTGAGGAGGCCGCACCCAAACTCGACCGCGTGATTCAGCTTCAGCCATGCCGTCTCATACGCGGTGCGCGCGAACGCGGCGGCGTGCGAGCGGCAAAAGCCGTAAACCGCAAAGCCCTGAACGGCGGCGAACAGCATGTCGGCGACATCGCGTGGGACTTCGTTGGCGAGGCAGCCCGCGATGAAGCCTCCCTCGAGCGATGACATCTCGACATGGTTGAGGTGGCGTGTCATCGCCCGCCGGAACATGTCCGCCCCACTCGGCGTCATGCCCGCGACCCTCATCGCGATCTCGATGATCTGCTCCTGGTAGAGGATCACCCCGAGTGTGTCCGCGAGGATCGGCTCCAGAAGCGGATGCGGATACGTGACCGGCTCGCGACCCTGCTTGCGCCGGATGTACGGATGTACCGCGTTCCCTTGAATCGGCCCCGGCCGGATGATCGCGACTTCGACCACCAGGTCGTTGAAGCTCTTCGGTCGCGTGCGGGGAAGCGTCTGCATCTGCGCGCGTGACTCGATCTGGAACACGCCGATCGTGTCGGCCTCGCTGCACATTTCGAAGACCTGCGGATCGTTGAGCGGCAGCTGGTCGAGGTCGGGGCGGATGCCGGTCCGATCGTGGATGAGCTCGAGGGCCTCCGCCACCACCGACAAGGTGCGCAGCCCCAGCATGTCCATCTTGATCAGGCCGAGGTCTTCAACGTCGTCCTTGTTGAACTGGACGACGCGCCGCCCTTCCATGGTCGCCGGCTCGACTGGCGCGATGTCCACCAGCGGCTCGCCTGTCACCAGCATCCCGCCGTTGTGGATGGAAAGGTGGCGCGGAAAGTCCTGCACCTCGCGGCACAGCTCGAGAAACTGCTGCCAGCTCTGCGGCCTCATATCCGGCGGCGGCACGGCGCCGGTCATCGAATCCTCGACGTCCTCGGTGAACCATCGGTCGACGCCCTTGGCCAATCGGTCGATCAGCTCAGCCGAGAACCCGAGCGCCTTGCCGACCTGCCGGATCGCCATGCGAGGCTGGAACGTGACCACGTTGCAAACCATCCCGGTCCGCTCCCATCCGTACTTGTCGTACACGTACTGGATCACCTGCTCGCGATGCTCGGTGGAGAAATCGATATCGATGTCGGGCGTGCTCGTCATCTCCTCGTGCAGGAAGCGCTCGAAGAGCAGGTTGTGCTCGATGGGGTCGACGCGTGTGATGCCGAGGACGTAAGCGACGATCGAGTCGGCCGCGGAGCCGCGACCCTGGCCGGGCACGCCGTGCTCGCGTGCGAACCGCATCAGGTCCCAGTTGATGAGGAAGAACTCGGCCAGCCCGGTCTTCTCGATCACCTCCAGCTCGCGCTGAAGCCTCTGGGTGACGGCGAGCGTGATCGGCATGTACCGCTCGCGCACGCCCTCGAAGCAGAGCTTGTAGAGAAAAGAGAAAGGGGTCTCGCCTTCAGGCACCGGGTAGCCGGGAAACCGGACCTTACGAAAGTCGAGGTCGAGGTCGCATTCCTGTGCGATGTCCCACGGCGTGGCCAGGGCTTCGGCGTGCCTTTTGAACAGAGTGCGCATCTCGTCCGCGCCTTTGAGGCCGTGCTCGCTGTTGGGAAACAGATGCGCACGCGCCTCATCCAGGGTGGCGCGATGACGGATGGCGACTAGCACGTCGTGCAACCGGCGCCGCTCGCGGACGTGATAGTGGACCTCATTGGTCGCGACAACCGGCGCGCCGCACCGCTTGGCCAAAGCGGCCCGCCCCTCGAGCACCCACGAATCCTCCGGACGGAGGTGGTGATGGAGCTCGCTGAACACGTTTTCCTTGCCCAGCGCCTCCTGGAGGCCGCGCAGGCTTTGTTCCTCGTCCGCGGCGGTGAGATAGAACAGATCACCTCGATGCTCGGCGACGGTCGCAAGGCCCGTCCGCGCCTCACCTTTGGGCTGGTCGATGTGGGCGAGGCTGATCAGCCGGCAGAGGTTGGAGTAGCCCATCAGGTTGCGCGCGATCAGGAGCAGCTCGGCTCCATCGACCTCGAGGGCCGCGCCGATCAGGGGCTTGACCCCGACCTTGCGGCAGGCTTGCAGGAACTTGACCGCGCCATACACGCCGCCTCGATCGGTGATCGCGACCGCGGGTATCTCTAGCTCGGCCGCTCGCATCGCAAGCTCGGCCGGATGCGATCCTCCGTCGAGGAACGAGAAGTTGGAGTGGCAATGGAGCTCGACGTATGGCGTCACCTTTTCCGCCGATTTTTCGTTGCACTTTTATGAGGCGCTGGCTGGTGGTCCTTGTTGTTCTGACGGTCGCCTGCACACAGGGCGGGCAGTCGGCCGTGAAAAGCGCCAGCCCTTCCCCAGCTTCCAACGTTGCCCCGACTGCATCTCCGGTCCCCGGCGACCTCCCTCTGAGCCGGGTTACTTTCTCGTGCCGGCTGCCGATCATGACGCCTGACAAACAGGGTGGGTTTATCAGCTTTCCCGCCGGCACGGTGCGCATTGATCCCCAAGCCCAGGCACTCGCTGACCAGTGGGGCCTTTACTACGACCGCGCGTTCTCGCGCTGGCTTCCCGTCCCCCGGCAGGCCGTTTCCCCGGACGGCAGGCACTACGCCTATGGACAGCGCGGGGCCGACCAGTCCCAGGTGCCACGGATGCACGTGGTCGATGTCGTGACCGGCGCCGATCGCGTCTTCGACACTCCGACCAACCCGTGGTTCGTTCGTTTCGACGTGATCGACTACGCCGCGGAAGGAATTTATCTCTACACCGGCTACGAGGTGAGCATCGGCGTTTCGATCATGAATCCCACCACGGGCGCCATCCAGCCTCTCGCCAATCTGCCCGACATCCAGGCCAGCGCGGGTAACCGAGCCTTCTGGGTCGGGACCGTGAATCCGGCCGACCCGAATCCCCTCGGCGGCCTCGAAACACAGCCCAACCAGATAGATCGTTTCAGCCTCGTTGACAGCTCTCGAGTTCCATGGTTCTACCGGCCGAGCACCGCGCCGCGTGTGATCGGCTCGGATCTGCAAGGCCATCCGATCGTGATGGTCGTCAACGGCAAGAATGGATTCACTGACGCTGACTACGGAGCGGAGCTCATTGTCGTCACGAGCCCGCAGTCTCAGCGTTTGATCTTCAGCGGCCCGGCAAACCTCGTCACCTCGATGTTCATATCCATCTCCGACAGCCACGGGACTTGGTTCGGCACCGACCACGGTGTTTACCTGTACACGGGCACGGCTTTCCTGAAGGTGTCCAACCAACCTGGATACCCGGCCAATGGCTGCCTCTGATCTATGAAGTGGGCCTCGGTCGTCCTGGTACTGCTGAGCGTCTCGTGCACGACCGGCGGTCAGGCGGTCGTAAAGAGCTCTCCAACCCCGATAGCCACCACAGCTAATAGCCCATTGCCGACTCCGGTCAAGGGTGATCTGCAAGTCAGCCAGGTCTCTTTCGTATGCCGTCTGCCGATCTATCTGCAAACCGGTTACGAGGGCTCTCCCGATTTCTCGCGTCGGGGTGAATTCATAACCTTTCCAGCCGCCACCATGGCGATCGATCCCAATGGCAAAGGAGGCGGATACTTCGACCGCCGCTTCAACCACTGGCTCCCGGTGACGCGTGAAGCCGTGTCTCCCGACGAAAGCCATTACGCGTATGTGGATACGAACCAGGGTCTGCTCCACGTTGTGGAAGTGGTCGGCGGCAAGGAGCGCACTTTCTCGTTGAGCGCCATCGGCGCCAACGACGTCTTCGATTACGCGGCAGACGGCGTCTACATGGCGCTTGGCTTCGAGGGCTTGCACGGGCTGTGGCTCGTCGACCCTGCCACCGGCTCGGTGCGCCAATCGGCGTATGCAACTCCGCCTCCAGCGGCCGCCACGGGCATCAATCCACAGGCCAGCGCCGGTGGGGGCATCTTCTGGGTTGGTGAAGTGAATCCAGCCGACCCCAACCCACAGAGATCGCCGGTAAGCCTTGGTCCCGACCAGATCGTCAGGCTCGACTTCGCATCGGGCCATCGAATCATCTGGCTTTATCGAGAAGGAATAAGCCTCTTCGTCATCGGGCTTGACGCCGGCGGCCGGCCTTTGATCGTTTCCTCGGATGGCACGGAAGCACAGAACGAGCTTCTGATCGCGCTCGACCAGGGGTCGCAGCGCTCGATTTACAAAGGTGCGCTCCTGGATACCTTGAATGGTGCGATCGCCGATTCCCATGGCATCTGGTTTGGGAGCCCGCAGGGCATCTACCTCTACTCCGATGCCGGCGGGCTGCAGAAGGTCTCGGACCAGCCCGGATATCCCGCCAACGGCTGCTTCTGACAGGCGTATGCTCATCACTGGCCCGGGCGATTTAGCCCGGGCATTTTCTTTTCTGGCGCCCTGGCGGCGCCGTGGAGGTCTTGACGATGCTTCCCGACGATGACTTTCTGCGCGCCTTCTTCAGCGCCGAGCTGTCCAACTCGAGCTTCCATCACCGCGACCACCTCCGCCTGGCCTGGTTGATGGTGCGGAGGCATGGCCTCGTGGATGCTGAGGTCAGGGTGACGGCAGGGATCCAGAACTTCGCCGCCGCCAACGGCCACACGGCGCGCTACCACGACACCATGACCCGATTCTGGGTGCGCCTGGTCGCCCATGCGGTCGAGAGCAAGAGAGCCTGACCTGCTGCCGCTTCCGTTCTAGTCATAGATCCGCTCCACGAACCACTGGTCGCGATCCAGGTCGTGGTACAGCTCGCATAGCAGCTCACTGCCCAGCAGCACCTTCCAGTACTCGCGGACGACGAGCCGGTTCCACCACTCGGTCTCGACCTTCCATCGCGCAATCGGGTCGATGGCGCCGTTGAGCGCGCCTGAGACGAAAGCAGGCGATCCATCCGCGGCCAGGGTGAGCTCGACCGCGGAGGGTGGCGAGAGAAGCCGGGTCATCACGAAACCCAGTCGAAGCGCTGCGATGGGAGTGGGGAGGAGAGCAGAGCTGGACGCGGCTTGCGCACGACGAGCGTACCGTGGCGTTCCTGCAGCCGCTCGAACGCGGCGATCACCTCTTCGCTCGTTCCATCATTGCCCGCCCACAACCGCAGCTGCCTGCGCCCAGCGGCTTCGAGCACAGGAAGCTCGATCCACAGCTCGGTGATGGGCGCGCGTGGCTGCCATTCCTTTATCCATCCGCCGATGAGCCCGAACAGCTCGGCCGTGCTGGAAAGCGGATGGCGGACGGTGGAGACTCGCTCGTCAGGTTCGTCTGATTCGTAGACGAGCCGCACGCGCACTCGCTTTGCACCCGCGCCACGAAGGCCCAGCTCGTCTGCCAGATCGCCGCATAGCGCGCGCGAGACGAAGAGCAGCGCCTCTCGATCCTCCACCGGCGGCTCGAACTGTCGATGCGCGCTCGTGAACTGCGGCGGGCGCCAGGGGATGAGCTCATCGGGCTCGGCGCCGCGTGCGAGCATGACTGCGTGCCGGCCTTCACGACCGAGCTGGCTCTCGAGCTCGCGCGGCCCGATCGCAGCCACCGCTCCCAGCGTGCGCAGGCCGAGCAGGTCCAGGCGTTCCTTCTGCTCGTCATCGAGGGGAAGCTCAGACGACGCAAGCGGAGCGAGAAAAGTACGCGCGTCCTCGATATGCACGAGGCGGCCTGGCCGCGCGCGAGCCGCCGCCACTCGTGCTGAAAAAGGTCCTGGCGCCAATCCGAGGCGTGGCTCGCGGCCGATCGCGGTGCGGAGCCTGCGCCGCGCCTCACGAATCGATTCGCCAGGTTTGACGACTCCGCTCACATCCAACCAGGCGATGCCCTCGACCCGGACCTCGACCACCGGCGCGAGGTCGTAGAGCGCGATTGAGATGAGCTCCCGCAGTCGCGATGCCGCAATCTGGTCAGGGGCGATGAAGGTCGCTTGTGGACAGAGATGCTCGGCCTGCCGCAGCGGCATTCCCGGCGTAACACCGAACGGCAGCGCCTCTTCGGACGCGGCGATCACGTGGTCTTCCCATTCGCCGACGACGACCGGGCCTCCATAGAGGTCTGGCCTCTTCGCGAGCTCGAGGTGATTGGTCAGACCGCAGCAGACGCGCATTCAAGCTCCATCTTTTCAACCGGCGCCTCGATCACCGGTCGGACAAAGGGAAGCTGCGGACCGAGCGGGTAGCGGATCTCGAGCTCGGATTCCCCGAGAGGCGGAGCAACGCGATTCTTGAGACATCGCGCGATCGTTCGCATGCCCACGAGCTGATCTCGCTCCCAAACCCAATCAGTGCGCGTGAAGCCAAGGCTCAGGCTCGACGCGTGCGCGAACGCACGCCCGGGAGCATCGACCACTCCTACGATCACCGACCCGGAGCGGTTGGCGCCTGCCTCCATGGGTCCGAGCCACTGCTCTGGGATCTCCCCCATTAAAAGGATGAAGCCCGCGCCGGCCCGAGCCAGCGCAGTCGCCGCTTCTCCGGACGAATCGGAATCGAGCCGCACCACGGTCAGCGAGCTCGGCTCCGGATCGAAGGGAAGGAGGGCCCATGGATCGAAATCGCCGCGTGGGTCGATCACCACCGCATGCGTGAACTCACGCGTGGCTGCGGCGAGCAGCCCCAGGGCGAGGGTGAGCTTGCCGCAGGTTCCGCTCCCGGTCAGGAGCGCGAGCCGGCCACGGGGCAGGCCTCCAATTCCGGTCAGGCGATCGAGCTCGGTACGGCTGGGCCAGGGCTGCGGGGGTGGCATTTCCGCCGCCCTCGTCAGGGCCTGGCTGCCGAAACGGACCCGAATTGTGCTGATGGCGTGTTCGAGTTCCTGCATCTTTCATTGCGGGCCTCTGAGAGCAAGACGCAGGCGAGAAGCTGAGGTGGTTACAGACTAACGAACAGATGTTCGATAGTCAAGCTTCTTCCTTTCTTTAATGCCGACATGGCATTGGCGGCCGGGTTTATCCCGGCCGCAACTTTGTTTCCTACCCCACCAGCGTCGCGAGGAGGGAGGATGAGCATGAGAGGGACCCGTGGGTTCCCTTTCATAAAAAAGAGCGCCGGGGCTCCACAGAACCCCGGCGCGTTAACGAACGAACTTAGGTAACTACGAAAGAAGAAGTTGTTACTTCTTCTTCTTGGCGGCCTTCTTCTTGGCTGCCGGCTTCTTGGCTGCCTTCTTCTTCGCTGCCATCATTCTTTACCTCCTTCGCTTAGTGATACGGACCCGAGGTTCCATGGACTTGGCGGGCATGATTCCCTTGTGAGACGTCATTGACGATTTCTTCTGCACTTACCTCCATAACAACCAAACGGGTTTTGTCATAAGGCCTCATCGATGAGGTCTTCGTGACGTCGGCGGTTGTGCGAAATGGGCCACTGACTCGCGTCGGGTCCGTCGCCTCTGTGGAGGCAACCACGAGCAGCATCGCCATACAAGTTGTGTTGATACATCGATTGCATCCGCCAAGTCAAGAGATCGCTAAGATTTTTTTTCATGCGATGCCCGGTGAAATGCCTGGAATGCGGCACATACACGATGTCTCTCGACCTTTTGAAGGACCATCAACACATCGCATGCGAACGATGCGAAAGAGTGTGGTGCGCTGTCTGCATCGCTCGCATCGAGGTGAAAATTTCGCCTGAATGGTTGAAGCAACAGCGCGTCGCAGAGCTCAACTGATGCGTGTGGTCCTCGGTCACGGTGCATCTGGCAATGCCGCATCGATGAAGCCCTACGTCGTCGGCTTCAAGCGTCGCGGCATCGATTCAATCGCGGTCGATCTTCCTCGCGGAGGCGCTGAGCGCGCGGTCCCGGTCTTCATCAAGGCCTCTGGACGCGGCCACGACGTCATCGGAGGAGGCCAGTCGTTCGGTGGTCGCGTCTCGAGCATGGCCGCGATCGAGGCGGACTTCGGCGGCCTCGTCCTCTTCTCATATCCGCTGCACCGTCCCGGTTTCCCCGACCAGCTCCGCACCGAACACTTCCCGTTGATCCGCTGCCCGACGCTCTTCATGAGCGGTGATCGCGATCCATTCGCGCGTATCGATCTCCTCGAAGAGAAGATCAAGCTCATCCCCAACGCTCGACTGGAGATCTTCAAGGGCCAGGGCCACGGCCTGCTCGCGGTTCTCGACCAGGCGCTTGACGCCGCCGCTGACTTCATAAAACAGATCAAGTGACCGCGAGCCAGCACATGGTCAGGGCGAATGGCCTTCGATTCCGAACCATGGTCGATGGCCCGCCGGCAGGCGAGATGTTCATCCTCCTGCATGGTTTCCCTGAAGGAGCCGAGTCCTGGTTGCGCCAGGTGGACGCGATCGCCAAGGCAGGACACCT
>Ga0193751_1001833_pt1 | contig 13234 bp, 9 predicted proteins | sample L1c2metaG_FD_143050 | JGI IMG/M metagenome (GOLD analysis project Ga0193751, IMG submission 143050) | Soil microbial communities from a riparian zone of the East river system, Colorado, United States - L1c2 | ecosystem: Environmental > Terrestrial > Soil > Riparian zone | place: USA: East River... | reverse complement strand
CACCTTTCCCTCGCGGTACTTGTTCACTATCGGTCGCCAATTAGTATTTAGACTTACGCCGTGGTCGGCGTGGATTCATACGAAGTTTCACGTGCATCGTATTACTCAGGAAATCCCTAGGCGTGCTCCAGTTTTCGGTTACGGGCCTTTCACCCTCTATGGCGCAGCTTTCCAGAAGCTTCACCTAACCTTTGCACTACCACGTCGGGCTCCTACAACCCCGGTCGATAAATCGACCGGTTTGGTCTCTTCCGCTTTCGCTCGCCACTACTGACGGAATCGCATTCGCTTTCTTTTCCTCCGGTTACTGAGATGTTTCACTTCACCGGGTGTCGCGATGTTCGTGCTATAGATTCACACGAACTCGAGCAGGTATTATCCCACTCAGGTTATCCTATTCGGAAATCTCCGGGTCAAAGCGTGTTTGCCGCTCTCCGAAGCTTATCGCAGCTTACCACGTCCTTCATCGCCTATTGGCACCAAGGCATCCATGATGCGCTCTTTGTAGCTTGATCAATCTGTTCCAGTCCAAACCTTGCGGTCAGGACCAGAGATTCTTTTGATAACTGAAACTCTCTTGGCTGGAGATCTTACCTTCCAGCCACTTTCTATTTCAGACTCAGCTCTAAAAAGTTGTATTTTCTTACTACCCTGTATGTAGATGTCAAAGAACCTGCATTCCGCACATTTCAGGGCAAAAAAAAAAGCTCAATTCAATGCCCGATTCGGTCCGCCTTCGCCATAGGCTACGGCGCGATAAACCGGGACAAAATTGAGTCAATTTGCAGTCCCAAAATGTACAAGAACAACCCTGATTACATCAGGGCCCGCGGCCAGCGGGACGAACAAAATAACGCAACTTCCCGCGGCGTCAATCCGCGAAACGAAGATTTTTTCATCTTTCTTCGCGCCCTTCCTAATCCGTTGCCCGAAAAGAGGTTGGGAAATACTCAAAACGGGGTCCGCGGCTCCCTTTGGACAAGGCGAACAAACGGATAGTTTCCGCACAATCCGGGGTAGCGCACACGTCTTGTGTGCTGGCGATTGCGTCTCGCGATCGCGAACTTTGTCCGGTCGATGAAAAGGCGGAAGAGAAGCAAAGATTGTTGCGGCGAGACGTCGCCACCAGCACACGAGACGTGTGCGCTACCCGGAAGGGCGCCCTCACCTTCGCGGTTTTAATCTGCGTTAATGGATTCGACTTGGCTCACCACAGTGTCTGCGTAATCTGCGGACGATTGAACCCAACATCACCAACCTCTCGCATCGACGGCCGCGCGCCCGATCAAATTCGTCCGGTCAGTTTTGAATTGAACATCGCCCCGCACGCCGGCGGATCGGTCCTGGTCGGAATGGGCAATACCCGCGTCATCTGTGGGGTGATGATCGAAGAGACGGTTCCACGCTGGATGAAAGAACAAGGCGTCACGGGAGGCTGGTTGACCGCGGAATATTCGATGCTGCCTTATTCAACTACGACAAGAAAGCCGCGCGACATTATGAAAGGCCGGCTCGATGGACGCAGTACCGAGATTCAGAGGCTGATCGGACGCTCCCTGCGCGCCGTCGTCAATCTCGAAAAACTCGGCGCGCGCACCATGTGGGTTGATTGTGATGTGCTGCAAGCGGACGGCGGCACTCGCACCGCCGCCATTACCGGAGCTAGTTTGGCCGTCGCGATTGCATGTCGAAAATTGGTGAAGGACAAGAAAGTGTCCGAGCCGCCCTTGCGAAAATTGGTGGCGGCGGTCAGCGCCGGCGTGCTCAATGAAGCCGCAATTGTTGATCTGAATTACGAAGAGGACAAAGCCGTAACGGTCGATTTCAATCTCGTGGCGACGGAGGATTTGGAATTTGTCGAAGTGCAAGGTTCCGGCGAAGAGGCGACATTTGCGCAGTCCCAGCTGGATGAAATGCTGGCGCTCTCGCGCAAAGGAATCTCGGAGTTAATTGCGGCGCAGCGTGCCGTGCTGGCGAGATTGATGGTGACGCCGAAGCCCTAAGCCCTACCGAATCACCATGCCGGCATGATTCGATTCCGACATACTGGAGGCTGAGTTGAGGCCGGGAACGACCGAGGAGAGAGAAGTTGGAACGATTGTGACCTGGGCGCCAGGCCCGACCTGGCTGTACAGATTAATGACGTCAGCAGAGCGCATGCGAATGCAGCCGTAACTGGCGGGCCGGCCAATGTTGCGCTCCTCCGGCGTGCCATGAATGTAAATGTCTCGCGCAAACGCATTCGCGTTCTGGCGTTCGCGGCCACGCAACCACATGATTCGCGTTACGATCGGGTCGCGGCCAGGAGCATTCACGCCCACGATTTCGCCGGTACGATGTCGATCCTTGAAAACCGTGCCGGAGGGAGCGCCATCCCCGATTTTGTCGGCAATCTCCATCTCGCCAAGTGGCGTGCGATAGGTTCCCTGGCCATCGCCTAACCCGAATTTTGAGGTCGAAATGGGATAGGTCGCGACCAGGTTTCCATTATTCAACAAGGCGAGTTTCTGGTCGCGCGCACTGATCACAATGTGGTGCGCGGTATCGCGCGTGGCGCAGGAGGAGAGAAACAAGGCGACCAAAGCCGCGAGCAACTGGAGGGACACGCTCCGCCGTGTCCCAAACGTTAGAGCCGAACGCCGCCGTCGCGCGGCACCCGTGGTGGCGGGCATCTCGCCTGCATTCCTCATCCTCGCAGCCGACGCGGCTGCCGCCACAGAAGAGCACTTCATTTCCTTCATCATTTCTTAACGCGGAAGGACTCTTCCGCAGTTGCGGTATCATGCCAGTGAATTCTTTCCGGAGATGCGACGCGCGCGCGCGCGGCGATCTTCAAGTCGATCCGTTGCTTGACTCGCGATGGTTGAATTCAACATCATGCGTCCAGGGCCGTTATGCCGGAAGGAACCCTACACGATTCACGCTTGGAAATTGCGCACGTTCTTTTCATCGACGTGGTCGGTTACACCAAGCTGCCGGTGAATCGGCAAAGCGAGTTGCTTCGCCTGCTGAACCAGGTCATCCGCGACACCCAGCAGTTTCGTACGGCCGAAGCGGGCGACAAGCTCGTCCGGCTACCAACCGGCGACGGCATGGCGCTGGCGTTTTTCACGAGCCCGGACGCGCCGGTTCGCTGTGCGATGGAGATCGGGCGCCGGGTGAAAGAGTTCCCGCAGCTTCAAGTCCGCATGGGCGTACACAGCGGACCGGTAGACGTTGTTCACGACGTCAACGATCGAACAAATGTCACTGGCGCCGGTATCAACACGGCCCAGCGGGTGATGGACTGCGGGGATGCGGGTCACATTCTGCTGTCGAAGCGTGTCGCGGATGATCTAGGCCAATACGAGCAATGGCAGCCGCATCTGTACGATCTCGGCGAATGTGAAGTCAAACACGGCGTCAAGCTGGAACTCGTTAACTTCTTTGACGGAGAAGCTGGCAGTCCGGAGCTGCCGGAGAAGTTCCGGCGCAAGCACGAAGCGCACGCGTTGGAGAGCCGGGCGGCACTGCTGCGACGGCGCCGTCTCATTATCTATGCATCGTTAGGCGTTATCTTGCTCGGCCTCTTGGCCGTCTTTGCGCTTCGTTGGCGCCTGAACGCTGTGCCCTCGGAGAAAAGCATTGCCATTCTGCCGTTCAAACCGCTCGTCGCCGGAATCACCGATCCGGTGCTGGAGATGGGAATGGCCGACACCCTGATTACGAAGCTCAGTGGCAGCACCGGGATGGTTGTTGCCTCCCTTCATTCCGCGCGCATGGTGGCAGATGAAGATCCGCTGGTGGCGGGCCGGAAGCTCGGCGTCAGTTGTGTCCTGGAAGGTGTAGTCCAGAGAGCGGGCGATCGGCTCCGCGTGACCGTGCGACTAATCAAGGTCGCGGACGGTTCTTCGCCCTGGAGCGGAACCTATGACGAGAAGTTTACTGATGTCTTCAGCGTGCAAGACACCATCTCTCAGAAGGTGGTCGAGGCCCTGGCTTTGAAGCTCAATCCCGAAGATCAAAAGCGCCTAACGAGGCGTTATACAGATAATCTCGACGCCTACCAGCTTTACCTGACCGGTCGATTTCATTATGGCAAGCTGAGCCCGCCGGAGCTGACCAAGAGCATCGGTTACTTCGAACAAGCAATCGCGCTCGACCAGAATTACGCTCTGGCCTACTACGGCCTCGCCGAGAGCTATCGCTCCATTGCGATGGTGGGCGATCTGCGCCCGAAGGACACGTTTCCGCAGGCCGCCGCGGCGGCGCGAAAAGCCATTGAACTGGACCCCTTGCTAGCTGAGCCGCATGTCACGCTCGAATTTGTGCTGACCTGGTTTGAGTGGGACTGGGAAGGCGCAGAGAAGGAAGCCCACCGTGCCATCGAACTCAATCCGAATCTGCCTTTCGCACACGTTGCTCTTGCCCAGGTTCTTGCTGCCAAAGGACGATTTGAAGAAGCGCTCGAGCATACATCCCGCGCTCGGCAGCTCGATCCAGTGTCTCCACTGATGATGGCCTTTAATGGTTCGGCTCTAATTGAGGTCAAGCGTTACGATGCAGCACGCGATCTTCTCCAGCATGCCTTGGAGCTTAATCCCGAGTTTTGGCTGGCGCACCATTTCCTTGGTCACCTCTACACCGTCCAGGGAAAGTATCCGGAAGCCCTCGCGGAATTGGACCTGGCCGTGCAATACAGCCACGGAAATTCCGATGCAACATCCGCGCGTGCCTATGTCTGGGCGCTCACTGGTGAAAAAGCTAAAGCGCAGCAGACACTGGAAGAACTCAAACAGGAGGCCACTCAGCGCTATATCCCGCCTTCGAGCATCGCCGTCATTTATTATGGTCTCGGCGATCTCGATCAAACGTTTGCCTGGCTGGAGAAGGGCTGCGAGGAACGTGATCCCCACCTGACTTTCCTGCGCGACGATTCAAAGTGGGACCGCATCCGCGGCGATCCGCGCTTTGTTGCCATTCTGCACCGCGTGGGACTCGACCGCACCGCTCGATAGGCGAATTTGGATGCCGGGCTAGTGCGAGGCTTTTTTGCTTGTTTGCCTCCACCCGAGTGTTAAACCGCAATGGTGCTGAACAGGTCATGCGGTCTGCTGTTCGCCGCGATCGCCTTATTCAACGTGGTCGCAAGAGCACAGCAGTCGGGGAGCCCGTCAATTACCCCAGATGGCATGCAGGAGGCCGAGCGCGTGGTTGTCACCGGCTCGAACATTCCGACTGCGGACGAAGTTGGGCCGAATCCCGTAGACACCTACCGGCGGGAGGACATCACACGGCTGGGCGCACGCACCCCGACTGATTTTATCCAAAGAATTCCTTCGGCGACCGGCTTTGGGCCTAACGAAAACAATGATGCTACCTCGCGGATTGATCTGCGCGGAATTGCTCCGAAAGACACACTCATTTTACAGGATGGCCGTCGTGTCGCCAATAACGGACTGGACGGGTTCTCGGTCGACTTCAACCAGTTCCCACTTGGATTGATCGATCACATCGACATTTTGAAAGATGGCGCTTCGCCCGTCTACGGGACCGACGCGGTGACAGGCGTGGTGAACGTGTTTCTCATCCACCGCTTTCGGGGCGTGGAGGTTTACGCGAGCTACGGCAACACCAACCTCGGGTTCGCGAACGACATGGGCCAGGAGAGCGCTTATCTCCTGGCTGGAACCGGCGACGACAAAACAAACATCGTTGTCTATGCCGGTGCCTTTAACCAGGCCGGAATCTTGGGACAGGATGCCGACATCACACACGATGCCGACTACCGGCCGTGGGGCGGGCAGGATATGCGCACCCCGTTCTTTGCCGGGCGGGTCACGAATAGAATTTTTTCGCCACAGCTGGCCGGGGGGGCGCGAACACCAACCCCGCATTCGACGGCCAATCAGTTCACCAGCACGGAGTATCTGACGGCATATCCCGGAGGAGCGACTTCGGAGAAGAGTCTGTTCAATTTCGCGCCGAACACAGCAGCAATCGCCCCCGCCGATCGGGAATTTTTCTACGGATCGTTCGATCGCGATGTTTGTGGGAAATACCTGACGGTTTTCGCCGACTTCAAATATTTCCGGCAGTTTTGGGACGGGGTCAGGCCACCATCTTCATTTGTGCCCGATATCTGGACGGATCCGACGCATCCCGCCGGCATCAGCCGCTTCAGCATCAGTGTTCCGATTCAGAACGCATTCAATCCTTTCACTGTAGCGGACTACACGTCCCCCGGCGGCTTCAATTCCGCCTTTCCCAACACGAAGGCGAGCGCGGCGCCGCCCGGCACAGGATTTACCACCGGTGTCTTCTACAACGGGCTCGAAGCCGGTCCGCAAACGGACAAACTCAGGACCGATAGCTACATCTTTACCGGTGGAATGCGCGGCTCGTTAGGCGAGTTCGCCGACTCGTGGGACATCTTTAAGACGTGGCAATGGGAAACGGGCATTCGTTTCAACGAGGATGACCGGAATGAAAAAATCGGGGGAGTCGTGAACAACAATGCTTTGCGCACGGCCTTGCTCGATACCAATCCGGCGACGGCCTTCAATCCGTTCGGTCTCAATCAGAATAGCAACTTCGTGAAGGATCACGTTTACACGACCATCAGCCAGGTTGGATCGGTCAAGCTCTTGACCGAAGATCTGATGCTGAATGGCGACCTCTTCAGCCTCCCGGCAGGTCCGGTTTCGTTTGCTGCGGGCACCATGCACCTAACGAATACGATGGCCGGCAATCCGGACGGGTTGAGCGCTTCCGGCCAGATTACCGGCACCTCGCCCTTCGGTTTTATTCGAGGGAGCCGGGACTCGTGGTCTATTTATTGGGAATTACGCGTGCCCATCACCAGCCCGACATGGAATGTTCCCGGAATCCACAGCCTGGAGTTTGATTATGCGGAGCGATTTGAAGATTACAGCGATGTCGGCGAGACGGAGCGACCGAAGTTTTCGGTGCGGTGGCAGCCGTTTGGGGGTTCGCCCGCGCCGCTCACTCTTCGAGCAGCTTACATCGAGGCTTTTCATGCACCGACACTAAGCGATCTCTTCAGCAGCCCGGTTCAGTTCTTCGCGCCCGTCTTCGATCCGGCGTTGAAAGCGCCGCCCTACGCCACCCAGTTCGAACTCTCGGGCAATCCGGATCTCCAGCCGGAATTCGCCTATGAGCATACGATCGGTGGCGTGCTCACACCGGCCTCGTGGTGGAGCGGATTTCAAGGCCTAACGATGTCGGTAGACTACGGAAGGTTGGATATCCGGGGGTTTCAAACGATTTTGGATCCGCATTTCATCGTTGCTCAGGAAGCGAACTTTCCCGGGCTGGTCATACGCGATCCTAATCAGGGGAATAAGATTGTTCTCGTGCGCAGTCCCGAGCAAAACGTTGGCCGGTTTATCGAATCGTACATCGATTATGAAGCGGTCGAGACATTTGAAACCGCCCGGCTCGGCCACGGCGACGGGGGAACATTCACCGCCACATTCAACGGCACTTATCTGGCGGATGTGCAGGTGCAACTTGCGCCCGGGACACCGTTAACGAATGCCGTCGGCAAATATGGTGGTGGCTTTATGGGCGAGGCAGGTGGCGGCAACTTCACCCACAACCGCTGTTACGTGAGCCTGTTTTATGACGGTCCAGCCGGATCATGGCTTCAGGGCATCGATGCCGGCGTCACCGTGCACTACATCGGTCAGTTTTGGGACAATAAAGACTTCACTTTCTTCGATAATAAGCCGCGCAATCCATCCGCTCCGCCGGCTGAGCAAATTCCAATCGGAACCTCAGACCGCAAAGTCAGGGAATGGACAACGGCTGATCTGGTTTTGAACTACACCTTCGATCTTCCGTCACCGGCCGTGCAGTCGGATGTCGCCGGTTATGCCAAGGACGGGTCGAAGAGCGCAAAGATGAATGGTGAAAACAATAAGAAAGTGATGCCCCTCTCGACCGCGGAATACAGCCCCTGCGGCTGGAGGGCGTGGTTGACCCGTACAACCATCACCTTAGGGATGAACAACATTTTCGATTCGCCGCCGCCCTTTGTCGCCGCCGCGCCGACCAACGGCCTCGCCGGCCCGACTTTGGGCGGGTTCGACGCGATCAGTATGAACGTCAAAGGAAGATTTTGGTACGTTGCTCTAAAGAAGACGTTCTAACCAAGTGGATCGCCGCAAATCCGTCGGCCTTAATACGGAATCTTGGTCCCGAAGCGGAAAAACTGTTCTGCCGTTTGCGTTGTGGTCCGCGCGATTTCTTCGATCGAAACATTTCGGGCCCGGGCAATCTCCTCCGCCACAAGCCGGGTGTGCGCCGGCTCACAGCGTTTTCCCCGGAACGGGACTGGCGCGAGATAGGGACAATCCGTTTCGACCATGAATTGGTCGATCGGAACTCGCGTGGCCACCTCACGCACCTCGGCTCCGTTCTTGAAAGTGACGATGCCTGTAAAAGAAACAAGATGTCCGAGCGCGATCACTTCCTGCGCCTGCTCGAGGGTGCCGCCGAAGCAATGGAAAACGCCGCGCACTTTGCCGGTGTAAGGCTGCAATAATTCGAGCGTCTCTTCCCAGGCGTCGCGTTGATGGATAACAACGTTGAGCCCCAGTTCGACTGCGAGATCGAGTTGTTGCTGAAATAGACCGGCCTGCTTTTCCTTGCACGAGCCATCCTCGATTTGGGCCTCGATTTCTTCCTCCGTCTCGCCTTGAAGGGCTCGTGCGAAGACCTGTGTCTTTTTTTGCCTGGCCGTTTCTGCACTGGGCAGTCTGTGATAATCCAAGCCCGTCTCACCGATCGCTACCACGCGCGGACTTTGGGCCAATTCGCGCAAAGGGGTCATGACATCGCCTTCCGCTTCGATGGCAGAGGTCGGATGAACGCCGATGACGGCATGGACATTGGAATGTTCTTCCGCCAACTGCACCGCACGACGACTGCTTTGAATTGATGTGCCGATGGTGATGATGCGGGTAACGCCGGCGTCGGTCGCGCGACGCAGCACGTCGTCGAAATCGTTAGCGAAATCGGGGTAATCCAGATGGGCGTGAGTTTCTATGAGCATTAGGAAAAAACATCGTGGTAGGGCGAGACTCTGTCGAGCCTTGGTGCGCGTCGGAACGGCTCGACAGAGTCTCGCCCTACCATTTCACCATTCGATGACGGTGCTGGCCCAGGTTAGTCCGCCTCCGAAGACGACCATTAAAATATAGTCGCCTGCTTTGATTCGCCCGGAACGGTTGGCTTCATCGAGCGCGATGGCGACGGCGGCCGCGGAGGTGTTTCCGTATTTGTCCAGGTTGACGTAGAATTTCTCGAGCGGAATTTTGAGACGATCCGCGATCGCTTCGATGATGCGCAGATTCGCCTGGTGCGGGATGACGCACGAAATATCGTCGATCGTTAGGCCGGCCTGTTCGAGCGCCTTGCGCGATGCGCTCAGCATGGCCGTGACCGCTTGCTTGTAAACTTCTTTACCCGTCATGTGGATGGTCATCAGATGTTTGTCCGCGTTCTCAGCCGTGATGGGACAACGCGAGCCACCTCCCGGCATGAAGAGGATGTCCGTGTATTCACCGTCGCTGCCGATATGGGTGCTAATCACACCGTGTGTACTGCCGCGATGACGCAGAACGGCGGCACCGGCGCCATCGCCAAAAAGCACGCAGGTGTTGCGATCCGTCCAATTGGTAATCGAAGTCAGTTTTTCGGCCCCAATAACCAGCACCGTATCGTAGGTGTGAGAAGTGATGAATTGTTGGGCGATTTCCACACCGAAGAGAAAGCCGGCGCAGGCCGCCGAAATGTCGAGACAGGCGGCCTTGGTTGCGCCGATTTTCTTCTGCACGAAACAGGCGGTGGCGGGAAAGAGCATGTCCGGCGTGGCCGTGGCCACGAGGATCATATCAATATCCGTCGGCAGAATTTGGGCCTGCTCGATGGCCTTGAGCGCGGCTTTTGCGGCCATGTCGCTCGTGTGTTCGTCCTTGGCCGCGACCCGCCGTTCCTTAATCCCGGTCCGCGAGGTAATCCACTCGTCGGAAGTGTCGACCATCTTGGAAAGATCCTCGTTCGTGAGGATTTTCTCGGGCACGTAACTTCCCGTGCCGATGATCGAGACAGTCCGCTGGGCTTTAGCGGAGTGCGGGCTCGAGCGAGGCTGTCGTTTCATTATAACGGCGAACTTCCTCGATGATATGCGGGTTCACCTGCTGTTCAATGGATTCGGCCGCGACCCGCAGAGCGTTCTGGATGGCGAGAGGTGTGCTCCGGCCGTGCGCGATGATGCAGATGCCGTTGACCCCGAGGAGGGGACTGCCGCCGTAATCTTCCCAATTGGTTTTTTTGTGGATGGCTTTGAACGCGCCTTTGACGAGAACGGCGCCAATCTTGCGGGTGGGGCTTTTTGTAATCTCGTGCTTCAACCAGGAAAAAATGGCGTGCGCAATCGATTCACACGTTTTCAGAACAACGTTGCCGACGAAGCCGTCGCATAAGACAACCTCGCACGGATCTTCGAAAAGGTCGCGACCCTCGATATTTCCCCGGAAATTTAACGAACTTTCCTTGAGCAACTTGAAAACCTCCTTGGTTAGGCCACTTCCTTTCGCGTCTTCGTCGCCGATGGACATCAACCCGACAGTCGGATTCTGGTAGCCCAGGATGTGGCGCGAATAGACCGACCCCATAATTCCGTATTGGAGCAGGTGCATCGGCTTGGCGTCGACATTGGCTCCCGCATCGATCAGCACAAAAACATTCTTTTCCGTCGGCACCAGCGCGGCGATACCGGGCCGTTCGACGCCGGGAAGCATGCGCAATTTGATGACAGTTGCCGCCACGGCCGCCCCGGTATGGCCGGCGCTCACGATGGCGTCAGCCTGCCCATGCTTCACCAGATCGACCGCACGGCTGACCGAGGAGTCCTTTTTGCGCTTCACCGCTTCGACCGCGCCATCACTCATCTCCACCACTTGCGAGGCGTGCACAATTTCCATGCGACTGTCGTTGCAGCCGTGCTTATTCAGCTCGTCCTGAATCTTTTTTTGATCACCGACCAGGAAAAGCTTGGTGATACGGGGGTAAGCCCGCAGCGCCATGACAGCGCCGGCGACCAGATTGGGCGGGCCGAAGTCGCCGCCCATTGCGTCCAAGGCGATCTTCACAGAGGGAAATGATGCGAACTTCCCACCCTGATTGCAAATCGAAACTCTGAGGGGAGCCGAGGCAAAGGGGGCTGGCGTTCGAGCGCTGTAGCCGCCTCACTCGGTTGAGGCGTTCTTCTGATCACTTACCGCTGATGCTCAGCACCTGCCGCCCCTTATAGTAGCCGCAGGAAGTGCAGGCCACGTGTGCCGGAACGGTGCTGCCGCACTGCGGGCATTTATTCAGCTGAGGCGCGCGCCAGGCATGCGATGCTTTCCGGGTGCGCAGGCGCATCTTCGAAGTTTTGCGTTTTGGGACTCCCATGGCAGGCGCTTATGAAAGCACGGTTTGGCAGAAAGACAACGTTGAAGCGTTAAAGAGTGGAACCGTTGAAGCGCACAGAGCCGCCTCCGCTTTAACCGTTGATCGCTTCAACGTTTCAGCCTCAGCTTGTCCAGCGCTTCCCAGTCGTGCTCGCGCTTCGCTTCTTCCTCCTGCCTCTCCGCTTCCGTCACTTTCGCCGGCGTCGCCCCGCGACAAACGCGACTGCCATCCCGGTCGCAATGCGGGTGGGCCGGCAGATTGAGCAGGAGATCCTCGCGCATGGCCGGGGTGAGGTCGATCGTCTCCGGTCCGTGCAACTCCATATGGAGAGCGAAAGCCGCCACGTTGATATCATGGGGAAAGTCTTCGAGGCACGCGACACAGCGCAGCTCGACGGGTTGCACGAGGGAACCGTTGGCCCACAGTGCACCTTCCGAAATTCCGACATCCAGGTTATAGCGCAGCTTCCCGGCACAATGAAGATCCCCGGTCTCAAGTTCTGATAATGGGCAGTTTTCCTCGCCTTCGAGGTGCAAACCGTCGGCCGGAATCTGGCGCAGGTGAATTTTCATCGGGAAAATTTCTCGCGCAATGCACGGGCCACATCCGCCGGCACAAACTTCGACACGTCGCCCCCGAGACGGGCGATCTCCTTCACCAGGCGCGAACTCAAGTAGGTATAGTCCTCCTTCGGCATTAGAAATATCGTTTCGACCGAGCCTTGCAGTTTGCGATTCATGAGGGCCATCTGAAATTCGAATTCGAAATCGGAAACCGCCCGCAGCCCGCGGATGACTGCCGTGGCCTTCTCCGCCATGGCAAAATCGACGAGCAACCCGTCGAATTGCCCAATGCGCACCGCCGCGCGCTCCCCGATGGTACGACGCAAAATCTCGAGACGCTCCTCCAGGGTAAAGAGTGGCTGCTTCTCCACATTATGGGCGACGGCCACGATCACTTCGTCAAAGAGCTTGGAAGCGCGCTCGATCACGTCGAGGTGACCGTTAGTGATCGGATCGAAACTACCTGGATAGATGGCGCGTCTCATGGCGGGAGAATCAGATTTTTAAGGTCGAACGCGCAAGATCGAACATCAAGGCTGAGAATTTGATGCATCGCAGTTGCTCCGGGAGCGCGATGCGGGAAAGTGTTTCCGGTCTTGATGCCAAATTCATCGCCTTATCGCACGATCGCGGTCGCCAGCACCTTTTCCCCCCGTTTCGTGCAGGTTCTCTCCGAGGCGAAACGGATCAGGGACCGTTTCTCTTCCGAGCTGCAGCTCATTTATGTCGGGGAACGGAGCGATGAGACCACCTCCAAGTTTGGCGAAGTTCTTCATCAACTTGCGCTCCCGGGGGAGTCGGTCATCCATTATGAACAAGGCGACCCGGCGGATACAATTTTGCGTGCCCTGCGCAAGCACAACATCGATATGATCGTGGCGGGAGCGCTGGAGAAGGAAGTGGTGTTTCACCCTTTCCTCGGAAATGTGGCGCGTCGTCTTGTGCGCGAGGCTTCCTGTTCGGTCATGCTCTTTACGCACCCCGACCTGAATCCGAAGCCGCTCCGCCGCATTGTCTTCGTGGCGGACGAATCTTATTCCGATCACGCGCGGACTGCCTTGCAAAGCGCGTTTCGCCTGGCCGCGGCCGAATCCTCGGAGCGTCTTTATGTGATCCGTGTCCTGACTACTTTTGACGAAGCGCGCGCCTCGCGTCACGGCGATGCCAACGCGAACGAAAAAGCAAAGAGGCATGATGAGGACGAAGTG
>Ga0193751_1001832_pt1 | contig 13235 bp, 12 predicted proteins | sample L1c2metaG_FD_143050 | JGI IMG/M metagenome (GOLD analysis project Ga0193751, IMG submission 143050) | Soil microbial communities from a riparian zone of the East river system, Colorado, United States - L1c2 | ecosystem: Environmental > Terrestrial > Soil > Riparian zone | place: USA: East River... | reverse complement strand
CGCACGCCCGTTCTACCATCTCTTCCCGCGCCGCGCCCCTACGACACCACCGCCACCGGTTGAGACGACGTGAAGCGAGACGGGAAGAAAATCATCTCGATCGGCGAAATCGATCGGCGGGAGTTTCTGATCAAGAGCGCGCTCGGTTCTGCCGCGTTCCTAGCAGCGTGCAATTCGCGCGGTCCCAAAGCGGCGGACAAGCTTCTCAAGTACGCCGAGCGAAAGAACAGAGGCGTCGAGCGCGCACTCTTCAGGCATACATCGATGGATGTCGTGCAATCCGGAGCCTACGACGCGGGCAACAAACTCCCGAGTTATTACATCGCGCCGACGGTTCCCGTCTGGGACGAGAGCGTGAGAGGGAAGTGGTCGCTCGAGGTGAGCGGGCTAGTTGGAAACCCGTTGCGTCTGAGCCTGGCGGATCTGCAGAAGCTTCCGCAGGTCTCAAATCGCGTCAACCATTATTGCGTAGAAGGGTGGACGGCGGTCGAAACGTGGACCGGCGTGCCGTTCACGGAATTGGCGCGCATCGTTCGCGTGGATCCGCAGGCTCATTTCGTCGACTTCCGGTCGTTCGACGACGACTATCACGAGAGCTGGGACATCGAGAGCGCGATGCACAAACAGACTGTCGTGGCGTACGGCCTTGACGGAAAGATGCTGGAGCCCGCGCATGGCGCCCCGGCGCGCGTCTATTCGCCGATCAAACTCGGCTACAAGAACACGAAGTACCTCACCCGCATTGTGTTCATGCCCAAGATGAACGGCGGGTACTGGAGCGACATGGGGTACGAGTGGTACGGCGGCACCTAAGGCTCCTTGGTTGGGATCTGGGTGGCGCGTAGGCATCCACAATACTGAAGCGGACAGCTGTGAGCGCTAAGCCGTGAACTATTCAGCTTTACACGGTGATGGGCCGCATCTACACTGCATCACGCTGCACCTGCTTGGTTTTCACAGCGTTTGAGCTGTGAGCTCTCGGGCTCTGACACGAATATCGGCCGCAGCGAGACTATTCTTTTCATTCATACGGACTGTGAAAGCCCAACGGCTCCGGGCTTAGCGCTCAGAGCTGTCCGCTTCAGTATTTGAGGTGCCAGCCGAATCGGATGAACGGAAGACCTAGCGGATCCTGGTCCCTTTTGTGGGCGTCTGATTCAGACGCGAGTTCTTCTCGCCATCGCCTTGGCCGCGCCGCGCCGCGCCGCGAAATAGCAGCACCTCCTTGAGGTACTTGCGGTTCATTATCGCGCCGAGAATGAGCAGCACCATCCCCGCGAGCACGGCGATAGTGTCCCAGCGCCACGTATCGCGTCCGATGAGCGCCGCGGCCATGCAGAACGTTCCCAACGCGACCAGCGTTTGCCCCGCCTTGTGCGGCGTTGCGCGCGCGCGCCGGCGCCGTTCTCGTAGCGGGGCCACTCCGCCGGTTTGCCACGCATCCAGGAGGATGGTTAGCCCTATCAGCGCAACCAGAACGCCTAAAAGTATGGGGACCTGCTCTAGTCTCATGGCGTGGGAGATTGCAAGAAGGGGGCGCGAGTTCGAGACGCGTAAGCACCTCGACGCCTGCGGCTGTTAATTTCAAGCGATGAAGAGTCAGTTAGAGCGCGTGAGATCGACCACGATTTTGGCTGTTCGGCGCGATGGTCAGGTTGCGCTGGGCGGCGACGGTCAGGTCACTGTCGGCCAAACCGTCATGAAATCGAACGCGCAGAAAGTGCGCACCCTTCGCGGAGGAAAGCTTCTCGCCGGATTTGCGGGCGCTGCCGCGGACGCATTCACGCTCTTCGAGAAGTTCGAGGAGAAGCTCGAGAAGTATCCGTCGAACCTTCCTCGCGCAGCCGTGGAGCTGGCGAAAGACTGGCGCAGCGATCGGGTGCTACGGCGACTCGAAGCATTGCTCGCCGTTACCGACCGGGAGCACGGATTCATAATCTCCGGCACTGGTGATATCATCGAGCCCGACGATGGAATTCTCGCGATCGGATCCGGCGGGTCATATGCGCTTTCAGCCGCGCGCGCGCTCCTTGAGAACACGGAGCTGCCGGCGCGCGACATAGTACGAAAAGGCCTTGAGATCGCGGCTGAGATCTGCGTTTACACGAACGCGAACATCACTATTCTCGAACCAAGCTGATGGCATCTCCGCGCACCCAGCAGGCGCTCGAGCGGCTGGCCGGCCTCACGCCCAAACAAATCGTGGAGGAGCTCGATCGCTACATCGTTGGGCAAGCTGACGCGAAGAAGGCGGTGGCCATCGCGCTGCGGAATCGCTGGCGGCGGCAACGCGCGCCCGAATCAATTCGCGAAGAGATATCTCCGAACAACATCATCCTCGTAGGCCCCACGGGAGTCGGGAAGACAGAGATCGCGCGACGCCTCGCTCGACTCGCCGGTGCGCCGTTTGTGAAAGTAGAAGCATCCAAGTTCACCGAAGTGGGCTACGTCGGTCGAGATGTCGAGTCGATGGTGAGAGATCTCGTGGAAAGTGCGATCAACATGGTACGCGGCGAGCGCGAGACCGAGGTGCAGGAGGTCGCGAAGCAGAAGGTGGAGGAGCGACTTCTCGATCTTCTCCTCCCGGTGCCGCCGGACATCAAGCAATCTGCTCCAGCGCCGTCGGCAGCCGCGGGGGGAGCCCATCTTTTCGTGGTGTCGCCCGGTGGCGCGGTGTCGAGCGAGATCGACGCCTCCGAAGTGCGATACAAGCGCACGCGGGAAAAGCTCAAGCAATTACTTGTCGACGGGCAGATGGACGATCGCGAGATCGAAATCGAGGTGACGCAGCAGTCGCCGATGATGTTCGACATGATGGTGCCGCAGGGTGCGCCCGAAGGAATGGACAACTTCTCCGAGATGCTTCAGGACATGCTTCCCAAGCGACGGAAGCGCCGCACCGTCAAAGTCTCCGAGGCGCGACGCATCCTCCTCGGCGAAGAGCTGGAGAAGCTGATAAACAAGGAAGACGTCACCGCCGACGCGCTCGAGCGCGTGCAGACGATGGGCATCATTTTCCTCGATGAGATCGACAAGATCGCCGGACAGCGCGGACCGAACACTGGTGGGCCGGACGTGTCGCGAGAGGGAGTTCAGCGCGATCTCCTTCCCATTGTCGAAGGATCGAACGTGCAGACTAAGCACGGCATGGTGAAGACCGATCACGTTCTGTTCGTCGCAGCGGGGGCGTTCCACGTCGCGAAGCCGAGTGATCTAATCCCCGAATTGCAGGGAAGGTTTCCGATTCGCGTGGAGCTTCAGCCTCTCTCGGAAGCCGAATTCGTGCGCATCATGACCGAGCCGGAGAACGCGCTCACGAAACAGTATTCCGCGCTGGTAGCGGCGGAGGGCGCGACCCTGGAGTTCACACCCGACGGCATCGCCGAGATCGCGAGGATCGCAGCGCATCTGAACGAGCGGATGGAGAACATCGGGGCGCGAAGACTCCACACCGTGATGACGACCTTGCTCGAAGACGTTCTGTTCGGGCTTCCGGACAGCGGCACCAAAAAGGTTCGCGTCGATCGAGCTCTGGTAGAGAGCAGGCTCAAGACAATCGCAGACGATGAGGACCTGCGGCGCTACATCCTCTAGCTAATCGCGGCCAGAGCCATCGAATCTTCTTTGCCGACGACTCATTCGGAGAGCGAGAGCGGCGTACGCCGCGAGATTGATAACTAACACCAGCGTCCCGAGGATAGCCTGCGTGCCGCGCGTGAGACCCTCCGGATACAACGTCCGCAACAGATAGTGCTCAACGAATCCGCCAGCATATCCAGCTTCTCCTCCGCTGGCGCGTAACGAGTTCTCGAGCGGAGTGAGGGGGCAAATTCGCCCGCTGTACTCGATGAAGACGCCCCAGATTGCGGCCGGAATGTGAATCCAGGCGAGAAAAGGCCGGCGCAATACTAGCAGCGCACCGAGGACTACGAACAGGACAAAAAGCAGATGCAGGATCAACACCGCATCGGCCAACAGACGATAGATCACTTCCTGTTCGCCGCTCGCTACTGCGGCGCTCGAATTCCTTCGAGCCCCATTTTACGGATGAGCGTGTCGAATCGCGGATGGCTGCGCAGAGGATCGACAACGGGATGCACGCCGAGATATGCGACCCAGCCGCGCCGCTCATCCATCGCTCGCTCACACCAGTCGATCGCCGACTCATAGTCTCCGAGAGCTATGTCGACCATAGCAAGCTCGACCGGCGAGACATAATCGTGACTTCGCTTTTGCAGCAGCTCTTCACGCAGCGCTTTTGCGAGGCTCTTGTCGCCAGCGGCAGCCAATGAGTACGCGAGCGTTGCCTTGGTGTAGGTCGTCTCCGGACTCGCGAGCCGCTGCGCCTCGCGAAGCATTCGCTCGGCTTCCGCGTAATTCCCGAGCAGCGTGAGCAGCAGGCCCTGGATTCGGTAACTCTCTTCGGCGGTTGGGTTCATCGCAATCGCGCGGTCGAGGTGATACCGCCCCTGCTCGAATTTGCGCGCGTACAGGTAGCAATAACCGAGGCTACGCCGCACGGAGATGGACGCGGGGTCATTCTCCTGCGCGGTGTGGCCCTCTACGAGCGACTCTTCCAGTCGTCCCCGCGAAGCCAGCAAGAACGCGTACCACTGGTGCGCAGTTGCATACTGTGGGTCGAGCTGTATGGCGTGAGCGAACTCCTTCTCGGCAGCTTGCCAATCCCAGTCGTAAATGAACAGGCTCCAGGCGAGCGAAGCGTGCGCCTCGGCTAGCGAATCGTCGAGGGCGACTGCCTTGCGGGCGTAGAGCTTCGCCTTCTTGAAGCCTTCGTGAACCGGCACGTTCCGGTAGTCGATGTGCAAGGCGTACGAGTCGGCGAGACCTGTGTAGGCGAGAGCGTAGCTCGGATCGGTCGCGATCGCCTGCTCGAAATAATGGATACCTTCGGTGACGCCGTCTTGCGTGCGCTTGTTCCAAGCGTAGCGTCCGCGCAAGTAGAGGCCGTAGGCGTCGACGTTTTCGGTGTGACGATTGCGCGTCGGCTTGAGGTCGGCGAACGAAGTCGCGCGCAGAGTGTTGACGATGGTGCGCGCGATCTCGTCCTGGATGGCGAACATGTCGTCGAAGGTGCGATCGTAGCGCTGCGACCACACGAGACGCCCATCATCCGCTGACGTGAGCTGCGCGGTGATGCGAAGATTCCGCCCAGAGCGGCGAACGGTTCCCTCCAGAACTTCCGAGGCGCCGAGCAGCGCCGCGATTCCACGCACATCCTGCTGCTTGCCCTTGAGCGCAAAGACCGAAGTGCGCGACGCCACCCGCAAGCCCTCGACTTTCGCGAGCGCGTCGATCAGCTCGTCGGTGATTCCATCGCTCAGATACTCGTTGTCCGGATCGGGACTGGCATTCACGAACGGCAGGACGGCGATCGTCCGTGTCATCATTGTGAGAGGGCGGCCAGTTTCCCGTTTTCCCTTTTCGAGCGCGGTAGTGAACTCGATGATCGTTCCGAAGCGTTGTGTCGGATCCTTGGTGAGTGCCTTTTCCAGCACGCTCTCGACGCCGAGCGGAGCGTCCGGCCGGAGCGAGCGGAGCGGCCGCGGCTTTTCGGTAACCTGCTTTGCCATCGTTGCGCGGGGAGTCGCTCCGCGAAACGGCGGTTCGCCCGCGAGCATCTCATAGATCACGCACGCCAGTCCGTAGATGTCGCCGGATGTGCCGATCTCGGTTTCGCCCGCCGCTTGCTCGGGGCTCATGTACTCGGGAGTACCGAGAGCGAGTCCGCCGAGGGTGAGCGGTCTCGTCCCCTGGGTCGCGCGAACGTGCGCAACTCCGAAGTCCGCGAGCAGCGCGTGATCGTCCGCGAAGAGAATGTTCTCGGGCTTCACATCCCGGTGCACGAACCCGCTGCGGTGCGCGTAGTCGAGTGCGGCGCCGACTTCGTGAGCGATGCGGATCGCTTCGTCGATGGAAAGTCTCTTTTCCCGCTCGAGGCGATCGCGCAACGAGCCGCCTTCGACGAAAGGCGACACGTAATACAGCGACCCGTCAGACTCGCCGGAATCGATCAGCGGAACGATGTGTGGATGGGACAATCGCGCGGCGATGCCGATTTCACGGAGGAATCTCTCCGCGCCGACCGATGCGCCGAACTCCGGCTTGAGCACCTTGATCGCAACTTTGCGCTGGTGCTTGAGCTCCTGGGCGAGGTGAACCGTCGCCATTCCTCCCTCGCCGAGTATCCGCTCGATGGTATAGCGGTCGGCGAGGGTGTTCATCAGGGGAGTCGTCGCGTCGGGCATTATTTGAGAATATAGTCCCCGACTGTAAACACGGCCGACGTCCGCTGAGAGGCCTGTCTCAGCCCCCGCGCTTGAAGAATTGCACGGCGCGCTCGTGCTTTTTCGCGGCCGCGAGACTCTTGAACGTTCCGAGGTTTTTTCTCTTGCCCGTCTTCGCGTTCTTCTTTCGCGAGTAGAGTCGGTACTGGCCCGACTTGAGCTTACGAATCATTTCTGCCTCCGAATTGGTGTCTCGTCTAAACCGCTGGCGGACGGTTGCCCGCTGACCGGAATGCCCAAACTGCCAGCGATCCCATAACGAGGAACGCCAGTCCCGAAATCCAGACCGGCACTGAGACCGTCGCGATCTGAATTGGCCAGGCGAGCAGTGTGCGCGTCAGCTGTGCCAGCCCGATGAAAGAAAAAACGATGCCGGAAACCATGTGATAGCGACGCATATCTATCTCCTTGCTCGATGATCCCGTGGTGTAACTATCCGCTAGGTGCCACGGAGGGAATAGTATATTTCCGGCGCACCTCGCCACCATCCTGCATTCCGCGCAACTCATATGCCCCGAAAGACCCCCAAAGATCGGCCGCATCGCGACCTCCTTCAGATTCCCGATTTCTCGGCGAAGGAGATCGACCGATTGTTCTCACTCGCCGAAGCCATGCGCAACGGCAAATACAAGAAGAAGCCGCTCGCTGGAAAATCGCTGGCGATGATCTTCATGAAATCGTCGACGCGCACACGCGTGTCGTTCGAGGTCGGCGCGTGGCAGCTCGGCGGACATGCTCTCTTTCTCTCGCCGCGTGACGTGCAGCTCGGTCGAGGCGAGCCGATCGCCGACACGGCGCGCGTTCTATCGCGCTACGTCGATGGAATAATGATTCGCACCTTTGCCCACTCGGAGATCGAAGAGCTCGCGCAGTACGCGTCGGTGCCGATCATCAACGGACTCACCGATCTCGTGCACCCTTGCCAGGTGCTCGCCGATCTGCTCACGGTCAAGCAACACTTGGGCGGTTACAAGGGAAAACGCTTCGCGTGGATTGGCGATGGAAACAACATGGCCAACTCCTGGATCAACGCGGCCTACGTTCTTGGCTTCGAGCTCACGCTTGCGTGTCCGGAAGGCTACGACCCGAATCCGGAGATCCTCAAGCGCGCGCAATCGAAAGCCAAGGTAAGAGTCGTGCGGGATCCGGCCGAAGCCGCAAAGGATGCCAATGTGGTCAACACCGATGTGTGGGCGTCGATGGGTCAGGAGGAAGAACAGGCGGTGCGCGAAAAGGCGTTCAAGGGCTACCGGGTAGACGCGGCGCTCATGAAGCGCGCGAAGAAGGATTCGATTTTCCTGCACTGCCTCCCGGCGCATCGTGGCGAAGAAGTGAGCGCCGATGTGATCGACGGTCCGCAGAGCAGAGTCTGGGACGAAGCGGAGAATCGCCTGCACATCCAGAAGGCGATAATGGCGGTCCTAATGGGCGGGGAAAAGCTCTAGGGAGCAACCCCGAGTGATCACAAAACTGTCTTTCGAAACTACTCTGTGAGAAGGGGTTGTTCGCGCCTACGAGGCCGTAACTCCTGTTGAGCTTGGGCCGGGTGGTCGTCTTATACGTAGCCCTCACACAGAGAGACTACGATGGTCCGTTCCACCGGGTTTTCAGCGCTTGTTGGCCTTAGAGTCGGTACCGCCGCCGTTGCGATTGTGGCGGGTATTCTGGCTTGCACCGACAACACTGCACCAATCGCCCGGACCGGGCTGGATCCAAGCACGATCCACGTAGTCAACGTCCCGCTGTCGATCAAGCAGGCGTATTACCAATCGCTGCAGCTCACAGACTCGAGCAACCTGATGGCGGGCGCGTTCGTGACTTCCTCCGCAATTGCTCCGGCACCCATCCATTTGTCGGCGGTGACTGCCGCAGATCAGTTGGCGCTCGCGTACATCAAGTCGAAACCCGACACCGTTCCTCAAAATGATCCGAGCAATCTCGTTCCGAGGCTTTCGGACGACGGGTCGGTGAGTGACCTGCCCATCGGATTCGATTTCACGTTCTACGGGAAGACCTACAACAAGCTGAATCTGTATTTCAACGGGTTCATTACGTTCGGCACATGGTTGCCGGGGCCATCCTCGAACACTGGGTTCTGGCAAGGTGGGGGCATTCCGGTCACCTCTGACCCGAACAACATGATCGCGCTTGCCTGGACTGACTGGGATGCCTCAAGAACAGGCGGCAGCATTTCGTACGGGCTGGTTGGCGACGCGCCCCACAGACAGTTCGTAATTCAGTTCAAGAACGTTCTGGAAGCTGGCGGCAATGGAAAGCTGACCGGTCAGATCGTGCTGGCGGAAGGCTCGAACGACATCACGCTGTTCACCACCACGATGAATATCACTTACAGCGGCCATCGCGTGACTCAGGGCATCGAGGACGCGACCGGGACGCTGGCGCAGTTCGATAGCGCGCTTACTCCGTCTGGCCTCGTCACGCCGCGCGTGCGCGGCTTCTTCAGCCTTGCCAACGATGTCGTGAGATTCTCGCCGGCCACCGTGAACCAGCCGCCGGTAGTTGTTCCGCCGGCCAACATCTCGGTCAACACCGATCCGGGTGTCTGCACCGCTGCAGTGAGCGTGGGTGTAGCGACGGTCAATGATGATGCCGATGGCAGCACCGTCGCCGGTGTGCGCAGCGATGCGCCTCTCGCGCTCGATGCGGCGTACCCGAAAGGCCTTACTACAATTACCTGGACCGCGACCGACGCCGGAGGTTTGACGGCGAGCGCGAACCAGACAGTTACCGTGAGCGACAAGCAGGCTCCCGCTGTTGTCGCGGGCGCGAACATTTCTACTCGTACCGATCGCGGTGCTTCGACGGCGACTGTTGTCGTCACCCCAGCCACTGCGACGGACAACTGTGGAGACGTGACAGTCACAGGCGCGCGCAGCGACGGCGTTCCTTTGTCGGCCGGTTACCCGGTTGGCGTGACGACAATCACCTGGACGTCGACAGACGCGTCCGGCAACTCTGGCAGCGCTACGCAGACTGTCACCGTTGCCGGCAACCTGCCGCCAGTTATCTCGGCGCCGGCGAATATCTCTATCAATACCGACCTTCGCGAATGCTCGGCGGTGACTAATCCGGGCACGCCTGTCGTCACCGATGACACGGACGGCTTCACCGTCACCGGAGTCAGAAGCGATCACGTGACTGATCTAAATGCGGCCTATACGAAGGGCGTGACAACGATCGTGTGGACCGCGAAGGATGCTGACGGCCTCACCGCGTCGGCGTCGCAGACGATTACGGTCTCCGACAAGGAGAAGCCGTCGATAGTTGCTCCGGCGAGCATATCGACCGTGAACGACCCGGGGCTCGCCTACGCCTCAGTGGCCCCCGGCAGTCCTTCTGTCTCGGATAACTGTGCCGGCGTTTCCTACTCGGCGGCGCGGAGCGATGGTGGAGCGGTTTCCGGTCTTTATCCGGTCGGCGTGACTACTGTCACGTGGACCGCGACCGATGCTTCAGGCAATTTCGCGTCGGCCGTGCAGAGTATTTCTGTACGCGATAACGAGTCGCCGGTTCTCACTGTTCCGGCAGACTTCGCGGTCAATGCAACGTCGCCCAGCGGCGCTGTAGTCTACTTTGCGGTCAGTGCGACCGATAACGTCGGTGTCACGTCGGTCTCTTGCAGCCCGGCTTCGGGAGACACTTTTGCAGTCGGCTCGAGAAGTGTGACGTGTACAGCAAGCGACGCGGCCGGCAACAGCTCGTCGAAATCCTTCAACGTGGAAGTGCTCGGCGTTGCGGCGCAGTTACGCACGCTGCTTCAGTATGTCATCGATCTCAACCTGGCCAGCGGCAGTGGCAATCCGCTGATCAACCAGCTCCGCGCCGTCGGCGATGGGTCTGACCTCCAGGGCTGCACCAAGATGAACGACTTCCTTAATCTGCTCGCGAAAAAGAGCGCTGACGTAACGGATACCGAATACAACTACATGATCAGCGAAGCGACTCGCATCATGACGGACATGGGCTGCGTGGTGCCTACCACCCTGAAGCCCCGTGCTCTGCCGAGGACTAACGCGAAGTTTCAGTCCACGATCATTTCGGCAGCAAGGCAATAAAGGAGCACTGACGGACAAAGAGGGGGCACGTTCCAGAGAACGTGCCCCCTCTTTGCATCCGGCATATGTTCTGCACACCAAGGCCTCATGGCAAACTCAAAAAAAATCGACGAGCTCTACGACCTGATCGATGGCATCGAGACAGCCATGTTCACGACCCGTAGAGCAGATGGCCAGCTCGTGTCGCGGCCGATGGCCACGCAGGAGCGCATCGAGGGCGCCGACCTCTGGTTCGTTACGGACGTCACCACCCACAAGCTCGACGAGCTTCTAAGTGATCCGCACGTCAACTGCGCCTACTATAACAATCGCTCTCACGAGTGGGTTTCGGTCTCCGGCGTAGCGCGGGTCTCCAAGAATCGAACGAAGATCCGGCAACTATATAAAGAGAAGTGGAAGTCCTGGCTCGGCGATCAGGGGGGAGAGAAAGACGGCGGCCCGACCGATCCACGTATCGCGCTGATCCTGGTCGACGCGGACTTCGCCTGCTACATGAAAGTGAACAAGGCCCGACCGATCGTCCTGTTCGAAGCCCTCAAAGGCATGGTGACCGGCAGCCGCCCGTCGAGGGGTGAGGTGAAAGAGGTCACCGGAGCGGAATTGATGGATTAGGCAGGAGTCTTTCGCACTCTTCTGCCAAATTGTCACGGCGCCCCTCGAAATCGAGGGGCGCTTCGCGCATATTGGGACCAAGCCCTTCACCGCGCGCCCCCTCTGAACCATGCCTGAAGCAGCCATGACTTCCGCCGGCTCTCACCGCCAGGAAGACTCCCAGACCACCCCAGCAGCCTCAGAAAGGCCTCTCAAGCGCACGCCACTCTACCGGGTGCACGCCGCGCTCGGAGCCAAGATCGTCCCGTTTGCTGGCTTCGAGATGCCCGTCCAGTACCCCACGGGAATAACGGCCGAGCATAAGGCGGTGCGGGAGAAAGCGGGGCTATTCGATGTCAGCCACATGGGCGAGTTCCTCGTCCGGGGCCCGCAGGCAGTCGACTTCGTGAACTATGTCACCACCAACGATGTCGCGTCACTCAAGCCCGGACAGGCGCAGTACTCGACGATACTCCGCGAAGACGGAACGATCGTCGATGATTGCCTCGTCTATCGCGCCGGCGATCAAGTGTTGATGGTCGTGAACGGATCCAATATCGACAAGGACTTCGCGCACATCTCGCGCTACGCAAAGGATTTCGACGTGACGCTCGAGGACATCAGCGACAGCGTCGCGCTGCTTGCATTGCAGGGACCGCAAGCTGCGCGAATTCTCCAGCAGCACACCGACGTCGATCTCTCGCAGATCAAGTACTACGAGTACAAGAAGGGCACCGTCGCGGGTGTCGACAACGTTTACATCTCTCGCACCGGTTACACCGGCGAAGATGGATTCGAGCTGTACTTTCCCGCGGAGCAGGCGGAGAAAATGTGGAATGCTCTCACCGCATCAGGTGAGGTAACGCCGGCCGGACTCGGCGCGCGCGATTCCTTGCGTCTCGAGATGGGCATGGCCCTCTACGGCAACGATCTGGATGACACCACCACGCCGCTCGAGGCATCACTGAGCTGGCTGGTGAAGATGAAGAAGGGAAATTTCGTCGGACGCGACGCGCTGGCGAAGCAGAAAGAGCAGGGATTGCAGCGCAAGCTGGTCGGGTTCACGACATCGGAGCGCGCATTTCCGCGACACGGCTATCCGGTGTTCGTGAACGGCAAGCCAAGCGGAGAAGTGCGAAGCGGGACGATGAGTCCGACACTCGGCATTCCGATCGGAACCGCTTATGTCCCACCGGAGTCCGCAGCAGAAGGATCTGCACTCGAGATCGAGATCCGCGGCAAGCGCGTTCCCGCCACCGTGCAGAAGATGCCGTTCTACAAGAACGGCAGCAGGCTCTAAGCTCGCCGGTGCTAGGCTGGGGGAGCGATCGCGCATGCGCGTAGCCGTGATCACAGTATCCGACTCCGTAGTCCGCGGTGAGCGCCAGGATACATCTGGGGCGATGATCGCCGGCTGGGCGCAGGCGAGGAAGCACGAAGTGGTTTCCGCAGTCTCATGCGCGGATGAAACTCTCGACATCGTGCGCGCTCTCACACACGCCGCAGACGCCGACGATGTGGAACTGGTGCTAACTACCGGCGGAACGGGCCTCTCGCCGCGCGACGTCACCCCCGAAGCAACGCGCGCGGTGATCGATCGCGAAGCGGAAGGGATCGCCGAGCGAATTCGAGTTCTGGCGCTGCCGAATTTTGCGCGGGCGGCGCTCGGACGTGGAGTTGCCGGCGTGCGCGGGCAGACGTTGATCGTGAATCTTCCGGGATCGCCGAGCGGTGTGCGTGACGCGCTCGAGGGAATCGACCCGATCATTCAGCACGCGTGCGATGTGCTGCGCGGGAGAGTCACCGAGCACGCGCCGAGTGCGCCCCGATGAAGGTTCTTATTACGCTCACGGATGTCGAGCCCGCGGTTCGACTGAACGCTGTTCTGGAAGCGGAGGGGACGCAGACGACGGTAGTCTCGCCTCTCGACGATTTGCGTGGAGAGATAAAGCGATTCAAGCCGGATATGATCGTGCTCACCGGCGGGCTCGCCGATCCCGGAACGCTGCAGACAGTGCGCGACGAGTTGTGGAATGGCACGGCGCTGATCGGGCTCGCGGAAGTCGAAGATCCCGATCTGCGCGAGCGACTCCGCATGATCGGCTTCGTCAATGTCTACACCAAACCCATCTCGGCAGACGAGCTTCATCTCGCGGTGCGTCGAGTGATGGATCGCAAGCGACTCACGGATGCGACCGGTCTCATCGGACAGTCGGAAGCGATCAACGAAGTGTTGCTCAAGATCGAGCAGATCGCTCCGGTG
>Ga0193751_1001831_pt1 | contig 13248 bp, 9 predicted proteins | sample L1c2metaG_FD_143050 | JGI IMG/M metagenome (GOLD analysis project Ga0193751, IMG submission 143050) | Soil microbial communities from a riparian zone of the East river system, Colorado, United States - L1c2 | ecosystem: Environmental > Terrestrial > Soil > Riparian zone | place: USA: East River... | reverse complement strand
CTGCTGAGGAACACGTTCTGCCAGGTGCTGGTCGGATAGCCAGGGCCCTCGGGGCGCAGCAGCGCATCGATGCCCACGATGCTGATCGCGATCTCGCCGAGGCGCTTGTGGTACTCGCTCCAGAAGAGCTTCGCGACCGACGCCTCCGGGCCCGGCGGCCGCCCCTCGGCGACCCGGGCCAGCGTGCGCAGGCCGCTGAAGCGCATCAGCTGGACGCCGGTGTAGGCACGGGCCAGCTCCTGCCGCACCAGCGGATCGGTGTTCCTGCCGTACTTGCGGGCGGTGTCGACCAGCTCCCAGAACTCCCGCTCGAAGCCCAGGTGCTGGATCGTGGCCCGCCCGCCCCGCTCGTGGCCGAGGGTGGTCATCGCCACCCGCCAGCCGTTGTTCAGGCCGCCGATGACGTTGAACAGCGGTGCCCGGACACCGTCCAGGAAGTCCTCGCAGAACTCCGCCGCTCCGGACAGCTGCCGGATCGGCCGGTACTCGACGCCCTGGCCGGTAAACGGGATCAGCACGTACGCCAGTCCCGCGTGCTTCTCGGCATCCGGGTCGCTGCGGCACAGCGCGAACATCATGTTCGCCCTCGATGCCCCCGAGGTCCACACCTTCTGGCCGGTGATCACGACCTCGTCGCCGTCCACCTCCGCGCGGGTCTGGACCCCGGCCAGATCCGACCCGAAGTCGGGCTCGGAGAACCCCTGGCAGTAGACGTCCTGGCCGGAGACGATCCGCGGCAGGAAGTGCGCCCGCTGCTCCGCGGTGCCGTGCACGATGACCGACGGGCCGACCAGTGCCTCGCCCATGCCGCGCAGGACTCTCGGCACGCCGGCCCGGTGAAACTCCTCGTTCAGCACGGCGAGGCGGACGCCGTCCATGTCCTGGCCGCCGAACTCGGCCGGCCACTGCGGGCAGATCAGGGCCGCAGCGGCCAGCTTGCGCTCCCACTCCAGGTAGGCGGGATGGGCCGCTGCCTCGGCGAGCTGCCTGCCCCGGTAGCCGCCCGCGGTGAGGGCCATGTTCCAGTCGGCGAGCCCGGCCAGCTCCTCGGGAGCCTCCGCCGCGATCCACTCCCGCAGCTCGTCGCGGAACCGCTCGATCTCCGGGCCGAGGTCAAGATCCATGGGGAGCCTCCCGGGCTGGTGCCGCCACCGTCCCGGCACCGCGCGGGTCCCGAACTATGGTTGGCAATCCTAGAATCTAATTCTAGGTTCGATGAGAACTCTTCGGCCGTGCCTTGTCAAGGGGCGCTGCTGGCACTGGCCGACCCGGCGGCCAATGTGCGCCGCAAGGACCACCTGAGCCCGGCAGCGGCTTGTGGCTCCGTCGGCGACGTCACCGGCATTTCAAGGGCACCTGGCGTGAGCAGCCGTCGCTCTTATCCGCCCAGGGCGACAACCTCGTCTGCCTGGCAGATCAGAGCAGGGTCGTGCGTTGCGCAGATCACGGTCTGGCCCTCCTCGTTCGCTGCGGCCGCCAGCAGAGTCGCGACGGCTCGGGCGCTGTTCTCGTCCTGTCTGGAGGTCGGCTCGTCGACGACCAGCAGCCCCTGCGCACTCGCAAGCGCCCGTGCTAGCGCCAGACGCTGAGCTTCCCCGGCCGATAGCCGGTGGAGGCGCTGGCGGGCTCGGTCGGCGAGCCCAGCTCGGGCCAGCGCCCCGGCCGCGCGCTCGGCGGCGGCGTCCGCGTCCCAGCCGCGCATCCGCAGGACGAGCACGACGTTCTCCTCGGCGCTGAGGAACCCGATCGGCGCGGGCTCCTGCGAGAGGTATCCGATCCGCTGCCGGCGCAGGCTCGCGAGCTGCTCGCCGTTGCGGTCGCCGAGCGGGTGCCCGTCGAGCATGACCTGGCCCGAACTTGGGCGGTCGAGTCCGGCCACGAGCCTCAGCAGCGTCGTCTTCCCCACCCCCGAGCGACCCGTGACGACGGTCATCCGGCCGGGCGCGAAGCCGTGCGTGAGCCCGCCGAGCACGTGGCGCCGGGTTAGCCCGTGCCCGTAGCTGCGCGCCACAGAGCGAATCTCGACCTGGGCGGGCGCCCGGCGCGCTGGTGGCTGCGGCAGCGCCTTGGCTGCGGCCGGCGCGGTCGGGCCGGGATCGCTGACCGCCCGCGTCACGATCACGCCGCCCGGGGTGGGCCGCACTCGGGCGCGGCGAACTATACCGGCCTGAGTGAGCAGCTCGGACGGAAGGCGCAGCCAGCCGCCGCTGATCACGAGCGCGTCCTCCCCACCATGCCGGTCGCCGACGACCCGCCCATCCCGGATCCGGACAGTGCGGTCTGCGATCTCAGCGGTCGCCGGATCGTGCGTCACAAGGATGACACTCGTGCCGTTGCTGCGCGTGAGCTCAACGATCAGAGCACGGGTGGCGTCGGCGCTGGCGTCGTCGAGCTCCCCGGTCGGCTCGTCGGCGAGCAGCAGCGCCGGCCGGTGGGCGAGCGCGGCGCACAGCGCAAACCGCTGGCGCTCGCCGCCGGACAGTTCCCCGGGCAGCGCGTCAGCCCGGTCGGCCAACGCCGCGGCCTCCAACAGCTCATCGACTCGAGTTCGGCGCTCCCGCCTCGACACGCCCCGCAGCGCGAGCGGCAGCCCGACGGCGTCACGCATACGAAGATCCGGGCTCAGCGCCGTCTCGGTGTACTGCCCGAGGAACCCCACCAGCTTGTGACGAAGCCGCGACCGGGAGCGGGCCGGCATTCGGCCGATGTCGCGGCCGAGCACGCGGACGACCCCGGCCGACGGCTGCTGGATCCCGGCGACCACGCGCAGCAGCGTGCTCTTCCCGGAACCGCTCGGACCGAGCACGCACAGCACCTCGCCGCCGGCCAGCTCGAGGTTCGTCCCCTGGAGCGCCGCCGCGTCCCCCTCGTTCGTGCGGTGAACGCAGAACACATTGCGCAGCTCGACGACCGCCTCGCTCATCGCGCGACGCTCCCCCAGGGCGCTCCGCCACCTTCCGTAATGGGCGCGCTGGCCAGCCGGCTCGCTCGCCCGCTTCCGATCAGCGCCCGCGTCGCCAGCCAGCCCGCGAGCGCGAGCGTCGCGAACGCGCCGGCACCCCAGGCTGCGAGTGCCGCCCACGGGACGACGGTCACCAGCGGCGGGCGGGGATTGGCGACAGCACCCGCAGCGCGAACGCTCGCGACAGCCAGTCGCGTCAGCAGCACCGCGGTCCCGAGGCCGACGACGACGCCCAGCACGCTCGCGAGCGCGAGCCGCACTCGCAGCTCGGCCCGGAGCCATCGCGGACCGACGCCCTGCTCCTCGAGGTCTGACTCGACTCGCTCGTCGCGGGCTCCGCCGAGCAGCGCCGCCAGCAATCCGACCACGGCCAGCACTACCGATAGCGCGGCCGCGGCGATCAGTGTCCCGAGCACACCGCGCGCGACCGGTGCGTCCCGCAGCTGATGATCGAGGTCGGCGCGGAACGAGGAGTCAAGCTGCGCGAGCGCCCCGCTCCGCAGCGCGGCGCGCAGCCGCGCCAGGTCCCCGGCTCCGATCCACAGCTCGTCGGCTCGGCCTTGACCGGGCAACTGCGCGTCCAGCGCCGCCGCGAGCGTCGCCTCGTCGGCGACGATGAAGCCGGCCGAGCTGGAGGAAAGCGTCGGGAAGCGGCTGGCGACCCCGACCACGCGCGCGGTCACCGGGAGGCCGTCGACCGTCAGGGCGATGCGCCCACCGGGCCCCGCGGAGGCGGCGGTCTGCGGATCGGCGAGCACCGGGACCGGGTGCATGTCAGTCGGTTGCGCCGGCCGGAGCACGCCGGGTGTTCCGCTCGTGGCGAAGCTGACTAGGGCGACGGCGCCGCTCCTCACCGGCACAGTCGTGGCCGCCGCGCCCACCCCGCGCCAGGCGCCGAGCGGCACGCGCAGCAGCGATCGCCCGCTGGCTTGCAGCGCGAGCAGCGGCCCGAGGGCAACGCGCGCGTGAGTCTGAGTTGCGGCGGCCGGGTTCTCGGAGTTCTGATGGCCGTTCGTGATCGCGAGACCGGTGGGTTCGTCGAGCTCCAGAGCCTCGAGCTCCCACCGTCCGGGCGGCACGGGAGCACGCAGTAATGCGGCGCTGGCATCGGCTGCTCTGAACGAGACCTGCCGGATCGCTCCCTGGGGATCGCGCAGGTCCGCGGTCACAGCGACCGCGAGGCGCGGCGAGGAAACTCTCAGCGACAGCCACCGCGCGTCTGCCGGGAGCATCGGTCCGGGCACCCGGACCGGGCCTGCAGGCTCGAGGCGCCGTGCGAGCGCGGCCAGCGGTGCCGAGCCGTCGCCCTCCCGCCAGCCGTTGATCCGGATCAGCCCGTCCGCGGGAATGCCGAGCGCGGGTACCGTCACGGTCCCCCCGCCACTGGCGTAGTTCGCGTCCGTCCGGCGGACCGGCAGCACGGGGCCGGACGCGAGCGCCCGCCAGCGCTGAAGCGGAGCCAGCTCGAGCGGGGTTTTGAAATCCGGCCCTGGCGAGACAAGTGCGTCGAGCGGGACGCCGTCCGCCGCCTGATCTGCCGCGCCGCGGATCAGCGTCGACCGGTAGGCGAGGGCGAAGCCGCCGAGACCAATGGCGACGGCGATGAACGCGATCGCCAGCGCCGGCACCGCGGAAGACCGCGCGAGGTTGATGAGCGCGAGCCGCGCGAGCACCGGGCCGCGCCGTGCCACGCGCTCCGATCCCCGCAGCACCACCCCCGCGGCGCGAAACGTCAGCACGCCGACGGCCACACAGCACAGTGGCGCGACCAGCAGCGCCAGCGCGTGACCGCTGCCTGTGCCCTCCACCAGCGCCGCGACCAGGGCCGACGCCGCCGCGACCGCCAGCACGTCGATCAGCCTCGCGCTGCGCACCAGCACCAGCGCGCCCAGCAGCGCGGTCGCGGCCAGCCACCCAGCCCCCAGCGCGATCACCCCCGCGGGGGTGATCAGGCTGTGCATCAGGATCGCGCCAGCCGGTTCCCCCGCACCGCTCGCCAGCAGCGCCGCGGCACCGATCCCCCCGGCCGCGCCGACGCTCAGCGCGGCTGCGCACAGCCACCCGGATTCCGCCGCGACGAACAGGACGCAATGGCCGGTGCGGGCGCCCGCATTGCGGAGCCGATCAAGCTCGGCCCGCTGATCGCGGCGAAGTCCGCCGCTGGCGAGGACGATGAACAGAGCCAGCGCCGCGATCGCGCCTCCGCCCGCGAGCAGCAGCCGCTGCGGCGCCACGCTCGCCTGCGCGCGCGCCTGGTCCAGCGCGGTGAACGGCGCGCTCAGGCTAAACTGGCTCCCCCTCAGCAGCAGGCGGGCCTGCGCGCGGGCCAGCCGGTCCTCGGCGCCGGCCAGCTGCCATCCCCGCAGCCGCGCAATCGGGAGCGGCGCCAGCCAGCTGTGCGTGCGATACACGCCGCTCAGCCCGGGCAGCGCTTCCAATCCGGCGACGTCCCTGGTCACGAGCACTGGCGCGGTACTCGCGCTGGACGGCACGAAACCGAGGGGGACCGCCGAGCGCAGCGCCGCTGAGCCGACGACCTGGATCCGGACGCCGATCGCAGCCAGGATCGAAGGGACCGGACCGCCGCCGGCGAGCAGCATCGGGCAGCGCTCCGGCTGGCAGGGCCCCAGCCGGCCAAGCAGAGCAGCGGGGAGCCACCGGCCCAGCGGGGCAATCGCGGCAGGACGCACGACCACCCCTCGCAGCCGCACCGGGTTCATCAGCACCACCTCGGTCCGCGACCTCAAGCCAAGCCCGCGCAGCAGCGCCCGTGCCTGGTCCGCCACGCCGGGGGTGACTACTCCCTGCCAGGTGACGCGGACCGCGCTGTCCAGCCGTGATGTCCTGTCGAGCACCGATCGGGCGCCCTCATCACCCGCGACTTGCGACTCTGCCGCCACGCCGGCCGCGAACGCCGCCGCGAGCGCAATGCCCAGCGCAGGCAGCAACCACCGGGCTGGGCGCCGCCGACCTCGCGCGGCGGCCAGCGTTAGCGGCGCAAGCAAGCCCCGCACGCTATCGAGGGGGTGCGGATGGCGCTGGATGGGGAGCGGCATGGCTGGCGGGTTGTGTTCCGAAGGTCTCCGCCAGTGCGGCCAGCGCCTCAATCCGGCCGACAACGACGAAGCATCGCACGACCGCATTATCGCACGCGATTATCGCACGCACGTGGACGCGGACGGTATGCCGTGGATCTTGCCACTACGGTGTCAGGTTGGGCATTTGCCGTCCGCCTGGTCGGCGCGGACGATGGTGGCCTGTGCCATGCCGACGGGACGGGAGTGAGCTGCTGGTAGCTAAGCCGTTGATTGTTTCGTTACCTGCGGTTAGTGCCCGCGAGACCGGAATCTGGCAAGCTCTTCCCTGATAGGTTGGCTGGATCTGAACGAGCTAGCTGCGGAACAACCGCGGTCGGCAGCGACGATCCATTACTTCGGCGTGTGAGTTCGGTGGTGTCGGTGGAGTACCGCGTCCTCACGGCGGAACGCACGTATGACCAGGAACGATTTATTCTCCACCGGCCTGGTACTCCACGACTTCTGTCGGTATTGGCATCGCCCGGCTCAGCACTGTGCGGTCGCGATCTTGGCATGAAACTGGGAGAATCGCCGGCCGAGGTGCTCGCGGCGTCGTTCGCCCGGCACGGGATCCCGGCCCGGAATCGACGTCCGGGCGGATCCGGCCGCCGCCAAGGACGTTGTCAAGCCGTTCATCCCTCGGCTGGCGCACGGCCATGGAGCCCGCACCGGATCGGTCGGCGTGCTCCGTGGCATCTGGGCAACTCAACTCAACGAGAGGAAAATGATGAGACGAACTCCTGCGATCGCTGCCCTTGCTGCGATCGCCCTCGCGGCTGCCGGCTGCGGCAGTAGCACCAGCAGTAGCTCACCTAGCAGCAGCGGCGGCGGCAAGACGATCGACATTTACTCGAGCCTCCCGTTGCAAGGAGCCTCGACCGCGCAGACCGACCCGATGGTCAATGGAATCAAGCTCGCGCTCGCCCAGGCCGGCGGCAAGGCCGGGCAGTGGACGGTGAACTACCAGTCGCTCGACGACTCGACCGCGGCGGCCGGAAAGTGGGACCCTGGCCAGACGGCGGCCAACGCGCGTAAGGTGGCCTCGGACCCGAAGGCCGTCTATTACATCGGCGAGTTCAATTCGGGCGCTAGCGAGGTGTCCATCCCGATCCTCAACCAGGGTGGAATCCCGCAGGTGAGCCCGGCGAACACCTACGTCGGCCTGACCACGAACCTGCCGGGCAGCGTCCCCGGCGAGCCGCAGAAGTACTACCCGACCGGGACCCGTACCTACCTGCGGATCGTGCCGATCGACTCGATCCAGGCCGCCTCCGACCTGATCGCGATGAAGGACGCCGGCTGCAAGAAGGTCGCCGTCGCCAATGACAAGGAAGCGTACGGCGCCGGTCTGGCGACACTGCTCGAGCTGGAGAAGCGCTTCTACGGGGTCACGATCGTGAGCAACACCGGGGTCGACCCGACCGCGCCCAACTTCCGCTCCTACGCGTCGACGGTCAAGGGCCAGGGAGCCGATTGCTTCTTCTTCGCTGGCATCGTCTCCAACGGCGCCGTCCAGATCACCAAGGACGTCAACTCGGCGATCCCCAAGGCCAAGATCTTCGGCGGTGACGGCGTCTGCACGGACTCCTACACGAACGCGACCAAGGGCGGCGTCCCGGCCGCGATTTATCCGCTGCTCGAGTGCACGGTCGCGACGCAGAACCTGACCGCGTATCCGGGGGGCAAGGCGTTCCTCGCCGCGTACCAGGCCAAGTACGGCACGTCGAATCCTGACCCGTACGCGATCTACGGCTACGAGGTGATGAAGCTCGGGCTCGAGACGATCAAGAGCCTCGGGGCTCAGGGCAACAGCAAGTCGGCCGTGCTGAAGGCGCTGTTCTCGATCACCGCGCGCGCATCGGTGCTCGGCGTCTACGGGTTCGACAAGAACGGCGACACGACGCTGAAGTCCTACGGCCTGTATAAGGTCGGATCCAACGGCGAGCCCGTCTTCTTGAAGACGCTCACGCCGACGAAGACCGTCCATTAGCTAGCACCGTCCATTAGCTAGCAGAGTCGTGGAGGGGGCGCAGTGCGCGCCCCCTCCACGTCCAGCTAGCCGCATCGGCACTTCGCCCCGTACCTCACCTGGAACCCGTGGAAACCAGAACGATTTCGCCAAGCCCGCCTGCGGCGCGGGTGCGCCCGCTGGCGGTGGTTCGCCGCTACGTCGGTCGCTGGGGCCTGATCGCGGCGCTCGCGGCGCTGCCGATCTACTACGGCATCAGCGACCTGACGAACGGCTACCAGGCCGGCCTCGTGGCAGGTCACCCGCTGATCCATTACGACCTCGCGAAGCTGGGCTTCAACTTCGCCGAGGGCCTCTCCAACGGTGCGATCTGGGCCCTGATCGCGATCGGGTACACGCTCGTCTACGGAATCATCGAGCTGATCAACTTCGCGCACGGCGATGTTTTCATGATCGGCTCCTTCACCGCCGTGGGCCTGTGGGGGACGCTCGGGCTCGGACTCACCACCGGTGCCCTGGGATTGATCGGCGGTCTGGTGATCACGCTGATCATCACGATGATCGTGACGGGGTCCCTGAACGTCCTGATCGAGCGGGTTGCCTACCGGCCGCTGCGCAACGCGCCCAAGCTCGCAGCGCTGATCACGGCGGTCGGTTTCTCGTTCATTCTCCAGAACGTAGGTCTGATCTGGCGTGGTGGCTCACCGCAGAGCGTGTCCGACCTGATCCACGGACAGCAAACGGTGTTCACCATCGCCGGCGTACCGATCCTGCGCAGCTATATCCTCGCATTCGCCGTGATGGTCCCGCTCGTGATCACGCTGACCTGGTTCATCAACCGGACCCGCGCCGGCCGGGCGATGCGCGCCACCGCCCAGGACCCGGAGGCGGCGCGCCTGATGGGCATCAACGTCAACGCCACGATCTCGCTCACCTTCCTGCTCGGCGGCATGCTCGCCGGCGCCGCAGGGCTCGTGTACGCGCTTTATGAGACGAACATCTGGTATTTCCAGGGCTTCAAAGCCGGACTAATCGCGTTCACGGCGGCGGTCATGGGAGGCATCGGCAATGTCCGCGGTGCGGTGCTCGGCGGGCTGATCATCGGCGTCATCCAGTCGCTGTGCGATTCGCGGCTGGGCCCGCAGTGGACCGAGGCGGTCGTGTTCGGCTACCTGATCGCCATCATGGTGCTGCGCCCGCGCGGGCTGCTCGGCGAGGAGACGAGGGAGGCGGGATGAGCGAGTTGCGCGCGCAGCTGCGGGAGTGGCGCGCGGCCGTCCAGAAGCGGCTCCCGCCGTGGTGGAGCCGGGCGCTGGCGGGATCGCTCATCGCGATCGGGATCGTGCTGCCGTTCCTGTTCTCGTCATCCAGCGGGTTCATGAACGCAACGATCATCGCGGTGACGTACGCGGTGATGTCGCTGGGCCTGAATGTCGTCGTGGGCTTTGCCGGGCTGCTCGATCTCGGGTACGTCGCCTTTTACGCGCTCGGCGCGTACTCGCTCGGGTGGTTCGGCTCGGGGTTCTTCTTCAAGGAGCACATCCACGTGCTCGTCTCGCCGATCGCGAGCACGCTGCAAGGCGTTCACCTCAACTTCATCCTGATCCTGATCAGCGCCGCGATCATCTGCGCCGTGGCGGGAGCGCTGATCGGCCTGCCGACGCTGCGCCTGCGCGGCGACTACATCGCGATCGTCACGCTCGCGTTCGGCGAGATCATCGGCGTGCTGGCGGTCAACGGCCAGAGCGTCCGAATCGGCAGCGGCGGTATGACGCTGACCGCCGGCAATCTCGGCATCAGCGCAGTCGACGCGCCGTACTTCCCGGGGATCGGGTCCTTCAGCCTGCTGGACCTGCGACCGTGGTACTGGCTGATCTTCGCCATCCTTCTCGTCGTCCTGTTCGTCAACCTGCGGCTGCGCGACTCACGGCTCGGCCGTGCCTGGGTCGCGCTGCGCGAGGACGAGATCGCGGCCGTGTCGATGGGCATTCCGCTGGTGCGGACCAAGCTGCTCGCGTATTCGATCGGCGCCGCGTTCGGAGGCATGTCGGGTGCGTTCTTCGGTACTTACTACACCGTGGTCAACGCCGGTCAGTTCCAGTTCGGGTTCTCGATATTCATCCTCGCGATGGTGATCATCGGCGGGCTCGGCTCGATCTGGGGAGCGATCATCGGAGGGCTGACGCTCGGCTACATCAACAATTACCTGATTCCTGACGTCCTGAATGGCCTCCCCTCCCACTTCGGGCTGAACTTCCAGCTGACCCAGGTGGAGTTCGGGATCTTCGGGTTCCTGCTGGTGATCATGATGGTGCTCCGGCCGCAGGGCCTGATTCCTGAGCGGCGGCGGCGGCTGGAGCTCACGGCCGAGATCGCAGCGGGGGACGCCCAGTTCATGGAGTCGCCGGGCACCGCCGGGGGCGCGACGTGAGCTCCCTCGACACCCCCGAGCGGTCCGCGGTCGCGGTCCTGCGCGCGGAGCACATCACGAAGAACTTCGGGGGGCTGGTTGCCGTCAGCGACGTCTCCGTCGACGTTCCGCAGTACTCGATCGTGTCGCTGATCGGGCCGAACGGCGCCGGGAAGACGACCCTGTTCAACATGCTGACCGGTCTGTACCGGCCAACCGAGGGGAGAATCCTGCTCGGCGAGCGAGACATCACCCGCGGGCGGCCGGACGTGATCACCAGGTACGGTGTCGCGCGGACCTTCCAGAACATCCGTCTGTTCGGCGCGATGACGGCCGTCGAGAACGTGATGATCGGGCATCACACACGGATGCGGGCGGGGCTGTTCGGGTCGATCTTCCGCCCGCCAGGGGTCCGCCGCGAGGAACGGGAAACGCGCGCGCGTGCCCGCGAGCTGCTGGCCTACGTGGGCCTGCGCGAGCCCGTTTTCGATCAGCTCGCCTCGCAGCTGCCGTACGGCGACCAGCGGCGCGTGGAGATCGCGCGCGCGCTGGCATCCGAGCCGAGATTGCTGCTGCTCGACGAGCCGACCGCCGGCATGAACCCGCGTGAATCCCAGGCGCTGACGGAGTTCATGCGCCAGCTGCGGGACGAGCTGAAGCTGACGATTCTGCTGATCGAACACGACATGAAGGTCGTGATGGGCGTCTCCGAGCGCGTCACGGTGCTCGACTACGGCAAGAAGATCGCCGAGGGCCCGCCGGCCGAGGTTCGCGCGGACCCCGGCGTGATCGAGGCGTATCTCGGAAGGCAGGAGTAATGGCCCTGCTCGAGGTCTCGGACATCCATACCCACTACGGCGCGATCGAGGCGCTGAAAGGCGTCTCGCTGACCGTCGACGCGGGCGAGGTAGTGACGCTGATCGGCTCGAACGGTGCCGGAAAGTCCACCACCTTGCGCTCTATCTCGGGCCTCACCCCGGCCAGCGCGGGGAAGATCGCGTTCGCCGGAGAGGACATCACGCGCGTGCCGACGCATGAGGTAGTCATCCGCGGCATCGCGCTGGCGCCCGAGGGCCGCCATTGCTTCCCCCGGATGACCGTGCGCGAGAACCTGGACCTGGGCGCCCACCGGCGCCGCGGCCCCGAGATCGCCCACGACCTTGATCGCGTCTACGAGCTGTTCCCCCGGCTCAAGGAGCGCCAGCGTCAGAAGGCAGGCACGATGTCCGGCGGCGAGCAGCAGATGCTCGCGATCGGGCGCGCGCTGATGGCCCGGCCCAAGCTGCTGCTGCTCGACGAGCCGTCGCTCGGGATCGCACCGATCCTGGTACAGCGGATCTACGAGACCATCGGCGAGATCAACCGCTCCGGGGTCGCGATCCTCCTGGTCGAGCAGAACGCCAACCGCGCGCTCGATGCCGCCAGCCGCGGCTACGTGCTGGAGACGGGGCGCGTGGCCTTGACCAACGATTCGGCGATCCTCCAGGGCGACCCCGCAGTCCAGAAGGCGTACCTGGGGACATGACCGGTTACGGAGCGACCCGATGAGCGGAGCGATCGGCGCCAACGCGCTGTACCTGCTGTTCGTGTGGCTGATCTCGGCGACCACCGCGTCGTGGATGTCGGAGCGCAAGGGCTACGGCGAGCGGGTCGGGTTGACCTTTGGCCTGCTGCTGTCAGCCGTCGGGCTACTGATCGTCGCGCTGCTGCCCGGGCGCCCGGGCTCGAAGTGGCAGGTCGACGGCCGGCTACCGCGGCGGCGGCGTCCGCTGTGAGGCGCGGCCCGGACCGGGTAGACGCGGCACGCGGCAGCGAAACAATTTCTGTTACTGCTGAGTCCCGGCCGACCCTGACTGACTGCCCGAATTCTGGTTCCGCTCAGTGAACGTGTCCTCGCTACGTTTCAGCCAGATGATCAGCCAGGATCTTCTCGATGACGTTCGCCGTGAAAGCTGCGTCCTGCGGGTCGCGCGCCGTGATTCTGCCTGGCCTAGCAATCGCCGGGGCCATCGGCTGGCTGCCAGGGCCCTCCGGCCATCAGCCGCCGGGCGTACTCGATGACGGCATCGATGATCGTATTGGCCTGGCGGCGGGTCTTGGCGGTGGCGACCTCGCGGGCTCCCTCGCCGATCACCGAGGTAAGGACGGCCGCGTACAGCCGGTCCAGTGGCGTGTCGGGCAGCTCGAGCAGCGCGTCGTTCTGGCTGATCCACTCATGTCCGCGGCGCCGCTTCATGACCTCGAATCCGGGCGGGGCGTCGCCCGAGTAAAACAGTAGCGCCAGGTCCCGGCGAAGCCAGCTGCCCTGCAGGAACGCCCGCGCGCCAATCGAGAACAGCTCGGCGGGATCGGTCACCCCGGCCCGCCGGGCCTCGGCGACCGCCTTGCTCGCCGCGTTCTCATGGGCAAGCTGGTGCTCCTGCCAGAGCGCGAGGAACAGCTCGCTCTTGCCGCCGAAGTGGTGGTACAGGCTGCCCACGCTCGACCCGGCGCGCTCGACGACATCCGAGATGCTGGCCTCAGCGAAACCCCGCTCGGCGAACACCTCGCGGGCAGCGCCCAGCAGCGCGCGCTGCGTCTGCGCGGTCCGGCCCCATTGCCAGGCTCCGCTGGCGGGCCTGCTCGTCAGCTCCTTGGCCATGGATGGTCACCGATCCGTTCCTGCCCGTAGCCGCCACGTCCCATCGTGCCATCCGGTGGCTGCCCTCCCGGCTGGGCCAGTGCCGCGGCGTGGCGAGTCTTGACAGCTCCCGCTCCCGACTAGAGGGTAATTCCAGAAGGCAATTCTAGTAACCTGCTGGCCTGCGACTTCGGGCCTGCTAACTGCTGG
>Ga0193751_1001830_pt1 | contig 13255 bp, 12 predicted proteins | sample L1c2metaG_FD_143050 | JGI IMG/M metagenome (GOLD analysis project Ga0193751, IMG submission 143050) | Soil microbial communities from a riparian zone of the East river system, Colorado, United States - L1c2 | ecosystem: Environmental > Terrestrial > Soil > Riparian zone | place: USA: East River... | reverse complement strand
TCAAGCTCTCCGGCGGCGAGAAGCAGCGCGTCGCCATCGCCCGCACCATCCTCAAGAGCCCGCCGATCCTGCTGCTCGACGAGGCCACCTCGGCGCTCGACAGCCACACCGAGCGGGATATCCAGGACGCGCTCGACCGGGTGTCGAAGAACCGCACGACCCTCGTCATCGCGCACCGGCTCTCCACCATCGTGGGCGCCGACGAGATCATCGTGCTCGACCAGGGCGTCATCGTCGAGCGCGGCACCCATCACCAATTGCTCGCCGCGCGCGGCCTCTACGCCAGCATGTGGAACCGGCAGCGCGAGGCCGAGGAGGCGCGCGAGCGGCTCGCCCGGGTTGCCGACGAGGAGCGCGCGCCGAACCGCAATCCGCCGCCGCTCGACGAGGACCCGCTGGCGCCGCCGCCGGTCGAGCCCGCCGCGGCCGCGGAGTGAGGCGTATGCGTCACTCTCTCCTCGTCATCGCCCGCGCAGGCGGGCGATCCAGGTGTGTAGGGTGGGCAAAGGCGCGTAAGCGCCGTGCCCACGGGCGGGTGCGTGGCACGTACGCGAGCACTGCCCCGCGGTTTGCGGCCTGACGACATCGGAAATCACATGTCCATCCTCGCCTCCATCCGCGCCCAGCTGGTGCCCGTCCATCCCCAGGGCTATCCGTTCATCGGCGCCTTTGCGCTGCTGAGCCTCGTCCTGTTCCTGCTGTGGTCGCCGCTCGGCTGGCTCGGCACCGTCGCGACCCTGTGGTGCGCCTATTTCTTCCGCGATCCGCCGCGGGTGACGCCGCTCGCCGACGCGCTGGTGGTGGCGCCGGCCGACGGCCGGGTGAGCCAGGTCGCCAACGCGGTGCCGCCGGCCGAGCTGGCGCTCGGCGCCGGCGCGCTGGCGCGGGTGTCGATCTTCATGAGCGTGTTCGATTGTCACGTGAACCGCAGCCCGATCGGCGGCCGCATCGAGCGCATGGTCTATCGGGCCGGCAAGTTCCTCAACGCCGACCTCGACAAGGCGAGCGAGGACAACGAGCGCAACAGCCTGCTCATCGCCGGCGCGCGCGGCCGCATCGGCGTGGTGCAGATCGCCGGCTTGATCGCGCGCCGCATCGTCCCGTTCGTGCGCGAAGGCGCGGAGATCGGCGCCGGCGAGCGCATCGGCATGATCCGCTTCGGCTCGCGCGTCGACGTCTATCTGCCGCAAGGCGTCAAGCCGCTGGTGTGCGAAGGTCAGACCGCGATCGCCGGCGAGACCGTCATCGCCGACCTCGCGGCGCACGATCCCGGCCGCACGTTCCGCGTCAGCTGATTGCCCGGCGCCCGCCCCGGCGTCGCCATCATCTTTAACGGCATTTAACCGCGCGACGGCGGTCGGGTTAGCATGATCGTTCGTATTTGCGGATTTGCTTCGCGCGGGAGCCACCTCATGCCGCCGACCGCGCACACGCCGCCGCCCTCGGTCTCGATGGTCGACGCACCGGCCGTCGTGATCGACCAGGTGACGCACGGCTATGTCCTGCTCGACGACGCGGTGACGGCTTTCGCGGATGCCGACCGGATCGCCGGCCTGGCGCTGCTGATCGGCGTGCGCACCAGCCTTCCGTCCGATACCGTCGAGCGCGCGCTCGACGCCCGCTCGCCCGGGGCGGCGACCTTGCTGTGCCGCGCCGCCGGGGTCGGGGTCAACGGCTTCTCCGCCGTGCTGCGCATGCGGCAACGCCGCCTGCGCGACGAGGACCTGAACCCCGCCCACGCGCTCGCCGGCTTTCTGCAGACCCCGACCGACGTGGCGCAAGGCGCGGTCGGCATATTGAAGCCGGACGACGGGATCTAAGCTCAGGCCGCTTGCAAACCCATCCATAATCGCCCATGCGAGTTGGCGATTGCGGGAGGGTCGGCTGATGCGCCCGGCACAGATCAGCGCCGTCAAATCCCTGCGCAGCCGGCTGATCGCCGGCGCACAGAAGGCGATCGTCGACGGTACCGCCAAGCTGCGCCGTCTCTGTTGCGCGACGACATTGGGCTGGCTGTCTCGCCCTGTCGTTCGCCGTGCCATCGCGCATGATTTGGTTCAGGGCCGCCAGGGGACCGAGCCGTATCGGCGTTTGGCGGCCGACCCGGATTTCGGGTTCATGTGCTTCGCCCTGGCGTGGCATCAGCGCTCCGCCGCGCAGCTGTTGCAGGATCTCTGGGTGCTCTACCAAACGGATTTCCGCTCGAACGGATTTTTCGTCGACGTCGGCGCGTCGGACGGAATCGGATGGAGCAACACGCTGCTGCTGGAAAGCGCGTTCAATTGGCGCGGCATTCTGATCGAGCCGAATCCGATCCACCGGGAGACGCTGCCGCGCAACCGGCGCTCCACGGTTCATTTCGGCTGCGTCGGCCCGCGCACCGGGGACATCGTGGATTTCTGGTCGGCGGCGGAGCATGAGTTGTCCGGTATCGGCGCGTATGCGGACGGGGACGAGCACGCGGCGGCGCGGCAGCCCCACGTCGCGCACACGATGACGACCATCTCGCTCAACGACGCGCTGCGGGAATGCGACGCCCCCCGCGAGATCGACTACATCAGCCTCGATACCGAGGGCAGCGAGCTCGATATCCTGTCCACCTTCGATTTTGTCGGATATCGGGTGCGTCTTTGGACGATCGAGCACAACCATACCGCCAACGAAGCAAAGATCGATCGTTTGATGGCGTCGCACGGCTACCTGCGAACATGTCCCGACTGGTCGCGATTCGACGCGTGGTACGTCCGGTCCGCGTAGGGCCGATTGGGCATGGCGCGGCGCCGGGCAAGTCGTTATATTCGCCGCATGCTGTTCCCGCCCTTCGAGCCCGACCGCAACGAGCCGCGCCGCCGGCGCTTCCGCCCGATTCCGGTGCGCCTGCTCGTGCCCAACGTCATCACCCTGCTGGCGCTGTGCGCCGGCCTGACCGCGATCCGCCTCGCGGTCGAGGACAGGCTCGAATTGGCCCTGGCTGCGATCGTGTTCGCGGCGATGCTCGACGGCGTCGACGGGCGCATCGCGCGGCTGATCAAGGGCACCTCGCGCTTCGGCGCCGAGCTCGACAGTCTCGCCGACTTCGTCAATTTCGGCGTCGCTCCCGCCCTGATCCTTTATTTCTGGCAGCTCAAGGAGCTCAAGTCGGCCGGCTGGATCGCCGCCATCGTGTTCGCGACCTGCGCCGGCCTGCGCCTCGCCCGCTTCAACGTCGCCATCGAGGATCCCAACCGGCCCGCCTGGGCGGCGAATTTCTTCACCGGCATGCCGGCGCCGGCCGGGGCGATCACGGTGCTGCTGCCGATCTACCTGCACTTCCTGCTGCCCGGCACGGACGTTCCGGTCTATCTCACGTTCCTCTACACCCTCGCGATCGCCATCCTGATGGTGTCGCGCCTGCCGGTCTATTCCGGCAAGAAGCTCGGCACCCGGGTGCCGCGCGAAATGGTCCTGCCCGTGTTCGTGGTGGTGGTGCTCGTGGTGGCGCTGCTCATCAGCTACCCGTGGCCGGTGCTGACCCTGGGCACGCTCGCCTATCTCGCGTGCCTGCCGTTCGGCTGGCTGTCCTACCGCCGGCTCGAGCGGGCGGCGGCCGAACCCCCGGCGGACGCGGCGGCGCCCGCTGACGCGGCCGAGCGGACCACGCCGCCGCATCGCGAGCGCGGCGACGGCCGGCCGGCGCGGTTGAACTGACCCAAGATGGCGAAGCGGATAGCGGTTCCCGCCTTGTAACCTGGACGACGAAGCAATATCCGGGAACGCAGGTCCCGCATGCCCCTGCGCTCACGCTGGCTACGACTCAATGTGCATTGTACTGGAGCGTGATTGCGAAAAAGCCCGCCCCGGACCCCGGATCAAGCCCGGGGCAAGCTTTGATCCGGGGTGGATCGCGGTTTCCCGCTTGCGCGAAGCCCGCTTCGGCAGGCGAAGGCAGGTCGGAAAAAGATCATGCTCCAAGAATAAGTTGGAGCGAAGGACGAATCGAAGAAAAGTCATCCCGCTCCAGCGGGCCACGTGCAATTACGCGATCGTGACCCTGTCGCTGCCGCGCCGCGGCCGGTTCCAGGGGCTCGCGCTCGACGACGCGCTCGCGCGCCGCGGGGCCGAGCCGTGGTGCGGCCTCATGATCATCGACAGCCGCCACGGCGACGTCGTCGAGTGGGTGCGGTTCGCCGGCGAAAGCGAGCTGCTCGACGTCGCTGCCATTCCGCTGACCCGCTGCCCGACCGTGATCGCGCCGGACGGCTCGGACATGCAGGACGCGAACACGTTCGAGGAGGATCTGCCGGCGCCAAAGACAGCCGTTCCGGTTCAGGAGGCAGCGCACGGGTAATGGCAGACATCGCAGATGATCTAGCAAGGTTTTTTTCAACCGGGCCGCGGTTCGTGATCGCGATGCTCGCCATGGGCATTTATTGCGCTATTTATTCGATAGGTATCCGGAGAGCTGCGGTGAAAGACAAGCGCAATCAACAGGGCGGCCAGCAACTTGCGCGCTACGTCTATCTAATTCTTTGGAAACGATTGCGTAGGTTTGATTGTTTTACAATTCTATACATTGTGAGCTGCATTGCGTTTTTAACGCTCCCCTGGTTTTTACTTTTACATGCCAAGAGACTCGAATAGCCCGTGAGGGAATTTTTAAAGTCGGAGTGATCAATCGACACGCACTGCAGCTCAGAAAATTTTGAGGTAAAAATGCCAACAATCATTATCGGAGGGGGCGCTTCGGGTGACGCTGGTGGGCATATTCAAGCATCTTCTGGATATGTAATTACGTGGCAATGGAACAGCCTCTTTGATTTTAGCATTGCGGGGGCGCGTTACCAGGAATTTGGCATTGGTATCGACACCCGCCACGGCGACGTCGTCGAGTGGGTGCGGTTCGCCGACGAAAGCGAGCTGTTCGACGTCGCCGCCATTCCGCTGACACGCTGCCCGACCGTGGTCGCGCCGGACGGCGCAGACATGCAGGATGCGACCACGTTCGAGGATTTGCCGGCCTCGCTGACGCCGGCGGCGGTTCCAGTTCGGGAGGTGACGGATGCGTAGGCATGGACCATCGATCGCTTCGGACCCGATGGGGATCGGAATCGCAAAATGGGGGCAGTCGAGTGCGATTGCGCGCACCGATAATCTTCGCCATCAAGTCCGGTGGCACACGTGATGGAAAACGGTCGAGTCATGAAGGTATTTTCCATCGTATCGACGGTGGCATTGGTTGTTAGCATCGTATTAACTGTTATCACTTCGGTTTTTGGGTACCTCACATTCGTGAGCGCAACAGGCCCCAAGTGCGCGAATGTGCCTTTAGTCGAGGGTTATCATTTGGGAATTGACTATCTTCTGTGGCTTCCCTTGTTCAGCGCCGGCATTGTTTTGATGGTGGTCCGCGGAAAGAGTGACAAAAGAGTAGAGTACGTCCTACGTGATTTTGACTTTCCAGTTCTCACTTTGGCATCAATGCAGTTAACCTACGGCAAGGTTTTACTTTATGGAATCCTGTTTGCGTTGCTTATGATTCAGGGGATAATGGCGGGATATTCGGTAACGCGGTACATTGCAATTGAAAAATACTGCGTGACGGCGACTATTTTTAGCCCATGGTGCGGTCGCGAAAATTATTGCATCTCGTCATTATCGTCCGAACACTCCAGAGTCATCGAAAGCGTCGATCCAGAGCCGTTCGCTTTCTTGAAATGCAAAGTGCAGATGCGCGATGGATCAGACGGGCAGCTTCGCTGGTTTTGCGATGTCATTCGCGTTCTGGACGCTCTCGACGAGGAAAACTCGGACGTGGAAATAGCGATTGCCAACGACGGAAGCAAAATTTATAGACCCGTGATTGGCGGAGGTGTGACTTTCAAGCCAGAAGCGATCGATTCACACCATATTTTTCAATGGCATTTTATCAAGCGGCAACTGTTTGTGATGATGAATTTCGACGACCCTGCAAATCGGTAGAGCTAACGGGGTTGCGTTTCGTGGACAAAAATAAGCGATGAAGCTCGTCGGCTGTGGAGGGCGGCGTGGCTGCGATCATGGAGTTCTGGAAGTCGGTAAGCGTCATGTCAGTCGAGCGGCTGCTGCGACTTTCTTCAGCCCGACGGAATGGTTCGGTGGACGCCCACGCTTCCAGGGTTTTGTTTTTCACGCGCGACTCGCAACATATTGTGGCACTTGAGCAATTGTGTCATTTTGAGCGAACCAGATACGAGCGCGCCCAAGAGAAGGATGTACACGTACGCTTCCAAGTCTAAGATCTGCGATCTGGTTTCCATAGGCGACACGATTGCTCCTTGCCGCAGTGTTGAAGGAGTGGATTGTGCGACGGGCAGGAGCAGGCTTAGGCTTTGCTCGGTTACATGAGGGGGCGCCAATGCCGGGTCGTCCGACTTTCGCCGCGCTTTTTCTTGCCGCCGCCGTGTCTGGCGCGTCGGGCCTGGAGGCATTGCTCGGGGACGTATTCGTCACGCTGCCGCCGCCGGCGGGCTTTTGCGATCTCTCGCCGAGGTACGAGTTCGACGGCCGCATGGTCACGATTATTGCGCGCTCGATCGAAAAAACAGGCAACAAGCTCCTCAGCATGTCCGCCGATTGCGGCCAGCTTGCCGAGGCGCGCGCGGGCAGGCGGCGGCTGCTCGACGACTACGCCCAGTACCAGACGCAGATCGCCGCGATGACCAAGCCGCCTGCGGAATCGGTCGCGCAGACGTGCACGACCCTGCGTTCCCGAAGCAACACGATCGGGTCGGACCTGTGGCCGGACATCAAAGCTCGCATCGATAGCACCCTCAAGAAGATCAAGATGAATGAATCGATCTTCCTCGGTGTCGTCGCCGAGGATGCGAACGCCTGCTACGCGGCGCTGATCCAGAAGCTCAGGACCGAGGCTGGCACGGAGAAGACGCAGGTGGCGGTGTACGCGGTTACCATCATCAGAAACAGGTCTATGGCCGTCGACCGCTACGCGGTTTATCAGAATCCGGATACGGTCAATGCGGTGCTGGCGAAGCTCACGCTCGACGTCGCCGCCCTGATCGCGGCAAACCCTTAAGCTTGCGGTTTCACAGAGGCGACCGGAATCGACTGTGCCCGATGCCGCGTCCGGCCCCTTGGGCTTCGCGTCATGGTCAAACTTATTGCTTGCCCAACACACGTGAATTATGCGACGGGCAGGAGCAGGCTTAGGCTTTGCTCGGCCACATGAGGGGGCGCCAATGCCGGGTCGTCCGGGTTTCGCCGCGCTTATCCTTGCCGCCGCCGCGTCGGTCGCGTTGGCCGGGGAGGCGACACTCGGGGACGTATCCGTCACCCTGCCATCGCCGGCGGGCTTCTGCGAACTCAATGCGAGCGACCCGTTCGACAGCCGCATAATCACGAACGTTTCGGGCTCGATCGAAAAAGCGGGCACCAAGCTGATCGGCATGTCCGTCGATTGCGGCCAGCTTGCCGAGGCGCGCGCGGGCAGGCGGCTGCATTTCGACGACGTGATCCAATATCAAACGCGAATCGCGACAATGGACAAGCCGCCCACGGAATCGGTCGCGCAGACGTGCACGACCCTGCGCACCCAAGGCAGTGCGATCGTGCGGGATATCAACGCCCGCCTCGCGAGCATCCTCGAGAAGATCAAAATAAACGAAACGAGCTTCATCGGCGTGCTCGCCGAGGATGCGAACGCCTGCTACGCGGCACTGATCCAGAAGGTCGGGACCGAGGCTGGCAAGGAGAAGACGCAGGTGGTGCTGTATGCGGTTACCATCATCAGAAGCAGGTCTATGGCCATCGACCGCTACGCGGTTTATCAGAATCCGGATACGGTCAATGCGGTACTGGCGAAGCTTAAGCTAGACGTCGCCGGCCTGATCGCGGCAAACCCTTGAGCTTGCGCTCCGATCAGGGCGTGGAGTCATCAGCGCGCCGCCACGTCGTCATCGACGCCGCATCCGTTCGCGTCGTGGCCCGAAGGGGTCACGAACGGCCTATCGGACCGGATCTGACAGTCAGTCGCCGAAGCAGTTCGTGCTCGTCATCCCGGTACTTCGGTCGAACTGGCTGAACGGTCTAGATGCTGGGCGACTTAACATCAACATAATCCCGCCGACCATCGCTCGCCGTAATGAGTCATGTTGGTTCGCGATGGAGGCGAGAATCCTTCGAGGCGATTCAATTTTCGTTTGCATTCGCCGGAAACGTCCAATAGCGTCCGGTCGAGATTGCACGGTGGGGAAGGGCGACGCCTGCATGCGGATTGCCGGGCTGTCCATCGCAGGCATGTCGCCGCGGCTCCTTCATTCCGCCTGCCCATCCATTGATATCCGAACAAAGCTGCGAGGCTCGTGCTGCTGCGCATCCGGGCGCGGATGCGTTGTCATCGCATGGTCGGGTCAAGCCTGTCGGCTTCGCATCCCGGGAGCTTGTCCAGCATCGCGTACGTAACGTTCTACAGTAGTGGGACGCGTTATGGCGGATCTCTCTCCATCGGCGCAGACGGGGGCGCCGGCCAACGCGCCCGCCGAGGTCTCGCCCGGACTCGTCTCCTGGATGCTGCGCCATCGCGTCAGCCTCGTCTGCTCGTCCTATCGCACCGGGAGATTGCTGTTCATTGGCTCCCGCAGCGACGGGGGCCCGGCCTTCAGCCGGGCGCAGTTTTCCGGTGCCATGGGGCTCGCGGCGTTTTCCCAGCGCATTTATGCCGCTGGGCGCACCGCGATCTGGCGCCTGGAGAACGCGCTGCGGCCCGAGGAACTCGTCGACGACCGCTTCGACCGGCTGTTCGTGCCGCGCAACGCACAGATCACCGGCGATCTCGGCACCCATGAGCTCGCCGTCGAGCCCTCCGGCCGCATCGTCTTCGTCGCTACCAAATATTCCTGCCTCGCCACCATCAGCTTGACCCACGCCTTCAAGGCGCTGTGGAAGCCGGCCTTCGTCTCGCGGCTGGCGCCGGAGGACCGCTGCCATCTCAACGGGCTCGCCATGGACGACGGCCGCGTGCGCTACGCCACCGCCTGCTCGACCACCGATATCGTCGACGGCTGGCGCGAGCGTCGCGCCGATGGCGGCGTCGTCATCGACGTCGCATCCGATCGCCTCGTCGCCGAGGGGTTTTCCATGCCCCATTCGCCGCGGGTCAACGGCGGCCTGGTGTGGCTGCTCGATTCGGGCTCGGGCCAGCTATGCCGCCTCGATCCGGACAGCGGCCGGCGCGAGGACGTCGCCTTTTGCCCCGGCTTCCTGCGCGGTCTCGCCTTCGTCGGCAGCTACGCGATCGTGACCCTGTCGCTGCCGCGCCGCGGCCGGTTCCAGGGGCTCGCGCTCGACGACGCGCTCGCGCGGCGCGGGGCTGAGCCGTGGTGCGGCCTCATGATCATCGACACCCGCCACGGCGACGTCGTCGAGTGGGTGCGGTTCGCCAACGAAAGCGAGCTGTTCGACGTCGCGGCCATTCCGCTGATCCGCTGCCCGACCGTGATCGCGCCGGACGGCTCCGACATGCAGGACGCGATCACGTTTGAGGACATGACCGTGGCAAAGACAGCGGCTGCTCCGGTTCAGGCGGCAGCCGATGTGTAGGCGGAGCGCATCCCAGTTCTCAGATAATTCGGTCGATCAACTAGGGCTGGGATCAGGTCTCGCTAGATGGTCGGTTCCAGTTTTCAGAATGAGGCTAAGGACGCTCAAAAAGCAGAAATTCGAGCCGAGGGAGGGAACGCATGACAAGGTTAGACGATCACCATACCTTCTTGGTGGCGTCATTTTCGTGAGCCTCATGTGCCCCGTTGGCTTGATGCTTGAGCGGACGCGGGCACGCTATCTCGGAGGACAGCTATGGAAGCGTCGCTTGAGCTACAATTTGTAGAAGCAATGCGCTGCGTTGCCGCCATCCGCGAAACAAACCGGTCGACGGCGATCGACGTCGAGTGCTGTTTCAAAGCGATAACAGACGCGCACCCGTTGTCTGTCTTTGAAGCCTATTTGGCCCAGCGTTACAAGCCATACCGTGTGAAGGCCCCCGTTGGCAACTTGTATCGTACAAATACTCCTGTCAGTAACGCAGAATTTTTTAACTTGGATCGCGATGTCATACGCGAATTTGACGGCAGGTTTTTCAGTCAGGATCAAGTAAGAATTGGATTCAGATATTCCGACGATTGGGGCGAGATTACCAAATTTTTCGCGAGCTTACTCTGGCATGGCGCCATTTAGCTACGGACCGGTAATGGGGAGGACAACGTGGCTGCGATCATCGAGTTCTGGAGGCCGGTAACCGTCGGATCAACCGAAGTAGGATATCATGCTTTTCTTCTGCTTCAGAATGACGCCGGTGAGTTTATCGAAATCGCGCGAGGCGGTCCCGAAGCCGCGATAGACGGATCGCTAGGTTTGAACAGCGGGGGCTACAACACCGGCATCGGCTTCGGCAACATCGTAACGAGTGTGGAACCGTACAATCCTGCAATGACGGGCCCAGCCCGGGCCGACTACTTCACACCCGAGCATCTTGCCAATTTGCCTTCGCAGGTCATCGTGACCGGTTCCGAGCAGGAAGTATTTCAACAATGGGACCAAATACGGGTGACTGGTCAACAGATCAACGATGCGCCGATCCCCTACAATCCTCTCGGAGCGAACAGTAATTCTGCAGTGACGACTTTTGTCGATGCTATCGGCGCGAGCCGACAAGACAGCGGTTTGTTTGCGCCTGGCTCCTCGACCAATCTCCTCGACGGCAGTTACGAATTTACGGCTCTGAATCCCCAGCTGTTTCCAACCACGGAGGGTTATTGGTCGCCGCCTTTCTCGCAACCCCAGGAAGTTTTTGGTCAGGCGGAGGCATTGCCTGATCTGCCAGGCTTCACGCCGGAGGTCGCGACACCGCGGCCGTTGATCACAGTGCCGGGGGAGACCCTCCCTACGATAGAGTCCTATCCAGCCGGACCTGTTTTTGGACCAACAACATTAACTCAAGATCAGGCGCCGGCAGGATTCTGGGCTCAATACTGGGCCAACTTTTGGGGACCAGCCGGTGATCCGAACAACATTTTCAACCCGGAGTCCGGTGCAGGCATCCAGTACCTTATCGACAATAACGGGACTGGCGTCGCGATGGTCTCGGGCGCTTTGGGCTTGGGGGTTGCATTGGGTGTTCCCGCGTTGGCGGCACTGGGGCTGCCGGGCGCCGCGGGCGTCGGTCTGGGGGTCGGTGCTGCAGCCCTCCCGGCAGCGGCAGCCGCAGACACTCCGGCCGAAGCGCTGCCCCCTCAGAGCATCATCGACCAAGGGTTCAACGCGTTCGGACCGTCGAACACGCAAAACGTCAACTTCGATAACGCGGCGCCGGGCGCGATCTATGGCAGCGGGATCGACAATCCGGGTGGCGCGGATCAACCGGCGGCGTTCCTGCCGAATCCCGCGAACTTTGTGGATCCGAACAGCATCGGGCAGTTCGGCACGGCCGACTGGCCGGACAGCGGCCTTCCCGGCCAAACCGGCGACACTGCGTTTCCGCAGCTTCCCGATGTGCCGGAGGCCAGCATTCCGGACGAGGGCGCAACGCCGGGGGGCGGCGATATCGGGGCCGCGCAGCTGCCTCCTGCCGTGCCCGCGCCGCCTCAGGTGCCTCCGCTGGCCGATCCGCCGCCGGACGAGTACGGGGCGAGCGGCCCGGTCGAATACTATTCCGGCTATCCGGTCGTGCTCGACCTGGCCGGCAAGGGGATCAAGATCACCCCGCGCGGTTCGTCGAACCACTTCTTCGACATGACCGGCGACGGTTACGAGAACCGCACCGCCTGGGCGGGACCGGGCAACGGCGTCCTGGTGTTCGATCCCACCGGCTCCCACAAAATCACCTCGCCCATGCAGTTCGAGTTCACGCGGTGGGACCCGACCGCGAAATCGGACATGCAGGCGCTCGAGGACGTGTTCGATACCAACCACGACGGCAAGCTCGACGCGGGCGATGCCGCCTGGAACGATTTCGGCGTGCTGGTGACCAATGCGGACGGCACCACGACGTTCGAGACGCTCGCCCAGCTCGGCATCACGTCGATCGACCTGACGACGGACAATGCCGACAACGTGCTCTCCGACGGCTCGAAGATCGTCGGCGAGACCACCTACACGAAATCGGACGGCACCACCGGCGCCGCGGCCGACGTGTCGTTCGCCTACGATCCCAACGGCTATGCGACGCAGCAGACCACGACCGTCAACGCCGACGGCTCGCCCTCGATCGACGTCAAGGCGTTCGGCCCGGACGGCCGTCTCGCCAGCGAGACGATCAGCACGACGAGCGCCGACGGGCTGAGCGTGACGCTGCGATACGACCACACCGGCGACGGCATCTTCGACCAGACCCAGACCGACGTGACGGTCGACAATCCCGACGGCAGCCGGACCGAGACCATCTCCAACTATGACGTTACCGGCGCGCTGAGGAACCGCACCGCCACTACCACCAGCGCCGACGCCATGACGGTGACGATTTCCCGCGATCTGACCGGCGGCGGCATTGTCGGCCAGACCGAGACGCACGAGACCGCCGCCGACGGCAGCACGGTCATTACCGTCTCCGACCTCAACCGCGACGGCTCGCTCAAGGACCGGACGGTCACGACCGTGAGCGCCGACGGCCTGACCAAATCGGTGCAGTTCGATTCGACCGGCGATGGGGTCTTCGACCAGACCCGGACCGACGTGATCGTGGTCAATGCCGACAGCAGCCGCACGGAAACCGTCACCGACCTCAACGCCGACGGGTCGATCCGCGACCGCTCCGTCAAGGTGACCAGCGCCGACGGCAGCGCCAAGACGATCACAAGCGACCTCACCGGCGACGGCGTGATCGACCTCACCCAGGTCTCCACGATCATCCTCAACGCCGGCGGCAGCTCAATCACGACCCAGCGGGAGCTCAACCGCGACGGCTCGCTGCGCGACGAGACGGTGACGACGCTCAGCGCCGACGGCTTGTCGAAGACGACGCAGACGGACTTGACCGGCAACGGCACATTCGACCTTACCACCACCGACGTCACCGTCGTCAACGCGGACGGAAGCCGGACCGAGACTGCCACCGACACCAACCCCGACGACTCGCTGCGCGACCAGATCACGACGGTGCGCGGGGCCGATGGACGCTCGCGCACGATTTCCGCCGACGTCACCGGCAACGGCCAGATCGATCACCTCGAGACGATCGTGGTCGCCGGCGACGGCTCGAGCGTCGACACGGTCACCGACACCAATGCCA
>Ga0193751_1001829_pt1 | contig 13261 bp, 12 predicted proteins | sample L1c2metaG_FD_143050 | JGI IMG/M metagenome (GOLD analysis project Ga0193751, IMG submission 143050) | Soil microbial communities from a riparian zone of the East river system, Colorado, United States - L1c2 | ecosystem: Environmental > Terrestrial > Soil > Riparian zone | place: USA: East River... | reverse complement strand
AAGACGTTGCGCTGGCGGTTCAGGAATACACCCTGTTGTCGGCGCAATCCCTTGCGAACTTCTTCCGCCGTCCCCTGTACATGGGCGACATGGTGCAGCAGGCGGACCTGATCGGCGTCGGCTCCCTCCCGATCGTAATCCTGACTGGACTTTCCGTCGGCGCGCTCCTGGCGCTGAACTCAGCCAGCACATTGCAGCGATTCGGCGGGGTCACGCTCATCGGCCAGCTCGTTTCGCTCGGCATGGTGACCGAACTGGGACCGCTCATCACCGGGCTGATGGTGGCCGGGCGGAACGCCTCCGGCATGGCCAGCGAACTGGGCTCGATGATCGTGACCGAGCAGATCGATGCCATGCGCGCCCTGGGCACCGATCCCACGAAGAAGCTGGTGACGCCACGAGTCGGGGCCACGGCGTTCATGCTTTTTTTTCTTACCATCATCGCCGATCTGCTCGGGCTGATCGGCGGCTACGGGGTCGCGCATCTGCTGTTCGGGCTTGACACTCAGCAGTATTGGACCTCCGTCTGGCAGATCCTTGTCTTCCGCGACGTCTTCACCGGCCTCGTCAAGCCCGTGCTGTTTGGGTTCATCATCGCCACTGTAGGCTGCTATTACGGCATATCTACGCGCGGCGGGACGCAGGGCGTCGGCCGTTCCACCACCCAGGCCGTGGTCGCTTCTTCGGTGCTGATTCTGATTGTGGATTTCTTTGTTACCAAGTTGATCTTCGCAATTTTTGGTTACAGATAGGCCATGCCGGCTCCCACTCTGCCCAGCGAAAATCCGGCTGCCTCGGCGGTAAGTCCCTCCGGCTACGCCATCGAGTTCGACAACGTTTCGATTGCGTTCGACGAAAAAGTTGTGCTCGACAGCATTTCATTCCAGCTGCCACACGGCGAGACCAAAGCGCTGTTTGGCGTCGCCGGGTCGGGCAAGAGCACACTGCTCAAGCTCGCCATAGGACTCATGCGGCCCGATAGCGGCCGTATCTTCGTGCTGGGAGAGGAAGTCACGAGCATGTCAGAACAGGAACTGTTCGAGTTGCGACGGCGCGTGGGCATCGTGTTCCAGGAGAGCGCGCTCTTCGACTCGCTTAAAGTATACGAAAATGTTGCTTTCCGCCTGATGGAAGAGGGGATTTCCGCGGCGGAAATCGAGCGCCGGGTCCGCGAGGTGTTGCGCTTTGTGGAACTGGAACGAACTTACGACATGTTTCCGTCCGAACTCTCGGGTGGCATGCGGCGGCGCGTGGCCATCGCTCGCGCCATCATCACCGAGCCCGAGGTGCTGCTTTACGACTCGCCAACCGGCGGACTCGATCCGGTAACCTCGAACACGATCGTCGAACTCATCGTGAAACAACGCGATGTCTACAAGACCAGCGCCCTCATGGTGACGCACCGCCTTCAGGATGCCTTCACCATGGCGACTCACCAGTTCGACAAGGCCACCAATCGGATGGTCGCTCTGCCCAAAGGCCAACGTGGTGAAGTGCCGATGAGCTTCCTTATCCTGCGCGATGGGAAAGTCATCTTCGATGGCGACGCTCAAAAGCTCGTCAGCGCGCGCGACGACTATATTCGCGAATATATTTCGTAGGCTTGATCCCTACTGCGCCAGCGCTTTCTCCAACACCTTCGAGATTTCGCCTTCCTCTACTTCGCCGGAAGCGTTATAGGCGGTCTTGCCATCGCGATTCAGCACCACCACGTGGGGAATGTATCCCTTGTAAAAGTTCTTCACCAGTTCTTCCTGCGCCGGAGAGCGCGCACGATCAAGATCGACCACGACAAACTGCACCCGGCCCTTGTATTTCTCGTAGAGTTCGACCGTGCGCCGCGCCTGCCGCTTGGAATTGAAGCAGCCTTCGCCGTAGAAAATCGCGTAGGCCGGCTTGCCGGGGACTGCCGCCTCTTCCAGATGGTCACCGGTGATCAACGGCCCGTCCCGGCTATCGCTGGTGTAGTCCAGATGTTGATTGAGCTTGAGATTCTCTGCCGCATGCGCGGACGTAGCCGTCGCCAGCGCAATTCCAAACAGCACAGTCATTATCCACTTCGTCATGTCATCACTCCCAACGGATCTGACTGCTGAGCGGACCAGAAGTTTCACGGCTTCTTTTCGCCACCTGTCTCTTTGTTGCTCTTCTTTTGCCCACCCTTACCCGGCAGGCCCACCGGATTTTCGTGCGTTCGTTCGCGGAATCCGCCCTTCATCCCCCTTGCGAGGCCGATCGCCGCTTCCCCGAACTTGTCGCGCAGATGATCCGCAGCTGCGAGTGCTTTCTGCCATCGCTGATCCCGCGCAGGCTCCAGCAAATCAAGCTGGGGTGAGCCTGATTCGAAATTCGACGCTTGCACTCCCAGCAATCGCACCGGCGCGCCCGGCTTCCAGTTGTTAAAAAACAGACGCCTCGCCTGCTCAAAGATCTGGTTATCCATCTGCGTGGGCTGCTCCAGCGAATGGGCTCGCGTGATGGTCGTGAAATCGGTGTAGCGCAATTTCAGCTGGAGAGTGCGCGCAAAATATCCGCCCTCACGCAGCCGCCGTCCAACCATTTCACTGAGCCGCATCAGCGTGGACTGCAAGCGCTCGACGTCGCCCGTGTCCTCGTCGAACGTATGCTCGTGGCTGATCGATTTGGGATCGACTATTTCTCCAACGTCATTATCAAACCATCCGCCCGCATCCTCGCCGCGGGATTTTCCTGCCAGCGCGAGCCCCCATTTTCCGAAGCGGTGTTCCAGATCCCGGTCTTCCAGGCGAGCGAGGTCGCCCACTTTCTGGATGCCGATCGCGTGAAGTTTCTGCTCCATCACCTTCCCGACGCCCGGGATGTCGCCGACTGCGAGCGGCGCCAGAAACTTCGTCTCCTGTCCGGGCAGCACCCAGAGGACTCCGTTGGGTTTGGCTTTGGCGGAGGAAACTTTCGCGATCAAACGCGACGTGCCGATCCCGATCGAGCAGTTGAGTTGCGTCGCCGACTTCATCGCTGTATGGAGTTGATGCGCCGAACGCAATGGCCGGCCGTGCAGGCGCTCAGTCCCGGTCATGTCGAGATAGGCCTCGTCTACCGAAGCCATCTCGACCAGCGGAGAAAAACGGCCGAGCACTTCGTGTACCTTCTGCGAATACTCGCGGTAGCGCTCCGGATGCCCACTCACAAAAATCGCCTGCGGACAGAGTTTCGCTGCCGTCCGCAGCGGCATGGCCGAGTGCACTCCAAAGTTCCGCGCCGCATAGGAAGCGGCCGAGACCACTCCCCGTTCGTTCCGCTGCCCGCCCACCACCACCGGCTTGCCTTTCAGCGACGGATCAAACAATTCCTCGACGGACACGAAGAAGGCGTCCATATCCACATGAAAGATGGTGCGCAGCGAGGAGGTGCTCATCGGAGTCCAGGGTGTCTTGCAGAAGTGTACCGCGAGAGCACTCGGGCTAGCTTCCGAATCGGCAAGGACACATCCTCAATGCTGTATCGGGACAGCGCGGACACACTCGGACTTATCCCAGGCATTTTGCGCCCATTTTGTCTTAATTATGATGAAAAACCAGGAGTCGGTCGCACTGAGTCTGCCTAGTACACTACAGTTGAATCCGAGGAAAGCGCAGAATTTCATCAGGGCTGAGGAACGCGCCATCTAAAGCAGTCGGTCCCAGACTTCGGGCCCTTTGTTTTTGCGGCGCGATGAAGTTTTAACTCTCAACAGGAGCAAAGTTTATGTTTTATCAAGTTAGCTATGACAGCAGTAGCAGTATGTGGTATGCGGACAATCGAAAGTTCCGGAGCAAATTGGCAGCTATCCAACATATCCAAGACTTGCCGGAAATGAGGGGATACGAGGGCAGAATTATTTGGTTTTCGGAAGACCGAGTCGAAGTTCATTTTGATGCCCTGTCACGATTCTCGTCCCTCGCTGAATAGTTCAGGCAGTCTAGGAGGTGGTGAGTGCCTTGTGGGGAAGTGCGGAAGTCTGCCCTGCGTCGATACATTGTATTCCGGGTGAAGGCCATTGAATTTCTGGATCTGCTTGGCCTGCATCGAGGTCTCATGAATGGGGGCGTCAAGCCATATCCACCCTTTCGGTCAGCGAGTGACATGGCAGATTCGCTGAAAACTGTTCTTCTGAGTTGGTTTGCACTGTTTGTCGATAAGAACGGAATGAACGTCATAAAACTGTGGGAGGAAGTATTCCCTCAATACGCGGAACGTGTGCAGGAGGCGTGGACGGAAATGGAGCCGACATGGCCGGTCCTCCGCGAATTTCGAAACAGGGCGGGTTTCCATGCCGACGAGCCTCCCAAATTCTTCGGCGCAAGGCATAGGCTTCGTTCAGAAATCAAGCAGGTCGAAGCCGCGTTGGTTGAATTTGAAAAACTCTTCAAGTTTTTCCTGAAAGCCGAGGAAAAAGAACTCCCAGATCTCGAAAAGGAGCTCGACTCCCTCTTGGACGAACTGGAGAAGGAAACCGGCAGCGCCTTTAAGCGTGATGAGTTCAAGGCGTATATCATAATTCCGGGTAGCCGCACCAATTCAGGCACGGCATAGAAGACAGGTAACGACCGGTGTTGCATGGGCCAGCGTAAGTGGTGTTTTGCGGGCATGGCTTATTGTCCGCATTCGCCAGTACAGCGATCGGTGGCCGGATGAGGGAGGAAACCATGAAAGCGGTCGTTTTGTTGGTGGTTCTCGCTTTCAGTTGTGGGGCGGCGGCTCAAAAGCCAAAACCAACACCAGAGCCAGAGGACGTCTCCCAGAAAATTCAGGGCACAGTGACAATCAGAAACTCCGATGGTTCCGCGCGTCCCGCACCCTTTGTGCAGGTTTACATTTACGAGTCTCTCGGAGACACGCCGGCTGACCCAATAGGTGCATGGCACGCCCTCAAAAGCAAGACCCCAAGAGAGTACCTCGGAACGCCCCCTCCTTCTTTGCTTTGCAAAGAAGTATCTTCAGCAAGGTGGGCATCCATAACGAACGACGCCGCTCAACATCGTGCCTTGCGGATGGGAGATTGGGATGAACTGAAGCAGCAGGGACTCGACCTCTACGGTAGTTTCTACACCGACAAAGACGGGAACTTTGAATACGACATGGGGATTCCGGGCACGGTAAAGGTTCCTGCCATGAATCGCTATGGGGAGTTCTTGCTGATTGCTTTTCTCAACACTTCGACAACTATCCACTACTGGGAAGAACACGTCACAATTAGAAAGGGCGAGAAAACTCAGCCCGTTGTTCTTGTCGATCCCATCGTCTGCAAATAGCTATTGCTTACGCAGGGCTCTGGAAGCCCATTCTAAGTATTGGCGGTTCATAAGCTCTCACCTCCTACGAGCGAATATTTTTTTGCTCGTGTTGGTTTGAGAGCACGGAAAGTTACGCAACCCCCGGGTGCCCAGTCCAAGTTCCCGTTTGGCACTCGGAAAGACCCCGCTTCATCGGAAATCAGAACAACGAAAATAGCGGCGAATTCTGACCGTAGAGACGACGCTGACCAAGGGCAAAATATGCGAAGATGGAATCCTGGAGAGCGCGGATGGAGAATCCACTCAAGCTTAAGCGCATTCATCACATCGAATTCTGGGTAGGCAATGCCCGGCAGGCGGCTTACTTCTATCGCAAGGGATTCGGCTTTTCGCAGGTTGCGTACAGTGGGTTGGAAACAGGCCAGCGGCACCGAACTTCTTATGCGCTGAGTCAGGGCAAGGCGAACTTCGTTCTGACTACTCCCATGACGGCAGACGATTTGGCCGCGGATCACATCCGAAAGCATGGCGATGGTGTGCGGGATATTGCGTTGGAAGTGGACGACGCGGACGAGGCGTTTGAGGAAGCAGTGCATCGCGGAGCGCAGCCAGCTGAGGAACCGCATGATATGAAGGATGAACATGGCGCCGTTCGCCGCGCCGCGGTCCACACCTATGGCGACACGATCCACTCGCTGATTTCATATAAGGATTACAAGGGGCCGTTTCTGCCGGGGTTCATGGCCGCGCCGCTGGCGGGGGACGACTGCGGCATTCTGCGCATCGACCACATCGTGGGGAATGTGGAACTCGGCAAAATGCAGTACTGGGCGGATTACTATACCCGTGTCTTCGGGTTCCATCGTTACATCACTTTCGACGACAAGGATATTTCAACCGAGTACAGCGCATTGATGAGCATCGTGATGTCGGACGATTCGCATTCAGTGAAATTTCCGATCAATGAGCCGGCCGTGGCTCGCAACAAGAGCCAGATTCAGGAATACATCGAGGCTTACGGAGGACCAGGGGCGCAGCACATCGCGTTGCAGTGCAAGGACGTCATGTACACGGTAGGCAAACTGCAGCGCAACGGACTCGATTTTCTTCGCGTCCCCGACGCTTATTATGAAGCGCTGCCGTCGCGGGTCGGGCCGGTGGAGGAACCTCTGGCGGAATTGCGCGCGCTCGGTATACTTGTGGACCGCGACGAGGAAGGTTACCTGTTGCAGATTTTCTCGAAGCCGGTGGAGGATCGGCCGACCGTGTTCTTCGAGGTGATCCAGCGCAAGGGCAGCCGCGGATTTGGCAAAGGGAATTTCAAGGCGCTGTTTGAGTCGATCGAAATGGAGCAGGCGCGACGAGGAAATCTGTAGGCGATGGCCAACGCAAGAGCTACTAGCGTGAAAATGACGCGTGCAAAGGCGAAGATGCCAACGAGGGTGTCATTGCGTTACCAATCGGGATTCGGCAACGAGTTCGCGAGCGAGGCGGTGGAAGGTGTACTACCGCGCGGGCAGAATTCTCCGCAGAAGGTGGCGCATGGGTTGTATGCGGAGCAACTGAGCGGCACGGCATTCACGGCGCCGCGCGGGGTCAATCGCCGGACTTGGCTTTACCGGATGCGTCCGTCGGTGGCGCACAAGCCGTTCGAACCCATCAGCCCGGGAAGGCTGCGCAGCGCTCCGTTCGACGAGGTGCCGACACCGCCGAACCAGTTGCGCTGGGGGCCAATTCCGATCCCGGCTGCTTCGCAACGCACCGATTTCGTAGACGGCCTGATCACAATGGCGGGCAATGGAAACACCCATACCCATTCAGGCGTTGGAATTCACATCTACGTGGCCAACGCCTCGATGACGGATCGTTTTTTCTACAACGCCGATGGAGAGATGTTGATCGTACCGCAACAGGGGCGCCTGCTGCTGCGCACTGAGATGGGTGTTCTCGAAGCTGGTCCCGGCGAGGTTGCAGTGATTCAACGGGGAATTCGTTTTCGCGTCGAACTTCTGGAGAAAGAAGCGCGCGGTTATATCTGCGAGAACTACGGCGCACTGTTTCGTCTGCCAGATTTGGGGCCTATTGGAGCGAACGGGCTGGCGAATCCGCGCGACTTTCTGGCTCCGGTTGCGGCGTTTGAAGATCGAGAAGGCGATTATCGGATTGTCACCAAGTTGCAGGGGAGGCTGTGGGCGGCGGCGATCGATCACTCGCCGTTAAACGTCGTCGCCTGGCACGGAAACTACGTGCCTTATAAGTACGATCTGGCGAATTTCAATTGCATTAATACAGTTAGCTTTGACCATCCCGACCCGTCGATTTATACGGTGCTGACTTCGCCTTCAGAAATTCCGGGAACTGCGAATGTTGACTTCGCGATCTTTCCGCCGCGATGGATGGTTTCCGAGCATACATTTCGTCCGCCGTGGTTTCATCGCAATTTTATGAACGAGTTCATGGGGCTGATCCACGGGGAATATGACGCCAAGGCGGAAGGCTTCGTGCCGGGCGGCTCCAGCCTGCACAATTGTATGGCGGGTCACGGGCCGGACACCGAAACTTTTGAGAAGGCGAGCAAGGCCGAATTGAAACCGGTCTATCTAGGCGACACCATGGCGTTCATGTTCGAGACGCGCTTCGTGTGCCAGCCGACGAAGTTCGCGCTGGAGACTTCGCAGCTTGATCATCAGTACTTCGAAGTTTGGCAGGGGCTGCTGAAAAAGTTCAAGACGTAGCGACAGCCGCCCTCGGCTGTCCGGCGGGGCGAAGCCCCGCCACGCTTGACTGCAGAAGCATGCGAAACCCAGGCGAGCTGCGCTCGCCTGGACAGCCGAGGGCGGCTGTCCCTACGGGGCCCTTGCTAAAGATGCAAAAAGGCTAAGTCATGAATCCGCAAACGTTCCAGACGTTGCGAAAATCCGCGGACGCGGTGGAAGCCGCCGCCGTGTTGCTGCGCGATCTGATCGATTATGCGGGATTGTTTCCTCCGGCATCGTTGGCGATGGCGACGTCTGTGGCTAACTACGACGAATACTTGCGGTCGGAATGGAACTGGATTCTCGGGCGTTTTGTGGTTCCGGTTGCGCGGCTCGCGGAGTTCGATGAAGCGTTTGGCCGATTACCAACTCCAACGCCTGGGGCAGACTTGACAAACCACCGGCTGTCAGTTCTTCTCGGTTCTGATCCGGTTGCGGACGTTGCTTGCATTCGCGAATTCAATGCTCGATTGGCGAGTTCCAGTTCCGGTAGAAGGGCTGTCGTCGAGTCGGTTGAGGTGAAGGTCGCTGGCCCCGAAGAGGTCAAGCGGCTGTCCGGAGTTATCCCCGCAGAGCTCGCGACTTATTTCGAAATTCCGCTGTCCAGTTGCGCCGAGAGCATTGCAACGGTAGCTGGCTGCGGGCGCGGAGCCAAGATTCGGACGGGCGGAGAGACGGCTGACAAGTTTCCTGCTCCCGAGAACGTGGTCGAATTCATTCGTCTGTGTGCGGCAGCCAACGTGGCTTTTAAGGCGACTGCGGGACTGCATCATCCGTTGCGCTCGGTGCACCGGTTTACTTATCAACCCGACAGTCCATCGGGAGTGATGCACGGTTTTGTAAATGTCTTTCTGGCAGCTGCGTTTTTGCGGGCTGGAATGAAAACCAAACTTGCCGTTCAGTTGCTCGAGGAGCAATCGGCGGAGGCATTTCACTTTGATGCGGACGGCGTCGGATGGCGCCAGCACCGGCTTAGCCAGCGTGAAATCGTCGCAGTACGCCTGGGTTTCGCGGTTTCGTTTGGGTCCTGTTCATTTACCGAGCCCATCGACGACTTAAAGTCTCTGCGTCTGCTATGAATCCCGTACTCGACGAGACCCACGATTCCAAAGCGCAAAGTTGGCTAGAATCCGCCAACGTTGCAGCCTCGGATTTTCCCATTCAGAATTTGCCCTTCGGCGTTTTTCGCGGACGCGATGCACGCACCGAGGCGAGAGTGTGTGTTGCGATCGGAGACCGCATTCTTGATGTCGCGGGGATGCGAACCGAGGGCTTGTTTGCGGAGGAGAGTGTAAGCCTCGCGGCGAATGCTTGCGCATCCGATTCGCTAAATTCACTGATGACGCTCGGCGCTGGTCCGCGGCGTGCTTTGCGCCGGCGTCTTCATGCGATATTGAGTCAGAACGCGTCTGCCCCTGATCGGCAGGCTGCCGTGCGCCATCTTGTCGCGCAATCTGATGTTGATATGCTTCTGCCTGCGGTCGTCGGGGACTACACGGATTTCTACGCATCGATCTTTCACGCCACCAACGTTGGGAAGCTCTTCCGTCCGGACAATCCGCTGCTGCCGAATTACAAATACATTCCGATTGGCTATCACGGGCGTGCGTCGTCGCTGGTTCCTAGCGGTACGCTGGTCCGGCGCCCGTCCGGCCAGACGCGCGATGGCGACGCCGATCCAAGTAAAGCTCCGAAATTCGGGCCGACTAAGGCGCTGGATTACGAACTGGAACTGGGCTTCTTTGTGGGCGCTGGAAATGCATTGGGACAAACCATTCCAATTGGCGAAGCGGAAGAGCATATTTTCGGGATCTGCCTGGTGAATGACTGGTCGGCGCGGGATATTCAGGCTTGGGAGTATCAGCCGCTGGGACCTTTTCTGGCGAAGAGTTTTGCGACTTCACTCTCGCCGTGGGTGGTGACGATGGAAGCGCTCGCTCCATTTCGCACGGCTGCCTTTAGGCGCGCCGAGGGCGATCCGACGCCATTGCCTTATCTTTTCGACCAGAGCGATCAGGAACACGGCGGTCTCGACTTGTGGCTGGAGGTTTCTTTGTTATCGATCCGCATGAGGGAATCTGGCCTCGCTCCCTTGGTTTTGGGCCGAAGCAATTTCCGCGACATGTACTGGACTATGGCGCAGATGCTGACGCATCACGCGAGCAATGGATGTAATCTGCGCGCCAGCGATTTGCTGGCAAGCGGAACCGTGTCGGGTGCGGACAAAGCCGCGCGCGGATGCCTGTTGGAGCTGACCTCGCGTGGCAAGGATCCGGTTAGTCTGCCGTCGGGAGAGCAGAGGAAATTTCTGGAAGATGGAGACGAAATCATCCTCCGTGGATTCTGCGAACGAGACGGATTCCGTCGCATCGGACTGGGCAGTTGCCGGGGGACGATTGTGCCAGCGTCCACGACCTGACAACTCTGCCCTCGCACCGTTGCCGAAAATAATGAAATGGGCATACTCGGTCACCCCCATGACCGACCCTCAGCTAGCTGTCAATCAACTCTTCCAACAGCATGCTGCCCTAAAGACAACTCAATTGCCGCTCTCAACCTGCATTGATCGCTTTCACCGAGTGCCACGAAACGGAAGGGTTGTAGAGACCAACAGTCAGGACTCAACATTTCTGCCTCGCCTAGGACCACTCCTGTTTGAGTCAGGAACATCAACTTGACGCGGCAACCCCAATCCAGCGGTCTCTGCAACGAGAGCAGACCCCCGGTCAAGGAAACGACCTTCAACTCGCCGCGACCGTGGCGACCGTCCGCAAATCGAAGAGCAACAGGAGTAGTGCCGAGTAGCCGTGCGCGTGGGCTCCGGTGATAGTAAGCCGCCTGAGAGGGGGTGGGCATGTTCCTAGACGAGTATGGCGCGTGGCGGCAAAGAGTAGCAGATTACGGAAGGATTTACGGAGTACAGTACCAGTCGTGCGCCCCTTATCCGTGTCCCGCTGACAGAACAACCTCAATGATTTACTCAACGGGAGGCGAAACTGCAGGTAAGGGTTCGCAACCCCAAGAAAAGAATGGCTCCTCAGGTAGGACTCGAATCCACCTGAAAACGTCAATCCAAGGACTTACAGAGCACGGACGGCACTCTAAGGACGTCGAAGTATCGGGTAGTTCACGTTAAGTGATTGCAAAGTGATTGCAGATTTTCGAGTGGTGATGAGCTGATCGATTCGAGCCCCCACACCTGACGCCAGATTTTTCAGAACTCATACTACCAGTGTTTCCAACAACTTCAAGGTTGCTGAGGGACTGCCAAACACTGGAAAGTACGAATAAGGCTGACCAATCGTGGGTGATTGCCGTGGGTGATTTTAAGGATTGGGAAAAGCGAGAGCGTGTTAGGTCTTCGACATCTCGGCAGCATACTTGTCCACTAAATCGAAAAAGGCATTCAGGATCACGCCCGTGAGTCGGCGACTCGGCAACTATCGCGGCGGACACCGGGGGTGGGACGGATTGTTTCCGAATAGCCCGTAATCCGCCCAGATCGATGCGAAGCACGGAGATCATTTCCTACAAGCAATAGACTGAGTTTCGTTCAGATAGGAACGGAAGGAACTTGGGGTGAGCGATGATATGTGTGCTGGAGGTTGCGGCAAGCTACGGCCCGAAGTCGGCATTGGTGCTTGATGAGCCCGTCTAGAAGCATGGGTCTGAGGCTGCGGATAGGTTAGTGATGACGTCTGCGGAGCAGTGCAGCGATCTCGATCAGGAGACTGCAAGGATTCGCGCCTCGGGCCGCGTTCTCCAGCTACAAGGAGAAGACCATGGCGAAGCGAGCAGAGAAGCGAGAGCGCAGATCGATGGTATTGCAACCGGATGCGGCTGGCATCGATATTGGCGCGGAAGAGATTTTCGTCGCGGTACCACCGGATCGTGATGAGGAATCGACGCGCAGGTTCAGCAGCTTCACCTGCGACCTGCATGCACTGGCCGATTGGCTCGGCCGGTGCCGGATTCAGACGGTGGCAATGGAGTCGACGGGGGTGTACTGGATCCCGCTGTTTCAGATCTTGGAGGAGCGCGGGTTCAAGGTCTATTTGGTCAATGCGCATTATCTGAAAAGTGTGCCCGGACGGAAGAGCGACGTAAGTGACTGCCAGTGGATCCAGTATCTGCACTCGGTCGGGTTGCTGCGGGCGAGCTTCCGGCCGCCGGATGCGATCTGTGCCCTTCGTACCCTGTGGCGGCACCGTGGCAGCCTGCTGGAGATGGCTGCCGAGCACATTCTGCACATGCAGAAGGCGCTCAGCCAGATGAACCTGCAGCTCCACCATGTGCTCAGCGACATCACCGGAACCAGCGGCCAAGCGATTCTCGATGCGATCCTCTCGGGCCAACGCGATCCCGTCGAACTGGCGCAACTCTGTCATAGTCGGGTGAAGAGCCCGCGGGACAAGGTGGCGCAGGCCCTCGTTGGAGACTACCGGCCGGAGCATCTGTTCACCCTGAAGCAGTCACTGGAGGGATACCGCTACTACCAGAAGCTGATCTTGGAGTTGGATCAGGAGACGGCACGTTTAATGGAGGCTCTTCCGAGCGCGACCGAGCATCCCATGCCACCACGCACCAAGGCTACGGCCTATCACCGGCAGGGCAATGATCCTCGCTTCGATCTTCGCAGTGAACTGTACCGCATTGCCGGCGTCGATCTCACCGACATCCCAGGAGTGAGCGCAGCCACCGCGCAAGTCATCCTGACCGAAATCGGCACGGATGTCAGCCGGTTTCGCCACGCCTCTGCCTTCGCCTCATGGCTCGGCCTCTGCCCGGAAAAACGAGTCAGCGGCGGCAAGGTGTTGTCCTGTAAAACCCGCAAGGTAAAGCATCGCGTCGCTACTGCGCTCAGGATGGGCGCCAACTCCCTCTGCCGCGCGAAGGGTTACTTCGGCGAGTTCTTTCGGCGCATGCGAGCTAAGCTCGGCACTGCTCAGGCGATCACCGCCACCGCACATAAAATCGCACGGGTTCTGTATCACGTTCTATCGACGAAGGAACCCTACGCAGAAACCATCTTCCACCGTTACGACGAACAGGCCCAGCAGCGAGCCGAAATGCGCCTCCGCAAACACGCAGCTCAGCTCGGCTTCCAACTCTTGCCGATCCCGGCAACAGGAGAATAACGATTAGTTCCTCAGGAGCCGACTTCGGCTGATGTTGCGCGTCGGAACCATCTGGAGGAGAGCACGCCCACTAGCATCGATCCCGGCAATTCGGACCTGCAGTCTTGCCTGAACG
>Ga0193751_1001827_pt1 | contig 13271 bp, 12 predicted proteins | sample L1c2metaG_FD_143050 | JGI IMG/M metagenome (GOLD analysis project Ga0193751, IMG submission 143050) | Soil microbial communities from a riparian zone of the East river system, Colorado, United States - L1c2 | ecosystem: Environmental > Terrestrial > Soil > Riparian zone | place: USA: East River... | reverse complement strand
GAGCCGTTCTTGGGTAGCTCCGTGGTCAGGAACTCCACCCGCCGCGGGATTTTGTAAGTTGCGAGACTGTGCCTGCAATGGTCGACGAGTTCGTTTGCAGCGAGAGTCATACCAGGCTTGAGCACAACACAGGCCATCACCAGTTCGCCCCACTTAGGGTCAGGTATTCCGAAAACTGCAACTTCATGAACCGCCGGAAGCGTGTAGATGACGGCTTCGACCTCGCCGGAATAAACATTTTCGCCACCTGTAACGATCATGTCTTTGAGGCGGTCGAGGATGTAGAAATAGCCGTCGGAATCCTGATAGCCGATGTCTCCGGTCCGAAACATTCCGTTTCGAAATGCGAGGGCCGATTCTTGCGGATTGTTCCAATAGCCTTGCATGACGTTGGGACCCCGTGCGACGAGTTCGCCGTGCTGTCCGACTTCCACTTCTTTTCCCGTCTCGTCTTGGACACGCAGGTCAATTCCCGGGCAAGAACGTCCACAAGATAAGAGCTTGGCTTCGACATGATCGCGGTCTTCGAGACCCGTGAGGAAACCCGTCTCGCTGAGTCCATAGCACTGGAGAAGTTTTGCGTTCGGCAAAAGTTTTCTGGTGCGCCGGACAAGTTCCGGCGCCATGGGAGAGCCGCCATAAGCCAGAACCTCGAGGCTGCCCAAGTCATACGGCTTCGCCTCGGGCATTTGCGTCAAGAGGTTCAGCATCGTCGGCACGAGCACCGTGTGAGTGACGCGCTCGCGCTGGACCACTTCACAGAAATCCTGCGGGCTGAACTTCGGAAGTGTGACTTGGCGCGCGCCGAATGCCGGAGCTGCGAACAGGGCGGGAAAATCGGCAATGTGGAAAATGGGTGCCGCATGCAGAAAAACCCCGCCTTCCCGGTAACGCATCCAGTAGCTGAGGTGATCGACGTTCGCCTGAACGTTGGCGTGCGTCACCATGACGCCCTTGGGCCGCCCCGTCGTCCCGCTCGTGTAAATGAGCGCCAGAATTGCTTCGGGGGTATAGACAGGATCTGGACAAGAGTCGTGCCGGAGGTCCAAAGGCTGCTCGTCGAGGACGAGTTGCCACGGAAGCTGCACTGCAGGTTTTGGGAGCGAGGAATGCCGCACCAGGCCGCGGGGTTTTGCATCAAGCAGAACTTGGTCGATTTCAGCGGCGGAGAGCCGCGCGTTTATTGGGACTGCAGTAACACCGAGCCAGCTGCAGGCATACACCATCTCGATGTACTCAGGAGAATTCGGCAAGAGAAACGCAAGTCGGTCGCCAACGATAAAGCCATTGGCGGCGAGGGCGGCCGCTATGTTCCGTACGCGCTCGTGGAGCGCCCTGAAGGAAAGAGGAGTGCCGTCGACAACCAGCGCCGAGCGTTGCGCGTAATACCGGAATGCCCTGCCGAGCGAATGAAAGTAAATCATGGTGTGCTGTTCAATGAAGGAGTGCCTGGAGCCGCAAGGCTCCAGGCATCTCACTGATCAAAGCTAGTCGCCGTGGCCTCCGGCGATGGCTGCTTTGGCCGCCGCTTCACTTTTTGCTCGGGTGGCGAGCAGTTCCAGCAGCATGGCGTCGCGTTCACTGTTGAGCTCGTCAACCGAGCGATTCGCTGCCTCTTTTTGCACGCCGTCGATGATTGCCTGCTTCACCTGAGGACTGAATTCGGTGATAGTTCCGAGATCTTTCCACCACGTGGCTACAGGCCCCGAGAGGTGCTCCATGAAGTGATGAATTCCGCCCGGACCACCGGCGAGATGGAACAAGAGATTCGGGCCCATCACTCCCCAACGCAATCCAGGTCCCCAGCACACGGCCGCATCCGAATCGGCGACATCGAGTACGCCCTGCTCGATGAGGTAAACGACCTCACGATACAGCGCCGCCTGAAGACGGTTGGCCACGTGGCCGACGACTTCTTTGCGGACATGAATCGGTTTCTTGCCGACCGATTCATAGAAAGAGATCGCGCGCTCGACAGTTTCCGGCGATGTTTTTTCGCCCGCTACTACTTCCACGAGCGGCACGATATGGGGAGGATTGAAGGGATGACCGATGACGCAGCGTTCGGGATGCTTACAGGCAGATTGCATCGTGCTCATCGTCAGTCCGGAGGAACTCGAAGCAATAATCGAATCCGGCCGAGTTGCGGCATCCAGGTCGGCGAAGAGCTTGATCTTGAAATCCTTCCGTTCGGGTCCGTTCTCCTGCACCAAGTCCGCACCTGCGACCGCGCTCTTCAAATCCGTTGTGAACTTCAGGTGATCGCGCGAGACGTTCTTGGAAAGGCCGATGATGGTGAGGTCTTTCCAGGCGGCGTCGATGTAGCGGCGCAAGTTGGCTTCGGCGTCGGGTGCCGGGTCCGTTGCGGTGACATTAAGACCACGCGCGAGATAGAGCGCGGCCCAACTCGCGCCGATGACACCTGTCCCTACAATTGCTACATTTCGAATCTCTCTGCTCTTTTCCATATATTTCTCCTTGTTAGAACTATGTGTCTCGAAGTTTCTCGAACTCACTTGCTCGCAGCTGCAGCTCCGAGAGCAGCGTCGCCGGAACGAGTTTCCTTGGCGGATCCTTGATGGTTTACGATCAGACGCGATCCCCTTTGACCTGTGACATATGTCCAAACCCACTGAAGGAAAACGCTCAAGCGGAGGCTCGACGTTGCCAGAAACTGCAGATGCACGGCCGCCCAGGCAAGCCAGGCTGAGAAGCCGCTCAGATGGATTTTTCCGGTTTGCAGGACGGCGAACCCTTTCCCCACAACCGCCATACTGCCCTTATCGAAGTATTTGAATGGTTTCGGTGCCTGTCCGCCCACAATGCGCTTGTGAACTAACTTGCCCGCGTACCTGCCTTGTTGAAGGGCCACTTGCGCGACTCCCGGCAGCGGTACGCCGTTCTGATCGAGAGATGCCGTATCGCCAACTACAAAAATTTCCGGGTATCCTGCAACGCTGAGGTCAGGCTGCACTCGTACGCGTCCTGCTCGATCGGTATCTACGTTGAGCCACCTACCTGCGGGTGAGGGTGCAACACCGGCGGTCCAGATCACCGTTTTGCTGACGATACGTTCACCCGCGACGACGATGCCGTCGGCATCAATGTGGTCAACGCTGTGGCCGAGGCGAACTTCAACGCCCAGCTCTTGAAGCCGCTTATTTGCGGCTTCGGAGAGATCCTTCGAAAAAGTTGACAGAACCCGCGGCGCCATATCAACGAGCAGGATTCGGGCGGTTGTCGGATCGATTCGGCGAAATTCCGACTTAAGGTTGCTGCGCACGAAGACGGCGAGAGCGGCGGCCATCTCCACGCCCGTTGGGCCGGCGCCCACCAGTCTTCAGGCCGGGAGCATATTGCGCGAACTCGTTGTGTCCGAAATAGCTCTGCGTAACTCCCGTCGCGAGTATCAGGTAATCGTAAGGAATCGGAACATTCTTGCGGTCGGCGTTACTCGAGAAGACGCACTTTCTATCCTTGTCGACTCCTATGACCTCGCCGAGGATCACTGTGGCATTCTTTTGCCTGCGAAGAATTCCCCGGATTGGAGAAGCGATTTGGCCCGCTGTTAGGACCGATGTCGCCACCTGATAAAGCAACGGCTCAAACAGGTGATGATTGTTGCGGTCGATCAAAACGACGCTCGCCGGAGTATTACGAAGCGCCTTGGCCGCTGCCAGCCCTCCAAATCCTGCCCCGACAATGACTACCTTCGTTTGAGCCATCGGAGATCTAGGCGACCGCGACCTTTCTCGACCAGGCAAAGTCGGGTGGACGTTTCTCGATAGACGCTGTGATCGCTTCCTTGGCATCCGCGGAGCGCAGGTAGTTGCCCGGGCAGAAAGAGCCCCCTGCTCCGTGCCAAAGCACGACGCGGACGCGATCATCTTTTGCTGAGTCGTTGAGGAGATTCGCCATGGTGATGTACATGGCGGACGTCATCGCATTTTTCTTGGACGGTCGATTGAACCGGATTCGCAGGATACCTTCGGAGCATTCGGTGAGAATATCGGTCATCATGCCCCTCCCGCCGTCGATCCCAAATGCAACACGTGCGGGACAGCACCACTCGCGCGTAAGCCGTCGATGTCGTCGCTGCTGAAACCAAGCTGTTTGAGGATTTCGTCATTGTGCTCACCAAGTTCGGGAGCACGCCGCGCCTGCACTTTTGCAGCGCCATGCACGGTGAGCGGACTGCTCACGGTGAGCTTTAGATGGGCGCCGGCGCCTTCGAGCGGAACGATCACGTCGTTCGCGAGCAATTGCGGGTCGGTTGTTACTTCTTGTGGGCTCCTGACCATGCCGTATGTGATGTGAGCCTGGTCGAAAGCCTTTCGCCAGTGGTCCAAGTCTTGTGAAGCGAAGGCCATATCCAAAATGTCGGTCAGTGCTGCGGCGTTCGCTACGCGCTTCGCGTCTTCGTTGAATCGAGCATCCAGCAGGAGTTCCTGGCGACCAATTGCCGCCGCGAGACTCGGCCAGTCTTTGTTCTGAACGACAATGAGGAACCACTGGTCATCGGAAGTGCGGTAGACATTGAAAATGGCATTCGGCGGATTCTTGCGGTCGTGGAGGGGGTAGAAGTCCGCTCCGGCCAGTGCAGCTTGAACGTACATCGAACCAGACCATACTCCCTGCGCAAGAAGGGAAGTGGTGACATAGGCGCCTTTTCCAGTGCGTTCTCGTCGGTAGAGAGCCGTAATAATGGCGCCATACAGGCCAACCGCTGTTGCGTGATCTCCGCTGCCTGAGGGAGGAAGCGTAGGCGGAGCACCTGAATCACGGGTCAACGAAAGCAGTCCGGTGCGCGCCCAGAAGGCGGTAATGTCAAATCCAGGAAGATCGGCGTCGGGGCCGTTGTCCCCGTAGCCGGTGACGTCAGCGTAGATCAAGCGTGAGTTCCACGCGGCAACCTCTTCGTAGGTCAGCTTGAGGCGCTTGCGCGCGGGATGGGGGAAATTGATAACAAGAACGTCAGCCCACTTGACGAGCCGCTCAAGAACGGTTCTCGCCTGCGGCGATTTCAGGTCCAGCGACATCCCGCGTTTGTTGCGATTGTCCAAGTGCCAGGCGTAGTTGTCGCTCGACCGGGGCTGCGGGGGGAGCTGAAAGGTGTGGCGATGTGGGTCGCCCGATCCGGGCGGTTCCACTTTGATGACGTCGGCGCCGAAATCGGACAAGATCGTAGCTGCTCCAGGACCGGCGATGAAACTCGCGAGGTCCACGACTTTCAGTCCTGAGAATATGTGTTCGTCTGCCATGAGTTTTTCTTCTTTCCGTTTCTGACTAGGAATTTAAAAACGAAGTGAAGCCGCTGTGTGCTAGCGTCCTTGGAACTTGGGAGCACGCTTCGCAAGGAAGGCAGACGTTCCTTCTTTCTTGTCTTCGGTCCCGGCGCAAATCGCGAACAACGAGGCTTCGAGGAGGAAGCCCTGCGCGAGGCTTGTGTCCAATCCTTTGTTTACCGCCTCGATGGAATATTTCACGCCGACGGGTGCGTTGGAGATGATCTGGTTGAGTAAGGCTTCAGCCCGTGCCATCAGGTTGGCGCTTGGAACAACTTCATTCACGAGGCCGATGCGATAGGCTTCTTGCGCGTCAATGATTTCGCCTGACAGAATGAGTTGCAATGCGCGGCCCTTGCCGATCAATCTGGGCAGACGCTGCGTTCCACCATAGCCAGGCATTACGCCGATCTTCACTTCGGGCTGACCGAACCTCGCGGTTTCAGCGGCGATTCGAAATGTACTGGCCATCGACAGTTCACAGCCACCGCCCAGCGCAAAACCATTCACGGCAGCGATGACCGGTTTGCCGAGGTTTTCAATGAGGTCAGTAAGCGCTTGGCCTGAGCGAGTTTTCTGTTCCGCGGTGAGCGGAGTATCGTTAACCATTTCGCTGATGTCCGCGCCGGCCGCAAACGACTTGTCTCCCGCGCCGGTGAAGACGACTCCACGCACTTGGGAATCATCGCGGGCATCTTCGAACGCGGATCGCAATTCGGAAATGGTTTTCGCGTTAAGAGCGTTAAGTACTTTGGGCCGGTTGATGGTGACGTAAGCAATCGGACCCTTCTTCTGGTACAGAACGTTCTCAAGTGTCAAAGCAGAAGCCGTCGAACTCATGATTCTCTCCTCGGAATTGGTGAGACTGATCGGAGTCAGACTAAGAATTCGCAGATAGCTCCGCGTATGCGATTCCAGACAAATTTCCTTGGGCGATGAGCAGATTTTTCCTGTTCGATCCGTCGAGATTGGCGCTGTAAACAGAGCCCCCCAAATCGGTCAGGAACATGCGTTTGTTTTCGAGATCTAACGACAGTCCGATGCCTTCCATCAGGTGACTAAAGACGATTTCCGGCTCGTTGCGCTTCCCGGACGTCACATCCATCGGCGCTCGATTCACCGTATTTCCGCTCGGAGGGTCTCCGCGGTCGGTCCAGTAAATCATCCGGTTGCCGAGGTCGAGATCAAGGTCGATCGGCTCGGGTAAGTTGTCGTAAAGAACTTCGATGTCCTTGCGGTTTGCCGGAGTCTGGCCTTCCGGGAGTTCGAGGCCAGCGCGGAAAATGCGTCCCTCGCCAGCGTTGTCATTTCCTTTTTGTGTCCAGTAAAATTTGCCACCGTTTACATCTACCGCGATACCGACGCACCAATTTTTCGCCTCAAGCCGGTCGGCATCTCCATGCCCTGTTTCCACGAGCGTTTCGATATTTGAGCCGTCGAGATTCGAGCGCATGACGCGCATGCCTTCGCGGTCCGACCAATAGAGTTTGCGGTTCTTCGTGTCGAGCTGAAGTTGCTTCGGGGTCCACGTTGCGCCGGACGGGACAATGTTCGTGTTGTTCCTGCCGTCCAGATCGGCACGATCGATCGTGCCGTCGTTGGCTTTGGGATTTCCCATATTTGTCCAGTAGATATGGCCCCCTGCGACATCGACCACGACGCCGTCAGGAAGTTTTCTGCCTTCGTTGATGATGGTTTTCACATCGGTGCCGTCCGGGTTCGACGTAAGGACGCGACCGGCGGCCAGATCCAGGAAGTACAAACGGCCTACAGTCTTTGCGGTGGACTTCACTGTATCGGACTTGGAAGCTTTGGAAGACGGCATGGAATCTTTTGTTCCTTTCTTTGTTGCTTTCACTGATCTAACGTCGCTCCGACAGAACTGCTCTCAACTGACTAGATGAAGGCGCTGAGACCGGTAACGGCCTTGCCCACGATTAGGTTTTGCATTTGGAATGTACCCTCGTAAGAGTAGAGGGCTTCCGCGTCAACGAAGAATCGCCCGACGTTATAGTCAGCGGCGATGCCGTTCCCGCCGAGCAGCTCTCGCGCCCACGCGACCGTCTCGCGACACTTGGCCGTTGTGAAAGCCTTGGCAAGCGATGCATGCGCGTCCGTCATCTTGCCTTCGGCTTGCAACTGGGACATGCGGACCAAGAGGCACTGCGAAGCGGTGATGTTGGCGAGCATCTTGGCCAAGAGGTCTTGCACCATCTGGAATGAGCCGATCGGCTTGCCGAACTGCAACCGCTCCTGGCAATACTTGAGCGCGTTTTCGTAAGCGCCCATGGCGCATCCCGTCGCTTCCCAGCCGACCATGAACCGCGTCATTTTGAGGACGCGGGCTGTGTCGCGGAACGATTCATCGGCTTGCAGGCGGTTTTCCTCCGGAATGCGGCAGTTTTCCATCGTGATGAGGCCGTTCTGCACGACCTTGAGAGCGATCTTGTTCTGGATTTTTTCGACCTTGAATCCGGGTGTGGTTTTGTTCTCGACGATGAACGCCTTGACCTGGTTGTCGCCGAGATCGCGCGCCCAGATGATCGAGATGTCACACCACGGAGAATTGCCGATCCATTTCTTCTGGCCGTTGAGGATCCATGTGCCTCCGTCACGCTTGGCTGTGGTTGTCAGGCCGCCAGAGGTTCCCGAGCCAACGAGAGGCTCGGTCAGTCCGAAGCAGCCAATTTTTTCCCAGCGCGCCATTGGCGGGAGCCATTTTTGTTTTTGTTCCTCTGAACCGCCCAGATAGATGGAGCCCATGGCCAGGCCGTTGTGCACACCGAAGAATGTGGCGATTGAGGAATCGACGCGTGCCATCTCCATGGCGATCAGGCCGAATAGCTGCACACTTCCGCCTCGGCAGCCATAGCCGTTCATGGCAACGCCGCCGATATTGAGTTCCTTAATCGCTGGCAACAATTCAAACGGGAACGAGTCTTCGACCCAATACTTCGTGATGATGGGCTGGACCTTGGTTTCCATGAACGTACGCACTTGCTTCAGGACCGCCAGTTCGTCGACAGGCAAAGTCTCTACGAGTTGGTAGAAGTCGGAGTTCGGCTGAGGAAGTGCTTTTTTGGTTTCTTTTGTTGGACTCGACATGCAGCTTCCTTTTCTATGGGGCTTGGTTTTTTGTGAATGCCACGCTGATTAAGTGCATCTCATTTTGCAAAATCAAACAGTTCATACGACGCACAATGCGCAGGCTGACACCTATGGCACAGCTTGTAAACGCTAGGAACAGCTAGCTCACTGTGAGCAGCGCCGCGCCAGTAAGAAGCGGCGCGGACACAAATTGGACAGCTTTCCCTACGTTTCGCAGCAGCAAGGGATCGTCTGAATGAACGCTCGGCAATGGCAACAACCACTTAGGATATTTGGGCCGAGGCAGACGGATTTGCCGAGCTCGTCACAGTGAGCTAGCCGTTCCTCACATTACGGATTTTATCAAAGAGTGCAAACGTCCTTCTGCGGACGGAGATCGTGGCCACCACTAGCCCACACTTGCGAATTCTGCTGGTGATTCCCACCGAACGGCGTAGCGAAATTACCCGGCAGTTGCAGCCCCTGAACGCGGATCTCGTTTTCGCTGACCCTTCCGGCCAAACCGAGGAGGGGATCAAGGAAGACGACATTTTCCAAGTTGCGATTCTTCCGGCGACACTCAATGACACGGCGTGGTGGAAGCTATGGGGTGTGCTGGGAGTGCTACACAAGCGCCCCTCGATACTGGTCTACGCCCGGGAAGCGACATTTGAGTTGTGGTCGGGAGTACTGGAATCAGGCGGATACGACGTCATCGTAGAACCGTTTTCCGATGTGGAAATTCGCGATGCAGTGTGGCAAGCAGCGGAGAATTTTGGAGAACGGATGTCAAATGGCTTCTGAGAGAGTGCGATGAGGTATTTGAGAATAGGGGTCTCGGCGTTGTTGTTGATAGGGTCGTTGCCGCCGGGCCCGCCGTTAGGGACTGCGCGCGCTTCCGCTTCGATTGGTGTCGACGATGAAAAGCACGACGAGATTTTAGACTTCTTCAAGAAATATGTTGGGCTGAGCAGCGATCAGATCAGTGCCATCCGTAGCGGGCAATCGGTAGCAAAGATATTGGACTCGCCCTCGGGTGACGAAGTGTTCGTGTTCGGTGCAGTGTATGTCCGGTCCACCCCGGAGGAGTACCTGAAGCTGGCTTCGGATATCGAAGCGTTGAAACGTCTACCGAACTATCTAGCAATACGCAAATTCAGTGATCCCCCGCAACTCTCCGATTTGGATGGGCTCATTTTGGAGGAAGAGGATTTTAAGGATTTGAAAAAGTGCCGCGAAGGCAAGTGCGAGATGCAACTGCCGACCGATACGATGGAGGGATTTCGCACAAGAGTGAATTGGTCGGCTCCTGACGCCCGCGATCAAGTGAATCGAATCGCGAAAGACTTGATGCTCGAAGCTCTGAAGAAATATAAAGAGGGCGGGAACGCGGAATTGGGGATCTATCGGGACAAAAACAACCCGGCAGCGGTCGAGCAGGCGTTCGAGTCGCTGGTACGCAGATCGAAAGCCCTTCCCGTTTATCTTCCCGAGCTTCAGAGCTATTTGTTGAAGTATCCAGAAGCGAAAAGCGAACACATTGAATCCGAATTCTATTGGGAGAAGGTCAACTTCGGATTGAAGCCGACGATTCGGTTGCTGCAGGCCATCCTCTATCGCGGCTCGGATTCGAAGGGGCCCGAGTATGCGGTTGCTGTCAAACAACTGTACGCCAGCCATTATTTTCACACCGCGCTGGATTTGACGGTTTGCATCCGTGATACCAACGAAAATCAACAAGGAATGTTTCTGATCACACTCAAAGGATCGCAACAGGCAGGTCTGACGGGATTCAAGGGGAGCATTGTCAGAAAGGTGGCGGTCGACAAAACGCGGTCTTCGCTAGAGCGGGCACTTGCCGCCATGAAAGTGTCCCTGGAAAGTCCCAAGAAGTGAGAGATGGAGCATCATCGACTGGCGCTATCGAACTACTCGATCGACGTACGACGAGAATTCTAATCACGATACTGACGTTTGCCGCGGTTTTGGCAATTTTGTATGTCGCCAGAGCCGTCCTCATCCTATTTGCATTCGCCATCCTGCTCGCTTATCTGATCAATCCTGTCGTGCGCTTTCTCCAACAGCATTCTTTACTCTTCAAGAATCTGCGAGGGCCTCATGTCGCGGAGGCCTATCTTGCCTTTCTCATTCTTGCGGTGTTCCTCATACACACGTTTGCGCCAGATATTCATCGACATCCGACTCGCCCTATTGAGGTGGTGCAAACTCTTTCCGAGAAAGTATCTTCGGGAGAAATCGCGGACGATCTCGGCAGGAATTTCGGCTGGAGCGAGGCGCAAACCGCTCGCGCGAGAACATTTATTCAAACACACAAAAGCGAGATCGATAGTGTTCGCAAAACGGCGGTGCAATTTGTGTCCGTGGCGCTCACTGGGATTGTTGTCATCCCGATCCTCGCACTGTTCTTTCTGAGCGACGGGGAAAAGCTGGCCCAGCAAGTGGTGAGGCTTGTCTCCACACCGGAGAACCTTGACTCGATACGGTCCCTGGTCGCGGAACTGGATGCCACACTACAGCATTACATTCGGGCGAAAGTGATCCTCGGTCTACTTTCGATGCTTTACAGCTCGGTGGCAATGCTGCTGTTGGGATTTTCGAATGCAATCCTGTTCGGCCTAGTGGCTGGCATCCTGGAATTCATTCCGGTGGCCGGGTGGATGATGGCAGCGGGCACGATCCTCACGGTCGGTTTTATGACTCACGCGCATTGGATTTGGATGCTGGTGCTCCTTGTGCTTTGGAGAGTAGTCATGGACTACGGAATCGGGCCGAGAGTCATGGGGCACGAGCTTGAGCTGCATCCCTTGCTTGCGATCTTCACGATGATGATTGGGGGAGCGGTGGGCGGAATCGTGGGAATCTACCTTTCCATCCCTCTAGTGGCGGCGGCTCGTGTCATTTGGCGGAGACTCATCGCCGCGGCGGCCTCACCGGCAACGAATTCCCCCGTCGTTTGAAGCAAATCGCAAGGCCCCAGTACGATCCGTAATCACTGTGAGCTAACCGTTCCTCACGTTCACAAGCCCCGAATTAAATGACAGTCTGCCGTAGCAAATCGGGAATCAAATCAATCTGCCCCGAGCACGGAGGAGACTAACTTGGCCGCAAGCGAAGCGACGCAAGACTCCAGCCGCCCGGCGGAACACGGTGAGCACCCCGGCGCCGCGCAAAGTACGCGCTGGCCGTGGCTTCGCTACGTCACCCCCATCGCCATCGTTCTCCTCGCGGCAGCGCTCGTGATTACTCTCACGCGAAACTGGAATGCTTGGGAGGGCGGAAAGATTGAACAAGCTACAGACGATGCGTACGTGCGAGGCGACCTCACGCCTCTGAGCACGAAAGTTCCTGGAATCGTGCGGACGGTGAAAGTCGGCGACTATCAGAGAGTTCGGACCGGTGATCTCCTGGTTGAACTCGAAGATGACGATTATCGGGCTCAAGTCGCGCAAGCGGCTGCGGCAATTGAAGCGGCCAAAGCAGCCATCGAGAACAATCGCAGGCAACGCGAATTGCAAGACACGAGGATCCAGAAAGCATTGTCGGGCATAGATCTTGCAAAAGCACAGGTTGCCGCAGCCGAGGCGGGAATCAATGCAGTTCAGGCGGACGTGACACGGACGCACGCTGAACGTTCGAGGCAGGAAGCTCTTCTTGCTACCCAATCTACGACGAAGCAGCGGGTTGAAGCAGCTGTCGCCGATGAAGAACGTTTCTCCGCTCAGCTCGCAAGTCGTCAAGCTGACCTCGAACAATCAAAGAGTTCTCTACGAAGCAACGAGATTGGTGTTGAGACGGAACGCCGAACGAAAACGGTGCTCGAATCCCAAGAGCGGCAACTCGTAGCAGACCTTCACGCCAAAGAGGCAGCGCTGACGGTAGCGCAAGTCAATCTCGGTTATGCACAAATCCACTCGCCGGGGGAAGGCATTGTCGGGGAACGGCAAGTGCGGGCGGGACAGTTATTGTCTCCCGGCGCGCAGATTCTTACATTTGTCGCGGATACGCGATGGGTTCAGGCCAACTACCGCGAAACACAACTGACGCACATGAAGGTAGGGGATCCCGCGGAGATACGCATTGACGTGTATCCGGGCCGCGTTTGGAAAGGGCATGTCGTTGAGATTGCCCCAGCAAGTGGATCGCAGTTCGCGCTGCTTCCTCCCGACAACGCCACCGGAAACTTCACCAAAGTAGTTCAGCGTGTGCCGGTGAAGATCGCGTTTGACGACACAAGCCATGCGGCGGAACTTCGCCCAGGCTTGTCCGTTGTTGCTGAAGTTCGAACCAAGCAGTGACTGGACCAGGAAATGGCGACGACCACCGCAGCAGTACGGGCACCCACGAAATGGCAAATCGCCAAGTCGCTTTCCAGTGCGCTGCCTGGTGAGCTTTCTCACAGCCCCGTGCTGGGTATCATCGGCGTAGTGACGGGTGCCGGAATAGTGACTCTGGCTGGGCGATTTTTAAGCCTCGGTACAGTCGACCTAAAAGGCAGCTTGGGAATTGGCTACGACGATGGAGCGTGGATCGGAAGTGCATTTAACATCGCATTGATGTTCATCGGTCCGTTCACGGTCTATCTGGGCGGACTGTTAGGCGCGCGTCGTGTCTTGATCATTGCGGCCAGCGGATTCACGTTGGTGAATTGTTTTCTGCCGTTTGTACACACTTACAATCTGTTGCTCGTCGGATTGGTATTGGCCGGGCTCACCTCGGGCACGTTTTATCCCCTCACATTGTCTTTTGCTTTGCGAAGTATTCCGCTAAGGTTCCTTCCCTTTACGCTAGCCCTCTACGCGACTTTTGTCGATGGCGCAGTAAACATAGCGCCAACCTTGTATGGATGGTTCCGCGATCATCTTTCGTTTAGGTGGATGT
>Ga0193751_1001826_pt1 | contig 13276 bp, 9 predicted proteins | sample L1c2metaG_FD_143050 | JGI IMG/M metagenome (GOLD analysis project Ga0193751, IMG submission 143050) | Soil microbial communities from a riparian zone of the East river system, Colorado, United States - L1c2 | ecosystem: Environmental > Terrestrial > Soil > Riparian zone | place: USA: East River... | reverse complement strand
GCTGCGGTTCCTGGCGTTTACCGATTGGTTAACGGCTCTTTCCAGCCGAGTTCGTCCAGAGCGAGGTTCAATTCGAGGACATTCACTCGTGCCTCCCCAAAAAGGCCGAGGTCTCTTTGAGAAGTGTGCTTGTCGATGAGCTCTCGAATGACGGATTCGGATAGAACTCTTTCCCGGGCAATGCGCGGGATCTGAAACTCCGCCGCCGCGGGAGAGATTTCCGGATCCAGTCCCGATGCGGACGTCGTTATGAGGTCCACTGGAACGAGTTGGGCGGGATTCTCCTGATGCAGGCTGCTGGCATCAGCGCGAACCCGGTCAATCAATTTTTGGTTGGTGGGCGCATAATTCGTTCCGCCCGAGTTGGCGGCATCGTATCCATTACCGGCGGCAGAGGGGCGGGAGTGAAAATATCTCGCAGAGGAGAACGGCTGCCCGATGATTCGCGAACCGATGGCTTCTCCATTGCGATAGCGGATTTGGCCATTCGCCTTGTCTTTGAACAGAACTTGCGCCAGCGCAGTAATCAGCAGCGGATAAATCACTCCCAACAGAATCGTGGTTGCGATGGTCATCAGAAATGCGGTAATCAGATGCTTTTTCATCGGAAGTCCTCAGGCCAGGTGCGCTGCCGTAATCAGCATGTCGATAATCTTGATGCCGACGAAGGGCGCGACCAGTCCGCCCACTCCGTAGATAAGCAAGTTGCGGCGAAGCAGCGCCTCGGCATTCATGGCACGGTATTTCACGCCCCGCAGCGCCAACGGGATGAGCGCAATGATGATCAGCGCGTTGAAAATGACCGCCGACAGCACTGCCGAGTGTGGAGTCTTGAGATGCATGATGTTCAGCGCGTTGAGCACTGGAAAGGTGCCGGCAAACATTGCTGGAGTGATCGCGAAATATTTGGCGACGTCGTTTGCAATCGAAAACGTGGTGAGCGCCCCTCGCGTCATCAACAACTGCTTTCCGATTTCAACGACTTCGATCAGCTTAGTGGGATTGGAATCGAGATCGACCATGTTCCCGGCTTCTTTTGCGGCTTGCGTGCCCGTGTTCATGGCGACGCCCACATCGGCCTGCGCCAGCGCGGGAGCATCATTGGTGCCGTCCCCGGTCATTGCAACCAATTTACCGCCGGCCTGCTCGCTGCGGATCAGCTTCAGTTTGTCTTCGGGCGTGGCCTGCGCCAGAAAGTCGTCGACGCCGGCCTCCCGCGCAATGGCGGCCGCGGTGAGCGGGTTGTCGCCAGTAATCATCACGGTGCGGATACCCATCGACCGCAACTGGGCGAAGCGGTCGCGGATTCCGCCCTTGACCACATCTTTTAGGTGAATCACGCCCATGGCCCGCCGATTCTCCGAGACCACGAGCGGCGTGCCGCCAGAAGAGGCGATGCGTTCCACGGTGGCGCGCACTTCCTGCGGCATGGTGGCATGGCTCAGTTCGAGATGATGCGCGATGGAGTCGGCAGCCCCCTTGCGGATTTTCCGTCCATCCAGATTGACCCCTGACATGCGAGTCTGTGCGGTAAACGCAATAAACTCAGCCTCGTGAGCGGCGAAGTCCCGGCCCCGCAGTTTGTATTTCTCCTTGGCCAGCACAACAATCGACCGGCCCTCGGGAGTTTCGTCGGCGAGCGAAGAGAGCTGCGCCGCGTCGGCCATGTCCGCTTCAGTCACCCCCGGCGCGGGCAGGAATTCCGTGGCCTGACGGTTGCCGAAAGTGATGGTACCGGTCTTGTCGAGCAACAAAGTGTTTACGTCTCCCGCCGCCTCTACCGCGCGTCCCGACATCGCGAGCACATTGTGCTGTACCAGCCGGTCCATTCCCGCAATGCCGATGGCCGACAACAATCCGCCGATCGTCGTGGGAATGAGGCAGACCAATAAGGAGACGAGAACGAATACGGTCTGCGGCGATCCCGAATAGATGGCAAACGGCTGCAGCGTCACTACGGCTAATAAAAAGATGATGGTCAGTCCAGCGAGCAAAATATTGAGAGCAATTTCGTTGGGCGTCTTCTGACGCGATGCTCCTTCCACGAGCGCGATCATGCGGTCGAGAAAAGTCTCGCCCGGATTCGACGTAATCTTGACCTTGATGAAGTCGCTGAGAACGCGAGTTCCGCCGGTGACCGCCGAGCGATCGCCTCCCGCTTCGCGAATCACCGGTGCGGACTCGCCCGTGATCGCGGATTCGTCGACCGATGCCACGCCCTCAACAATCTCCCCATCCCCGGGAATGAGTTCTCCCGCAGCCACAGCAACGAGATCTCCGGCGCGCAACTTTGCGCTTGGAATTTCTTCGATCTTCCCGTTGGAGACAATCCGTTTCGCGATGGTTTCCGACCGGGCGCGCCGCAGCGTTTCCGCCTGCGCCTTTCCACGCCCCTCGGCCATGGCCTCGGCAAAGTTGGCAAACAAGACGGTAAACCACAGCCACAGAGTGATCTGGAGATTAAAGCGAAATGCCTCGTGCGGATGCAGAATCAGAAGCACAGTGGTGACCACGCTGCCGATCTCGACCACGAACATGACAGGATTCCCCATCATATTGCGCGGGTTCAACTTGAGCAGCGAACTCCAGACGGCGCTGCGTACGAGACTCAAATCCCAAACTGATTTGTGGTGGCTGGCCATAGTCTCCTAGAAAGTTTTTCCTACCTGCATGAGAAGGTGCTCCAGAATTGGCCCCAAACTTAGAGCCGGGAAGAACGTAAGTGCGCCCAGAATCAGAATCACGCTAATCAACAGCAGCGTGAAGAGCGGCGTCGTGACCGGAAATGTACCGAGCGACGGTGGCACGTATTTTTTCTGCGCCAAATTGCCGGCGATGGCCAGCATGGGAATGATCATGAAGAAGCGGCCGATGAGGGTCGTGATTCCAGTGGCCGTGTCATACCAGAGTGTATTAACCGTGAGGCCTCCGAAGGCGGATCCGTTATTTCCCGCCGACGATGTAAAGGCGTACAGAATCTGGCTGAGGCCGTGGGGTCCGGGATTCGAAATGCCCGCGGTCCCGAATCCCTTGACCACCGAGATTCCAGTCATCGTAAGAATGACCAGCGGAAACACGAGCGAGACCAGCATCGCCATCTTGACGTCGTAAGCCTCGATTTTCTTACCCAGATATTCCGGCGTGCGCCCGACCATGAGTCCCGCGATAAATACGGCCAGCACAATGTAAATAAGAATCCCGTACATCCCCGAGCCGACTCCGCCAAAAATAACTTCGCTCAACATGATGTTTACGAGCGGCACCATGCCGCCCAGAGGCGTGAAGGAATCGTGCCAGCCGTTGATGGCGCCGCAACTCGCATCGGTTGTCACCGTGGCAAACAGTGCGGAGTCGGCTATTCCGAAGCGAACTTCCTTGCCTTCCATATTCCCGCCCGGCTGCAGGTTCGAGGCATGCTGTGCGATGGCGGAGGGATAAAGCGGATTGCCTTTCGCTTCCGCCCAATAAGCGACCGTCACGCCCGCGAAAAACAGAATTGCCATCGCCGACCAAACCGCCCAACCGTGAGCCTGAGAGCCCGTCATGCGGCCGAGCGTGTAGGTAAGCCCCGAACCAATAGCGAAAATGCAAAACAGTTCGATCAGATTCGTCAGCGGCGTGGGATTTTCAAACGGGTGCGCGCTATTGGCGTTAAAGAACCCGCCCCCATTCGTCCCCCATTCCTTGATAATCTCCTGTGACGCAACCGGGCCCTGCGCGATCGTTTGGGTGGTAACTGTATCCATGGCCGGTTTGCCGGTGGCGTCCATGACAGCTTTACCATCAGCGCCCACCCGCTGCACCTGCTGCGGCTCAATTAGCTTCACCGTCTCGTACCGCTTCAGGTTCTGCACCACTCCTTGCGAAACCAGCAGCAGAGATCCCACCACGCAAACCGGCAGCAGCACCCACAAGCAGCAGCGCACGAAGTCGACCCAGAAATTTCCGAGCGTATTCATTTGCCGCCGCGCGATTCCACGAATGAAGGCGATTGCCAGAACGATGCCGGTCGCCGCCGAGGCGAAGTTGTGATATGCGAGACCCGCCATTTGCGTGAAATAGCTCATGGTCGTCTCGCCGGAATAGGCCTGCCAGTTGGTGTTGGTAGTGAACGATGCCGCGGTATTAAAAGCTAAGTGTTCGGGCGATACCGCCCCCAGATGCTGAGGATTGAACGGCAGCAAACCTTGTACTCGCTGGATGAGATAGAGGACGAGCATTGACACCGCGCTCAACAAAAGCATGGTGGTCGCGTACTCTGTCCAGCGCATCTCGTGCGATTCGTCCACACCGGTCACGCGATACAGTAGGCGCTCGATCGGCCGCAGTACCGGATCGAGGAGCGTACGCTCCCGGGCGAACACGCGCGTCATGAAGATGCCGAGAGGCTTGGTGACGGCAAAGATCAGCCCGAGGAATACGAAGATCTGCAGCCAGCCGTTAATCGTCATTTCAGAACTTCTCCGGACGTAAGAGCGCGTAAAACAAATACGCGGTCACCAGCGCGCTGATGATGAGCATGATGAGAGTCTGTATGTCCATGGGTTCCCTTACTTCATGCGATCGCAGAAACGCACGTATGCGATCGATAGCGCGAAAAATACAATCGTCACAGCGATCCAAAGAACGTCCTGCATCAATAATCTCCCCGGCTAATTTGTAACCGGACACATGAATCAGAGGGCGATCCGTTGCCGAGCGTCGGTTGTAACTTCCTGTCTCTGAGCCGCAGTATTCATTTCTGTGAGTTCGCCTCCGCGTCTGGATGGTTTGAATGTCGCGAAGTGAACTACAGTTCTGAGCGGTTTACTCGATGCTTCCTTCAGCAGGGCTACCAACACCCTCAACAGAAATGTCACCGCGACGACAGCCACTATTGCCAGTGCCACTCTCATAACGCCCCCGGCACTCTTATTCCATGCAAGCCTCTCATCGTCATTGGACCACTCCGCCCGTAAGAGAAGGATCAAGGGTTCGTAAAGAATTCGTAAGAATGCCTTGCCCTCCGCAGAGTTGATTGGACGACAAAAGGCGTAAGGATTGAATGAACACTCCGTAGAATGTTCGTAAGAAGGCTGAAGTTTGTTGGGCTGGCGCGGCTGGTGAGTGTCTACTCCCCGGGTTCGAAGCGATATCCAACCCAGGGCTCGGTCACAATGTAGCGTGGCGATGATGCGTCAGGTTCCAGCTTTTTGCGCAACTGGCCGACGAACACGCGGAGATATTCCACTTGCTCCGTACTTTGCCCACCCCAGATGGCGCCTAAAAGAGTGCGGTGGTTTACGACTCTGCCCGGACGACGCGCCAAAAAGACCAACAGGTCAAACTCCTTTGGAGTCAGCCGCACTTCGTTGCGACGAAGCGTGACTTTATGGGCACCAGTATCAATGCGGAAATCGCCAATCTCAATCACAGCGTCCGGTTCATGCTCCGTGGGAACCCTTCGCAGATTGGCCCGCACCCGTGCCAGCAGTTCGTTCATGCCGAACGGCTTGGTGACGTAGTCATCGGCGCCGGCGTCGAGCGCCTGTACCTTTTGATGCTCTTTGTCGCGAACCGAGAGCACGATGATAGGAACCTGGGAAACGGAGCGAACTCTGCGACAAAGCTCAATGCCATCGATCGACGGCATCGACAGGTCTGTGACAATCAGATTGGGCGACCAGTCCTTCATGATCTCCAGCGCCATTTCACCGCTATTGGCGATGCGAATGTCATATCCCTGAGCCGAAAGGCTAGTGCGGAGAACACGCGTGATCTGCGATTCGTCATCCACGACAAGAATGTGGGGCGGTTCCGTCATCAGCGAGTCTCCTGCGTCACGATGTGCACATCCACCGAAGGCGAATCGCGGAGAAAACGCTGGATGGCCGACAGATAAAGATAACGTTGCCAGCCAGTGCGCGCCGATCGGCCGAAAATTACCTGGGTGATGTGGTTGTCGCGAACCAATTGCGCAACCCCATCGGCAACGCTCCCACCGGAAGTACGCACGACCCGCCCGCCCAGGTTTTCTGCGAACCGGACGTTCTCAGCCAGAGTTTTCTGATCTTCCGGGCGCGTATCGCGTCCCACGTCGACGTAGAAAACGTAGAGGTCGCCACCCATAGCCTGCGCCATCCGCGAACCGCGCGCGATCAGATACTGTGCCGCGGGATTCGAACTGACACAAACGCCGATACGTTCGCGCACGGTATGCGCCGGCTGCGTTCCGTCTTTTTCGAGAAAAGCATCAAGGCTGCGGTCGACCACGCCCGTCACCTGCCGCAACGCCAGTTCGCGCAAGGCGATCAAGTTGCCAGGCCGAAAAAAATGCGAGAGTGCGCGTTGAGCGCGGTCCACGGGATAAATATCGCCGCGTTGCATGCGTTTTTGAAGCGCCTGAGGGGTGAGATCGGCGAGAACGATTTCGTCCACGCGCTGCATCACCCAATCTGGAACCGTTTCTCGAACCTGCACGCCGGTGATCTGCTGCACCGTAGGACCCACACTCTCCACATGCTGCACATTCATGGTGGAGAGCACATCGATCTTGGCCTCCAGCAACTCCATGACGTCTTCATAGCGCTTGGCGTGCTTGCTGCCCTCGATATTGGTATGAGCCAGTTCATCGACCACCACGACCGCCGGGCAGCGCGCAAGGATGGCATCCACGTCCATCTCTTCGAAGCTGGTGCCTTTGTACTCGAGTTTACGAGGTGGGATGCGGTCGAGTTTCCCGGCGAGTTCGGCGGTGGCCTTGCGCCCGTGGCTTTCCACGACACCCGCAGCAACGTCTTCTCCGCGGCTGGCACGGCGAATCGCCTCGCTCAGCATGTTATAGGTCTTGCCAACGCCCGGCGCATAGCCAAGAAAGAGCTTGAAGATTCCCCGAGGCTTCTCTGCAGAAACTTCGTTCAGCCATTCCTCGGGAGTCTTGGTCATGGCAGCTATTGTCTTTCGCTCCGCTGAAGTTGTCACCCTCCATCGTACAATGCGGATGTGAAAATCAGGATTCAACAGCCGGATCGAAAAGAAGTACGGAAGCAAGCGCGAACTCAAGCTGTGCGTTACACCCTGGTCGTTGCGGCGATTGGCGTAATCACGGCCATCGATTTCAAGCTACACGTCAATCACACGACCGTGGCGTTGATGTTTCTGGTGACCGTGCTGCTCACCTCGGCTTACTGGGGATTGCGTTTCGCGTTGGTGATGGCGATCGGTGCAACCGCAGCTTTCAATTTTTTTTTCCTGCCGCCGATCAGGACATTCGCCATTGCCGATCCGCAGAATTGGGTGGCCTTGTTCGCTTTTCTAGTCACCGCGCTCGTGGGCAGCAATCTAGCTGAACGCGCCCGCCGCGAGGCGGAAGGAGCGAAGCAACACCGCCGTGAAGTGGAACGGCTTTTCGGTTTGAGTCAACGTTTGCTGGCTTCCGAGAACGTTCTCGAACTTTTGAACGCTCTTCCACTCTATGTGCAGGAAACGTTTTCGGTGGGGAGTGCCGTCGTCATGGCGGCGGATCAGCCTACCGTTTACCGCTCGTCGCCGGACGCCATTTTCGAAGAAACCATCCTGCGGTCAACACTCTTGCGCGGCGAACCCATCACGCAAGCGGGCATCTCCTACGTCCCACTGCGACTGGGGATGCGTACCGTGGGAGCCTTGGGCGTCACGGGAGATGAGCTTTCCCGAGAGACTCTCGACGCCCTGGGAAGCCTGGCCGGTCTGGCAATTGAACGCGCCCGCGCGCTTGAAGCGCTCAGTAAGAACCGCGCGGAGCAGGAGCATGAGCGGCTGCGGACCGCCTTGCTCGATTCCGTGACGCATGAATTTCGTACGCCGCTGACCTCGATTAAAGCCAGCGTCACCACTCTGTTGTCCGGCGCTATTGTTGAAGATCAGGGCAGACGCGAGTTGTTGACGGTTATCGATGAAGAAACCGATCGCCTCAACCGTCTCGTGGGTCAGGCAGCGGAGATGGCGCAGCTCGATTCCGGCAGGTTCAAGCTCGACTTGCAGCTGCATTCGATCTGGGATGCGCTCGAGGCAGCCCTGCAGGACGCAAAAATATCACTCGAGTCTCATCCGGTTGACGTGCTCGCTTCTTACGCGAGGCTACCGCGAGTGCGCATGGATGTGCAGCGCATTCGCGAAGTCCTGATGCACCTCCTCGAAAATGCCGGCAAGTATTCCGACCCCGGAGTGCCGATCAAAGTGACCAGCGAAGTCGTCAAGGATCGACTGGTGACCAGTGTTGCTGACCGCGGACCTGGTATCGATTCCTTCGAGCAGTCGCTGATCTTCGAAAAATTCTATCGCGGCCAGCATCAGCGTTACGCCGCACCCGGAACGGGCATGGGCCTGGCCATCGCGAAGGTGATCGTGGAAGCTCACGGCGGAACGATGGGAGTGGTAAGTCAACTGGGCAGCGGCTCAGTATTCTCATTCACCTTGCCGCTCGAGAAGTCATCGGGGAAGTAGGGCCGCCGTCCCGGCGGCTGTCGTGGCGGCGTCCCGCCGCCAGTGGAAGAACGGCCTTTCAGGGCCGCGTCAATAGTAGTGAATCAGCGGGCTTCAGCCCCAGTGGTCGCTTTACGGCAGGCTTGCAGACCGCGCCGGGCGAACTCTGGGCTACAATGTGCGTTTCCAGAGCACCCAGGTCTAAACAAACTCTATGACTGCTGAGATCGCAACCGGCATTCCTTCCGGGCTCGACGACAAAAAGATTTTCTATAACCGCTTCCTTCTGATCGTGGCGGGCCTCGGCGGCCTGCTCTACGGCGTGGACGTTGGCATCATCGCCGGCGCACTGCCCTATCTGGAAGCAACCTCTGGCCTGAACGCCGGACAACTTTCGATTGTGGTTGCCGCAGTGCTGCTGGGCAGCGTGATCTCCACACTATTCGCGGGACTGCTTGCGGACTGGATGGGCCGCAAATCCCTGATGGCGCTGAGTGGAGTTATGTTTGTCATCAGCATTCCAATGATTGCCTTGTCGCATGGCTACGGACCGCTGGTTCTCGGACGGCTGTTGCAGGGCGTCAGCGCAGGATTAATCGGCGTCGTCGTTCCGCTCTATCTGGCCGAGTGTCTCACGGCATCAAGCCGCGGCAAAGGCACCGGCATCTTTCAGTGGCTGCTGACGCTGGGTATTGTGACGGCGGCGTTGGTCGGCGTTTACTTCAGCTTCCGCGTAGATCAGGTGGCGAAGCTCGGCGATGCAGCCAGACTCCTCGCATTTAAAGACACGGCTTGGCGCGGGATTTTCTGGGTCTCGCTGCCGCCTGGAATCCTGTTTGTCGTTGGTAGTTTCATGGTGGCCGAATCGCCACGCTGGCTGCTGCGCCGCGGAAAACAAGATGCCGCCTACCGCGCGCTCCTTCGCTCGCGCACGACTGCGCAGGCCGACATCGAGCTCCGGGAAATGCAGGAAGTCATCGCTGCGGAAAAAGGGAAGAGTGCAGACGGAACGAAGGCCAGCGAATCCCTCCTACGGCGCAAATACGTAATTCCCTTCGTTCTGGCATGCATCATTCTCGCTTGCAATCAGGCCACGGGAATCAACTCCATCATCGCCTACAACACCAACATTCTTCTGCAGAGCGGCCTCTCCGATGTCGCCGCTCACTGGGGTTACGTCGTATTCACCATCATCAATTTTGCAGTAACTTTCGGAGGTGTGGTGCTGGTTGACCGGAAGGGACGCAAATTCCTGCTGGGGATCGGCACAGCCGGAATTATCGTGTCACTGATTTGCACCGGGGTACTTTTCCTTGGGACGGAGCGGCAGCGCGTCGATGCAAAGAATACGGTTCAGTCCATGGTCACTCCAGATCAGAAGCTCACGTTGCCTTACAGCGAAGCATTGGCTGGCAGGCTTTTGAATGCAAGCGGGAACGCAGGAACACGCCGTCCGACCTCGCTGGTGCTGATTTATTCCTACGGAGATTTCAGAGCAGCGAGCCAAGTCGTGCGATCCGACGACCCGGCCGCCAAGCCGATCGAAATTAAGCGCGAAGATTGCGTGCCAGCCAACAAAGTCGTGGCCTTTTTCTCGAATCCGTTCGGCAATCTCGACGCTTCGCGTCAAGCGCCGCTGAGAATTGAAAACGCGCTCATCACTCCGGTCCCGTTTCCGCGCAATGGCTGGATGGTGGCGATCACACTGTTTGTGTTCATGGCATTCTTCGCCATCGGTCCCGGCGTCTGCGTCTGGCTGGCCCTTTCCGAATTGATGCCGACGCGCATCCGCTCCAACGGCATGAGCATCGCTCTAGTATTGAACCAGGCAGTTTCCACCACGATCGCAGCAATCTTTCTGCCCACTGTCGGCAAGTACGGATACTCGACTATGTTCTTCGGCTTTGCCGCGTGCACCGTAATCTATTTCGTCACCGCAACCTGGTTCCTACCGGAAACGAAAGGCAAAACGCTGGAAGAGATTGAGGCATACTTCGAAGGCGCGACTGCCGGAAAGTGGCGCCAGCAGTTGTAGGGCCGGCATCCCTTCGACTTCGCTCAGGGCAGGCTCTGCCGGCTATCGCGGGAGCTTCTCGCCCGCGCCGCGGCGGGCGGGGACGCTCGGCCGGACAGCCGCGGAGACGGCAGCATTACTATTGTCGCCGTTTGCCCGCTACACTGAAAATGATTTACTCTCAGCGCCAGTCCCCATGACTGCTACTAAATACCAGAATAACGCTAGCCATTCCCACGCCATGCGGCGGGAAATCTACGAGCAGCCTGCGGCCATCGCCAAGACCGTCGAGAAGCACCTCAAGGACGACATCATTTTCCCGGGAGAACTCCACGCCATCGAAAGCGCGCTCCTGACGTTTGAGAAGCTGATTATCGCTGCCAGCGGTTCCAGTCGCCATGCGGGCCTGGCGGGCGAAATCATGATCGAAGATCTTTCCGGCGTGGCCGTCGATGTGGAGTATGCCAGCGAATATTGTTATCGCTCGACTCACGCGGCCGTAGAGCCGATAGTGATGGTGATCACGCAATCGGGCGAGACCGCGGACACGATTGCGGCGCAACGCGAAGCCTTGACGCGCGGAGTGAAGACCGTTGCGATCTCGAATGTTCCGGAGACGACCATAACGCGCGAAGCCAGCGCCGCATTGATCTCAGGAGCCGGACCAGAACTTTCGGTGCCGGCGACCAAGAGCTTTACTACGCAACTCACGATTCTCTACCTGATGGCCTTGTTTCTCGCGCGCAAACGCGGACGGATGACCTCAGAAGTCACGAGGTCGTATTTGCAGCGGCTGATGCGGCTTCCTGACGCGATCGAGCAGCAACTTGCTACTTGGGACACTCTTGCCGAAGAATTCGCCGAGGTGCACTTCAAAGCGGAAAAATTCCTATATCTCGGACGCGGCGTACACTATGCCATAGCGCGCGAGGGCGCGCTCAAGCTCAAGGAGATTTCTTACGCGCACGCGGAAGGATATCCGGCGGGCGAACTCAAGCATGGACCCAATGCGCTGGTGGATGAGAAGTTGCCAGTCGTCGTGCTGGCAACTTGTGACCATCGCGATCCTGATTCAGTGCTGCGCTATCGGCGGACGCTCGACGTCATGAAAGAAGTCAGGTCGCGCCGCGGGCCGCTGGTGGCGGTGGCGACGGAAGGCGATAAAGAAGTTGCAGACATTGCGGAACACGTGTTCCACGTTCCCGCGGCTCCGGAGTTACTGTTGCCCATTGTCGAAGTGATTCCTCTGCAACTCTTTGCCTATCACGTCGCGGTGAACAAGGGATACGACGTCGACCATCCACGAAATCTGGTAAAGGCGGTTGTCACCGAATAACGTCGGATCTCGCCAAGCATGCAGAGATCTTCAGGCACGCGCGAAGTCGATGAATCCCTTCTGCACGTCGGTGCGGATGAGCTTGACGCGCAACTTGTCGCCAACATCGAGTCCATGATCGCCTTGCGCGAGAAGCCCCTCGATGTGCGGCTGGAAAATACGAACAAAAGTGCCATGGTCGGTCGCGCCAGTGACAATAGCGTCGAACACTTCGCCGATTCGGCGTTGCATGGCAACAGCCGCAAGGCGCTTGGCCATGTCGCGCTCGACCTTTTTGGCCGCGTTCTCTTTTTCAGTACAGTTTCCGGCAATGGCGGTTAGCTCGGCGTCAGAGTAAGGATTCTTCTGCCCTGCGAGCATGGATTTGATAATCCTCTGCGTGACTACATCGACGAACCGCCGGTTGGGCGCAGTGGAGTGGGTGTAATCCTGAACCGCCAGACCGAAGTGTCCGGGAGCAACTTCGCCGGGCCGTTCCAGAACATATTCGCCGGGACCAATAAGTTTAATTACGGCGAGGGAAAGATCGGCAAAGTGATCGGGATCGGCGGCTCTGCGGCGCAGCAGGAAATCGTTCAGGGTCTTCGAGTCGGGCTGCGCGGGCAGTTTTTCGCCCTTGGTCGCGGCCAATTGCACGATGCGATCCCAGCGCTCAGGAGTGCGCACGATGCGGCGCAGCGACGAAAGTTTTTCGAGCATGCGAGCGACCACGCCGTTCGCCGCAACCATGAAGTCTTCGATTAACTCCGTGGCGTGGTTCTTCTGCTGCTTCACCACGTCGATCACCTGTTCGTTGAGCAGAAGAGGCTGAAGCTCGTCGGTCTGCAGACTAAGGGCTCCGTGCTGAAAACGCTGGTTCTTTAATTTCTGTGCAACTTCATCCTGTAGTTTCAGTTGCATCTGCAAATCATTGGACGCCGCGATCTTCGGCGGAGCGGGAGACTTCCCTTCCAGCCATGCTCCTGTGGAGTTGTATTGCAGTTGAGCCTTATTGCGGACAACGGCGCGATAAACGCTCGGGGACTTTACCGCTTCGCTGGAATCGACCACGAATTCGATCACGACGCTGAGGCGATCCTGATTTTCGAGCAGAGACGTCAGTCCCGTCGAGAGTTCTTCGGGCAGCATGGGGAAGTTGCGAACACCAGCATAGACGGTGGTGGTCTCGCGCGCGGCGTGCTGATCGATGGGAGTTTGCTTGGGGACGAAGGCGTCGACATCGGCGATGCCGACCATAACTTTCACATCGCCATTGGCGAGGCGTTCGGCTACTTCGATCTGATCGAGGTCGCGGGAAGTATCATTATCAATAGAGGACCAGAGCAGAGTGCGAAGATCGCGGGTATCGCCTGCCACCTTGATTTGCGGAGGGTGAGCCTTCAGTTCGGCAAGTTGCTGCGAAACCTGAGGAGGAAAGTCCGGCTGGAAACCGCGCTGTTGCATGATTTCTTTTGCCGTTTTTTGCAGGTCGATAGGCGCAGGAT
>Ga0193751_1001825_pt1 | contig 13278 bp, 12 predicted proteins | sample L1c2metaG_FD_143050 | JGI IMG/M metagenome (GOLD analysis project Ga0193751, IMG submission 143050) | Soil microbial communities from a riparian zone of the East river system, Colorado, United States - L1c2 | ecosystem: Environmental > Terrestrial > Soil > Riparian zone | place: USA: East River... | reverse complement strand
TGTAGGCCGGATTTACTCCGGCCGTCCCCCGCGCGCCACCTTCCAAACGCCGCCAAGCGTGGCCGAGGAGAGGGGTTGGCCCGCGGAGGGGACGACTGTCCCCGCCGCAATCTAGTGCATCTGAAGCCGAGTGGAGCTGTAGGCCGGATTTACTCCGGCCGTCTCCTTTGCAGGCCACCTTCCAAGCGCCGCCAAGCGTGGCCGAGGAGAGGGGTTGGCCCGCGGAGGGGACGACTGTCCCCGCCGCGACTTTTACGCGTGCTGCTGTTGCTTCGCGGGCGCTGCTTTCATGTCCGAAACACGGACTTGGTTGCGGCCGCCGATCTTGGCGGCATACAGTGCCTGGTCGGCGCGTTCGATGAGGCTCGTAAAAAGCGCGGCCTCGGCAGTGGCCGCGACGCCGATGCTGATCGTGAGCTTCAAGCCGCCGGGGAAAGTGTGCGCGGCCACCTTCGCCCGAATTCGCTCAGCGAGAATCCGCGCCCCGGCATCGTTCGTCTCGTGCAGCACGAGCGCGAACTCCTCACCGCCGTAACGAGCGCAGACATCGGATTCTCGCGCGCCTGTGCTCAGGATCGAGGCCAGCTCAGCGAGTACGGCGTCTCCGTGAAGGTGACCGTAGGTGTCGTTGACTTGCTTGAAGTGGTCGAGGTCGACCATCAAAAACGCGATCGGCTTGTGGTGGCGGCGCGCCCGCTGCATCTCTTTCAAGAACTGCTGTGCCAGCGCGCGCCGGTTGGGGAGCTTCGTCAGCTCGTCGGTCAGCGCGTTCTCCTCTTGCGCCTGGAAAAGCTGCGCGTGGCGGATGGCGATGGCGGCCTGTGACGCGACTCCGATCAGGAGGTCGCTCTGGTCTTCTGTCAGCTCGCGCCATGCATTCAGGTAAAGCTCCAGCGCACCCATCAACTGTCCCGAGCGCTGCACGGGGACGACGAGCACATGCTGCGGGTGACCTCCCGCCTCGAGACCCGGTGCGGAGTCTTCCGCCAGCCGGACGACGACCGGCCGCATCGCCGCCAGGGCGGAACGAAGAGGCTCTTCGCTGAGGGCGCGGACGCTGCCACGGGGACGGTGGGTGAGGCCGTATTGAGCCTGCCGGCGCATCTCCGTCTTGCCGGGGACCACCAGGTACATCGAGCCCGCGACCGCGCCCATGATCCGGCCGGCGTGCCGGATCGCGACGTCGAGGACCTCTTCCAGGCCAAGCGAGGAGTTGACGGCGGAAGCCATGGCCAGCAGCAGCGCGGCTCGATCGCGTGCGCCGCTCTCGTCCTCGAGGGCCTCCTGCAGGCGACGTGTCATTCCACGCATCCGCATGAGGGCAATCGTGAGCAGGACCACCGCGATGATGAACAGCACCGAGGTGATCAGAAGAACGGACGCTATATCGGGCACGGAAACCCTCCCCGGGTTCGAACTTGCCATAGGGTAACGCCGCGGGGCGTAAGGTTGATCCCCGCTATCCCGGCTATACTCCCTGCCGACCTGGAGCCGATCTCTTTCGACGACCTACCGCTCGGCGGCGAGTGGACGACCCGGCGGCGCACCATCTCGGAGGCTGAGATCGCGCTTTTTGCCGGGGTCGCCGGCGACTTCTCCCCACTCGCGATCGACGCCGGCCACGCGGGCGCCCGCTTCGCCCCGCCGGCCCTCCTGGTGGCAGTAGCCATAGGCCTCGGAACCATGGACATGCCCGTTCCCTCGGTGGCCGAATGGGAGTGGCTGAACTGGAAGTTTCCGCGTCCGGTACGAGCCGGGGAGACGATCTACGCCCGCTGGACCCTGACCCAGAAGCGGCCGCCCGTTGGGGGGGCACCCACCGCGGTCGTCGTGTGGCGAGTGGACGTTCACACCGCCGATGGAGCCATGTGCGCGGAAGGGGAGGTAGGGGCCAGCGTGCGACGCAAGGCTCAGGCCGCCCGATCCCAACCCGTCCAACCCGTCCAAGCCGCCGACGGCGCCCAGGCACCTCCGGCGTCTCGGAGGCGCCGAGGTCGGCGTTCGCCCGCGGCAGCAAAGCCGGTGGTGCCGGCCACCCCCCCAGTGGAAGTTGAGCCGAAAGCAGCTGCCGAAAAGACGAGCACAGCCAGGCGACGCCGGCGCCGGCGGCCGCGCGCAGGCACCTCCCCCGGCCACGACGGCCAGCCTCCGGCCCCCGCTGTGAACGCAGCTCCGCCGCCACCGGCGCCGGTCGCCGCGCCGGCTGCGACACCGCCAACCGGTGCACTAAGCCGGGTGATGAAGAGACTCCGCCGAACTTAGGCCGGCGGTTCCAACGCCTCGATGTATTCGATGACCCGTCGGGTCAGCTGCGACGGGGTCGAGGCGCCGCTGGTCACCCCCACCTTCTTCGCTCCTTTCAGCCAGTCGAGGTCGAGGTCCTCGAGCCGGTCGACAAGATATGCGGGCTTCTTGCCCAGCTTCTTGACCACCTCGACCAGACGCAACGAGTTGGAGGAGCGCGGGCTGCCAACCACGATCACCACGTCCACCTGCTCGGCGGCTTCGACCGCCGCCTCCTGCCGCTCCTGGGTGGCACGGCAGATCTCGTTGTGAACCTCAGCCTGCGGGTAGCGGGACTTGACGCGGCCGATGAGGTCCTCCGTGTCCCAAACCGAGAGGGTGGTCTGGCACGTGACAGCGATCCGATCGCCACGCAGGTCAAGGGCGTCGATGTCTTCGGGATCCTGGACCAGGTGCACCTTGCCGGGGGCTTCGCCGACGACGCCCTCGGGCTCGGGGTGTCCCTTGCGGCCGATATAGACGACTTCGTAGCCCTTGCCGGCGAGGTCGGCGACCAGCTCGTGGGTCCGCACTACGTCAGAGCAGGTGGCGTCGATCGCCGTCAAGCCTCGTTCGACCGCGCGCTGCTTGACCTGTGGCGACACGCCGTGCGCGGTGAAGATCACCGTTCCGTCCTTGATCTGCTCGAGGCCCGCCAGCCGGTCGGGCGGATCGACCAGAGCGATTCCCTGCGCCTGGAGGTCGTCGGTCGCGTGCGTGTTGTGGACGAGCATGCCCAGCATGTGCACCGGACCGTTGGTCTCCTCCCGCACGCGCTTGGCGATTCGGAACGCATCGACCACGCCGTGGCAGTAACCGCGCGGGGTGATCCTGAGGACTTCCATCGCCATCGAGTCTACGCGGAGGCCGTCTGTTACCCGGTTAACCTTTACGTGAGATGAAGCGAGCAAAAAAGGGGCGCCTGCGGACACTTTGCGCTCAACGAAACGGGCGATTAGGGCGGCGGCCGGCAGTCTCTCAGGAATGTATGGAGCCAACTACTTGAAGAAGCTGCGGTTTGGATGGCGCTGACGCGCTGAAACCGGGTCGACGAGTTTGCGGGGCTAGTTGATACCCGCGAAGAGATCTGGTTCGGGTGGCGGCGATCCGGGTTTGCCGCGGGCCAGCTGGTAGTACTCGGTGCCGAACGCCAGCTTGTAGATCTGGTCGGCCATATTTGCGAACCAAGAGTTGGGATCGTTCTGGCTCAGGTGCGCCGCGAACGCTTCACGTTTCCTGTCCACGAATTCGTTGACGTCGACCCTGGTGGTGACCAATTCATCGGGTGTGCCCTGGATGGTCGCGCCGATGGTGTCGTCGCGACGTGCCTCCTCGGGCATCTGCTCCCGGAACGCCTGCATCATCGAGCGCGGGATCGCCGTGTAGTAGAGCTTCTTCGGGGTCAACGGCTCACTCGAGCGCAGTAGGGAGTCGAGCGCCGCGATGGTCACGAAGTGAGCCTTGACATGGTCCGGATGACCGTAAATGCCGTCCTCCGCATATGTGACCACGACGTCAGGGTTCTCCTGTCGCAGGATCATCGCCAGCTTTGCGGCCGCCTCCGCCAGCGGTGCCTGGTGAAACGAGGCCGGGTTCTCGTTGTCGGCGGTTCCGACCATGCCGGAGTCGCGATAGCCGAGGAACTCGCCGCGGTCGACCCCCAGAATCCGTGACGCCTTTTCCAGCTCTTTGGTGCGCACCTCTGCGAGATGTGGGCGGGTGGCGGCCTCATCCATGTTGTGGATCTCGCCAACCTCGCCACGTGTCGCCGTGACGAGCACGACGCGGTGCCCGTCCTCGTGCGCTTTTATCATCACGCCGCCAGTCGATATCGCCTCGTCATCCGGGTGCGCATGAACGAGGAGAAGAGTGCTCACGATCGCACCAACAGGTCGGCAAGCTGCTTGATTCCACCTTTGCCCGGACCTGAGATTGTGCGGTCGGCCGCCGCCTCGACTTCCGGTGCTGAACCCTCGATCGCGATGCCCAATCCCGCCCACGCGATCATCGAAGCGTCGTTGCGGCCGTCGCCAACAGCGACCGCCTCCGCTTGCGTAACACCAAGCCGCGCACACAGGAACTGCAATGCCGTCGCCTTGTCGCTCTCGACGCTGGTGAACTCGAGGTAGGTCGGCATCGAGGTGGCGACATTGAGCCTGCCCGCCCATCGCCGGCGCACGTCCGGCAGCAGAGCCTCCAGCGTCGGGCTGGGAGCGACGATCACGAGCTTCGGAGTCGTCGGCCCCATCGCGGCGTCGAGGTCTCCCACCACATTGATCTCCATCCCGGCGTGCCCTGCGTATTCGTGGGCCTCTGGCCGGTCATGCGCCACCAGCAATTGATCGTCGCGATACGCCTGGATGTGAAGGTTACGTTCCTGCGCGAACCGGATCACCTCCATCGCCAGGTCGTGCGCGATGCCATGGTCGAGAATCATCTCGCCGCTCGGAAGCCTCACCTGCGCCCCCTGGTAGCAGACGATCGGCCCGTCGAGGCCGAGCCGGCGCACCCACGGAAGGGCGGCTGGAAATGGCCGGCCGGTGCAGGCGATCACCTCAACGCCGGCCGCGATGATCTGTGCGAGAGCCTCGACGTCGCGCGGGTCGAGATTCAGCCGCGCGTCGATGATGGTCCCGTCGAGGTCCAGCGCCAGAAGTTTGTATTTGGTGGTGACCGCTATCGCTTGACCTCGGGGTTGAGAAGGTTTGGCGGCCGGCCACCGCGCACCGCCGTGGCCATGTTGCGCGCGGCCATCGCCGACATCTCCGAGCGCGTCCGGGTGGTCGCGCTCGCGATGTGTGGTGCCAGCACGACATTCGGTAGGGAAAGGAGGCCCGGATGAACCGCCGGCTCGCGCTCATACACATCGAGCGCGGCGCCGGCGATTTTCCTTGCGTTCAGTGCGTCGACCAGCGCAGCTTCGTCGACCACCGGCCCGCGCGACGTGTTGATGAGAATCGCGGTGGGCTTCATCAGGGCGAACTGGGCGGTGCTGAGAAGGTGATGCGTCTCCTGGGTCAGAGGCACGTGCACCGAGACGAAGTCGGACTCCGAGAGCAGCCTCTTCAGGTCCACCCGAGCTGCGGCGAGCTGTTGCTCGGCGTCGGGTGGCAGCGGCTGCGAGTCGTAGTACAGGACGCGCATGTTGAAGCCCTTGGCGCGGTGCGCGACGCCTCGACCGATGCGGCCGATGCCGATGAGGCCGAGTGTGGCATTGAAAACATCGGCGCCGAGCATCATGTCGATCGCCCACCCGTGGAAATTTCCCTGGCGCGTGAAGTAGTCGGCCTCGACCACGCGGCGGGCCGTCGCCATCAGGAGCGTGAACGCGAAATCGGACGTGGCGTCGTCGAGCACACCTGGTGTGTTGGTGACCATGACCTTGTTCGCGGTCGCGGCAGCAACGTCGATGTTGTCGAAACCGACGGCAACGTTGCTGACGATCTTCAGGCCCGGAGCGGAAAGCACCGTCGCGCGGATCGGATCCATCAGCTGGCTCACGATGCCGACGCAGCCGTCGGCCGCCTGCCGAATGCTCACTTCGTCGAGCGGGCGGTCGGGTGGATAAGTGACCACCTCCGCCGCCTCGGCCAGGATCGCCGGCCCGGGATCGAGGATTGGATGCATGAGGAGCACCCGCGGCTTGCCCCTCGTGCTCATGGATTCAGACCCAACTCCTGTGCGATCGGCTTGAGCGCATCGCGGACGATCTCCACATGCTCGTCGAAGGGTATACCGAGCGCTTCCGCCCCCGCGATGAGCTCGTCGCGGTGGACGCCACGCGCGAAGGCCTTGTCCTTCATCTTCTTGCGCACAGTGCTCGGCTCGACCGAGCTCAACGACTTGTCGGGCTTGACGAGCGCGCAGGCGATGATGAAGCCACACATCTCGTCGACGGCGTTCAGCGCCTTGCGAATGTTCGAGTCGCGGGGAACGTTGAGGTAGTCGGCGTGCGAAGCGATGTCGTCGAGGATGTCGTCGGGCCAGCCCTTCTCGCGCAGCATCGCGATCCCGCGCATGGGGTGCAGCTCCGCGGTCGGTCCGGACTCGTAGTCCCAGTCGTGGATCAGGCCGAGCACCGCCCAACGCTCCTCGTCCTCGCCAAAACGACGCGCATACGCGCGCATCGCCGCCTCGACGCTGCGCATGTGCCGGCGGAGCTGGTCCGACTGAGTCATCGAGGTCACGAGCTCCCAGGCCTCGTCTCGAGTGGGAGTGCTGCTCAAATGAGTTGGGCCAGGAGGGCCGGCCGAGAGATTTGGGCATCCAGGTGGTCCGAGCCGAAGGCGGGGGTGGACCTAGGAGGAGCGCATCTTTCGATGCGCGACGACGACAGGCCGGGCCCCCCCACACACGGATCGGGCCGCATGGGGCCCAAAGATCCGGCTGGCATCTCCGGGCTCAACTCAATATCTCCTTCAAGGATGTCAGCAGGCGTTCGTGCTGATCGCGCGTGCCGATGGTGATGCGGAACCAGCCCGCGATCGGCTCCCGATCGTAATGCCGTATAAGCACCCGGCGCTCGCGGAGCGCGTCGGCGACGGCTGCCGCGGACGAGCCTTGGGGCGGCTTCACGAATGCGAAGTTGGCCGCGGACGCCGAATGTTCGAAGCCCACTTCGCGAAGTTGCTCTTCGAGCCACGCTCGCTCACCGACGACGTAATCGACGATTTTGCGGTGGTACGCCTCATCTTCGATCGCTGCCACGGCGGCGACGATCGCGAGGCGGTCCATGTTGTAGGAATCCTTGACGGCATCGAGATCCGCGATCAAGTCAGGGTTCGCGAGGGCGAACCCGATGCGCATTCCCGCGAGCGCGTACGACTTCGACATCGTGCGCAGGATGATCAGGTTCGGAAACTTGCCGATGAGGTCGAGCTGCGACTCGTTCGCGAAGTCGACATAAGCCTCATCGAGCACCACGACCCCGCGCGATCGCGCCAAGACGCGGGCGACCGATAGTGTTCCGTGGTGTGTACCGGTCGGCGAGTTGGGATTGACGAGGAACTTGAGCGGGGCGGGATCTTCGAAGAGTTCCTCGGTCCAGGTCCAGCCCTCGGCGGTCGGGTGGGTCGAGGGAATGGCCTCATGCACTTTGCAAAGCGGGTCGAGCAGTGGATACGTCGGCGTCGAGTAAGCCACGTGTTCGCCGGCGCCGACGAAGGCGCGGAAGCACATCTCAATCAGCTCGTCGCCTCCGTTTCCTAGCGCTACCTGCTTCGCCTCGAGCCCGAAATGCTCAGCGATGGCTTCGCGAGCCGGCGCCGCTGTCGGACTTGGGTACAGCCGCAGGGACTGACCCGCCGCAGCCTTGATCGCTTCGATGACCTTCGGTGACGGCGGCAGTGGAGACTCGTTGGTGTTGAGCTTGACCCAGCCCCCGTCGTCGGGCGGCTGTTCGCCCGGCACGTACGGCTGGTAGCCCTCGAGGGCTGGCTTCAAGAAGCTTTTCGACATTCGAGGAGAAACGTTTCAAAAGCCAGACGAGGGCTGACGTTCTGCTCCAGGTAGCCGAGCGTGTCGTACGAGAGCTCGACCAGCCTCGCCCAGCGCCCTTGCTCTCGCCCGCGGCTTGCCAGCATGCGCCGGCGCAACTCGATCTGCCAGCTGGCGATCGCGAACAGCGCCGGGTCCTCGACGTCGCCTTCGCTGCGCCGCCAGGCCATCTGGCTGCCGTCAAGCTCGGCCGCAACGCGCAGAGGCACGTCGGCGGGGGCGCCGAACACCTCATCGAGGCGCCGCGTCCATTCCTCGTGCAGCTCGATCACACGCTCGTCGCCGGCCACTCGCAAAGTCCAGCCCGGCCTGCCGCGCGAGAGCTCGGCCAGCAGCCGAGCTCGTCCGGGCTCGACGTCTAGCTTGAGCAGGAGGCGCTCGATCTCGGGTGCGGGGACCGGATGGAAGAAAAGACGCTGGCACCGCGAGACCACGGTCGGTAGCACCACGAACGGGTTGAGGCTGGGCGTGGTGAGGATGATCACGCGATGCGAGTGAGGTTCCTCGAGCGTTTTGAGGAGCACGCCCTGATCCTGGTCCCGGAGACGGCCGACGTTCGCGAGCAGCGCTACACGCCGCGTACCCACCGCGGGCTTCAGGTTGAGGAAGGCCTGCAGCGAGAGCTCATGGAACTCAGGCGGCTTGTCGGGCAGCAACCTGAGCTCATTGATCGACAGCGCCTTGATGCGATCGTCCTCCCAGTAGTCGGGGTGACGGTGTAGGGGCGCCTCGGGCAGCAGCTCGGCGGCAAGTGCGCGGGCGGTGGTCGACTTGCCAAGCCCAGCCTCACCGACGAAGAGGTAGGCATGCGCCAGACGGCCGGACTCGAGCTGCGATCGAAGCTGATCAAGGGCTCGCGAGTGGCCCGCGATCCCCTCGAAGGGGTCCCCCACTCGCGAAACTCTACGGCTAATCGGATTTACGCTCGAAACCTCTCAAAAAGAACCCAAAGTGGAGCCTTAGGCCGGATTTACTCCGGCCGTCACCTATGCCCCATCCAGGCGCCACCCAGCGTGGCCGAGGAGAGGGGTTGGCCCGCGGAGAGGACAACTGTCCCCGCCGCGCTTTTTACGGCTTGACGGGTTGTCCGCTCGCGGGCGCTTTCGCGGCTTCGCGCTCGCGTGCCAGCCGCTGGGCGCGGCCCTGCAGCCAGACCTCGCGAATGCGCTGCAGCGCTGTCAGGTTGGTCAAGATGGCAAGCAGGAAGACGACGCCGGCCAGCACGACCCCGCCGAAGATCAAACCGACGACCAGGGCCACCACGCGTTCGGGCCGCGCGAACAGGCCCGTCTCACACGTGAATCCGAGGCTTTGTGCGCGGGCCCGCACATAGCTCACCAGGAACGAACCCGCGAGCGCCGCGACCGTGCCCAGGAGCAACCAGCGCTGGAGCGGTCCACCAAAGGTCGCGAAATACGCGACCAGGCCGAGATACATCGCCCCCTCCGAGTAGCGGTCGAGGGTCGAGTCCAGAAAGGCGCCGTACGGATAGCTGCGCCTGGTTGAGCGCGCAAGCGCGCCGTCCAGGATGTCGAACGTGCCTGCGAATGCAAGCACCACCCCGCCCCAGCGAAGCTGGCCCGCGGCTGTGAGCACGGCCGCGACAAACGTGAGCAGCGTGCCTACCACGGTGATCTGGTTGGGCGTGACCGGCAGCCGGCCCAGCGCTTTCATCAGCGCTTCTGCATGGCGGCGGACCCAGGCCTCAAACCGCGTCGTGAACATTCATCACCTCACGTGAAAGAACCGCCTCTCGCCGCGCACGCGCTTGCCGCGCCTCGCCGTAGACCTCCAGCACTTGCGACGCAACTTCTTCCCACGCGTACTGGCGTGCCTTGTCTAGGCCGTAGTCACCCATTCGCTTGCGCAGGTGGGCGTCGCGCGCGAGGATGACAAGCGCCGCCCCGAGCTCGGCCCAGCCTTTCGGCCTCACTGTTAGGCTGTCGAGGCCCGGCTCGAGCACCGACATGTAGCCGTCGATCTCCGTCGCGACAACCGGCAGACCGCTTGCCATGGCCTCCAGCAGAACGATGCCGAAGCTCTCCGCGCCTGTCGCCGGCGCGCAGAAGATGTCGGCGCTGCAGTAGTAGCGAGGTAGCACGGAGTCCGGGACGTAGCCGGCCATCACGACGTCCGGCAGACGGTGCCGGGAGATGTACGACTCGACACTGTTTCTGAGCGGCCCGTCGCCGACGACTATGAGCCGCGTGTTTGGGACACGCGGCTTCATGAACTCGTAGGCGCGCAAGAGGTATCCGAGTCCCTTGCGCTTCTCGAGCCTGCCGACGAAAAGGATGTTGACCCGGTCGTCGCGCAGGTGTCGGATCGGGGGGTGTCCAGGATGGAACATGCCGATGTCGATTCCGTTGGGAATGACCCGGAGCGGGAAGTCCGGAAAGTAACGGTTGACAAAGGCCCTAGCTGGTTCGCTCACCGCGATTCCGCGGTCAAGGTTCGCGAGGTACGGCTCGAGGATTGGGCGGCCGTAGAGGTAGCCGATGTTCGATTTGGCGAAGGCGTGGAACGTGCCGACATTTGCCGTCCGCGACATTCGGAGCATCGTGATGGGCAGCGCCGGCATGAGCGGCTCGTGGAAGTGGAGGACGTCGAATCGCTCGCGCTCGACGATCGCCGACACTCGGTCGGCTAAGTGAAAGCTGAGCGTTATGCGCGCGACCGAATCATTTACGGGCAACGCGATCGGGCTTCCGATTCGATAGAACTCCGCGGAGTCGAAGTCGACGTCCGCCCGGCTGGACGGCGCGAAGATGCGCACCTGATGATCGAGCCGTCGAAGCTGGCGCGCGAGGTGACGAACGTGATCGGTCACGCCGCCAGGCGATGCGAAATCGTACGGGGAGACGAGTCCTACCTTCACGCTATGGCGATCCTTCCCAGATTCTGTGCGGAACGTGCCACTGCTCCGGATGCCTTCGAATGAATCCTTCGATGCGCCTCAAGAGCTCCTGCGTCACGCGAACCTCGTCCGCCTTCGCGTCGCCTGTGGATTGCGCCATCATCGGCGGCCCGGCCTCGGCCGTGTAAGTATCGTCCGGCAGTCGATATACGCAAACGGGTAAGAGCGGAGTGCCCAGGCGTAGCGAAAGCGCCGCGGGTCCGAGCGGGATCGGGGCCGGCCGTCCGAAGAAAGGCATCACGTGACCGGTGCCGGTGATGTCGCGGTCGATCGCCGTGACGACCATCTCCTGTTCCTGCAGCGCCTGGGTGACCTTGCGCAGTCCGCCCAGGTGGAGTGGCAAGACGCTGATTCCAAGTCGTGCCCTTGTGTCGCGGTACCACTCGAACAGGGCGCGTGGTTCCAGCTCCTCGGCGAACAAGCTGACAGGCGCCAGAGTCGCGGACCAGATCGCCGCCACCACCTCGTACGAGCCCATGTGACACGACACCACCATGACGCCCTTGCCGACCGCGCGAGCCTGCGCGAGGTAATCCAGCTCTTTCTGCTCGACGTGGAGAAGTGGCCGCATCGATTCGACCTTCATCCGCGGCAGCAGCATCAAATCCGCGTAAGCTTTGGCGTGGTTGCGAAAGTTCAGCCACGAGAGCTTCTTCAGCTCCTTTGGCGTGAGCTCTGGGCAAGCGACCTTGAGGTTGTATTCGAGCCGCGGCCGCGCGAGCGGAGAGAACAGCCACGCGAATCGGGCCGCCACGACGGCGAGCGCATACGCCCATGACCGAGGCAAACGCTCGATGAATGACTGAACGATCTTGAATGCGCGCCAGCGCCACTCACTCACTCCCCGGCGCCCTGAACATTGGCCGAAACGCGTACCACTGGTCAGGACGCTCCTTGATGAAATCCTCGAACCGGTCGATGACGTGCTGCATGAGGCGCTCCTTGGTGTCGCCTTCACTCATTGCCAGGGCGGGTTCGAGGTGGATGTGATGCCGACCGGGCGCGACCGTGTACTGGCATGCCGGTATCAGCGCAGCGCCAGTCTTGAGGGCCAATGCGGCGGGACCGCCCGGAACGATTGCATGCCGCCCGAAGAATCGCACGTCCACGCCTGGACCTTGTTCGAGGTCGCAAAGGAGGGCAACGACATGGTTTGCCTGCAGCGCTTCGGTAATCGCTCGGATCGCGGAGCGGCCGAGCATGATCACGTTCAACCCGTATCTACGCCGGGTCCGCACGACCGCATCATTCAGCGATCCAGGGAACTTTTCCGTAACCGCCGAGATCGGGTATCCGACTGCGCCGGCGTACGCGCCCGCCATGTCCCATGAACCCATATGGGGAACCGCCATGATGGCGCCGCGACCACGCGCCAGCGCGGCATCGATGTGCTCGCGACCGCCGATTGTGATGCGCTTCACCAGCTCCTCTGGGGTGAGGCTGCCCACCAACAGAAAATCCATCAACATCCGACCGTAGTTCTGAAACGCGCGCCTGGCCACGCGGGCGACCTCAGGGTCTGTCGGGCGTCGCCCGAGCGCGGCGGCGTAGTTGTCGAGCGCGGCGCGACGCTGGCCTGGGTTGAGCCAGTACCAGGTTGCGCCGCCTGGCGCGGCGACCGCGTATCGGAGGCCCGGCGGGACTGCCCGCAGGATCCGCGCACCCGCGTGATAACTAGCGCCGAGCAGCTGCGGTCGCCGACTTCGTTCGCGCGATGCGGCGGCTGCGGCCGTTTGGCGTGGCCTTACCAGCATCGATGAACTCCTCCACAAGGCTCCTCGCCTCGGAGTCGCTGTACTGCACCGGCGGCGACTTCATGAAATACGAGCTCGGGGCTTCGAGCGCTCCCCCGATGCCGCGGTCGAGGGCGAGCTTGATGCAGCGCACGGCGTCGATGACGATGCCCGCCGAGTTCGGCGAGTCGTGCACCTCGAGCTTCAGCTCGACGTTGAGCGGCACATCACCGAAGGTGCGGCCTTCGAGCCGGATGTACGCCCATTTGCGGTCATTGAGCCAGGGCACGTAGTCAGAAGGGCCGATATGGACGTTGTCGGCGCCGATGTCGTAGTCGAGCTGCGAGGTCACCGACTTCGTCTTCGAGATCTTCTTCGACATCAGGCGGTCCCGCTCGAGCATGTTCAGGAAGTCGGTATTGCCGCCGAAGTTGAGCTGATATGTGCGCTCGAGCTTCACACCGCGGTCGCGGAAAAGGCGCGTGAGCACGCGGTGGATGATCGTCGCGCCGACCTGCGACTTGATGTCGTCGCCGATGATCGGCACGTTCTTCTCTTCGAATCGCTTCTGCCAGTACGGCTCGCGCGCGATGAAGACCGGGATGCAGTTGACGAAACCCACGCCGGCCTGCAGCGCCTGCTCGACGTACCACTTCGTCGCTTCCTCCGAGCCGACCGGGAGGTAGCTCACGAGCACATCGGCCTTGGTCTTGCGAAGGATGCCGACCACGTCGGACGTCTCGCCCGGCGCCTTGATGACGATGTCGGCGAGGTACTTGCCAATGCCGTCGTGGGTCATGCCACGCTGGACCTTGACGCCGGTCTTCGGCACGCCGGTGAACTTCACCG
>Ga0193751_1001824_pt1 | contig 13279 bp, 14 predicted proteins | sample L1c2metaG_FD_143050 | JGI IMG/M metagenome (GOLD analysis project Ga0193751, IMG submission 143050) | Soil microbial communities from a riparian zone of the East river system, Colorado, United States - L1c2 | ecosystem: Environmental > Terrestrial > Soil > Riparian zone | place: USA: East River... | reverse complement strand
CGTCGATCGCCATTTGCCAGCCCTTCTTGTACGGCTCGAGAAAAGCCGGTTGGCTCTTGTAACTGTTGAGTTCGCCAATCTTGATTGTTTGTTGCGCCAGGACTGGCATCGTCGCCGACAAAATGGCGGCACCAACAAGAAGGCCTATGGTATCAGCGCGCATTCTTTGTCTCCCGTCCGCCGCTCGTCTTACCGTCCGCTAAGCTTTCACCGCCGGATCGCCAACTTCAATGCAAGTTTAATCCAGCGCAGCTAATCGTGCCAAGCCATACGTTGGGCGAAATGGTGCAGGCCGGATCTTACATGCTGTTCACGCCGGAATTTTTGGAAACAGAACGGCGCGCGCGCGGCGAACATGCTTTCAAGCGCGCGTATTTTGGCGTTCCGGGGGCTGGTTGGGTCCGATTGAAGACGCGCGGCGGCCCCCCGCCGGCCGCCGCCGCCAAATTCGGCTGGGGGGCTTTTGTCAAAGGTTAGTGTTGTACGAGATGTAGGCCGCGTTTTACCACGCGACTCGCGAAGCACACGAACGCATTTTCGCCGGCGACGATCTGTTTGGCTACGAGCGGCATGCCAGCGGCAAGCTCTTACCGGCTCGCGGAGTAGGCGTGCGGTGTTAATTCGACGTCGCCATTGGTTGGCGTGCCAGCGTCGACCGAGCAGCAACCCTACCTCTTCTTCTGGTCCCGCTTTCGCAACCGGACACCGGGGCCACCGCCGTTCTCGTCGATGAACTCCACCGGACGGCACTCGATGGCTCCGGGAGCTTCTATCGACCAAATTGGTTTCTATAACCAATAGGCTAGTTATTGTTCGATGTGAATATTGTTGTCGCGGATGACCTGGCCCCAGCGTGCAATTTCGCTCTGCAATAACGTGCTCGCCGCGGCCGGAGAGCGCTGGTCCGGGGGAAAAACGGACACGTCCTCCGCCGCCCAGGTCTTGACGATTACCGGATCGGCCACAGCCTTTTGCAGCGCCTCATTGAGCGTCCTGATAACGGACTCAGGCGTTCCCGCCGGGGCAAACATCGCCTGCCAGTAGATGACATCAAGTTTCGGTCCAAACATCACTGGTAAACTTTCTGCATTCGGAAACTCGGGCAGTTTTTCTTTCGAGGTAACTGCATAGGCTTTTAATGCGCCGGTCGCCACTTGCTGCACGACGGATTGCGGTGTGGCGAAGAACAGGTCGATTTGCCCGCCCAAAAGGTCACTCAGCGCCGGAGCAGCGCCGCGATAGGGGATTTGATCGAGCGAGACGCCGGCTTCCTGCGCGAGCAGCGTGGTGGCGAGATGGCCAGTGGTGCCATAGCCGGGAATCGCCGCTTTCATCGGCTGTTGCTTCATCAGGCCGACTAGATCCTTAAGCGTGTTCGGCACAAGCGTATTGCGGCCGACCAATACCAAGGGATTGCGATTGATGAGCATCACCGGGGCAAAGGCTTTGACTGTGTTAAACGGTAGTATCTTATAGAGCGAGACATTCGCGGAAATTTGCAAATTGTGGATAAGGAGCGTGTAGCCATCCGGCGTCGCACGCGCGACTTTTTCAGAACCGATGATTGCACCGCCGCCGCCGATATCCTCGACGATGAAGCTCTGCTTAAGCTGTGTCGATAGAGATTGAGCAACGATGCGTGCGGTTTCGTCGGTCGGGCCGCCGGCCGGATAGGGCACGATGATGGTGACGTTCCGGCTTGGATATTGTTGCGCCGAAGCGCTTACTGCGGCCACAATTAGTCCCAGGGCAGCCGCCGCAAAGGTTGCGAAACGCTTCTGCATTCGCTCCTCGCTGTGTCACTCATTTCCCATTGATTTTAGGTTCTACCGTTCTGGAATGATGGGCAACAAGAGGTATGGCTGCTGCTTCCGGGAAAAGTGAAGCGTGTTTCGGGTCGCGAATAGGTTCTGCGGCCGGTCGTCCGGATCAACGTGAATAAACGGACCAACGCCTTTCATTGGATAAGGTGCGTTCGGCAAGGCGACGTCCTTGCCATCGGCTTCGTAGTCTTTGCCCCTGACGGTGAGCGCAAGCTGGTAGCCCGGCGGCACGACTATTGAGGTCGGCCAGATCTCGATATCGAGCTCCACGGGCTCACCCAGCTTCAAGAGCCATTCCTCGTCGTGGGTGTGCCAAGGCCGATATGGCCGGGATTTCGCCGGATCGAGCTTGCGATGCGAGGCGCGCAACCAACCGAGCCCGACCGGCACGCGCGGGTCATTCGAACCGATAAAGGTGATTTCTTTCCGGTCCGGATCGAACAGACGCAAAGCGAGGAACACATCGGCGTCTGCGGTTTGCGAAGACAGCCATAGCTTGGCAGCAACTGGGCCGGTGATCTCGATGCTCGTCGTAAGCGGCGGTGTGCGAAAAGTCAGGCCGTCGCCATTGGTTTCGTATCCCAATGTCGTGGTGGCCGACGACGGCTCTGGTGCCAGCAGCATGGCTTCCGGCCGGAGACAATATTTCGTCAATTGCGTGCGCGCGAGCGGCCACTCGTTCTCTTCGCGGAGCACGAATTTTTCGTGTGGATGGCGGATGTTCAGCAACACGCGCGGCTGATTGTTCCAACCGGTGTCCTCGCCTTTGAGGAAATAGCCGAAAAACCGCTTCTGCAGCGCTTCACCATACTTACTATAGAAATGCGTGAAATGGGTGTCGCCATGCACCTCCAGCCATTTCTGTTTGGAGCCGGCGCCCAAGTAGCCTTCGAAATTGCCGCGCGTATGCAATCCCATGCCGCCCCAATTGCCAGCCGACAAGAGCGGCGCCTCGATCTGCGAAAAATCGGCGGTACGTGCGGCGTAATAATCGTCATAAAGCCGGCGCCGTTTGGCTTCGCCGGGCGAGTCGGCCCGGTTTGCGGCGAGCTCGGAATCCGAAAGCGTGTCGGGACCGGCGACCAATTCTCCCGTGACCACGCTTTTTGCGCCGCGGACGCCGACACCGTGTTGCACGCTGGTCACTTGGCGCGGATACCAGTTGTTGAAAAAATCGCTGAGAATACCGCCGTGTCGGCATAGTTCGCGATAATAGTCCGACGAGCCCTCCCAGACGCACAAGGCGGCGAGGTGCGGCGGTTTCAGCGCCCCAACCGTCCATTGATTCATCGCGTAATAGGAAATGCTATTGATGCCAACCTTGCCGTTGCTCCAGGATTGAGTGCCGGCCCATTCGACGCATTGGTACAAGTCTAGCGTCTCGCGGGGCGACCAGACGTCGAGTGCGCCCGACGAGCGTCCAGCACCGCGCGAGTCCACGCGCACGCAGGCATAACCGTCCGGCACCCATTTTTCAGGATCGATCAATTCCCAGTTCTGATACTTGTTGCTCGAGCCAGCGAGCACTTCGGGCGCCGCCTTGATCAAGCGTGCCCAATTACCTTTGTAGCCTTCCTGAAACGACAGTCCTTTGGCATAAGGACCGTAACTGAGAATGACGGGGTATTTGCCTTCTTCATCAGGACGAAATACGTCAGCGCGCAGCACAATGTCATCGTCCATCTCGATCGGCACATCCCACGCGATGCGCATGTCGTCGCGGAACTCGGATTTCGTTCCATTCATTATGAATATACTCAACCTAGATCAACGGCTTGCACGCTGAGCGGTCTTGGACGTGTAACCAGCAATGAGGGTAATCTGCAAGAGTATTGCGATCACGCATAATGGGATGGAGCAAATGGACCAAGCAAGTTCGAATGATCCAGTCATCTGGCATATCGACGAGCGCGGCGTGGCTTACCTCACGCTAAACCGACCGCAGGTCTACAATGCCTATAACGGCGACATGATCATTGCGCTGCTTGCTGCCTTCGACAAGCTCGCCGGCGAACCTTTGCGCGCGGCCCTGATCACTGGCGCGGGGCGGAATTTTCAAGCCGGTGCCGATATCAATTGGCTCGACGCCGTCCGGCGTTCGTCCCCGCAGGACAATTTGCGCGCCTCGCGGATGACCGCGGAAGCGATCCAGCGGCTCAACATGCTTCCCATCCCAACGATCGCGCTGGTACAAGGCGCCTGTTTCGGTGGCGGTACCGGAATGATCGCCGCTTGTGACATCGTGATTGGCGCCGATAACGCTATTTTTTCGATTGCTGAGGTGCGCATCGGCGTGGCCGGAACCATCATTATCCCGCAACTCAACGATGCTATCGGCGTGCGCCAAGTACGGCGTTACGCGCTCACCGCTGAACGTTTCGACGTTAAGGAAGCTTATCGCATTGGCCTCGTTCACGCGATCGTGCCGCTTGCTGAATTGCAAACCGTGGGCGAGCGCATGGTGAATCATCTGCTGGCTAACGGACCGGAGGCCATGGCGCAAACCAAGGCCTGCGCGTTGCGTTCGGCCTGGAGTGATCTCGAAGACGACGTGTTCGCCGGACTAGTCGAAGGTCACGCCGGGAAACGCCAAACGGAAGAGGCTGCCGAAGGGTTTGCATCGTTCTTGGACAAACGCCCGGCACGTTGGAATCTGCCTCGGAAGCCGGGGGCTTAGGCACTGCCGATCGAACCAGAGAAGTTCGCCAAATGAATTGGCTTAGGGAGAGTGATTATTCACAAGTCGTCAGCGCTGAAAGCCTGGAATATGCATTGAATCGGGTGCGTATGGCAGCCGCCGGTTCGTCATCGGGCGTGTTCGGCCCACGATCGGTCACCTGGCGGATCGATCGGGAGAGTGCAATCTTCCTCGGGGCCGGCCGTGCACTGTTGCTACAACTTGCTCATCCGTGGGTCGCCGCCGCAATCGAACAGCATTCGGACAGTTTTGTTGATCCTGTAGGGCGATTTCATCGTACCTTTAGCACTGTATTTTCGATGGTGTTTGGAACGCTCGATCAGAGCCTAAGCGCGGCTCGTCAGTTGCACCGACGACACGCCAGCATAACGGGCCAATTGCGCTGGCCCGCTGGGCCATTCTCGGTCGGCTCGACTTACTGCGCGAATGCGATTGCTGCTTTGCGCTGGGTCTACGCAACTCTCATCGACACCGCACTGGTCGCCTATGAGCTGGTGCTGGCCCCACTCCCACTACGCCAACGCGAACGCTATTACCGCGAGAGCCAACTCTTTGCCGGTTTGTTCGGTATTCCGAAAGAATGTTTGCCATGCGACTGGCCTGCATTTTCCGACTACTTTTCGGCGATGGTACAATCCGAAACCTTGAGCGTTAGCGAGCGGGCTCGCAGTATTGCGCGGCGACTTATTGCCGGCACGGACTCGTGGCTTCCGGTACCGGCGTCATATCAAGATTTAACGGTAGCGCTTCTTCCTCCACCACTGCGTGAGCGGTTTGGATTTTCCTTTGGCGACGTACAGGACCAGCAGATTCAGCGAGCGGTCGCGCTATCTCGGCGGCTTTATCCCCTCCTCCCGGCGCGGCTACGATATGTCGGGCCTTATCAGGAGGCCGAACAGCGGCTCGCGGGACGAACCGCTCCGGATTTTATCACGCGAATGTCCAATCGATTTTGGATTGGCCGAGCCGAATTGCCGGAAGCAGAGGTTTTACACCGCTCAAACCCTAGCTAGCGACGTCTTAATCGAGGAGTCATTACTTTCCCAAAGTGGATCAACGCACAATCAGTGCGCGAAGCTCCAAATAAACCAACCACCGCCGTTGGCTATCCGCCAGATCCCAGATCAGTGTCTCGTTGGCTAACGCGGTCCACTGGACGCCCGCCAGTTCTCCCTTGGCAGCCTAACTCTTCTTCTGGTGCCGCTTCCGTAAGCGCACCCCCGGCCCGCCGCCGTTCTCGTCGATGAACTCGACCAAATGGTGGTGCTGGCCTCTGTCGATCGACGAATTGGGTTCGTTTTGTAATTCGCGGTCGACACCCCCCACCTCCGCCAGGCAAGCCCTAACTTTTCTTTTGGTCCCGCCTTCGCAGCCGCACGCCGGGGCCGCCGCCGTTCTCGTCGATGAATTCGATCGGACGGTACCCTGATGGCTGCGAGCGCTTCTATCGATCAAATTGGGTTCGTTTTGTAATTCGCGGTTGGAATGTGATTCCCGACGCCGTCGAAGTCTTCTCTACCGGCCTAACTTTTCTTGTGGTGCCGCTTTCGTAGCCGCACCCCGGGGCCGCCGCCGTTCTCCTCGATGAACTCGAGCATCCGTCATCATTAGGCTGCCCGTTGCCGCTCACCTTTGATAAGCGACTCTGCCGGGATGCCAAGCCCCTCGTGCAATCGCCAAATCATCTTGAGCGTCAGCGAACGACGGCGGTTGAGTATCTCGTGGACGCGGTTGCGGCTGCCGATGAAGGGAATAAGGTCGCGCGGCTGAAGTCCGTTCTGCTCCATATGGTACTTGATCGCTTCCACCGGATCGGGAAAGCCGAGCGGGTAGTGCCGACGCTCCCATGCCTCGACCAGAGTCACCAGTACATCGAGGCAATCGCCCTCTGGCGTGCCGCGCTTTGCCATCATCAAACCCTCGATCCGCTTTAAGGCGCGCCGGTAATCACGGCGAGACTTAATTGGTGCGATGTCCATGGTTCCGCCTTCAAACGTTCTGTGCGTCAATCATGTCGTACTGTCGGTGCGTTCCGATGAAACGGATGTAAACGACCCGATAAGGATAGTTAATCCACACCACGATCCGATACTTGTTGCCCGCAAGATTGAACACTACGCGGCCGTCTTTGAGAATACTCGCACTACGGATGTCCCGCTTCACGTGGGCCGGAGTCGCCCAGTCTGCTGCCTTGACTTGACGATACCAAGCCATTAGCGGCTCGCGCGCATCAGCATAAGCAGGGCTTCGATTGAGGAAGGCCTTAAGCGTACTGAGCGCAATGATCCTCATCCAATGCTTCTAGCATAGTCCCACAGTGGGACCAAGAGATTTTCGCGGTTGGCATCGTCTGACCCCGCACAGAGATCCAAGCGGCAATAACCCTACGGTCCTGCTACCCCGACCTCGTACGATAAAGACGGATCGCAACAGTGGAGCATCAAATCGGGTTCGTTTTGTAATCGCCCTGCATGGCAATCGCCCGATCGCGTTCTCTCCGGCGGCCTAACCCTTCTTCTGGTGCCGCTTTCGTAAGCGCACCCCTGGGCCGCCGCCGTTCTCGTCGATGAACTCGACAGGACGGCGTTCGGCATGATTCCGACAGCTCCCATCAATTTGGCGCCGTAATGAAGGTCTATTTGTCGCGGGGTCTGCGTCGGGCTGAGTCGTTTTTGTCTCATCCAGCAGCGAGAAGGCGGTCTGGCTTGATGCTACAATGCTTGGAGCATTGTAAACTAGGAGTTGACATTCGTAAGCAATTAGCTGACATTGCGGGTAGTGATCAAGAGCTTCAAAAGCAAGGGTCTTGCCGAACTTTGGGAGAAAGGACGCACGGGGAAGATTGACGTCAAGATGCATGCGCGCATCTTACGCCGACTGGACCGCTTGGACGTCATTGTGCGGCCCGAAGAGATGAACGTCCCCGGCTTTGATTTCCATCCCTTGCGAGGCTTCAAACCGACGCGCTATTCGATCCATGTGAATGGACCGTGGTGCATCACGTTTGAACTCGAGGACGGTGACGCCTGTCGCATCGACTTTGAACAATATCACTAAGAAAGGTCAGTCAATGGTCCATGTTGCCAAACGTTATTCGGGTCGCTGCCCGACCCATCCCGGCGCTTTGCTGCGAGAGGATGTGATTCCAGCGACCGGCAGGACCAAAACTGAAATCGCCCAACTGCTCGGCATCTCCCGCCAGCATCTCTACGATATTTTGCGTGAGCGCAAACCGGTGTCTCCTGCCGTGGCGGTTCGGCTCGGCAAATTGTTTGGCGACGGCGCCGGAGTCTGGGCACGCATGCAGGCCGCGTACGATACATGGAATGCCGAACGTAAAGAGGATGTCAGTAAGATTCCCACGCTGCGCGTTAAGGCAGCGTGACTTCTCCGTCAGCAAGTTCTGAGGCCGGCCACACCCCCGTGGGCGTGTTTGTTCTCGTCGAATGAACTAGAGCGGTCGGCGCTCGATGCCTGCGAGCGCCCCTTCTATGGATCAAATTGGGTTCGTTTTTTAATTCGCGGTCGACACCCCCCACCTCCGCCAGGCAAGCCCTAACTTCTCTTTTGGTGCCGCTTTCGTAGCCGTACGCTCGCGCAAATGTCCAGAGCTGTCGGACAACCGCCGATTAGCGGCTATAAAGCTTGGCCAATTCTCTTTTGCGCCGCTTATCGCGGCGCTACGCGTTCACCAAAACCGCCGCTGAAGAGACCCTCTGGCGTTTTGTTTTTGACTCGCGACTTTTGCCGAACTCGCTTTCAAGAAAGGTGCGGGCTGCATTAACACCCGATTGATAGCGGTGCGAAATTCCCCCGGGCGAAAAATCGTGACCTTCCGACATCGCCTGATGGATTGGCGTGATGACATTGAGGTTCTTGCAAGCGCAATATTTCATCATGCGCTGAAATTCGCGTTCACGGCGAACTGAGTGGTCTGCTGGTATCAACTCGTTGATCTCATTGAGAACGCGGGCGTGATCGGCAAGCCCTTTGTGACCGCCGTACTCGTCCCAGAATCGATTTTCAAAGGAAAGCTCGGCCATCCGGTTTCGAACATCATTTAGATTTTTTGGAATGTGATCCGCGTTTGGGATCAGATCGATCATAATAATTGGCAGGTTTTCGGTTTCGTCTTCGGTAAGCGGAACCTTGCATGACGCGACGCGTTGGCTTGGCGTCCGCGCCTCGATTGAGCCGAATAGGGTTTTCATCAACACTGCCAAGACTCTCGCGACATGCCAGCGACTTGTTATGAATGCGCATTGCGTGCATGCGGCCTGTTCAAGCCCATCACTCCCGAAGAAGTGAGCGTCATCAACGATATTCTGCAAGAACGCGTGTCGCGGCCGGCCGGTGCCGAAATTGTCCGCGCCGGCGATTCCGGCCCCGAACTCTACACGCTCTATTGCGGCTGGGCGTTCCGCTTCAAGATGCTGGCCGATGGCCGCCGGCAGATCCTGAATTTTCTGCTGCCCGGTGATTTGATCGGCTTGCAAGCCGCGATGTTCGACGCGGCGCTGCATGGCATCGAGGCGCTGACGGACGTCGAGCTCTGCGTGTTGCCCCGCCGCAAAGTGTGGGCGCTGTTTGGCAAAAAGCCGGATCTCGCATTTGACGTGACTTGGCTTGGCTCGCGGGAAGAAAGCTTGGTCGACGAAAATCTCACAAGCGTCGGCCGACGCACCGCGGTGGAGCGCATCGCCGCATTGATGGTGAAGCTGTACAAGCGCGCCGATGCGCTGGGGCTCGTTACGGACGGGACGTTCGCGTTCCCGCTCACCCAACAGCACATCGCCGACGCACTCGGATTGTCGCTCGTGCACACCAACAAGACGCTGGCGCGTCTGCACAAGCTGGGAATGTTCACGCAGGGTAAAGGGTCGCTGAAGCTGACCAATCCGCGCGTGCTGGCGCGCGTCGCGCAATATTTCGACGAGGAAATTCCCCTGCGGCCGCTGATTTGAGCTCAGCCGGCGTGCATTCGTCGGCATATTCCCAAAATTGCCTGGCGGATTGCATAACACTTCCCATTTTCTGATCCCTCGTAAAAATACGATGGCCGGGAGCAAATTTCCGTCCGGCAGCCGGCTCGCTGACAACCGATTCACCGAAATGTCCAAAGACAATGCCCCTTTCAGACGCTGCTGGCCCCTTTTGAATTGGGATGGTGGTCCCTTTTTGAAACGAACACTCGGATTCGGCGTTATGTGATTTTACGCACCGGGGGAAGGAACGCCGTGAGTAAGGCGGAATACTTTCGCGACAAGGCCGTCGAGTGCGACAAGCTGGCCGACGAAGCCAAAGACGTTGAAGCAAAGCGGCTGCTGCGCGAAGCCGCCGAAAACTGGCGCAGTATGGCGGCGCAAGCAGAGCGACTGAGACTGTAAGCTTTCGGCACTGTCCTAATTCCGGGGAAATATGTCCTAATTTGCCGCACCCCGAAGGAAACAATAACTGAACTCATTGGCTGGTATGTAACGGCGCTGAGGTCACCCGAATTGAAAGCGAAACTCGCGGTTCAAGGGCTCTATCCGGTGGGAATCTGCGGCGCGGATTTTGCAGCGTTTCTTCGCAAACAATATGACCAATACGGGCGCGCTATTCGCGAAGCCAACATCAAGGCGGAGTAATAATCCAGCTTTGCTCGATTTCCGAGTTGGGTCAATCGCGACCGAAATCCGATGTCCGCGTTATGTCCGTTTTCCTCTCGATAGCGACCAAATCGCCGACATCACACCACGTCGGTTCAGGGCCACTAAGCGACATTCGCTTGTAAGATCGCGAATAGGAACTGCGAATTACTTCCGCCTGCCTGTCCCGCCGCCTACTCTGCGACGTCAAACTGTATCGCTCTGAACCCATTCAATCCGCGATACAGTTCTTGAACGGTCTGATAGCATTCGCAGGCGCAAGACTCGAGCGCTGAGCGGTCGAGAATGGTAATCCTCCCGCGAGTGTATCTGATGATGCCTCGCGCCTGCAGGCCTTGTGCCAGCAAAGTCACGCTGGTCCGCCTAATCCCGAGCATTTCGCCCAGAAATTTTTGTGTCAGCCGCACCTGCATGCCGCCGATGCGATCTGCGCTCTGCAAAAGCCAGCGGGCCAGTCGCGGCAACGCAACATGGATCGCGTTGCAGGCGGCAAGCTGCTGGGCTTCGGCCCACCTAATCTCCATGTAACGGTTTACGAAATCTTTTGCTTCTTCGCTGATGTCGATGGCTGCTCTGAGTAACTCAGCGGAAACGGTATAGGATTCTCCCGGAACCTGGACGATGGCGCGGGCAAAGGAACAACGCGGTCCTCTTGCGCTCTGCAATCCCGCTGCGCCTTCACGGCCGATCATGCCTGTCTCAACTTGCTCGCCCTCTCCGGTAGAAACAACAAGCGAGATCAGGCAAGACGTCGGAAAGTAAACGCGTTGAATCGGATCACCCGCGTCGAAACAGATTGCGCCTTGCGCCAGCCCGATATTGGACAAATGGCGTTCCAAAAGCGCCAGCGTCGCCGGCGGCATCGCTGCTAACAGCTGATTGCTCCAGCGGCCGTTCGTTTCTGATTTGATCATTATGCGCTCTGAAGGTTCTGCAATAATTGGCGCATGTTCGTTGGGTTTCTTTGCCACGAACAAATAATTGACGACACTAACGACTGGTTCCCGAAGGCCACCGATGTGTCAAATGACGTAACCCCCGGCCGAACGGATCCACCTGAATGGCTGGTCGCGAAGGTTTGGTGTCGAACGTCCTGCTCTAGGCAGATCACACCGGGGAGGCTCTTAACCTGGTTCATCGTCGCGCAGTCTGCGCCTTGGGGACAGAACCCATCGGCATGAAGAGAGCATTTTTGTCGCGGGAAAGGAGCGCGGCTACCGCAGCCAGCCTGTGGTGTAGTCGAGCACGATGATTGTTGTAACCAGGAGCGCGCCTGCCACACAACTCCAGCTCAGGAATCGAGGCGACGGTTCGGGAATGATCGGCTTTGGTTTGTTTGACCTGGGCACCATAGGCTTTGAATTCATCGCCTCCCGGTTTGTTCCTAAAAAATGCGGTACGTCAAAAGACGTATCGAATAACGCCACGTAAGCCAGACTCCGGCTTGAGCCGGAGTCTGGAAGCGACATCGCCTATTTCGCGCTGTTATCGGCCACCCAGCTATTCTTGTTGCTATCGTACTTGAACCCGGGGGCCTTCTTAAGGTCGTCTTTGCTGGTATCCATTGTTAGATACATCTTGTTGTTCTTCATGGTCGGCTTGATCGAACTGAAGTTCACGGCGACGTCTTTTTCGCCGGCGCCAAGGAACCCACCGACGCCAACGATCGCTGCGTTGATTTGACCGCTCGGTTCCACGAGAACGTCCATGATTTCCCCGATCTTGTTGTTGTTCGGGTCATAAACATTCTGTTTGTACCAATCGGTCACAGTTCGGCTGCTATTTGGTACGCTGGTCAGAAGTTCCGACGCGAAGGCTGCGCTGCTAGCTAGCAAGATTCCAGCGCACAATGCTACTAAGGTTTTCATTGATTATATCTCCGGATGGTGGTTGGTCCGCCCCGTTAACGTTCGAAGCTGCCCTTGGTGCCGTAGCAGCTGAAAAAGTTGGCGCCTGAAGGTCAATGCGTTGAGCAAGGTAGATTGAATGAGCAACGGGAAGCCGAGCTTCGCTTCTCGAATGACTGACCAATCACAAAATCTCGCCGTAGTTTTCCGCCGGAGTTCGTGTCGGTTTGGCTCTATCAGTGCAGCGTTTTGCACCTCAACCGGTCAAAGAGGCCGATGCATTCTACCGAGCAGCCAGCCGATTCCCAACGCAACGACGGCAGTTGTGTAAGGTTGAGTTTCAATGCTGTTCCGCAGCCAGGCATCGAGTGTAGTCGCAGTTTGTCGAGCGGCATCAGCTGTTTGACCGTAAAGGTCTTGTGCGGTGCCCGCCGCTTGATTCATGAGGCCTTCGGCTTTTGTCTTCGTATCGCCGGTGGCACGACCGACACCCTCTTGAATCTTGCCGCCCAGGTTTCGGGCCGTTCCCTCTAAACGATTCTCGTCCATGGCTACTCCCGCGTGGTTGTGAAGCTGAAGTTATCCGAGCGTTCGGCGATTCCCGACGAGCAGCACCGGACTGGTTTGCTACTTCAATGCCAGAACAGAAGGACTAGCAAAATGACAACCGGGATCGGCACGCCAAGTAGCCAAAGCAAAATTCCGCGGCCCATGTGGTCCTTCTTCGGAATGATTTGTTGAGTTAATCACCTGAAACAGCGATTTGTTCCGCATCACCTGTTGCGCAGCCTTCAACAAGTTTCTTCACATGACTGCGGGTCCAGGGACCTCATTTTCAGTTCCTTACGTACGCTTGCCGCAGAGTTGCCGACCTTTTCAATTGCGCGCCGTAAGTGCTTCCGAGTGACACCAAAGTGTCTGGCCCAGTACTTCACCTCATAATCGTTCTGCATCGAAATCTTGCTCCGATCTGGAGCAGCTTTCCTCATAACGTTGCGCGGCACGATCTGCTCCGACTCTCAAAAGGCATTGGCTCAATTCGATTGCCACAGGAGTGTTCCTGGTAAAGGAGAATCTATGTTTTTGCCGATGTGTCTTTTGACGCAACCGACTAATGCCACCAGTTTGACCTAACGTTTTTTGCCAGCGCATTTTTCGGAACCTCAAGCGGGTCAGAGCGTTCTCGACCGGGCATACCGCCCCTTCCAGGAGGAACTATGAAGAAGACAATTATTTGCGGCGCCGTGCTCGTGGCGTCTA
>Ga0193751_1001823_pt1 | contig 13283 bp, 17 predicted proteins | sample L1c2metaG_FD_143050 | JGI IMG/M metagenome (GOLD analysis project Ga0193751, IMG submission 143050) | Soil microbial communities from a riparian zone of the East river system, Colorado, United States - L1c2 | ecosystem: Environmental > Terrestrial > Soil > Riparian zone | place: USA: East River... | reverse complement strand
GCCATCGCCCGCTTCCGTTTTGCCGGGCGCGACGCGCTGCTGCTCATCTTTCTCGCCACGCAGATGTTCCCCAGCGTTCTGCTGATCGCCCCGTTGCTGACACAATGGCGCGCGCTCGGCCTCATCGATACCTACCAGGCGCTGATCTACTCGAATTTCTCGTTCACGGTGCCGTTCACCGTCTGGATGATGGTCGGCTATTTCAGCTCGATCCCGCGCGATCTCGAAGAGAGCGCCATGATCGACGGCTGCAATCATTTCGGCGCGCTGTGCCGCATCGTGCTGCCGCTCGCCGCGCCCGGCATCGCCGCGACCGCCATTTTCGCCTTCGTCGTGTCGTGGAGCGAGTTGCTGTTCGCGATCTCGTTCACCACGCAGACCAACATGCGCACCCTGTCGGCCGGCCTGCTCTACATGGTCGGGCAATACGAGGTGCAGTGGGGGCCGCTCTCGGCCGGCGTCATCCTGAGCACGGTGCCGGTGGCGGTCCTGTTCATCTTTCTGCAGCGCCATCTGATCCACGGCCTCACCGCCGGAGCGGTCAAGGGCTGAGCGTGATTGGCGTCGCCGAACGACATCAGCTGCCGGAGGAGCGGAGAGCATGGCCGTTATCGATGCCCAGGTGCACGCCTACGAGCGCAACCATCCGGGCCGCCCCTGGGCCGCGGTCCTGCACGGGCCCCCGGAGGTCACCGGCGACGCCATGGTGGCCGCGATGGACGCGGTCGGCGTCGACGGCGCCCTGCTGGTTTCGCCGTTCACCCTCTACCGCTACGACGCGAGCTACGCGCTTGACGTTCATGCCGCGCATCCCGGCCGGTTCGCGCTGATCAAGCCGGTCGACCCGACGGACCCCGCGGTCGGCGACACGATCGCCGACTGGGCGGCGACCGACGGCACGGTGGCGATCCGCATCATGATGACCCGGGGCGTGTCGACCGACGCCGCCGACCCCGGCATCAACCGGGTCCTGGCCGCGGCCGCGCGGCACTCCCTGCCGGTCAATCTCCTGTGCTGGGGGCGCCTGGAGCAGGCGAAGCAAATGGCCGCGCGAAACCCGGACACGACGCTCGTCATCGACCACCTCGGGCTGCAGCAGCCGTTCGAGCCGCCGGCCCCGGCGCAGCCGTTCGCCGAGCTGCCGAAGCTGCTGGAGCTGGCGGCCCACGACAACGTCGTGGTCAAGATCACCGGGGCCTGCACGCTTTCGCACCAGCCGTTCCCCTACAACGACCTGTGGGATCCGCTCGCGCGCATCTTCGACGCCTTCGGCTTCGACCGCTGCATATGGGGCACGGACTGGACCCGGGCGGTCGCGTTGTTGACGTATAAGCAGGGGTCGAGGCGTTTCGCGTCACCGACCGCCTGTCCGACGGCGACCGCACCGCCCTCATGGGTGGGACGCTCCAGCGGGTCTACGGTTGGTCGCCAGCGAAATCCTGATCACCCGCAACGTTCCGCTGCATCGAACGCGCAGCGATCCTAGGCCGGCGCGTGACAGACGGCCTCGATGTTGTGCCCGTCGGGATCGAGCACGAAAGCACCGTAATAATTCGGGTGGTAGTGCTGGCGCAGGCCCGGGGGGCCGTTGTCCTTCCCGCCCGCGGCCAGCACCGCGCGGTAGAACGCATCCACCGTTGGCCGATCTTTGGCCACGATCGCGACGTGCACCGGCTTTTCCAGCTTGCCTTCGCCGCCGATCCAAAAGTCAGGTTTGCCTCCGCTGCCGAACCCGGCGGCCGGTTGCCCGGTCTGCTGAGCATTCACTTCCATGACCAATGTGTAGCCAAGCGGCGCCAACGCCGTCTCATAAAAGGCCTTTGCGCGCGGATAGTCGGAAACCGAAAACCCCAGGTGATCGATCATGGTGCTCTCCGTGAACCGCCGCGGTGGCCGCGACGACCCGCCGCGGCCCTGAGCGAACAAGTAGGCACGCAAGCCGGCAAAGCCCAGGAGCGTGCGCCCAGCGAGCGGTACAAAGATCGATCGACCTTTGTGCGCCGGCGCCCGTTGACCTGACGGGCGGCGCACGGTCTCATGGGGCGTGTCGATGAAACCTCGCCGACGGCAATTCCTGCGTCTGGTCGCGGGTGCCGCTGCCCTGCCGGTCGCCGCGCGCGTCGCATCGGCGCAGGCCTATCCGTCGCGGCCGGTCCATTTGATCGTCGGCTTTGCGGCCGGCAGCGGCAACGACATCTCCGCCCGCCTGGTGGGCCAATTGCTGTCGGCGCGGCTCGGCCGCCAATTTGTCGTCGAGAATCGGGCGGGCGCCTCCGGCAACCTGGCGGTCGAGGCTGTCGCGCGCGCCGTTCCCGACGGCTACACGCTGCTCAGCGTCGGTCCCGCCAGCGCCATCAATGCGACATTGTACAGCAATCTCAGCTTCTCTTTTCTCCGCGACATCGTGCCGGTGGCAGGCGCCATGCGCGTGCCCAACGTCATGGTGGTCAATCCATCCCTCCCGGCGGAAACCGTGCCCGAGTTCATCGCCTATGCCAAAGCCAACCCGGACAAGATCAATTTGGCGACAGCCGGCAACGGGAGCACGCTTCGCGTTTTCGGCGAGCAGTTCAAGATGATGACAGGCATCAATTTGGTTCCCGTGGTCTATCGCGGCGGAGCAGCCGCGCTGGTCGATTTGCTCGGCGGACAGGTGCACGTCATGTTTGGTCCGTTGCCTGAGGCGATCGGCTACATCAAGGCGGGCAAGCTGCGCGCGCTGGCGGTCACATCGGCGACGCGGTCGGCGACCCTGCCGGACATCCCGACCGTGGGTGAATTCGTGCCGGGCTACGAGGCGAGCACGTGGTACGGCGTCGGCGCTCCCAGGAATACGCCCGCGGACATCGTCAGCACGCTCAACAGCGAGATCAATGCCGGACTGGCGGGCCCCGAGATCAACGCGCGGCTCGCGGACCTGGGCGCCGTCCCAATTCCGATGACGCCGGCCGAGTTCGGCAAGCTCGTCGCCGATGAAACCGAGAAGTGGGGCAAGGTGATCCGGGCGGCCAACATCAAGGGGGACTGACGTCCTGAAATCCGATGACGACCCTGAAGCTCTACGCGCATCCTTTCGCATCCTACTGCCAAAAAGTGCTCATCGCACTTTATGAGAACGACATCGCGTTCGAGTATCGGGCGCTGACGCCGGAACAGCCGGAGGCATATTCCGAGCTCGAAGCCCTGTGGCCGTTCAAGCTTTTTCCCGTGCTGGTGGACGGCGAGCGCACGGTGATCGAGGCGAGCATCATCATCGAGCATTTGCAGGTGCACCGTCCCGGGCCCGTGCGGCTGATTCCCGATGACCCGCGCATGGCGCTCGAGGCGCGGTTCATGGATCGGGTATTCGACAACTATGTCGCGACGCCGCAGTCGAAGTTCGTGTTCGACCGGCTGCGTCCGGCCGAAAGCCGAGATCCTTTCGGCGTTGCGGAGGCCGGCGCACGGCTGAATACGGCCTATCGCTGGCTCGACGGGGTGATGGCGGGACGCGCGTGGGCCGCGGGCGATGCCTTCACCCTCGCCGACTGTGCTGCCGCGCCCGCCCTGTTCTATGCGGATTGGACTTATCCGATCCCCGCGGCGTTCGCCCACGTTCACGCCTACCGGCGGCGTCTCCTCGCGCGGCCGTCATTTGCCCGCGCGGTTGAGGAGGCGCGCCCGTACCGCCCGCTGTTCCCCCTCGGCGCACCCGACCGGGACTGACCGCAGCGTACGCTCGCCGGCGGCCTTAGGATCGGGCGCGACTTGCGACGTGCTTCTCGCGCCATTTCGGCCCCGGCCCGCGCATGTAATGCAGTTCGGGCCGGTAGGTCTCGAAGGCGAGCCCCAGGCGACGAAGCACCTGCAGGGCCCCGACAAGAAGAAGCATCGCGGCGACAAAAATAAAGGCTGGCACCATTTTTCCGTCCCTTCCCAGGGGCGAAAAGAGATGCCTCTCGTGGCGAGATCGTGGCCGAAATCGTAAAAATCAGGCGAAACCGAGGGCCATTATTTGATGAGTGAACTCGAAGGTAGCATAGTGCCAATCGCTGCGACGAATCGGGTGGAATAACCGACAGTCGCAGCAATATTCTCCAAGTACGGCCCTTCCGGCCGGCAGTAAACTGGCGGCAGATCATGATGGAACCCGGCTTCGCCCTGTTCGATACGGCCATCGGCAGCTGCGCCATCGCGTGGAGCGGGCGCGGCGTTCTTGCCATGCAGCTCCCGGAGGCCGACGAGGCGAAGACGCGCGAACGCATGCGCCGGCGGTTTCCCCAGGCCCGCGAGTCGTCGCCTCCCCCTGACGTGCAGCGCGCCGTCGACGGCATCGTCGCGCTGCTGCGCGGCGACGCGGTCGACTTCTCCGCGGTGGCGCTGGACCTGGAGCAGGTGCCGGCGTTCCATCGCCGCGTCTACGATGTGGCGCGCACCATTGCGTGCGGCGCAACGCTGACCTACGGCGAGATCGCCAAGCGGCTGGGCGTGCCGGGCGAAGCGCGCGAGGTAGGCGAAGCGCTCGGCCGCAATCCGATCCCGATCATCGTGCCGTGCCACCGCGTGCTGGCCGCCGGCGGCAAGCTGGGCGGCTTCTCGGCGCCCGGCGGGGTTACGACCAAGCGTCGGCTCCTCGCGATCGAAGGCGCGCGGACGAGCGACGCGCCCGACCTCTTCGACCGCGCCCATTCGCCGCGCTGAGATCGACCGGCGGTTTCGCGCTTGCGATTGCGCGGCCACGGGCACAGCTTTGAGACATGGCCGCCACCACGATATTCGAGCGCTCGACGATCTCTGTGATCGACTATCGGTGCGACGCGCGACCGGCCGACGTTCCGGCCGTCGAGCTGCACAGTGGCTTCTCCGTCTCGTATGTGCGCAAGGGCAGCTTCGGCTATCGCGCCCGGGGGGAAGCGTTCGAGCTGGTTGCCGGCTCGGTCCTGGTCGGCCATCCCGGCGACGAATATGTCTGCACCCACGACCATGTCTGCGGCGATGAATGCCTGTCGTTCCAGCTCGCCCCGGAGATCGCCGCGGTGCTCGGCGAGCGGGCCGCGATCTGGCGCACGGGCTGCGTGCCGCCGGTGCCCGAGCTGATGGTGCTCGGCGAGCTTGCCCAGGCCGCCGCCGAAGGCCGCAGCGACATCGGGCTTGACGAAGCGGGGTTGTTGTTCACCGCCCGCTTCGTCGAGATGGTCTCCGGGCGCAAGCGCGTGCCGGCGCCGGTGCGGGCGCGCGATCGCCGCCGGGCCGTTGAAGCGGCGCTGCGGATCGACGCCTGCTCGCACCAGCCGATCGATCTCGACAGCACGGCCAAGGACGCGGGGCTGAGCCCGTTCCACTTCCTGCGGCTGTTCGCCCGCGTTCTCGGCGTGACGCCGCATCAATACGCGGTCCGCTCCCGGTTGCGGCGTGCCGCCCGCCTGCTGGCCGCGGACAATCGCCCGATCACCGACGTCGCATTCGACGCGGGGTTCGGCGACCTCTCCAATTTCGTGCGCACGTTTCATCGCGCAGCCGGCGTCTCGCCGCGCGGCTTTCGCCGGGCGGCGAAAGGCGACCGCAAGATTTTCCAAGATCGGCTCGCCGCTGTTTCCCTAGGTTAGCGTACGGTCGCTCTCCGTCATGGCCGCCCCCGGGCACTTCGTCCCGGGGGTGTCCCGGCCATCCACGCCTTTTGTTTGAAACCCGCAGAAGACATGGATGCCCGGCACGAGGCCGGCATGACGATCGAGTCACGGCGACCTGTGCACATGACCATACAAAATCTTCCCATGCTGGAGGCGCTGCACGCGGGAGCACCAAATACGCCGCTCGCCGCCAAGCTGCACCTGTACGGACAGTTCGTCGGATCATGGCGCGCCGATATCGACTACCACGCGCCGGGCGGAGCGACTCATAGCGCGGAAGGCGAATGGCATTTCGGTTGGGCGCTCGACGGAAAGGCGATCCAGGACGTGTGGATCTTCCCGGCGCGACGGCTTCGCACGGCCGACACGGCGGCGGAACCTTGGTTCGGCTACGGCACCACACTCCGCTGGTATGACCCGGCCATCGACGCTTGGCACATCACTTGGTTCGACCCCGGCCGCGCGCTGGAATTGCGCCAGATCGGCCGGGCCGTGGGCCGCGATATCGTGCAGATCGGCGAGGATCACCACCGCGTGCTGCGACGCTGGCGCTTCGTCGACATCGCCGGCGCGTCGTTCCGCTGGATCGGCGACGTGTCGTGGGACAAGGGCGCCACCTGGACCCTGGACATGGAAATGCGCGCCCGCAAGGTTCCCTAGCGTTGTCGGGCAAGGCATGACCGCAAGATACGCCAAGATCGGCACCACGCGCCGCAAATAGGATGGCCTCCAATCCCAGGAGGTTCGGATGTACGACCATATCGGCTTGAAGGTGAAAAACGTCGACGCGAGCGTGCGCTTCTACCAGGCGGCGCTTGCACCGCTCGGGCACGTGCTCGCTTCCCATGACGACGCCGGCGCAGGCTTCGGCCCGGCGGGGGCGCCGGCGCTGTGGCTCTATCGCGCCAAGGATGCGGGTACCGCGGCGCATGTGGCGTTTCGTGCGCCCGATCGGACGGCCGTCGATCGCTTCCACGCGTCCGGCCTCGCAGCCGGCGGTCGCGACAACGGCCCCGCCGGCCTGCGCGCCGATTATGGTCCCACCTACTACGCCGCGTTCCTGCTCGATCCGGACGGCAACAACGTCGAAGCGGTCTGCCTGGGATAGGCGCGGATCAGGAATCCCGGTCGCTTGGCGTTGGCACGCGCGCCGCTGCCGCCGCACTCGCCCGCGCGTCGAGCAGGATGCAGGTCGTCGTGGCGTGGGCGCAGAGCTGCCCGCTCGCATCAACGATGCGGCCTTCCGCGGTCGCGATCTTGCCCCCCATGTGCACCACGCTGCCGCTCGCGCGCAGGCGACCGCTCTCGCGCCTGATCGCGCGCACGTAGTTCACCTTGATCTCGGGCGTCGTATAGGTGCGGCCGCGTGGCAGCAGCGAATGGACCGCGCATCCCATGGCCGAGTCGAGCAAGGTCGCCGCCAGGCCGCCGTGGACGACGCCAATCGGATTGTAGTGGTGCTCGCCCGGTTCGGCGATGAAGACGACGCGGCCTTCGTCCACCTCCTCGAGCGTAAAGCCGAGCAGGAGCGCGATCGGCGGCGGCGGAAACGTCCTCTGCGCGATCCCCCGCAGATATTCGATGCCGCTGAGCAACGCGCCGGCGCGCGCGGCGGGGAGCGGGTCGTCCCAGGTCACGGTGCGCGTCCGCTCGCGGGCACCCGGCCCGGCGTCGCGATTGGCCCCGATGGCGTGCGATTGATCCACCTGCAACTCCGTTCATCCGTGCTGCATGCGATCGACGTGCGCGAGGGTCGCGGGGGCGGTCGACCCCGCACCGGGCCCGGGCCGCACGCGGACGTTCCTGGCGCTGACCGGCCCGGCGCAGTGCGAACAGACGACGACCGGATCGAACACGTGGCCGCAGTCGGCATGCTCGAGCAGGTCCGGCCGCCCGCGTTTGCCCGCCATGTGCGCGTCGCCCCAGCGCATGATCGCCAACAGCACCGGCTGCAGATCGAGGCCGGTGGGGGTGAGCCGATATTCGGCGCGCGGCGGCCGCTGCTGGTAGCGGACACGCCGGAGCACGCCGAGCCGCACCAGCTTGCGCAGGCGGTCGGCGAGCACGTGCCGGGTGATGCCGAGCCGCGCCTGGAAGTCCTCGAAACGGCGCACCCGCAGGAAGCAGTCGCGCAGGATCAGAATGGTCCAGCGGTCGCCGATCACCGACACGGTGCGCGCCACCGAACAGGTTTCCGTCTTCAGATCGTTCCAGCGCATCGGCGCGCCACCTCGCTGCGAGTCGCGATTGACAAGTTCCATTTTGGAACTTACTTTGCGCGCCGTCAAGGTTCCTTTTTAGAACTCGCTGGGCGCCCGGACGCGGGCGGTGGGTCGCAGGGAGGCAGCGCTGAACGAAGCGAACCCACTGGTGCCGGCCGCCGCAGCGACAGCGGGCACCATTGCCCTGGACCAGCGCACGCGCGGCCTGCTGGAAGCGCCGATCGCGCGCACCCTGCTGCGCCTGGCCGCGCCCAACCTGGTGCTGATGCTGGTGCAGGCCTCGACCGGCCTGATCGAGGCTTACTTCGTCGGCAAGCTCGGAACCGACGCGCTTGCCGGCGTCGCCCTGGTGTTTCCCGGCGTCATGCTGATGCAGATGATCTCGGCCGGCGCCATGGGCGGCGGCATCTCGTCGGCGATCGCACGCGCGCTCGGCGGCGGACGCCGCGCCGATGCCGACGCGTTCGTCGCCCACGCGCTGGCGATCAGCGTCGCGCTCGGCTGCTTCTTCTCGCTCGTCGTCCTCGCCGGCGGCCCGTGGCTCTACCGGATGCTCGGCGGCAACGGCGCCGCGCTCGATGCGGCGCTCGTCTATTCCAATGTCGTGTTCGCCGGCGCCATCCTGCTGTGGGCGTTCAACACGCTGGCGAGCGTGCTGCGCGGGACCGGCAACATGCTGGTGCCGGCGGTCGTGACGTGCGCGGGCGCCGCCATCCTGATTCCGCTCTCCCCCGCCCTGATCTTCGGCTGGGGGCCGTTCCCGCGCCTCGGCGTCGCCGGCGGCGGGGCTGCGATCGTCCTCTATTACGCGGCGGGAACGGCCGTGCTTGCCGCCTATCTGTGGTCCGGGCGCAGCGTGCTGCGCCCGCGGTTGCGCGGCATCCGCCTGCGCTGGCCGCTGTTCCGCGAGATCCTGCGGGTCGGCGCCGTGGCGGCAGTCATTGCGCTGCTGACCAACCTGACGATCGGGTTCACCACCGGCCTCGTCGGCGCCTATGGCCCCGCCGCCATCGCCGGCTACGGGGTCGGCACGCGGCTCGAATATCTGCTCGTCCCTCTCGCCTTCGGGCTCGGCGCACCGCTGGTGGCGCTGGTCGGCACCAACATCGGCGCCGGACGGCACGAGCGCGCCCTGCGCATCGCCTGGATCGGCGCGGCCATCGCCTTCATGCTCACCGAAGCCATCGGGCTTGCGGCCGCGGCATTCCCGGTCGCCTGGCTGTCGCTGTTCGATCGCGACCCGGCCATGCTGGCGGCCGGGTCGGCCTATCTGCGCGCCGTCGGGCCATTCTACGGATTCTTCGGCCTCGGGATGGCGCTCTACTTCGCGTCCCAGGGCGCCGGGCGCCTGCTGTGGCCGCTCGTCGCCGGGCTCGTCCGCCTCGCGATCGCGGTTGCCGGCGGATGGCTCATGCTGCAATGGAGCGGCGACCTGTCGCGCGTGTTCCTGGCGCTGGGCGTGGCGCTCGCAGCCTATGGGCTGATCATCGCCGCCGCGGTCGCGTGCGGCGCGTGGTTCTCCGGCCGGGAGCCTTCTTAGGGAGGAGAGCGTTGGAACAGCGACACGCAACCGCGGCCGTGATCGGCGCCGGCGATTTCATCGGCGCGGCCATTGCCAAACGATTCGCCGCCGAAGGCTTCACGGTGTTTGCCGGGCGGCGCAACGGCGACAAGCTTGCGCCGCTGGTGGCAGAGGTTGAAGCCGGGGGCGGAACGATCGTCGCGCGCTCGCTCGACGCGCGCAAAGAGGACGACATCACCGCGTTCCTGCGCGCCGCCGACGCGCACGCGCCGCTCGAGGTCTGCGTCTTCAACGTCGGCGCCAACGTCAACTTTCCGCTCACCGAGACGACCGAACGGGTGTTCCGCAAGGTGTGGGAAATGGCCTGCTACGCCGGGTTCCTCGCCGGCCGCGAGGCCGTCCGCCTCATGCTCGCGCGCGGCAAGGGCTGCATCTTCTTCACCGGTGCGACCGCGAGCATGCGTGGCGGCATCGGCTACGCGGCCTTCGCCAGCGCCAAGGCCGGCCTGCGCGCCGTCGCCCAGAGCATGGCACGCGAGCTGGGGCCGCAGAACATCCACGTCGCCCACCTCGTCATCGACGCCGGCGTCGACACCGCGTTCGTGCGCGAGCGCATCCGGCAGCGCGGCGGCGATGACGCGCTCAAGAACCTCCCGGCCGATCAGCTGATGAACCCGCAATCGATCGCCGAGACCTACTGGCACCTCTACGGCCAGCCGCGCGACGCGTGGACGTTCGAGCTCGATCTTCGCCCTTATCGGGAGGTTTGGTGACATGCCAAAAGTGGAATTTCATTTCGATTTCGGCAGCCCGAACGCCTACCTGAGCCACCTGCTGATTCCCGCGATCGAGCAGCGCACGGGCGCGACGTTCGCGTACGTCCCGGTGCTGCTGGGCGGGGTGTTCCGGCTGACCAACAATCGCTCGCCCATGGAAGCCTTCCAGGGCGTCAAGAACAAGCTCGAATACCAGCGCCTGGAGATGCAGCGCTTCATCCGCCGCCACGCCATCACGCGGTTCACCTTCAATCCGTTCTTTCCGGTCAATACGCTGACGATCATGCGCGGCGCGGTCGTGGCGCAGATGGACGGTGTGCTCGCCCGCTACGTCGACGAGGTGTTCCGCCACATGTGGGCGGACCCGAAGAAGCTGGACGATCCGGAGGTCGCCCGCGCGGCGCTCGATGAGTCCGGGCTGGATGGCGCGCGGCTGCTCGAACGCACCCAGGACCCGGCGGTCAAGGAGCGATTGCTGCAGAACACGCAAGCGTCGGTCGAGCGCGGGACCTTCGGGTCTCCGACCTTCTTCGTCGGTGACGAGATCTTCTTCGGCAAAGACCGCCTGCGCGATGTGGAGGAGGAGATCCTCGGCAAGGCTTCAGCCTGAGCGGACAAGGTGTCGCGGCTCTTCTCAGGAGTGCCCTGTACAGAGGTGAATAGGATTGACATTCTGAGTGGTGCGGACAGAGGCTTTCACTTGTGAAGACCCCTCGGTCGGGAGTGCACCAGATGAAGACGGCTCTTTGCGAGCGCCTCGGGATTGAATTTCCGATCATTCAGGCTCCCATGGGCGGTGCGGTCGGGCCCGCCCTGGCGTCCGCCGTCAGCAATGCAGGCGGACTTGGCATGCTGGTGCCCTGGCGTGCGGACATCGATACCGTGCGGCGGCAGATTCGAGAGACACGTGCTCTGACCTCGCGGCCGTTCGGCGTCAACCTGAACCTGGAGTTTCCCCAGGAAGAGCGCTTGGCGGCCTGCCTCGACGAGGGCGTTCCCGTCATCTCCTTCTTCTGGCGTGACCCCTCTTCGCTGATACCGCGCGCGAAGGCGGGCGGAGCAATCGTGTTGCACACCGTCGGTTCGGGCGCTGACGCCAAGCGAGCCGTGAACTGTGGCGTCGATATTGTCGTTGCTCAAGGCTGGGAGGCGGGCGGCCATGTCCGGGGAACGGTGGCGACAATGCCGCTCGTACCTGCCGTGGTGGATGCTGTTGCGCCGGCGCCTGTGGTTGCCGCTGGCGGCATAGCGGACGGGCGGCGTCTTGCTGCGGCTTTGGCGCTCGGCGCCGCAGGCGCTTGGATTGGAACTCGCTTCCTTGCAAGCCACGAGGCCACCATTCACGACCGATATCGCGAGCGTCTATTGCAAGCCAGTGAGAACGACACGGTCTTCCTGGAGAATCTGTTCGACGTCCGCTGGCCGAATGCCCCCCACCGCACGCTGCGAAATCAAACGGTTGACGCGTGGGAGGCAGCAGGGCGTCCCCCAACCGGCAAGCGCCCGGGAGAGGGCGAGGTGATCGCCACCTCGCAATCCAGCGGGCCGATCGTTCGCTATCAATCCTACACGCCGGGCGCTGATGCCGAGGGTGACATTGATGCGCTGGCGCTATGGGCCGGACAGAGCGTCGGCCTCGTGTCGAAGGTACAGTCGGCCGGCGACATCGTGCGTGAGATTGCAGACGAAGCCCGATCAACCCTTCGGCGGTTGGCCAAATGACCGGTTAGGGTCGATCGCGTCGCTTTCGCAATGCTGCGAAAAGATCCTTTGCCTCCAACTGCGGTCAGAACGCTTGCGTCTCTACTGCGCGGTCATGCCGCCGTCGATGGTGAGGATGGTGCCGGTGGCGAAGCGGCTTTCGTCGCCGGCAAGGAACAGGATGGCGGCGGCGATCTCTTCCGGCTTGCCGAGCCGTCCGAGCAGCTGCCGCTCCTCCAGTTTCCTGCGCACGGCGTCGGGGTCGGCGCTGGTCTTGAGGATGCGGTCGAAATAGGGCGTGTCGACGGTGCCGGGCGCAACCGCGTTGCAGCGGATGCCGTCGCCCACGTGGTCGATCGCGACTGCGCGGGTGAGCGCGGCGACTGCGCCCTTGGAGGCACAGTAGGCGGCGCGGTCGCGGATGCCGACCGCCGCCACCACCGAGGCGGTGTTGACGATGGCGCCGCCGCCGGTCGCCTTCATCGCCGGGATCGCGTATTTGCAGCAGAGGTACACGCCGCGCACGTTGACGGCCATCAGGTCGTCCCAGGCCTGCTCGTCGGTTTCGACCACGCTGCCGGCAATCCCGTAGCCGGCATTGTTGACGAGCACGTCCAGGCGGCCGAACGTTCCCAGGGTCGTCGCGACCATGCGCTGCACGTCGGCCGCGCGCGCCACGTCAACCTCGACGGCGAGAGCCTGAGCGCCTTCGCCGCCACACTCCGCCGCCACCGCCTCGGCTGCGTCCTTGCGCTTGTCGGCGACGACGAGCCGCGCGCCCTCGCGGGCGAACAGCAACGCGGTGGCGCGGCCGATCCCCGAGCCGCCGCCGGTGATGATGCACACCTTGTCCTTGAGCCGCATTGCCCCACTCCTCACCGGGAATCCTTGACCCAGCGCATGAGGTGCTGGGCGACGGCGACCAGGGCGCCGTCCTGCTTGACGACCTTGATGTCGGCGCGCGACTGGCGCTTCACCGGGTCGACCTCGGCAATCGTGTAGGTGAGCGAGACCGTGTCGCCGATGAACACCGGGCCGAGGAAACGTATGCGATCGTAGCCGAGCGAGACCGGCGTCTCGTCGCCCGCGGTGCCGGCACACTTGTCGATCATCATGGTCGAGCAGGTCGACATGTACCCGACGAGCAGCGCCCCGTGGGCGATGCGATGGCCGTATTTCGATTGCGCCATGTACTGCTCGTTAACGTGATTGACCGAGAAGTCGCCGGTGATGCCGGCGAACATATAGATGTCGGTCTCGCCGACCGTCTTGGCGAACGCGACGCTGTCGCCGATCTTGACGTAGAAGTCGCTCATCGGGCCTCCCATGCAAATTCTTCACCTGTCCCCGGAGGGGCTAACTTGAGCACACATTTCTGGCGAGGTGGTAGCCGTCGACGATGCCGTTGAAGCGCTTGAGGCCGTCTCGCATGGTTATGGGGCCTGCGGATTTG
>Ga0193751_1001821_pt1 | contig 13287 bp, 14 predicted proteins | sample L1c2metaG_FD_143050 | JGI IMG/M metagenome (GOLD analysis project Ga0193751, IMG submission 143050) | Soil microbial communities from a riparian zone of the East river system, Colorado, United States - L1c2 | ecosystem: Environmental > Terrestrial > Soil > Riparian zone | place: USA: East River... | reverse complement strand
ATCTGTACCAACAACACCATCGAAGGCACGCAATGGAAGACGCTCCCGGATACCGGCAGCGCTCCCCTGATCGCCGACATGTCCTCCGACATCGCCTCGCGCCCCACCGACGTAAAAAAATTCGGCCTGATCTTCGCCGGAGCGCAAAAAAATCTCGGCCCCAGCGGCGCCACCATCGTCATCGTCCGTAAAGACCTTGCCGAGCGCGCCGACAAAAACCTCCCCACTCTCTTGCAGTACCGCACGCACATAAAAGAAAAATCCCTCTACCACACCCCGCCAACCTTCGCGATCTACATCGTCGGCCTAGTCCTCGAATGGATCGAATCCGAAGGCGGCATCCCCGCCATCTCCAAACGCAACGACGCCAAAGCCAAGCTGCTTTACAACACCATCGAAGACGGCGGCTTCTACTCCTGCCCCATCGAACGCGAATCACGCTCCAAAATGAATGTAGTCTTCCGCGTAGCAGGCGGCGACGACTCCATCGAAAAGCAATTCGCCAAAGAAGCCGCCGCAGCCGGCTTGGTAGGCACCCCCGGCCACCGCTCCGTAGGCGGGATGCGCGTCTCCCTCTACAACGCCGTCACCCTCGAAGCCGTCCAGGCGCTAACAAACTTCATGCGCGAATTCCAACGCACCCGCGGCTGAACCGCGCGCATCCACAACGCGTCTCATGCGCGTCGCCGCCATCTACGACATTCATGGCAACCTCCCGGCTCTGGAGGCCGTGCTTCAGGAAATTCGGCAGGAAAAAGTGGACCACATTGTCGTCGGCGGAGATGTCCTCCCTGGTCCCATGCCACGTGAAACACTCGAGCTTTTGCGAGATTTGGACCCGCCCGCACATTTCATTTATGGCAACGGTGAAATTGCCGTGCTCCAGCAAATGGCAGGCAAGGAACCAGCCGTGTCGCAAGCGGTTCGCCCCCATCATCAGCTGGACGGCTCAGCATCTTCATCTAGAGCATCAATACTGGCTATCCACGTGGCCAACAACCTTAACACTTGAGATCGCAGGTCTCGGCTCCGTGCTGTTTTGCCACGCCACGCCCCAAAACGAAAACGACATCTTCACTCGCTCGACCCCCGAGGACCTCCTTCTCCCGCTCTTCGAAGTACTCGACGCCGCAATAGTCGTCTGCGGCCACACTCACATGCAATTTGACCGCATGATCGGCCACACCCGCGTAGTAAATGCCGACAGCGTTGGAATGCCCTTCGGCCAACCTCGCGCCGATTGGATATTGCTAGGCCCAGACATTCAATTCCGCCACACACCCTACGATCTCGTCAACGCCGCTGACCGCGTTCGCAACACCAATTATCCCGAAGCAGAGGATTTCGCCGCGCGCTATATCCTCAACCCTCCAACAGAACAGGAAATGCTCGAAATATTCACCCGGGTGGAATTGCCCGCCAACCATAAATAGAAAAACGCGCGAGGAAAATTCCTTCGCGTCCCGTGTCTTAATCCCTGGTTGCCCAGTCATCAACGTCTCCGCAAAACTTGTCATTTCGAGCGAAGCAGACCGACGCCTTTTCTTCCACCTTCGCTCCTGCGAAGGTGTCGGTCTGCGCAGTGGAGAAATCTCTATTCGTTCTCTCACGTAGCCCCAACGCTTTCCCCACTCTGGAATTTCTAAGGGCACGCTGTTTCCTCCGCCAACCAGCCCTCCTCTCCATCCGCCAATCCAACAAAAAAGGCGCGAAGAAAATCTCCGCGCCCCCACTACCGCACCTAACCACCCTCACGCCAAATCAAACAGCAGCACCTCAGCGTTATCCACTCCCGTCAGCTCCACGCTCTTCTCTTCAGATATTGCCGCGCCATCTCCTTCTTGCAACGGCGTCCCATTCAGCTTCACCTGCCCCTTCGCCACCTGAATATAAGCGTGCCGCCCCGGCCGCAACTCATGCTTCACCGTGTCATCCTTATCCAGAATCGTGGCGTACAGCGCATTGTCCTGCCTAATCTTCACCGAGCCGTCCGCCCCATCCGGCGAAGCCACCAGCCGCAGCTTGGCTTTCTTTTCCGCCACGCTGAAGTTTTTCTGGTCGTATGTCGGCTTCAATCCGCGCTTCTCCGGAACTATCCAGATTTGCAACAGCCGCAGCGGGTCTTTCGACGGATTGAACTCGCTGTGCGTCACGCCCGTTCCCGCGCTCATATATTGCACATCACCCGGCCTAATCACTGACCCGTTGCCCATGCTGTCCCGGTGTTCCAGCGCGCCTTCCAGCACGTACGTCACGATTTCCATATCCCGGTGCGGATGATTCGGAAATCCCGCGCCTCCCGCGACGCGGTCGTCATTCAAAACACGTAGCGTGCGAAACTGCACGTGCTCCGGATCAAAATAGTCCGCAAACGAAAATGTAAAGTGGCTGTCCAGCCAGCCGTGGTCAACGTGCCCGCGCTCATTGCTCTTGCGAATCTCGATCATGTTGTCCTCCTCAAACCGCTCACATAATAGTCGTTATAACGATTATTGTCAAGAGGCACATATAAAGCTGATAACACTGCCTTTATTCCAGGCAGGGAAAAACCTGCCCCTCCCCTTCGCAGGTTTTTTCTTCGGTCAGCTACGCCAACTGTGAGGTGCAGTGCGGGCACCGCTTGGCCGCCAGCGGAATGGGCATCGCGCATTGCGGACAATCTCGCGTGGTCGGAGACGCGGCTGGTGCCGGCTTCTTCCCCCAGCGATTCACTTGCTGCACCAGCAAAAATACCGCCAGCGCCACGATCAGAAAATTAATGATTGTATTCAAAAACAATCCGTAATTTATCGTCGGCGCCGCAACCACTTTCGCCGCCAGAAGCGTGTCGTAATGCGTCCCGTTCAGACTTATAAACAGGTTAGAGAAATCTATATGGCCGAGCGCCCGCCCGATCGGCGGCATGATGATGTCCTCCACCAGCGATGACACCACTTTCCCAAACGCCGCGCCGATGATCACGCCCACCGCAAGATCAATCACATTCCCGCGCATCGCAAAAGCTTTAAATTCTTTAAACATATTATTTCCTTCCGCGTGCCGACCTGTTCGGAAGCGGCATCACCTGCTGCCTTGACGTTGAGCCCCAGCGGGCCGTAACAGTAGCACAAACCCCGCGATGCCTCGCGCCACCAGCACCACCCCGGCACACGCCAGCAGCGGCCCCACCCACGCAAACGGCACTCGCGAAATCGCCAGCAGCACTATACCTAAAACCGTCAGCGAAACCGCGCGCGTATAATCTTCCGGCTGCGGCGGCTTGCTGCCCGGTTTTCTGTAAATCCCGCGAATGCCCCACAGGATCAACGCCACGCTCAGGATCAACCACGACAATTTGCGGCGGTCAAAAAAAATGTGGCCGGTGAGTCCCAGCCACACGACGAGCAGCCCCAGCAGTACAAATATAATTTCTATCATCAGTCGAAGAAGCCGCTCAGGAGTGAGCATCGCGATTTACCACAAGGGAAAAGATTCAGGGCCCAAATGCCCTACAAAAATTGCCCGCAGCAAGCCTACTTACAAAAATTAGTTCTACGCGGCAACCCGCTCGATGCGCACCTTCTTCAAGGCAATCGGAGTCTTCGGCCGGTCGCTGGCATCGCGCGGCGCGTTGGAAATCTTGTCCGCGACGTCCTGCCCTTCCACCACCTCGCCAAATATCGTGTGCTTGTTATCCAGCCAGGGGGTCGCCGCCACGGTAATAAAAAATTGGCTGCCATTGGTGCCCGGCCCGGCATTGGCCATCGAGAACTTGCCTGCCGTTGAATGCTTCAATGAAGGATGAAACTCGTCGCCGAATTTGTAACCCGGTCCGCCGCGTCCGGTACCCTCCGGGCATCCGCCCTGAATCATGAATTGCGGAATCACCCGGTGAAACGTCAGCCCGTCATAAAAATTCCGTTTTTCTTTCTTTCCAGTCTTCTCGTTGGTAAATTCTTTGGTTCCTTCCGCCAGCCCGATAAAATTCTCAACCGTCTTCGGCGCCTCTTTTTCCAGCAAACGAATCACAATATCGCCCTGCGAAGTTTCAAAAATTGCGTACGTTCCTGCATCTCTGCTCATCAGTTTTTTTCTCGCATATTTATCGTACACGACCCTTCATCGCGCGCGCCACCCACGCTAATCATGCACTCCTGATCTCTTCGCCACGATTCTTACCAACCTTTTCGCTTCCGCAACTCCGTTATATGCGCGACGTGATGCCGCCCGTGCCATTCGTAAACAAACAGCAACCAATCGATGGTCCTTTCGCCATGCTCCGGATGCACCAATTTGCGCGAAAAATCTTCCGCCTTCAGCGAACGCCACACACGGTCCCATCGCTCGTGCAGCGCCTCCAATAATTTCTGCGACGCCTCGGTCGGCGCACCCTTGGCATCCGCCAGCTGCGCCCACGTGTTTTCGTCATACGGTTTGATTGTCGGCGCAACCTCCGTCAGCGCCAGCTTCAATCGTACATACGCGTTCATGTGACTGTCCGGCACGTGATGGACCACCTGCCTCACCGTCCAGCCGCCTTCGCGGTACGGCGTGTCCAGTTGCGCGTCATTCAATCCTCGCACCGCTTCTCGCAATTTCTTCGGCGCAGCGGCGATCGATTCGATCGCCTGCTGCCGTTTCGCAGCGGTAATCTCCTTCGGCATTTCCATCTTCCCAATCGGGTATCGCGGATCCATCGCCTATCTCCTTTGCAAATCCCTGCGAGCAGTCTCCACTCCAACTCCTCATTCACTTTGCCAAATTATCAGCCCCGCCTTCCAAATCTAAGCAACCATCAGCCCATAAAACCCTCTCCAATTTGGCTCTGCACCACCCTGCGAATCAAACCCTCAGGTACAATGAACCGTTTTGCACCATTGTATCCGCCGGGCACGTGCGAGAATCAAATAGGAGCCAATGAAAATGTACAACGTAGTCATCATCGGCAGCGGTTGCGCCGGACTCACCGCCGCAATCTACGCTGCGCGTGCCAATCTGAAGCCGCTGGTCATCGACGGCCATGAACCGGGCGGCCAGCTCACCCTGACCACCATGGTCGAAAACTACCCCGGCTTTCCCGATGGCATCCTCGGCCACGAGCTCATCGAAAATATGCGCAAGCAAGCGCAAAGATTCGGCGCCGAATTCAATGCCGGCATTGTGACCGACGTCGACCTTTCCAAGCGCCCGTTCACAGTCACCGCCGGCAACGATTCGTACCAGACCAAAACTCTTATCATCGCCGCGGGAGCTTCCGCGCGCTTGCTCGGGCTTCCCGAAGAGCGCCCGTTACTCGGCAGCGGCGTCTCCACCTGTGCCACCTGCGATGGCTTCTTTTTCCGCGGCAAAGCCATCGCCGTCGTCGGCGGCGGCGATACTGCGATGGAGGAAGCCAGCTTCCTCACCCGTTACGCGTCTCGGCTTTATCTGATTCACCGCCGCAACGAATTTCGCGCTTCGAAAATCATGCTCGATCGCGCTCGGGCCAACGAAAAAATCGAATTCGTCACGCCCGCCATCGTCGAGCAAATTCTCGCCGACAGTGCCGGCGTGGAAGGCGTGCGCCTCCGCCATCCCGAGACCGGCGAAACGCGCGAGCTGGAAGTTCACGGCGTCTTCGTCGCCATCGGCCACGATCCCAACACCGCCGCCTTTCGCGGCCAGCTCGAAACCGACGCGAATGGCTACCTGCTCTCTACCAACGGCAGCAAGACCAGCGTCCCTGGTGTTTTCGTCGCCGGTGACGTGCAGGATCATCGTTATCGCCAGGCCGTCACCGCCGCGGGCTCCGGTTGCATGGCCGCCATGGACGCCGAAAAGTTCCTTGAAGAGCACAAGTAACCACCGCAAACTAGTTTCCTTCCTCGCGCACTGCCATAATTGACTTGCATGCTTCGCGCGGCCCTCCTAAAACTTTCCGAAAGCAAATCATTTGCGCATTGGGTCGTTTCCAACGGCCGCACTCGAAGTTTGGCGCACCGTTTCGTTCCCGGCGAAACTCTTGACGAGGCCATCGCCGCCGCTCGCCAGTGCAACAACCTGGGCATGTTCGCAAGCCTCGATTATTTAGGTGAAAATGTTTCGACTCCGGAAGATGCGCAACGCGCACGTGACGCTTACCTGGAAATTTTTGACCGCATCGCCCACGAAAGACTCTACGCCAACGTCTCCTGCAAGCTGACCCAACTCGGTCTCGACCTCAGCGCGGAATTCTGCGAAGGCCTGGTCGCTTCCATCGTGGACCGCGCTGAACGCTATGACAATTTTCTGCGCGTGGATATGGAAGGCTCGGTCTACACCCAGCGCACCGTGGAGCTTGTGAAACGCGTGCGCTCGCAAAATCCTGCCATCGGCACGGTAATTCAATCCTATCTATATCGCAGCGAGGCAGACATCACCGATCTACTGGCTTACGGTTGCCGCATCCGTCTTTGCAAAGGCGCCTACAAAGAACCCGCCAACGTGGCCTTTCCAAAAAAGGAAGATGTCGACGCCAATTACGTTCACTTATTGCAGATGCTCTTGCCCAGTGGCTTCTATCACGGCATCGCCACCCACGATCCCGCGATGATCGCCGCAACGATTCGCTTCGCCGCCGCCAAACAAATCTCCAAAGATGATTTTGAGTTTCAGATGCTCTACGGTGTGCGCACCGACCTGCAGCGCCGCCTCGTCAAAGACGGCTATCGTCTGCGCATCTACATTCCCTACGGTCGCGACTGGTTCCCCTACTTCATGCGCCGCCTGGCCGAGCGCCCCGCCAACGTAGCCTTCTTCGCCCGCAACTTCCTCCGCCGCTCCTAGCCCTGCGTTCGCGTTTAATCGCGCGCTCGCATTCTCATTTTATTCCTCTGAGTCCTTCGCCCTCTGTGCCATTTGTGAGACTATGTGACAAAGACGGCGGGAGGTGCAGCATGAAATACCGAATTGCAATATGGGCGGCTGCGGGCTTTCTCGTCGCGAGTGGTTGGGCGGTTTATCTCTTAGTGAGAAGCAAGGACCATCTGATAGAACCGATTGTCTCCACTCTTATCCGGTTAACCTGCCCCGTTGCCATTGTCGGCTCGCATTACCCCGTTAGCCTCTATTCAACTCTTGTTGCAAATGTCGCCATATATGCGCTGATCGGTCTAGTGATCGAAACCCTGCGCCGACAATTAAACCACTCAAACTAATTCGATACAGCCCATAGGTGAGTCGCTCCCAGCTCATTGCACTTCGAAGATTTGCAACGCCAATTTTGCGTCAGGCTTTCCTTTGCCTGAATCCGCGACGTACAGCCGTTTCAGTTCCGGCACAAAAATCGAAGACTTCGCTCGATAGGCGGTCGGCACTTCGGCGATGTGTTCATAGTGATCTGCGTCCCGCTGCTCAATTACGGTCGCGGTCTCACTTCCGGTGACATAAATTCTTTTATGAGCGACATCCAGTGACATGTCGCTGTTCACGCCGACACACGGCAGAGTGGACACCACTGTCCCCGTATCGATGTTGAACACAATAAACTCCGCTGGTTTGCGGGTCGCTGTAAACAGTCGATGATTCGGTTCGTCGAGGGCTATCGCATGAGCTACGTGCGCATCCGGAAGCGGCCATCTGGCCACGAGTTGACGAGTCGTTAGATCGATGACTCCAATTTCATCTGAGCCGGTAAGATTCACGTAAAGTTTTTTTCCCGCATGGTCAATGACCATGCCCTCATTGGAATTTCCAGGAAGTCCCGCAATCTCACCCACCGGTTTAAACGAATTGGTGTCAATAATGCTGAGCACATGGGTCTTCGAGTCTGGGCCGCCGCCATTTTCGACGTAAAAGTTTTTATCCACGGGGTTATATACGCCGTGATCCACACCCGGACCCAGTTTCAGAGTGTTTATGATTTTGTATTCTTTACAGTCGACCAGTTCAACGGCATCCGTATCGCCACCGTCCGTGACGATCAGGCGATCGGAGTTCGCCAGGTAAGCCATCGTGAGCGGTTGGCCAAAACCTTTGATGCTGTGCGTCCGTTTTCCCGTTTGCAGGTCGAACACTTCGACCGACTTTTGCTCCTCGGACGCCAGGAACAATCGGCCGCCCTTTACATCGACGCCAAAATGATCCAAATCACCAGTGAAACCTGGCAGCGGCGTGATCGCAATTAATTTTAATGGCAGCTTCTCCTGCGCCTTCATTGCTGGCGCGAACAAACCAAACGTCAGCATGCAAATTGTCAACGATGCTCGCAAAGTTATCCCCCCGGGTTGGCGTTCGGCCGTAAATAATAGCATTGAAGGTCTAGCTTGATTACCTGCGCGTTTAACTAACCGGCGTTTGTGATTGTGGCATAGGCAGAAAAACGGTAGCCAATTCCTGATTATAGAAATGAACGACGCGTGGAATGGTGCTGACAGCTATAATCTCGTTTAATGAAACCCGACGAAGAGATTATTAACCGATGGCGCGGTGTGGCAGCGTTCTGGGACAAGCACCGCAATGTCATTCGGGGAATGTTTGCGCCGGTAACACAAGCTCTTATCGAAGATGCGCGGATCGACAGTCACGACTCCGTTCTGGATGTTGCCACCGGTCCTGGCGAGCCGGCATTGAGCGTGGCAGCCTTGGCAGGCCCTAAGGGTAAGGTCTACGGCGTGGACCCGATTCAGGGCATGGTGACCGCCGCTCGCGCTGAGGCAAAACGTATGGGGCTAAAGAACGCAAAATTTGATGTGGCCTTTGCAGACGATCTGCCCTTTGCCGCCGATACTTTCGATGCGGTAATCAGCCGCTTTGGCGTGATGTTCTTTCCCTCTCCTGTGGAGGGCGTCCGCGAAATGTTGCGGGTGCTCAAGCCCGGACGGAAGCTGGCTTTGGCGGTTTGGTATTTCGCCGAACAAAATCCTTTCCATTTTGCGTTGTCACGCGTCATCGATCGCTATGTCGATGCGCCTCCATTTGACCCAGAAGCTCTGGACGCATTTCGATTTGCTCCACGTGGCAAGTTAATGGAAATTTTTTCCCAGGCCGGCGCGGCCGCGCGCTCTGAACGCCTCCTGCAGTTCACAATACAGGCGCCCGTCTCCGTGGAAGACTTCTGGAATCTGCGGCGCGAAATGTCCGAGAAGCTAAACGAAAAATTCGAAATGCTTTCAGCAGACCAAAAGCCCAGAGTGCAGCAGGAGATACTCTCTTCTCTCCGCGAGTACTCCACCGGCAACACCATGAGTTTTCCCGCCGAGGTTTTAATCGTGAGTGGCGCCAAGACCAGTCCCGCCTAATCCCTGATAACGCCACGTCAGTTAAATCGCTGTCAGCATCTTCCGGAAACACTCCACGCCAGTTTGAAACTCCCTATAAAGCAAAGTAAGATAACCACATTCCCCGGTAGCTCAATGGTAGAGCGTTCGGCTGTTAACCGAAATGTTGGAAGTTCGAATCTTCCCCGGGGAGCCATTCTCAAATCCACCTTGCGGCAAACCCCTCATCTTTTCCTTTGTCATGCAAGTTTCGGCTCTGCTTTTTCCGTAACAGACACTGGCCCTTGCGAATCCTTCTTGCTGATTAAATTCACCGCAGCCTGATATAACCGTGAGCGCATTGCATAGCGTTCGCTGGCGCGCGTAATGTAGCGCACTGCGATTTCAACACCACCGCCTACCGGCTTTAAATTAATAGCGGGTGCCGCCGATAATGCGCCTACATTGCGCGAGTGCGCGGCATTCTTCCATTCTTTTTCAGCTTCACCGGCGCTCTGCGAGGTGGCTTCCACCACGGCCTTTTGCAGCGCGTCAACTATCGGGTACGGACTCTGGCTGGAGTCCACCACCAGTGTGAGTTCATCCCAAAGCCACTGACCCGAAGTGGAAAAATTGAAATAGTGACCCTCAATCGCGAAATTGTTAGTGAACGTAACACGTCGTCCGGTGGGATGACCTGAGTCGGTCCAGTTGCCGGTTTCTAACAACACTGTATGAAACATTCCCAGCTCGGCCACTTCCCCGGTTACTCCGTTAATTTCCACCCAATCACCTAAGCGGATTCCATTTCTTCCCATCAGCACGAACCAACCGAAAAAGCTCACGATGAAATCTTTCAGCGCCACCGTAAGACCTGCGCCTGCAAGTCCCAGGAAAGTCCCCAATTGACCCGGCGGACCGAAAATAACCAGAAGGATCAGACCCAAAGCTATGATTTGCAGCGTCGTGCTTATCACCGCGTGCAGAGTTTCGGCCTGACGCGAATCCAATTTGACTTTGCCGAGTAGACTTTTTAGCCAGCTATCAAAAAAAATCCCGATCAACAGGATAGCTACAATGATCGCAGCGCCTCGCAGCCCCCGGTGAATTACTGCTCCTTCCTGGGCAGCAACCACTTCCATCCATTTTCTATATGTTTCGGCCAGGCGCTTCTGATCCTCGATGCGCTCGTCAGTATTTGTGAGTGCTTTCACCGCGGCGGAACGGCGTTTTGTGGCATTGACGACATCAGCCGAACTTTCGGACGGCGGGTTGGCGGATTTTTCGTCGGAGGGAGACCCAGATCCACCAGTAGATCCGCTCTGGACTTTGTCCGGAACTGTTTGTGTCTTTGTGTTGATGCTCGATTGGAGACCGGCACGCTTTGTGGTGAACGCGGCTGCGGCCGATTCTGCCTCTTGCTTCGCCTGCCGCAATAGCTTCGTCTTAGCGTGCAGCTCCGACCATCGCAGGTAGTGGCGAACGAGCCCGTGTGAATCGGGCGGAGTCGAAGTATTAACTTTCGTGGTATCCGCGACACTCGACGCGGCCTCGTGCTCCTTAATCAACTCCTCAATCCGGCCTTGCGCTTCACCACCCGCATCGGTTAATTCCTGCTTTGCATTGTCGACTTCGTCCTGGTCGAGCTCCGCCTGCACTTTCGCCTGTTGCAGTTGATCGTCTAGCGCATCCTTCTTGGCATCGCTCGCCTTTGCCGATGCCGTAGTGAGTTGCTCGACTCGCGCCTTGTCTCTGTCGAGAGCTTTCTCCGCGTTTTGCAACCTCGCTTGAATTTGTTTCGCTTCGGCGCTCAACACTGCCGGATGCTCTCGGGCGTCCGACACCGCCGCCGCAAATGCCAGGTCCATCTCGCGATCGCCGAGACGGAGAGCCTCCTGCGCCAATGGCAATTCCTCCGCACTGGTTGGCATCTGCGCCAGCGTCCGCGCGGCATATAGAGAACTCTGATCAATTGCCGGCCCATGCGCGGCATGCGATTGGTCGACTCTCGCGGTTACTTGCGATGTCGTCATCGACCCGCCCGTTCGAAACAATCCGTAGGCGATGACTCCCAGCAATATCACCAGGATAATTGTTGCAATTTGCTTCGTCGTCTTCATTCGCCTATGCTCTCACGCGCCTTAACCCACCTTATAAGCAAATGTTAAGCGATCCTCCTCAAAATTATTTCGCACGATGCCGAATGGTCATGGGCACTCTGGAATTGACTCGGATAATCACGGTAAAGAGAATCAAGCGCTAGCCTAAATCAAGCATTCCCAATTGTTCCACGGGGCTATTTGCTCCCGGTGAAAGATGCACCACGAAGTTAGCTCGCTTTTGTGGAACGGAGCTCTTTAAATTCGGGCTTGGTCGCAAAGCGTTCAGGAAAGTGCTCCTCATATTCAGACAAACGCGGACAAATCAGGCGTCTGTGGACCGGCGAAAAGCCGTACTTTGTCATTTCCACCATCGCCCGCTTCGCACTCCATCCCTCAAAGGCCATGCGATAGGCGGCGATCATCATTCCGGTGCGGTCATCACCAACGCGACAGTGAACGAAGATTTTCTTGCCCGGGTTGTTTCGGATCAAGGTGAGAAACTCTGCAAAAATTCTGTCCTTGGGAAATGAGCACTGCCAATGCATGGGAACGTATCGCATCCCCAACCTGGTCACTTCCTTGCGTTCGCCCTTTCGATTTCCGCGAAGATCGACGACGATTTGGACGCCCATCTTGGCCAAGGCCTCAAAACCATGTTTGCGCGGCTGCGCACCCCGGTAGAGCGTGGGAGTTACCTCCGCGAAGTCAGGGATTAGCTGTTTCCTGATGACGCCGGAAGAAGTCTCCACCCGGGATCGCTGCATTTTGCTTTGTTCTGAGAGCGGTTCTAGTGGGGCGGAACTTTCTTCAGCATTCGGTTGTGCGCACGTGTTGGCTAGCAGCACGGATGTGCCACCAAATGCCGCTGCATTTGTCGAGACCGTCGCGAGTAGCCAATACACCGAAAAGCGCAGGGTTCTCATGTTCATGATTATACGAATACCACGACACCGACAGTCCATCGTGTGCAAATCGCCCGGGCCTGGCCTGCAACAAACCATTTGCCCTTCAACAGGCCAGGCGCATCCAACGTGCAGTGGCTCGCTGTTCGTGACCATTGCAGCAGCACAAGACGATTGTCTCCACTGCTTAATTCCTGGTCCCGCAAACGCGGCCGTGGACGAATAAGGAGGAATAAAAAATGACTAAAGAACCGGCAAAACGCCAACAAAACAGCGTGGCCCAGAGGGCTGGCGAATTCTCCATTGGGAACGATCTTCGCGTCGCTCGCTTGGGATTTGGCTCCATGCGTCTCACCGGCAAGGGCATCTGGGGCCCGCCTGAAAATCGAGACGAAGCCATTTCCGCCCTCCAGCGCGCCGTGGAATTGGGAATTAATTTCATCGACACCGCCGATTCCTACGGTCCACACGTCGCCGAAGAATTAATCGCCGAGGCCTTGCATCCCTATCCTGCAGGTCTGGTGATCGCCACCAAGGGCGGCTTTGACCGCCCCGGCCCCGACCGCTGGGTGGAGAATGGACGACCCGAGCATCTGATCTCCGCGTGTGAAGGCAGCCTGCGCCTGCACCGTATAGACCTTTATCAATTGCACCGCATCGACCCGAAAGTTCCCGCTGAAGACCAGTTGGGAACGCTGAAGAATTTGCAGGCTCAAGGCAAGATCAAGCACATCGGCTTGTCGGAAGTAAATGTCGGCCAAATAAAACACGCGCAAACCATTGTGGATGTCGTCAGCGTGCAAAATCGCTACAGCGTGACCGATCGCGGATCAGAAGATGTTCTTGATTACTGTGAGCAACACGAGATTGCTTTCATCCCATGGTTTCCGCTGGCAGCCGGCCGCCTCTCAGGTCCGGACAGCCCCATTGCTCGCGTCGCCAGGCAATTGAACGCCACGCCATCACAGGTCGCATTGGCGTGGTTGCTTAAGCGCTCCAAAGTAATGTTGCCCATTCCCGGCACGTCAAAAGTCCAACATCTCGAAGAAAATGTCGCTGCTGCTGGCCTGAAAATTGACGATTCAGAAT
>Ga0193751_1001820_pt1 | contig 13289 bp, 12 predicted proteins | sample L1c2metaG_FD_143050 | JGI IMG/M metagenome (GOLD analysis project Ga0193751, IMG submission 143050) | Soil microbial communities from a riparian zone of the East river system, Colorado, United States - L1c2 | ecosystem: Environmental > Terrestrial > Soil > Riparian zone | place: USA: East River... | reverse complement strand
CATTTCTGGACTCCGATTCAGGCCGTGTGTGTCGGAATGCCACTACGAATGACAATGCCCGCGAGCTTGTCCCCGTCTACCAGCGCGATCGAAGGTTTTGTCTCGTGCCGCGCTTCCGCCAGAGCCGCCCTCGTGAAATGGCTCGTCGTGATGAACACTCCCTTCGCGGTCGTGCTCAAGGCACCTCTGAAGCTATTGATCTCGGGGCTGCCGACGGCGTGCCGCCACCTCTTTACTTGAGCCTGAACGTGAGTTCCAGCAAAGAAGTCATTCTTCTCGTCCACGTATGCGTTCACATCTATCCCGCCGTCTCCCGACGCCCGTGTTACCGAGACCTTCACGAATCCGCTCCGTTCCAGCACGAGCTTGATGAAGTGTTCGAGATCGTACGGTGTGAACTGAAACAGACGCACTCGAACAGTTTCTAGCTCGATGGGCGTTGTTACCTCAGCTTCGTAACGGTCTTCGGGGAGAGGCGCGACTTCACGCTCCGCGCTGTCCAAGGGATTGTTCCGGCGTGACTCAGCTAGGAGCGATGCAGAAATGGATGGCGCATCTTTGATTGGAACAACCTGCGGCTGCTCGTGGATCAGAAATTCAAATAGCCACACCTTCCGAAGACTCCCCTTCTTGTCGCCTTGGGTTTCTTGGTAGTGGCGCAGAAGTTCGAGCAATCCGAGGAACCGATATCTCTGTCGCCCGATATTAGTGAATCCGAAGAACGGAGTCGGTACGGCATACTGCTCCACGAGCCGCTTGTTCCGGCCCGCAAGAACTTGATCTCCCTCGCGGCCTTGTGCCGTATAAATCAGAACGTTCCCTTCGATCCTGTCATGGTACGGATTCTCGATTGGAAGCCTCCCGGAGTCCTCGGCAGCCGTCATGATCGCGACATGCCTGACGTTCCCGCTTGAATCTAACGAAGGACGAATTCCGCCGAGATTCTCCAGATTGAGCGCGAATCTAATCTCGTCATTCGTGTAGATGTCGCCGACTTTGAAGAATGTTAGCTCGTTCATTGGATTGTTCAACGGCGTCAATGGGGATCATCTCATGGATGCTTCGGGAGTCGAAAGCTTCGAGACCAAAATTCGCGCCGTACATCGCCATCTTTTGCGGATCGTTGTCATTTGCGAAGATCGTCTGCCAGTTTCTTCTCCGCAGAGCGAGACGGACCAAGCCGATTCCTGCAAACAATTCCACCACGGTCCGGCGTGGAAGCGCCGAGAAGGCGGCCCTCTCGGCAGTGCTATCCACGCTTTCCATGGTGACCTCGACGCATTTGTCAGGGAATTTTCGAATGTCACTTTCCCAAAATCTCAGCACGCGCCAGCCTGACTCCAGGAGCGCGGTTGTAGTCTTGAAATCCCGGTTGGCATTCCGGGAAATCTTCTCTGTCCAATATTCTGCATTGTTCACGTCCGACAGCTGTGATTGCAGCGATTCGAACCCACGCGCTTTATATTGGTGGCCGTGCCAGAAATCGCCATCAACGAAGATTGCGAGTCGTTTGCGCGGAAGCACGACATCCGGTTTTCCTGGCAGGCTAGTATCGCAGGCGCGAAATGATCGAAGCCCGGCCCGCCGAAGGGCCTTTTGGAATATCCTCTCCGGTTCCGTGTTGCGGCTGCTAACGCGCCCCATAATTTCCGACACCAAAGCGGGGGAGCGCGTTGGGTCTGGCGCAGTAGGTCGCGCTGGCAGAGTGGTCATCGGTTGAAAGTTTCCCTATTAGACATAGTGTCGTCAGTTGCCAGTCACGTCAAGCAGGAACAGAAGCCTGGTTTTGCATCCGCACGGGAGGAAATCCTCGTCACTTTGCCCGAGGATGCGTCTGGTCGTAAACGTTCATCACGTGCTTGACCGAGAGCTGCGTGTAGCGTTGCGTAGTGGCCAGCCGCTCATGGCCCAGCAGTTCCTGGATGGCGCGCAGGTCCGCTCCCTCTTCCAGCATGTGGGTGCCGAAGGCATGACGCAGAGTGTGGGGATGAACCTCGGGCGATAGTCCCTTGGCAACCGCGATTCGCTTGATGATGCGGCCTACGCTGCGCGTGGTGAGGCGTCCGCCACGCTGGTTGACTAGAAGCGCGGGCATGCCTTTCCCCGGCATCGTTTTTTTCGGCGTATTCTCCAGATTGTTTCTCAGGGTCGCGAGCTGTTGTTGCCGCCACGGCAGGTAGACGGATAGCGCCGCGAGCGCCGACCCTCCGAAGGGGACGTAGCGTTCCTTCTTCCCTTTGCCGCGAATCAGAATGGCTTCGTTGCTCAGGCTGATGTCATCGAGATTGATTCCGACCAGCTCCGAGTTGCGAATGCCGCAGCCGTAGAGCAGTTCGAGCATCAGACGATCGCGCTCGGGAAACGCTGCGATCTCCGGCATTTTGCCGTCGAGCACAAAATTCATTTCCTCAATCGTCGGAACACGCGGCAGTTTTTTCGGCAGCCGTGGCGTCGAAACCAGCTTCGCCGGATTCTGCTCGACCACGCCTTCCTGCGCCAGCCAGCGATACAGCGAGCGCACGGCGGCCAGCGCGCGGGCGACGGAAGTCTTGCTCAAACCTTTGTCGTAGAGATGCGAGAGGAAGCCGCGCACCGCGATGTGGTTAATCTCCTTCCAACCGCGCGAACCTGTATAGGCAGCGAAGACGTCGAGATCTCCGGTGTAAGCCTTGATCGTGTGCGTCGAGGCGTTACGCTCCCGCAGATGGCGCAGGAAGTCGTCGGTCGCGCGTTCGACGATGGTGCGCGATTTGTTGCCAGCGACGCTCATGGAAAGAAATTTGTAATTGGTGATTTGTAATGTGTAATTTGAAAACCAGATCGTGGCGCAGTTGTCGCGCGCGACAGACATTGGTTTGCAATTACAAATTACCAATTGCAAATTACAAATTGCTCCTCGCTTTCGCCCGCGGATGATGTTTCGCGTACACGCTCTTCAGCCGGTCAAGCGCGACGTGCGTATAAATCTGTGTGGTCGAAATGTCGGCATGTCCGAGGATGGTCTGCACTGTCCTTAGGTCGGCCCCATTCTCCACCATGTGCGTCGCGCAAGAGTGACGCAGCATGTGCGGACTGACGTGGCGTCCCGAAGAAAGGCCCGAAGCGAGCCCCGCTTTCCCGACCAACTGCCAGACGCGCTGACGGGTCAGGCGGCGTCCTCCCGTGCCCAGAAACAAAAGCGGCGAACTTCTTTTTTTAGTCAATACTTGCCTGGCGCTTTTCAAGTATCTCTGTAACGCTTGCTGGGCCGGCACTCCGAGCGGCACCATGCGCTCTTTGTCGCCCTTGCCGCGCACCAGGATGTATCCCATTTCAAGCTTGAGGTCTTCGAGACGCGCATCGGCGACTTCAGAAACGCGCACTCCCCCGGCGTAGAGAAGTTCCAACATGGCGTGATCGCGAAGTGCAAGCGCCTGTCCGCGCGCCGTATCATTGCGCGGCGGCGTTTCGACCAGCATGGCCCCGACTTCGTCGCAGCTCAGCGCCTTTGGTAGCACCTTCCACTGCTTCGGCAAGTCGATGTTCAGGGTCGGATCCTTGTCGATCTTTCCATCGAGCAGCAAATGCCGATATAGATGCCGGATGGCCGAAAGCTTTCTTCCGACCGAGCGGCCGTCGAGTTGGTTGGAAAATAATTCCTGGATGTAGGCGCGCACGTCTTCGCGCCGCGCTCCGGTTAAGTTCTGCTTCCGCCTTTCCAGAAACTCGGCGAACTGAGCCAAGTCGCTCTCGTAAGCGGCGATCGTCAACTTCGCGGACCCGCGCTCCACCCGCAGATAATCGAGGAAGGAACGAAGCGTCTGAGTGTTGGCGTCCGAAGCCATGGAATCAGTATGGGATGTCGGGAGGAACCCGAGAAGTAACGAGCAGGATGCGGGGTTGGAGATGGCTGGCTTCACAGCATGACGGGCGCGGACGTCCGTCGCTCCACCAACTATTTCTGGCCGACTGCTTGCAGCACATCCACCGCATACAGCACACCCTCGGGCGTCTCTTCGTGCTTGAAGTAGGCGAAGACATCGCGGCCGGCGGCGAGATGCTCCTGGATGCGGGCAACCATCGCCTGGCGTTCTTCGGCGGTGTAGGTCGGTTTGCGGTAACGGTAGTAGGCATAGTCCGCGGTGACCACGTCGGGCGTGTCGCGCTCTTCCGTTTCGGCTACACATAGCGCGATGTTCCGCTCGCGCAGCGTGTCCCAGGTGGCGTCGACGAACCAGGATTCGTGGCGAAACTCAAATGCCGCGCGCACACTTCGCGGCAAACTTTTCAGAAACTCGGCGAGCACGGCTTGATCTTCCTTGAAATTCGGTGGGAGTTGAAAGAGAAGCGGACCAAGCCGGCGGGCACGCTCTAGAGCTTCCAGCGTGCCGAGAAAGCGCATTAGAAAGTCTTCCGCGCTCTTCAGCCGCTTGATATGCGTGAGCACCTGGTGCGCCTTGATGGTGAAGCGAAAATGCTCTGGCGTTTCGGCGATCCAGTTCTGGACAGTCGTCTCTTTTACCAGCTGGCGGAAGGTGTAATTGACTTCGACGGCATTCAGTTTCGATGCGTAGAAGTTCAGAAATTTCTTCTGCGCAAGTTTCTCGGGATAGAAAGCGGGCTTCCATGTCGGATAAGCCCATCCGGAGGTGCCAACGTAGAGATGCGCCATAGGGTTTGCGATCCGGGATTATACCTTGCGCCGCTTTGCTGCAGCTGACTTCGCTTTCGTCTTCGTCGTCTTTGTCGGCTTTTTTTTCTCTGGACGCGGCTGCTCTTTGGCCTGGGCGGCGATGCTGATGCCGTCTTTCTGTTTCTCTTCCGATTCCGCAGTCAGGCCCGCCAACTGCGGCAGCTTCTGTTTCAGTTTCTGCACCGGCTCAAACAGGTCGCCCATCTTCTCCACTCGAGCGAGCACGTCCTTCGCCTCGAACACCAACCGCCCCGCATCTTTTTTCTTTAGTGCCTGCTCGACTTCTTCCCAGGTAACCGGCGTGGACACCGTTGGATGCTCTCGCGCGCGCAGGGAGTAGACAGAGATCGTCGTCTTGTGCTGATCGTTCTGGCTCCAGTCGACGAATACTTTGTTGGTGCGCACCGCCTTTTTCATATCCGAGACAACCAACTCGGGATGCTCATGTTCGAGCAGACGCGCCAGCGCGTTCGCGAATGATTTCGTCTGCTCATATGTCGTTTTCGTGTTCAGGGGAACGTAAATCTGAAGTCCCTTCGAGCCTGACGTCTTGGGGAAACTTTGCAGTCCGAAGTGATCGAAGATTTCGCGCACCCAGAGGCCAACCTGTGCGCATTGAACGATATTTGCGGGCGGTCCGGGGTCGAGATCGAAGACAATCATGGTTGGCACTGTGATGTCGGTCGATAGCGAGAGCGACGGATGCAGCTCAATCGACGCCAGGTTCGCAATCCACACCAGCGTCGGGAGATCGTTAGCGAGCAGGAAATTAATGGTTCGTTTGTTACTCTCGCTCCACACGGGCGCGGTCTTCACCCAGTCCGGGCGGTGCATTGGGGCATTTTTTTCGAAGAAATATTCCTGGTCCACGCCTCCGGGATAACGCTTCATGGTGAGCGGCCGTCCGGCGAGATGCGGCACCAGCACGGGCGCGATGCGGACGTAATAATCTACGACCTGCCCCTTATTGAACCCGGCGGCGGGATAGAGGACCTTGTCAAGGTTCGTGAGACTAAGCTTGCGGCCCTGCACTTCGACGATGGTGGGTGCGGACATGAGTGGTCGTTAGTCGTTGGTCGCTGGTCGTTAGTCGTAGTCCATAGCGGGCTTCCGCTCGTCGCTAATCGCTCAGCCCTCGGGAAAATGATAGCTCTTGCAATGCACCCCGAACGACTAACGACTAACGACCATCGACCATCGACGGTTTCCAACTACTGACTGTCGCGTCGTCTAGTATAGTGTCCCGGATTCATAAAAGGAGATCAGATGCCGGCTTCGCGTCGTGAGTTTGTTTGCGGAATGGGTGTCCTCGGAGCCTTCTCGCTTTTTTCCATCGACCGCTCCGAGCCCGAACTCATTCTTTACAACGGAAACTTCTGGACGGTCAATTCGCGCCAGCCGCGAGCGCAAGCCGTGGCCATTTCGCGCGGAAGATTTCTCGCGATCGGATCGAACGATGAAGTGCTGGCGCTCGCCGCCGGCAATGCGAAAAAAGTTGATCTGGGCGGAAAGACCGCGCTGCCCGGATTCATCGATGCACACTCGCATCCCGCGGAGGCCGGCCTTTCTCATCTGCGCATGGTGGATTGCGATCTGCGCTCCGTCGCCGACATCCTGAAGGCGCTGCGTGAACGGGCTTCGAAAACGCCTCCCGGCGAATGGGTGCTGGGCTTCAAGTACGACGATACCAAGACCGTCGAAGGCCGGCCCCTGACGCGCGAGGAGTTAGACGCTGCCGTTCCCGACCATCCGGTGTTCGTCCAGCATCGCGGCGGGCACACCGCATGGGTCAACTCGCTGGCGATCAAGCTGGCAAAGATTGATGACCACACTCCTGATCCTGCGGGCGGCAAGTATGATCGCGATCCCGCGACGGGCCGTCTGACGGGGCACGTGCGTGAGACTGGCAGGGAGACTTTCGACAAAATCATCCCCTCAAACTTCACGCGCGACGACCATCGCGAGGGCGTGCGCCTGATCACGCAAAGGATGACCCGCACCGGGGTCACTTCGGTGACCGACGCCATGGGTACTCCAGAAGATCTGCGAGCCTACCAAGATGCGCGCGAAGCTGGACAGCTCAAGATGCGCGTCTATTGCCACATCTATCAGGCGTTTATGGACCAGATGCTGGCCGCCGGAGTTAAGACTGGGCTTGGGGATGAGTGGGTGAAAGTCGGCGCGCAGAAGATGATCTGCGACGGGTCGATTTCGGAACGGACGGCGCGGCTATCGCAGCCGTATATCGGACGTCCCGACGATTTCGGAATTCTGGTGACATCAGAAGAAGAACTCTACCAGCAGGCGCGCAAGGCGCACGCCGCCGGATGGCAGCTCGGAACCCACGCCAATGGCGATGTCGGCATCGACATCACGCTTCGAGTGTACGAACGGTTGCAAAAGGAAATGCCGCGCAAGGATGCTCGTTACCGGCTGGAGCACTGCACGGTCGTCAACGATTCGCTGATCGCGCGGATCAAAGCGCTGGGCGCGATTCCAACTCCTTTTTCAACCTACGCGTATTATCACGGCGAGAAGATGAAGGAATACGGACCGGACCGCGTGAATCACATGTTTGCGCTGCGCAGCTTTATCGATGCGGGCATCCGGCCAACCCAGGCGTCGGATTATCCTCCGGGGCCGTTTGAGCCAATGATGGCGCTGCAGTCAGAAGTGACGCGCACCGATGCCAAGGGCAATGTCTGGGGGCCGCAGCAGAAGATTACGCTGGAAGAAGCGATTCGCGTGGGAACCATGCATGGCGCTTACGCTTCGTACGAAGAAAAAATGAAGGGGTCGATCGAGCCGGGCAAACTGGCCGACCTTGTCGTGCTGGGACGCGACGTGTTCAAGGAAAATCCCTACAACATCATCAACATTCCTATTGAGCGCACGATGGTGGATGGACGATGGGTTTGGGAGAGCTGACATGGAGCGCCGGGCGTCCCCGCCCGGCTGGACGAGCGTTCCCATCTCTCCATGGTTCGTGCTGGTGCAGACAGGAGACGCGGCGAGCCGTGTCTCTACCGGTGTTTGACCTGGTGTCCGTATTTCTAGTATTATCGAAATATGGCTGGTGCTCCGAGCAAGTCCCGAACGAACAGCGAGCGCGTTGCCCGCTACGCCGACATGTTTTCGGCCATGGGCACCGAGCCGCGCCTGCGGATCATGCAATTACTTCTCTCCGCGCACCCGAAGGGCCTGGTGGTCAGCGAGATTCAGGACGAGCTCGAGATCCCGGGCTCCACGCTTTCTCACCATCTCGACAAGCTCAGGAACGAAGACCTGGTGCAGGTCGAGCGCCAGGGCACGTTTCTTCGCTACACCGCCAACACGGAGGCGCTGCGCGAAATTCTGCAATTTCTTTACGCCGAGTGCTGCACCCGGAACAAGGCGCTTAAGCCGCAAGACCTCGTCCAATTCTGTAAATAGGAGAAGCCACCATGCCCGATGCCAATCTCGATATCGCCGATATCAACATCAAGGAAGTCGTAAAAGAGAAATATGGACAAGCGGCCTTGCGAGTTACTAGCGGCGGCAGCAGTTGTTGCGGAGCAACGCCGGCCAGCGGACTCTCTTGCGATCCGATCACCTCGAATCTTTACGATGAGTCGCAGGCCCGGCAGATTCCCGAAGAGGCGATGCTGGCTTCGCTCGGATGCGGCAACCCAACCGCTCTCGCGAAGCTTAACCCTGGGGAAACTGTGCTTGATCTGGGATCGGGCGGAGGTATCGACGTTTTGCTGTCCGCCAAGCGCGTTGGACCAAGAGGCAAAGCTTACGGCCTCGACATGACGGACGAGATGCTCGCGCTGGCCAACGAAAACAAGCGCAAGGCGGGCGCGGAGAACGTCGAATTTCTGAAAGGCGAGATCGAAAGCATCCCCCTGCCCGACAATACGGTCGATGTCATCATCTCCAATTGCGTGATCAATCTTTCCGCCGACAAGGACAGCGTGCTGCGCGAGGCGTTCCGCGTGCTCAAACCGGGCGGACGGTTCGCTGTGTCCGATGTTGTCACGCGCGGCGAAATCGCCCCCGAGGTCCGTCAGAGTGTGCTGTTGTGGGTCGGTTGCATCGCCGGAGCTCTCGAAGAAAACGAATATCGCGGCAAACTAGCGGCTGCCGGGTTTGAGCAAATCGAGATTGAGCCGACACGAATCTATCGCGTTGAGGACGCTCGCGAGTTCCTCTCCTCGTCTGGCATTGACGTGGATGCCATCGCGGCACAGGTTGACGAAAAGTTCATGAGCGCCTTCGTGCGCGCGATGAAACCGAAGCGAGAGCAAGAGGCGTGCTGTGGTCCGACGTGCTGTAACTGACCCGCGGGAGACGCGGCAAGCCGCGTCTCTACCGATAGCTTGCCGAAGACGAATCAGAGAGTGGCCATGGCAACTCACTACAACGTTCTGTTCCTGTGTACGGGCAACTCGGCGCGTTCCATCATGGCCGAGGCGATCCTCAACGACAAGGGAAAGCCTGTCTTCACCGCCTACAGCGCCGGAAGTCATCCCTCGGGGACGGTGCATCCCGAAGCGCTGAAGCAGCTTGAACTGGCTCGCGTTTCCACAACCGGCCTGCGCAGCAAAAGCTGGGATGAATTCTCGCGCCCCGGCGCTCCCGAGATGCACTTCGTCTTCACGGTTTGCGACAACGCTGCCAAGGAAACCTGCCCGGTCTGGCCGGGACAGCCCATGACCGCGCACTGGGGAGTTCCCGATCCGGCTGCCGTTCACGGAGACTCCGCCGAAATCGAACGCGCCTTCCGCGAAGCGTTTTTTATTCTTGACCGGCGCATCAGTCTCTTTCTCGCTCTGCCTCTGGCTTCCCTGGATCGCCTTGCGCTGAAAAAAGAAGTGGATCGCATCGGGCGGCAATAATTTCACATAGTGCACGCAGGAGACGCGGCAAGCCGCGTCTCTACTGTGAATGCCCCCGGCTCGTTTGACAATCTTCCCTGCCTCCACGTAACTTCGAATTTTTACTGCAGTCGTCGCTCAATCGTGGAGGCAGGATGAAATTCCGCTCAACTTTTATACAAACAACTGTTGTCTGTTTCGTGCTGTGTTCGGTCGCTCTCGGCCAGGATCTGGCTTCGTTCGAGAAGCGCACCACGGTGAAGAAGCTCGCCAATGGCCTCACCATCATCATCTGCGAGCGGCCGGAGGCGCCGGTTTTTTCGTTCTTCACGCACGTCGATGCGGGTTCGGTGCAGGACCCCATGGGCAAGACCGGTCTGGCGCACATGTTCGAACACATGGCATTCAAGGGAACGGACACGATTGGCACCCGCGATTATGCCGGCGAAAAAGCTGCGCTCGCGAAAGTTGAAGATGCCTATGCCGCCTACATCGCCGAGCGCGACAAGCCGGTAGACCGCGACGAAAAGAAGCTGGCGCAACTGGAGCAAGCCTGGAAGGACGCGATTGCGGCGGCCGACAAGTTCTCCGCGGCTTATAACAATGAGTTCGGCAAGATCGTCGAAGGCGAAGGCGGCGAGGGAATGAACGCCTTCACCGATTACGACGAAACTGGCTACCACTACTCGTTCCCCATCAACCGGCTGGAATTGTGGGCCTATCTCGAATCGGAGCGCTTTCTGCATCCCGTGATGCGGCAATTTTACAAAGAGCGCAACGTAGTGATCGAAGAGCGCCGCATGCGAACCGACAGCAATCCCGTCGGGCGGCTGCTCGAGCAATTCACGGAAGAGGCATTCGCGGCTCATCCTTATCACCGGCCGACGATCGGGTGGATCTCGGACCTGAATTCTTTTTCGGCGACCGACGCGCAGAATTTCTTCGATAAATACTACGTGCCTTCGAACATGGTCGTCACCGTCGTTGGAGACGTGAAGGTTTCGCAAGCGATGCCGATTGTCGAGAAATATTTCTCGCGAATTCCAGCGCGTCCCAAGCCTGACACGGCGACGACCTCCGAGCCGCCGCAGAATTCCGAGCGGACCGTCGTGCTGCACGAACAATCGCAACCGCTCTATCTCGAAGGCTATCACCGCCCCGATTACCGCAGCGCGGACGACCAGGTCTACGACGCGATCGCCGACCTGATGTCAAACGGACGCACATCACGGCTCTACCGGGCGCTGGTCCGCGATAAGCAGATCGCGTCGGACTCGGCCGGATTTACCGGGCTGCCGGGAAATAAGTATCCGCACCTGTTCGCGTTTTACGCGTTCCCGATCCCGGGGCACAAGCCGCAGGAGATGGCGGCGGCGATTCATGCGGAGATTGAGCGACTGAAGAAAGAAGACATCTCGGACGAAGAGCTGAAAATGATCAAGACGCGCGCTAAGGCAAACCTGATCCGCTCGCTCGGATCGAACGAAGGTCTGGCGTTCGCGCTCGGGCTTAATCAGGCGCGCTATGACGACTGGCGGGAGCTGTTCCGCTCAGTCGACCGGATCGATAGAGTTACGAAGGCGGATATACGGCGAGTTGCGAATCAGACGTTTGTGCCCGATAACCGGACGGTGGGGATTATCGAGTCTGCAGGCGGGCCGCCGGGACCTGGCGCAATGCCGCAAGGAGGTGGACAGTGAAGCGCGCACTCCCAGCCCCTAAAGGGGTAACGGATCTCGAAGCGTCTACGGTATCGCTAAAGCGATACCTTGATACGAAGCGACTGAGCATCCTTGTTCTCGTCCTATTCATTTTCTTTAGCGGCGGCTTCTTCAGCGACAATACGCAACTTTGGGCACAGGCGCCTACCTGGCAGCAGATACCGATTCCGAAATTGCCGGCGTTTCATCCAGCGCAGCCGAAGCGCATCGAGTTGCCGAATGGCATGGTGGTCTTTCTTCAGGAAGACCACGAGTTGCCGACTATTGACGGCACCGCTCGCATTCGCGGCGGCGAGCGCTCGGTTCCCGCGAACAAGACGGGACTGATCGATGTTTATGGCGAAGTGTGGCGCACCGGCGGCACCAAGACTCAGACCGGCGATCAGTTGGACGACTATCTGGAGCAGCGCGCCGCCAAGGTCGAAACCGGCGGAGGCGTCGACTCAACAACCGTGAGCTGGTCGTGTCTGAAAGAAGATTTCAACGACGTCTTTCGCGCGTTTGAGGATGTGCTGAAGAATCCGGAGTTCCGCGCCGAGAAAATTGAAATTGCGCAGAAGGGGTTGTATGACGCCATCTCCCGGCGTAACGACGATCCCGGGCAGATTGCAGGACGGGAAGCGGCGAAGCTAGTCTACGGCGCAAACAATCCATATGCGCGGGTCCCTGAGTATGCAACCGTGGCGGCAATCACGCGTCAGGATCTGGTCGAGTGGCACGGCAGGTACGTGCATCCGAATAACATTATTCTCGGCGTAGTCGGCGATTTCGACTCCGCGAAGATGGAAGCTCGTCTGCGCGAGGCTTTTGCGTCATGGTCCAAGGGTCAGGCAGCGACCGATCCAGAGATCAAGCCAGAACCCGCCAAGCCAGGATATTACGAGGTCGACAAGACCGACGTGAATCAAAGCAATATTCATATGGTTGCGCTGGGCATCACGCGCAGGAATCCCGATTATTTCGCGACCTCTGTGTTCAACGAGGCTTTCGGTGGAGGATTTTCGTCGCGCCTCTTCGGCGACATTCGAACCACCAAAGGACTCGCATATGCAGTGGGCGGCGGAGTGGGTGCGGGCTGGGATCATCCCGGGATGTTGCGGCTGATGGTGAGCACCAAGAGCAAGACCACGATCGAATCCATTCAGGCGCTCGATGAGGAGATCGCCGACCTCGTCAAGCGTCCCATCAACGATGAGGAAATCAAACGCGCCAAGGATTCCATCCTGAATTCTTTTGTCTTCCGTTTCGATTCACCGGCGAAGGTTTTGCAGGAGAAGATGGCTTACGAGTTTTACGGCTATCCGCTGGATTTTCTGGAGAACTTTCAGAAGGGGATCGAAAGAGTTACGAAAGAAGATGTGGCGCGGGTAGCGGCGAAGTACATCCACCGCGAGCAGATGTCGGTGCTGGTGGTCGGTAACCTGAGCGAATTCGACAAGCCATTGTCATCTCTCGGGACGGTTAACAAACTGGATATTGCGATTCCAGCGCCGCCGCCGGGGCTGCTTCCGGAACAGGGGGAGCATCCGTAAGAGCGCAAGTTCGCGCCGCATAAAGACACGGCAAGTACTCGGAGGTACCAGCAGAGGGGGACCGGGCGGGCGGACTGCGTCGGGATAACCGTTCTGGAAGGCCTGCGCCTTATTGCGCGGTGACACCTCGCTCTGGACCTCCGAGGACTATCTGTGGCAGACTCCGCTGGATGCTTGGATCGCACTCTTATGCTCCGATGGTTCTCCCACGCCACGAAGGATAGTGGCCCTTCCTACGCGTTGTTGAAAGCCGTACCGAGTCGCCGTCTCCCGCAGGAACTTGCGGACCGAGAGGCTTCCCCGGACTTCAATCAATGGGCCGACCGGATCGAGTCCGATCTGGACGATCAAACACCACACAAAGACGCGCCCAGCTTGGTGACCTTCCTGAAGATCGGTGACGGCTTATTGCATTTGCGTCTGCCACAACTGGAGGGGGGATGTCTACTGGCCTTCTCTACTCCACTGCGGGCTGCCGATTATGCCAGCGTGGGAGCCCCGGAAC
>Ga0193751_1001819_pt1 | contig 13291 bp, 14 predicted proteins | sample L1c2metaG_FD_143050 | JGI IMG/M metagenome (GOLD analysis project Ga0193751, IMG submission 143050) | Soil microbial communities from a riparian zone of the East river system, Colorado, United States - L1c2 | ecosystem: Environmental > Terrestrial > Soil > Riparian zone | place: USA: East River... | reverse complement strand
CACCAAGAAACAGGCCAAAATCAAGTTGGAAGCGATTCGCAACAAGATTGGATATCCCGAGGTGTGGCGCGACTACAGCACGCTGACCATTCAGCGCGGAGATCTGATAGGGAACTTTCTACGCGCAAACGAGTTTGAATCGAGGCGGCAGATTGCGAAGATTGGGAAGCCGCTCGACCGCCATGAGTGGGGTATGACGCCTCCGACGGTGAACGCTTATTACAGCGGTTCGCGGAACGAGATTGTGTTCCCTGCCGGGATTCTGCAACCTCCTTTCTTTGATAAGAGCATGGATGACGCCATCAATTTCGGCGCCATTGGCTCGGTCATCGGACATGAGTTGACGCACGGCTTCGACGATCAGGGACGCAAGTTCGATCCTCAGGGAAATCTGCGCGACTGGTGGACAGAAGCAGATGGTAAGGAATTCGAGAAGCGCGCGTCTTGCATCGCTGACGAGTACTCCGGCTTTACCGCCATCGATGATTTGAAGTTAAACGGCAGGCTGACGCTGGGGGAAAACACGGCGGACAACGGCGGAGCCCGGATTGCGCTGATGGCACTGAAGGAGATGCTCGCCGAGACGGGAAAGTCTGACGAGAGAATTGACGGCTACACTCCTGAGCAACGCTACTTTCTTGGCTTTGGCCGAGCGTGGTGCGATCAGCGGCGCCCGGAGTATTCACGGACGCTGGTTAGCGTTGATTCGCATTCTCCGGGACGGTTTCGCGTGAACGGGGTGGTCGAGAACATGCCGGAGTTTCAGCAGGCCTGGGGGTGCAAGGCTGGGCAAGCTATGGTGAAGGAGAACGCCTGCAGGGTTTGGTAGGAGCGTGATGATCAATCGCGATGGTGGTATTATCGCGAGCCATGCACCGCTATCGGCTTTGTTCTTGTGTTCATCTTTGCATCGCCTTCGTTCTGGTTTTGATGGGTGTGCACGGTCGCCCGGTCCAGGCACAGACCTCTGATCGAGTAATTGTGCTGCATGCGGCGCGTCTGCTCGATGTTGAAACCGGCAAGGTCTTAAAGCCGGGCGAAGTCCTGGTAAAGGGCGAGCGAATCGTCGAAGTCGGCACGGCGGTGAAACATCCGGCGGGAGCTGAGATCATCGACTTGGGCGATCGCACACTGCTCCCGGGGCTGATTGACGCGCACATTCACCTCTTCTTGCATCCAGGCGCGGAAGATCTGCAGACAGTTCAGGAGTCGGTGCCACAGCGGACAATCATGGCCACGCTGGGGGCACGGGACGACCTGATGGCCGGCTTCACCGCCGAGCGTGACATGGGGACCGAAGGCGCAGGCTCGGCCGACACTGCTGTCCGTGACGCGATTGATCGCGGCGATATTCCGGGGCCGCGGCTGCGAATCAGCGGAAATGCGGTCAACACTCTGGGCGGGCACGAAGACGCTGTCGGCTACAACCCCGCGCAGCACGTACTGCCGAACGCGGATTACGCCAACAATGCCGAGCAGTTGGTCGAGGTAATCCGTGAGCAATTCAAGCAGGGCGCTGATTTCATCAAGATCTACGAGACTGGGCCGGACTCGGTTCACGATGGTCATCTCTCGACTCCTTACCAGTACAGCGAGGCGGAACTGAGCGCGGCAGTGCGCGAGGCGGCGCGGGTGGGCAAGCGCGTGGCGGTACACGCGACTGGCGAGCCGGGGACTTTGTATGCGGCGCGGGCGGGAGTTGAATCCATCGACCACGCGTATCAGCTCAGCGATGAGACCATGCGGCTGATGCGGGAGAAGGGCATCTTTGCGGTACCTACGTTCACGATTTCGGAATACTTTGTGGCTCACCCGTTAACTCCCGGCGGCGGGCCGCGTGAGCAGGAACTGCTCGATCTGCACGTGCAGGAATTCCGCAAGCAACTCGCCGCGGGGGTACCCATGGCGGTGGGGTCTGATGTAGGACCATTTCCGCATGGGACACAGGCGCGTGAGTTTGTGCTAATGGTGAAATATGGCATGGCGCCGCTGGCGGTGTTGCAGGCGGATCAGATCAATGGGGCAAAACTGCTCGACTGGGAAGGACAGATTGGCGAGCTTAAGGCGGGGTACCTGGCGGATGTGGTGGCGGTGCCCGGGAATCCGCTGGATGATATCGGTGTGCTGGGGCGTGTTGAGTTTGTGATGAAGGGTGGGGTTGTGCATAAGAGGCCGAGTCGGTGAGCCTTTTTACGAGATCGCTTATCAAGCCTGCTTGTGGTCACCGGACTACACTGTGTGCGCACGCCCGCGATTAATCAGAAAACTTTTGATTGAAATCTCCGAATTAAGTCCGGCCCTCCACGTGCACCTGCGAAACGGATGGAGCCCCATCCAGAGATGTCGAATTCCTTGTCGGTTCTGAGGGCGTCCCTATATCCCAGACTGGCGGCGCCGAGTCTTCTTGCTTGGCTGTTGCCGCTCCTCTTCTTTGGACTAGGACCAGGATCCCTTATGGCATTGGCGCAACCAGATGTCGAGGCAAGGAACTATTTCGGCGAAACAGCCTTGATGCGAGCATCCCAGCGTGGTGACGGCGCCGAGGTTAACGCTTTAATTCAGGCGGGAGCGGATGTTAATGCGAGGGACAACTCTGGTATGACACCCTTGCTCAAAGCGACCAACGGAGGGCACATCGAGATCTTGCGAGCCTTGATTCGCGCGGGCGCTGATGTCAACGCAAGAGACAAGGCCTACGGCTGGACTCCCTTAATTTGGTCCGCAAACTCGGGCAAGGCGGCAGTTTCCAAAGTTCTGATCGAGGGTGGTGCCGATGTAGATGCTACAGACCGCCACGAGCGTACTGCGCTCGTGCACGCGGCGTATCTCGGACATACTGAGATTGTCGAGGCCCTGATTAAAGCAAAATCTAATGTAAACCTCAGGACTGAGGATGGCATTTCAGCCTTGACGCTTGCAGCTTGGGGATGCCATGGCGATATTTTAAGAGATTTGATGGAGGCTGGAGCAACCGTCGGAATGGGGGAGTGGGGCAAGCAGCGCCCTCCGCAATTTGAAGATTTTCCTGTCCAGGATCTCTACAAAGGTAAGCCGGCCCCCATTGAGATTCGCAGTAACCCCATGGCTCGTACCTACATAACTCGGCTGAGAGAGGGAGCCAAGAAAGGCCCCAATTTTGCCGGTCACTATACAGTTGTTGACTGGGGTTGTGGAAGTAATTGTCAGGTTTTTGTAGTCGTAGATGCCCGCACGGGAAAGGTTTACGGAACTAACGGAGCGGACAGGGGCGCAAGCTTCGGGATAAGCAGCTCTCTGTTCATCAGCGACCCTCCCGGCCCGCCGAACGGAACAGCTTATCCTGACGACCCCGTAGACCGCCTTCCTGCGCGTTACTACGCGTGGCGGGAGAACAGATTCATACCCATTTATGAACAAGCCTGTTCTGTCGTCGCCGGCCATCAAAAATGCGGTTGCGAAGAGGTCGAGCAACTGTTGTCTCAGCCATCCGGCAGACACTGAGAAACTTGGCTCCGCGATTTGGTTACAATTTGCGGATACAATGAGCTTTCAACGGCAATGAAACATCCATGACCGCTACCCGCACTGCTCGTCCGCAAACCGCTTCGGCTGAGATTCCGGCTATGCCGCTCACTATTGAGGGCTACAGCGTGCTGCATCAGATGATGCGGTTTCGCTGGACAGCTTGGCGGCAACTGCGGGCGGGACTTCGGCGGGAGATCGTTCACGAGGCCGCTGGACTGTTAAACAAGATGGAGCAGAGTGTGTCCGGACAGTCGGCGCTTTATTCCGTGATTGGGCATAAGGGCGATCTGATGTTTGTGCATTTTCGCGAGAGTTTTGATGAATTGAACCGCGCTGAGATGCAGCTTTCGAAGGTGAAGCTGAGCGACTACCTGGAAGTGACAACATCTTACTTGTCGGTGATCGAGCTGGGGCTGTACGAGTCGAGCGTTAAGACTTATCGGGAATTGGCGGAGCAGGGTCTCGAGCCGCATTCGGACGAATGGAAGCGGGCGATCAACGAAACTTTGGCGCGGCAGAAAGAGGCGATGCGGCCGCGGCTGTTTCCGGAAATCCCGAAGTCGCGGTATGTCTGCTTCTATCCCATGGACCGGCGGCGGGGAGAGGACAAGAACTGGTACACGTTGTCTATCGAAGAGCGGGCGCGGCAGATGTATGAACACGGGCAGGTGGGACGGCGCTATGCCGGAGAGGTGAAGCAGATCATCACCGGGTCGATTGGCTTTGATGATTGGGAATGGGGCGTGGATTTGTTTGCCGATGATCCGCTGGTGTTCAAAAAACTCATCTATGAAATGCGATTTGATGAAGTGAGCGCTGTGTATGCGCAGTTCGGAACTTTCTATGTCGGCGTGCGGTGTTCGTGGTGCAATCTGGGTAAGCTCTTAAACGGCGAAGTGGCAGAGTTGTAGAACGGGTTCCACCCTTCGACAAGCTCAGGGCAGGCTCCTTTGAAAACCGCGAGGGGTGAGGCACCAACAGGATAAATAATGGGGATTGCCGGAGTGATTCTGGCGGCGGGTGAATCCACGCGCATGGTGCGGGATAAGGCGCTGCTGCCCTGGCCGCCGGAGACCCACCCTTCGAAAACCGCGAAGGGTGGGGCAGCCTCGCCTACAACGGGAACAATTCTTTCCTGCGCGATTCAGGCGCTTTCGCAAGTTTGCGACATGGTGATTGTGGTCGCGGGAAGTAATGAGCAAGCACTCGAGCCTGTGGTCTACGGCTGCGGCGCTTTTCTGGTGCGCAATCCTCATCCTGAACGCGGGCAGTTCAGTTCGCTGCAGGCCGGGCTGCACGATGTGTTGAATCGCGGATGGGACAATGCGATGGTCACGCTGGTGGATCGTCCTCCGGCCTCGGCGGAAACGTTGAGCAAGTTGGTGAGTGCCTTCGGCGACAGGGCTCATGGCGTCTGGGCTATTGTTCCCGAGTATCAGGGGAAGCACGGACATCCTATTCTGATTGGGAGAGAAATGATTGAGGCGTTTCTGCGGGCACCGGCGACTAGCAATGCGCGGGAGGTTGAGCACGCGAATCAGCCGAGGATTTCTTATGTTACGGTAGAGGATCCGGTGGTGGCCGCGAATGTGGATACTCCGGAGGATTACGCGAAAATCGGTCTCTAGGCCTTGAGCGGGGCGTCAGCCCTCCCATGAGGGCAGAGGTAAGTTGCGGGTTTCAGCCGCTGGGTACGTTTGCCAGCGCCGCGCGAAGTACCTCAGGGGCTCGAAGCCGGCTTGGTTCTTGCCTTTTTATGCATGCCTGAAAGGTCTGCTCCACCCGATCGTGGATATTCAAGCCTAGAGCCGAGGTTTCTGATCCCAACCACATGAGCAATCCCAACAATTCCTCGCTGATTGAATCTGTCATGCGGCTAAGCCCGCGGCTGGCGGTCTTTGATTGCGATGGCACGCTCTGGTCGGGAGACGCGGGCGAAGGATTCTTCGATTGGGAACTTAAACGCGGAATTGTGTCCGACGATGTCGTTCGCTGGGCGCGGGCCCGCTATGCCGACTACCGGACGGGCAAGGTGAGCGAGGACGACATGTGCGGGGAGATGGTGACTCTGCACAAAGGACTTCCCGAGGCTGATGTGCTTTGCGTGGCGCGGCAATACTTCGAAGAAAAGTTCGTTGGCCGGATTTTTCCTGAGATGCAGCGACTGGTCGCGGAGCTGCAGGCTTCGGGATGCGAGGTATGGGCGGTCTCTTCGACCAATGAATGGGTGATCCGCGAGGCCATGCCGCATGTGGGGATTGATCCGACCAAAATTCTGGCGGCTGCGGTTGAGATTGAAAACGGCGTCGTTACCGATCGCCTGGTTCGCGTCCCTTCGGGAGTTGGAAAACCTAAAGCGATACTTGAGGTTATTGGGAGGCCGCCGGATGCCGGGTTTGGCAACTCCCGGTGGGACACGGAAATGCTGGCTATCTCGCGCTATGCGATTGCGGTGAATCCGAATCCTGATTTGGAGCAAGTTGCCCGGGACAGAGGGTGGACGGTTTACTGGCCGGAGGGCACGAGAAAGTCAGTCACTGAATTGCCGTAGCAGTGCCGCCAACGCGTCCATTGCTAGATGACTGGCGTGGGTCGAAGCTTCGGGGAGGCCGCCTAGTTCGTGTACCAAGTCTTCCCTACTCACCGCAGCCGCTTCTTTCAGAGTCTTTCCCATCACCAGTTCGGTCAACGCCGATCCGCAAGCGATGGCGGGGACGCAGCCTTTGGCCAGGAATCTCACTCCGGCGAGGCGGCCGTCTGCCAGTTTCGCGGTTAGTTTGAGAATGTCTCCGCAGGCCGGATTCTCGACTTGTACCGACGCGTCGGAGGGGTCCGCGACGCCGGGATTGCGAGGGTGTTCGAAATGGTCGAGGACTTGTCGGGAGTACACGCAGTCATTCTATTCGACGGGCGGAAAACTGAATCTGGGGGTGGGTGCGGGACATCCTATAGGAAACAAAGTCCATTCAAGATGGACGGAGGGCGCAGCCATGGCCACCAGTCCCGGCGTTCTAACCAGCGGCGAGTTCAATGCTTCCCGGCTGCTGCAAATTGATCAGGTTGAAGGTCTGTTGCGCCTGCAGAAGGCGGCGCAGAAGATCAACTCAATCCTCGACCTTGATGAGCTCATCGATAAGATCGTGAATGATGTAGCGCGGTCGTTTGGCTGCGTGGAAGCGAACCTCTATCTGAATGACGTCGATCGTGGCGAAATGGTGCTTACTGGGGTCTGTGGTTGCACCGTGCACGGCAAAGGGCAGCGGCTGGGGATCGGCAAGCAGGGTATGGTCGGTTACGTGGCTGCTACCGGGCAGATGCGCTACGCGCCGGATGTGCGGCTCGACCAGTATTACATTGCGTGCGAGGAATCTACGCTTTCGGAAGTTGCGATCCCGCTACTGGTCGAGGGCCAACTGGTCGGCGTGTTCAGCGCATCGCACACCGAGTTGGACGCATTTCCTCCTGAACAGCTCAGACTTCTCCAGGCACTGTGCATGCACATTGCGGTGGCCATCAACAATGCGCGCCGCTTCCAGCAGGAGCGGCATGAACGGCAGAAGATGACGCGTGAAGCCCACGAGGCGCGGGCCATTCAGCAGGGCTTGTTTCCAAAAAGCTCTCCGTACATTCCGGGTTTTGCGATTTCCGTTGCAGGAAAGGGCACCGGCGCCGCGTTGCTGATGTCGGCCACGCGGGGCATGCTGCGGTCGTTGGCGGAAACGTGCACCAGTCCGGCGGAAGTGCTGACCAAGCTGAACCGGTTGCTGGCCGAGGACTTCCCTTCCGGCAGGTTTGTGACCATGCTGTATGCAGTGCTTAATCCCACGCTGCGTACGCTCACGTTTGCCAGCGCCGGACACCTGCGGCCTTTGTTGGTCAATGGACATGGAGCCCGCTTTCTGGATTCGGAACGCGGGATTCCGCTGGGACTCGGGTTCGGCAACTTTTCGGAAAGCAAAGTTCATCTTCCGGAAGGCTCGCGGCTGGTGTTTTACAGCGATGGCATCACTGAGACTGAAGGCCCGGAAGGCGAACAGTATGGGGCGGGGCGGCTGCAGGAGCATTTGCAGCAGCCGGATGTGTCGGCGGAGAGCATTCTCGCAGACGTGCGCCGGTTCGCTAACGGGGCGGGACTACAGGATGACGCTACGGTAATTTTCCTCAAGGCCTAAGGCAAGACCTTTCACCGCCGAGTACGCCGAGTACGCCGAGAAGTTCCATGTTTTTCTCGGCGATCCCTGCGTCTCGGCGGTTGAACCTTTTTCCTTCGCCTCTCACCTGCAATACTGATGGCATGTTGGACTACGTTCCGCGCCGGGTCGTGTCGCTACAACCGAGTGCGACAGTCATTTTGCGTGACTTGGGCAGGCTTGATTGTCTCGTGGCTTGCACGAAGTATTGCGCGGAGGTTTGCCCGGAGGTGTGCGGGAAAACGGCGATTGTCGCAGACTCGTGGACGGCGCAGAGCCGGCAGATATCGGAGGCCCGTCCCGACCTGGTGATTGCTGCGGTGCCTTATCAGGAAAAGTCGGTGGCGGAGATTCTCAAGTCGGGTGCGCGATTTCTTGGACTGGCGCCGAAATCGCTGGCGGATATTTATGGGGATATTGCGGCGATTGCCGGGATCATGGATGACCGTGGCGAAGGCCTGCGCGTGATCGAACAAATGCGGGCAGCAATTGACGCTATTGGCAAGCGCACTGAGCGTCTGCCGCGGCCGCGGGTTTTTTGTGAAGAGTGGGGCAAGCCGCTGATCGCCTCGCAACTTTGGGTTGCGGAGCTGGTGGAAGCGGCGGGTGGGGAGTTCATCGGGAAACCAGGTGCGCAGACGGACGCGGCTGCAGTCGAGGCAGCGGCTCCGGAGATACTGATTGCGGCGTGGTGTGGAGCGGGAGATCGGGTGCCGCTGGAAAAGATTATCGCCAAACCAAAATGGGGCAACATTCCCGCGGTGAGAAACGGACGTGTCTATTGCATTCGCGATGAATATCTCAACACACCCGCGCCGACATTGATCAGCGGGCTGCATGCCCTGGCCGCCGCTATTCATCCGGAAGTTTTTCCACAGGCCGTCGGACTACGATGTATCAATTCCTCGGCATGAGCAAGACATTGGCGACTTCCTCTCAATTCCGCGGCCTGTGGAGCGTTTGATATGAAACGGGTGGTGGCTGCGCTGATCTGGAAGGACGGAAAGATACTGATCTGCCAGCGCACTCGGCATCAGGTAATGCCGCTCAAGTGGGAATTCCCCGGCGGCAAAATCGAAGAAGGAGAGCAGCCGCGTGACGCATTGCGGCGGGAACTGGACGAGGAACTTGGCATCAATGCGGTGATCGGCGTGGAGGTAGCGCGGATTCGCCACGAATATCCGAACCACAGCAGCGTGGAGCTGCGGTTCTATGAGGTCCACGAATATTCGGGAGAGATTGAGAACCGGATTTTTCGGGAGATCCGCTGGGCCGCGCCTGCAGATTTGCCGGGATTCGATTTTCTTGAAGCGGATTTGACTCTGGTTAAGGACCTGGCTGAGGGTAAACTCGCTGGGTAATTCTGTCCACTCTGACACTTGTTCTGCTAAGGTCAGTGCTCCAAGGTAGGACGTCGGTCGTCAGTGGGTGGATCGGACTCGTCCGTGCCCGATGATCGGCGCCGCAGGGTGGGGCGACCTTTCTCTCGGTCATTTCGTTGCCGGTTTTCCAGTTGGTCGAGCCGGGCTTTGACGTCCTGAAATTCGGAAGTGTCCACTTTGTATTCGACCTCCGGAGGCAGGAGATCACTGATTTCTTTTTGCGTCTTTTCGATCCTGTCCGGAGTTTGGGGATGGGTCTCGAAGGCCTTGGCTACCCGGCTGTGTTTGTGTCTTTCCAGTTCCTTCACTTTCTCAAAAAACGACGTGAAGGCCTGCGGATCGTACCCCGCTTTATACATGTACTGAACGCCAAGAAAATCGGCTTCGGACTCAAATCCGCGCGAGAATTTCAGATATGTAAGGGGGCCGGCGAGATTCAAGCCTTCGTAGGCGGCGTATCCGACGGGGCCGCCGATCATCATGAGAGGAATCGAAGCCATATTCATCAACTGCCCGCGGGTGTTTTGCCGGGCCACGTGGCAGGCGGCGACGTGGGCAATCTCATGTGCCATCACTCCGGCCAACTCGGCTTCGCTATCGGCAGAAAGAATGAGCCCGGAATCGACATAAAAAAATCCGCCGGGAAGCGCGAAGGCGTTGATGTCCTCTGAGTCCACTACCTTGATGGTGAACGGCACCAGCGAGTCGGAGTTGCGCACTAGGTTTTGCCCGAGACGATTGATGTATTCCGTAACCTCGGGATCGGTGACCATTTTAGAAGTCGACTCGACCTGGGCAGAAAGGTTCTTCCCCATCGCAATCTGTTTTTCCAGACTGTACCAATTACCGAAGCCGCGCCCACAACCGATGTTGCGGTTTCCTATGGCGTTGATGTCACGAATGCTGCGGTCGTGAAAGACTTTTCCTGCCGGAGCTGTCCTCACCGCATCGGGCACAGGTTGTACGTTTTCGAGGCCGGTGTTCATGGTTTGCGAGAGAGCGGAACCGGCGAGAGTCAGGAAGGAAAGGACTACAAAGCGGAGCTGCATATTTGCTCCAGGGGCCCATATTCGTGGAGGCACCGATTGCCAGCAACGTTATCCGATGTGCAGTGGCAACGCAAGGGGAAATTGCGATTGAAAACGAAGTCAACGACGCGAGGCTTATAACGATCCGGCAGTGGGCATGATGCCTAATTCCTCGACAGTGCATTCCTGAGGAAGTTTCAACGCGCTTATCAGGACTTGGGCGACGGTGACGGCGCGAATCATTTTCTCGCGGGGAGCGTCTGGCCATAGGGTGTCCCAGATAGGAGTGTCGGTGGCGCCGGGGAGCAAGGCAATCACCCGAATGCCTTCACTACGCAGCTCTTCGCGTAACGTGCTGGTAAAGCCAAGCGCCCCAAACTTTGAAGCATTGTAGGCGGCTAAGTTGGGGAAAGCGCGCTTGGCCGACATGGAGAGAACGTTGGCGATGGTGGCTCCGCGCTTGATCAGCGGGAGCGCGGCTTGCGTGACCAGGAACGTTCCAGTCAGATTGGTGGCAAGGACATCATTCCACGTTTCGAGTTGTAGCTTGCTGACGGGAATGAAGGCATGAGCAATGCCGGCGCTGTTCACCAGAATATCGAGACGGCCGAATTGCCTGCGGATGGCGGCGAACAGTTGCGCGACGCTCTGCTCATCACGAACATCACCGGGTACGGCGAGGACGCGGACTTTCTTTCGTGCGAGTTGCGTTTCGGCGGTGCGGAGCCTGGCCTGATTGCGGCCACTGAGAATCAGGGTGCAGCCTTCGTCTGCTAGAGCGCGGGCGATTTCTAATCCGATGCCCTGAGTGGCGCCGGTGACTAACGCGATTTTTCCCTTGAGTGAGTTCTTATTGGCGGAGGACGGCACAGGCTTCTTCGGCACTCAGATCCCGTTTGGCCGCTGGCGGATCAGCGACAGGAACTCGGTGCGGGTCTCTTGCTCTTCGCGGAAGCAGCCAAGCATAGAGGAAGTCACGGCTTGCGAGTGCTGCTTTTCCACGCCGCGCATCATCATGCAGAGATGGCGGGCCTCGATGACCACGCCGACGCCTTGCGGCTGAATGACTTTCTGGATGGTTTCGGCAATCTGGGTGGTCAGGCGCTCCTGAATCTGCAGGCGGCGGGAGAAGATTTCAATTAGACGGGGGATTTTGCTCAGTCCGATGACCTTGCCGTTGGGAATGTATGCCACATGCACTTTTCCGAAGAATGGGAGCATGTGGTGCTCACACAGGCTGAATACTTCGACGTCTTTGACAATCACCATTTCGTCGTAGGTGACGGTAAAGAGCGCCTTCTTGAGCATGGCTTCTGGGTCTTCGTTGTAGCCGCGAGTGAGAAACTCGAATGCTTTGTGCACGCGCTCGGGGGTACGCAACAGACCTTCGCGCTCCGGATCTTCGCCGAGGCGGACGAGCATTTCGCGCACCAATTCCTCGAAGGTGGCGGCGGTTAGAGTCGGAGTTTCCAAGGTCGGCTTCATGGGTTGAGCGATTGAATCATGGGTGCGATTGAATCATCGGGGGATTGAATCATTTAAGAGCCTCGTGCCCAAGTCGCGAGGGTGGCACGTCCTGGTTTTTAACTGATTCAATCCCCCGATGATTCAATGATTCAATTCCCGTCATATTCAAACGAATTCATCATTGTCTCTTCCAGCCGCACCTTTTCCAGATGTGCTTTGTCGAACTTGCGCTTCAGAATATCGTATATGACGGTGCAGAGATTTTCTGTTGTGGGTACACAATCGGCGAATTCCAGCCTCATATTGAGGTTCTCGATGTCGAAGCGGGTGACGATTTCGCGCTGCACGCATTCGTCGAGATCAACCAAATTACCGACCATGCCTGTGCTTTCATCGACCTGCCCGCTGACCGTGACTTCAAGGACGTAGTTGTGTCCGTGGCCGTGCGGGTTGTTGCATTTGCCGTAAGTTGCCTGATTTTCTGCGTCGGACATTTGGTCGCTGTGCAGACGGTGCGAGGCGGAGAAGCGGTACCGGCGGTTCAAATATGCTTTCATGCTTTTTCTAAATCACTGTCATTCCGACCAAGGTGTTGGATTGGCCTTGCCAATCCAACGGCGCGTGGAGGAACCTGTTTTCGCTTGCGGCGGCTCTGCTGCCGGCAAAGCAAGCTGGCGGCGGCGGAGCCCACAGCAGGTCCCTCGACTGCGTTGATCCGTTCGTGAACGAACGAATCAACTTCGCTCGGGATGACAGAGTTTTCTCACCTGATCACTCCTCTCCGTAAAAATCCACAAACAAATCGTGGTTTTCGTATACGCGGACGCGGTGCAGCCTGGCGTTGGTCATCTTGGGCGCTAGGCGCTGCCAGATGGCGACTGCCAGGTTTTCAGTCGTCGGAATGCGGGTGAGAAATTCCGGGACTTCTTTGTTCAGGAAGCGGTGGTCCATGGCATCTAGGACCTCGCGGTGCATGGTTTCCTTGAGCTGCTTGAGGTCAACCACGAAGCCGGAGCGGGGATCGATCTCTCCCTTGACCGTGACTTCGAGGACGTAGTTGTGCCCGTGCCCGTTGGGGTTATTGCACTTGCCGAAGATGCGCCGGTTCTCCTTCGGAGAAAGGTCCGGATTGTGGTAGTAGTGCGAGGCGGCGAATTCAGCTTTGCGGGTGAGATAGAGCAAGGGGACTTTCAGTTCCTTTCCCGATGGTAATCTTTCATTGTAATGGGAAGTTGGTTGACGGGCGGTGTTATACGCCGTTTCCCAGCAGCCGTGGGCTGAACATTCCATGCGAATCCGTCCGTATGTCAACAGTGACTGATGTCAACAGTGACTGGCAATCTGTCCTCGAGACCTGCCTTCTCGCGTTTGCGCCGATTCATGAATCATTCGAGACCCTGCTGGGAAAGGAGTTGTTCCGGCTGGTTTACCCTGACTGGAAGGCGTCGCACGAAAAATATCTTCAATCTCTGGTCGACACGGAAATTGAAAGGGACAGGCTTTTGGTGGCGGAGGAGAACAGAGTTGTAGTGGAATTCATCCACTACGAAGTGAGCCCGGACGGGCAATCCGGGGAGATCGGACTGAATGCGGTTCATCCCGCGCACCAGCGCAAAGGCGTTGGGACGCTGATGTATGACCATGTACTTGATCTCATGCGGACTGCGGGAATGAAGTACGCGCAAGTTGGCACTGGTGGTGACCCGTCTCACATTCCGGC
>Ga0193751_1001818_pt1 | contig 13293 bp, 9 predicted proteins | sample L1c2metaG_FD_143050 | JGI IMG/M metagenome (GOLD analysis project Ga0193751, IMG submission 143050) | Soil microbial communities from a riparian zone of the East river system, Colorado, United States - L1c2 | ecosystem: Environmental > Terrestrial > Soil > Riparian zone | place: USA: East River... | reverse complement strand
GGAGTACGGCGCGAGGACCGGCGCGGCGACGGCGACGAGTACCAGCAGCGCCAGAGCCGCGCCGAACGCCGCGACCCGCGGGTACCGGCGAGCTCGCGTCAGAATTGCGGGCGCTCGATATGCTGCGCCCCGGGCGATCGTCACACTGCCGTGGTTCAGCCTCCCGCCCTCGCATGATAGGCAATCCGCGGGTCCGCGATGGCGTAGGCCATGTCGGCGACGAGATTGGCCGCCATGATCGACAGCGCGGAGATCAGGACAACGCCCTGAACGACCGGATAGTCCCGCGAGTTCAGTGCGCTGACGGCCAGGCGGCCGACGCCCGGCCAGGCGAAGATCGTCTCAATGAGAACGGCGCCCGAGATCAGAAACCCCAGATTCAAACCGATCTCGGTAATCAGCGGCAGCGCCGAGTTCCGCATGGCATGGCGGCCTATAACCACCCATTCGGACAGCCCCTTCGCCCGCGCGGTGCGGATGTAATCGCTGTAAAGCGTGTCGAGCAGACTCGACCGCACCAAGCGCGCGAGCGCCGCCGTCTGGGGAATCGCCAGAGAAAGCATTGGTAACGTGACGTGCCTGAGATTTTCACGCAAATCGGCATCGGGGCCTGTCAGCGGCGCGTAACCACTCACGGGCAGCAACCGCAACTTGATGGCAAACAGGAGCACCAGCAGGATTGCGAAGAAGAAACTCGGGAGGGAGAAGAAGACAGAAGCCGAGAGCGTGGTCAGCGGTCCCAGAATCGAGCGGCGATACACCGCCGCAAATACCCCAAGCACAAGCGCACCCCCGACGTGGGCAACGAAGGCCAGTGCCCCGAGCTCAAGTGTGGCAGGAAGGCGCTCCTCGATTGACGCCAAGACCGGCTGCCGGTTCGAGAGCGACCTGCCGAGATCGCCGTGGACGATCCGCCCCAACCAAATCGCGTATTGAACGGGCAGCGGTTGGTCGAGCCCCAATTCGTGATGCAATGCGGCAACCGTCTCAGGCGTCGCCTGTTCGCCCAACACCACTTGCGCCGGATCGCCCGGAGTGAGACGCAGGATGATGAACAGGATCAACGTCAGAAAGAAGGCAACCGGAACCATCAGCATGATCCGCCGAACGACATAGCCCGTCATACGAAGCGTCTCGCCTCCACGTCGCATGGCGGCGCCTTTGTGCCAGCGAATGTACCTGTACGATACTGCTTGAGATTCGCGCATTGAGATCCGCGCAACCGGCAGGAGCATAGCCGTCGGGGGAGATTGGGAGCATGGAGACCGCGGCAGAAGAGACACTCGCCCGCGTTGGGCCGGGGACGCCATCGGGCGACGTGTTTCGGCGTTACTGGCTGCCCGTGGAAGTCGCGGCGAACCTCGGTGGGCGTCGTGGCGAGTTCCTGGGTACGCGCAACCCACTGCGTGTGCGAGTGCTCGGTGAAAACCTGGTTCTGTTTCGCGACGGCTCGGGCAAGCCTGGCCTCGTCGCCGAGCACTGCGCACATCGAGGCACCTCGCTCTACTACGGACGCGTCGAACGGGACTGCATTCGCTGCCTTTACCACGGCTGGGCGTACGACCGCGATGGCAACTGCATCGACCAGCCGGCCGAGCCGCCGAGCAGCACCTTTAAGGACACCGTCAAGCAACCGGCGTATCCCTGTGTCGAGGTCGGTGACCTCATTTTTGCCTACCTGGGGCCTCCCGACCTCCAGCCACCCTTCCCGAGATATCCGCAGCTCTTCCGCGAGGATGGAATCCGAGTAACGGGAAACGGCGGCCGCATCCAGAAGTCCAATGTCTTTCTTCAGACGCTTGATAACGTCCTGGACCCATGGCACGCCGAGATCGGACATGGCTGGTTCAAGGATCCACCGACTGCCGGCCGCATGCATCACGGCATCGATGGACAGCAGCCGACGCCGGTGAAGTACGAGCGAACGCCCTGGGGCGCCTGCTACGTCAGGCTGACGAACACGGACAAGCCCGGCATCTACGAGTATCACGAGACGCACGCGGTCTTCCCGTGCCAGCGCTGCCAGCGACCTGACGCCGGGACGATCATCTGGGCAGTACCGGTGGACGACTCTACGACCCGCTGGCTCGGTGTCTCCTTCTACCCGTTCGACAAGGACGGGAATGTGCCTCGTGAGGCCTACCAGGCGATCAACAGCCAGGGGCTTTCGGACATGAAGTCCAACTACACCGAGGGCTGGGTCGAGGAGGTCGGCCACTGGTGGAATCACGGCCACCAATGGCGGGGCGGCCCAATTTGGGAGGACGAGGTCTTCATGGGGACGCAGGGCGACGCGGACCGCGGATTTCTTCCGGATTGGGACAAATGGCATCTCGCCTCATCGGACCGAGGTGTCGCCCTCATGCACCGGCTCTGGAAGGAGCAGGTTGACCGCGTCAGGGAGGGCCTCGACCCCATCGGCATCATTCGCGCGCCGGACGACGAGAAGTTCATCCCAGTCCCGGCGGACGTGCGGCACCTCAATTGGGACGCCGGCATGGAACGGTTCAACATGACGATCGACGAGCGAACGAGTGAGCGTGAGGCCGACCTTGCCTCCATACATGCCCGCTGAGGGGCGCTCGGTTCCCTCTTCCCTCGCGGGGAAGGGGGTCAGGGGGATAGGTCGGGGCGATGCGGGGCAACGCCCAAGCGACTGAGTTAGGACCAAGTCTGTAGGCGGTGGCCTTCTCGTTGCCGCCGGCGAAACCGCAGTGCGAACAGGAGCCAGCCAAGTGACTTCACAACGCCGCACGGCCAACCGAGTGAATCGCCAGTCCACCTCTCCGATACCCCCAAGTTGGGACGGCTCCTACTGGTACTCGCGCCGCCAAGTGCTCCGCGCCGCCGGCCTCGGCAGTCTCGGCCTGGCCGGAGTCTGGTTGGCAGGCTGCGCCCGGTCATCCCCCGGCGGCGTCGCGACCAAACCGGCGCCGTCTGCCTCCTCAGGAACGAATCCGAATCAGCTGATCGGCCGCACCGGCGCGCAGCAGGCCGGCGAGACTCCGCAGACCGGCGGAATCTACAACTATGCCGTGACCGGCAACCCGCCGACACTCGACCCGCACCGCAGCTCCTCCGGCGCCGCGGCCGATGCGCTCAGCCCGGCCATGAGCCGCCTGCTCCGCTTTAAGGCCGGGTGGGAGGTTGCGGCAAGCGACAATCACGATACCGAGCCGGACCTGGCGCTGAGCCTCGAGTCACCGGACGCTGTCACCTGGACCGCAAAACTGCGCCCGGGAGTCAAGTTCCAGAACACAGCACCGGTCAACGGCCACGCCGTCGAGGCCGAGGACATCAAGGCGACGTTTACCCGCGCCTCCGACGCCGCGAACCCGAATCGTGGCTCGCTCGACATGATCGATCCGAGCCAGATCCAGACCCCGTCGGCAGACACCGTTGTTTTCAAGCTCAAGTACCCGTACGCGCCCTTCCCAAAGACGCTCGCCTCGCCGAGCTACTCCTGGATCCTCCCGCGGGAAGCGGGCAGTGGTTACGATCCGGCGAAGACGATGGTCGGCAGCGGCCCCTTCATCTTCGACTCCTACACGCCGGACGTCGCCTATAGCTACAAGAAGAACCCCGACTACTGGGAAAAGGGCAAGCCGTACGTTGACGGCGTCAAGGTCGCCGTCGTACCGACATTCGGGGCGCAACTCGCCCAGCTTACCGCCGGAAACCTCGACTATCTCGGCAACATCGCCCAAAATGACCTGCCGGCCGCCCAGGCTCAGAACCCAAAGGCGGAGGCAATCACCAACTGGGGACCGGGCGACGGACAGCTCTACTTTCCCTGGGGCGACCCGCCGTCGAAGTTCCGGGACATCCGCATCCGCCAGGCCATCTCTCTCGCCATCGATCGTGATGCGCTGTCCAAGCTCGCCTTCGACGGCAAGTGCATCCCGACCTTCTATTCGCCACAGGGCCTGGGCAAGTGGTCGCTCAAAATGGAGGACCTCCCGCCCGACACAGCTCAGTGGTACAAGTTCGACCTCGCGCGATCCAAGCAGCTTCTAAAGGATGCGGGCGCCGACATCCTGTCCGTGGTACTCACCTCCCCGTCGCCGCTACCGCCGAGTGGAGAGGCGGTTTGGCTGAAGGCGATGCGCGAGGCGGTCTATAACATGCTCAAGGCCCTTCCCTGGCAGATTAACCTCGTGTTGATCGACTACAACAGGGACTGGGTCGGCGGCGGCAAGGGCGTGCGCTACGGCATCCCCTCGCCGGACACCTTCGTGTACGGCCCGCTGGAAGGCCGCACCGATGTCGACGAGTACATCTTCGGCTGGTACGGCGGCAAGAGCACGACGAACCTCTCGCACCTGAAGGACGACAAGCTCGACGCCATGATCGATACGGCGCGCAAGACTGTGAACGAGGCCGACCGCGTCAAGGCCTATATCGACACCCAGAAGTACATGGCGCAGCAGATGTTCAGCGTCGCCGGCAACGCCGGCGGCCTCCAGTACGTGCTCGTCGGCCCGAGGGTGCACAACTACCTATACGTCGATGCCCACAGCACTGGGGAGAGCACCTGGGCAAACCTCTGGCTCAAACGATAGCTACCGGAGGTGACCCTTGCCCAAGCTCCGGTGCGCCTGGACGCTGCCCTACGCAACCTGATGGATCGAGGGTATGGTTCGTGACCAGCGCACCCGTATCAGGGGCGCTCTTTGACGACTTCCGCGGAGTCTGCGCTTGAAGGCAGCTGCGGGCGCGGGCCTCGCCTCCTCTCCCGGCGGAGAGGATTGAGGTGAGTGCGCGCCCAGGCCTCCCCGCCCATCCCCAATGCGAGACTGCAGCGCTCAGATCGGCAGCTCAACCCCGCACCCGCGCTCGCGGGCCTTGGCAAGGGCGCAGGTCGCGAGGGCGACGTCCTCGCTGCCTATGCCGATCGTGTCGAAGAGCGTAATTTCCTCGTCGCTCTTCCGCCCGGCAATGTGACCGCTGACGATGTCCTTGAGCTCCGTCACGTGATTCCAGTCGAGGTCGCCACGCTCGACCGCATGGCGCAGCTCTCCGCATTCCGCCTGTGCCTGCGGCAGATGCTCGACGACGATCGTGCCGGCGCTTCGCACGGCTTCCTCGTCCAGCTCGCGCCGTTCCGGCGTCGTGGCGCCCACGGCACAGATAAAGGTCCCCGGTGTGAGCCACGAGCCCGCCAGCACAGGGTCGCGCGCGTTCGTCATCGTTACGACGATGTCGCTGCCGCGGACGCACTCCTCTCCGCTACTCACGGCCGTGACTGAGATGCCGAGCGTCAACCGCATCTCTTGGGCGTACAGATCGCGATGCTCGGCGCTGCGACTGTAGGCCTTCACGGATGCAATCGGCAGCAGAGCGCAGATGGCCGGAAGCTGCGCGCGGGCCTCCCGTCCTGTGCCAATGATGCCGAGCGTTCGCGACGCCGGCCTCGCCATGTGCTTCGCGCCGACGGCGGAGACGGCGGCCGTGCGTATCTCCGTCAGGCCGTGCGCGTCCACGACCCCCTCGAGCGCATTGTTTTCGATGTTGTAGACAAACACTGTATACCTGCCCGTGCCGTACGCCTTGAATCCGTAGCTGCCGAAGCCAGGTGTCATTCCGGCCTTCAGGCGAAAAAACCCTCGCGGCAGCGGCAGCTCAGTTGTCGGCCGGTTCGCAACCTGCCCTGCCGCCTCCTGCAAGAAGAGCTCCTCAATTCGCTGCGCCGCCTCGTCTACGGTGATGAGGCTGCGAACTTCCGCGTTGCTGAGATACAGCACCATGTGGACCGCTACGCCTTCGCTCCGACCGCCAGACCCGGATAGATCTGCGTGGCCGTGCCCTCGAAGATTGCATGCCGGTCGGCGTCGCTTAGCCATGGGATCGCTTCAATTACCGGCCTGATGTCGTCCAGAGAGTGGCCGGTGGCGGGATCGATCGCCGTACCGGTCGCTGGGCGGTCGCTTCCGAACATGCAGCGGTCTGTCCCAGCCAGCTTGAATAACAGCTCCAGCGACTCCTGATTGTAGAGCACGGTATCGAAATACAGCCGGCGCAGGCTCTCATCGAAACTCTCCGTGTCCGGGTTTCGCCGCATTGCGTTGAAGCGCGGTGCGCGCTGCCGGCCGATTTGGTAGGGCACGTAGCCGCCACCATGCGCGACGATGAGCTTCAGGTTCGGGAAGTCCTTGAAGACGCGAGATCCGAGGATCGAGTGTGCTGCGACCGTCTCCTCATTCGGGTAGTGACCAGCCTCTGGTTCGCGTGTGTTTCGGCGGCCGCCGGTGTGGATCAAGCCGGGAATGTCGAGCTCGACCATCCTTGCATACAGTGGGTACCACCATTCGTCTCCCATCGGCGGTGTTTGGCCGTCACCCTCGCCGACATCCGGGTTGATTTTGCAGCCGACAAAGCCAAAGCTCTTCACACACCGATCAAGCTCTTCGAGACAATTCGCGGGGCTCACACCCGCGGTCTGCGGCAAACCCGCGATCCCGCGAAACATCGTCGGGAACAACTGGACTGTTTGGGCGATGACATCGTTCGCTACCTGGCACATCAGACGGACGCTGACCTCTTCACTAATTGAGGTTGGGAACGCCCACGGCCGCGGCGAGATCAACTGGATGTTCGTCCCAACCTCTTTCACCTGCTGGATATGGTCCTGCATGCAGGCGGCAACGCTGTCGTCGCTGAAGCTTGGCGTGGCGCTGCCACGAAACCGAGACGGCGAGTTGGTCAGTCGGTAGTTGAAGGCGTAAACGCTGTCGGGTCCAGAAGCGTGGGCGTGCACATCGATGATCATTGACTCCCCCTACTCGATCTCGATCCAAACGGGGCAGTGATCCGCGCCTAACACATCCGAATCAATGCCCGCGCCCTTGACGCGCTTGATCAGGCTCTCATGGACGAAGAAATAGTCCAGTCGCCAGCCTATGTTGCGGTCGCGGGCTCTCGTCCGCATGCTCCACCACGAATAGGCCTCGGGCGCATCGGGGTAGAACTGCCGGAAGCTATCGACCCAACCGTGCTCGACCCATGTATCGAGGCACGCACATTCCTCAGGTAGAAAGCCCGAGATCATCTGGTTTTCCTTTGGGCGCGCCAGATCGATGTCCTTGTGCGCCGTATTGACGTCACCGCAAAAGATGACCGGATGTCCGCTCTTAACGCGCGCATCAACCTGCTCCAGGAACGCCGCGTAGAAGTCGAGCTTGAATTTGAGCCGTTCAGGACTCGCCTTCCCGTTCGGGAAGTAGACGTTGTACAGCTCGAAGTCGCCGAAATCTGTGACCACGACGCGTGCATCCGCGTCGAAGTGCTCGATCCCAAGGCCGGCGTACCATCCCGCCGGCGCCTGGCGGCTGTACGTTGCGACTCCGCTATAGCCCCGCCGCTGTCCTTCGGCCCAATAGCTCGCATAGCCGGGCGGCTCAATCACCGAGTCCGAGAGGTCGCCGCGAGCCGCCTTTGTTTCCTGTAAGCAGACAACGTCAGGTTTCGCGGTCGCCAGCCATGTGAGGAAACCGCGCGCGACCGCTGCGCGGATACCGTTGACGTTCCAGCTGTAGATCTTCAATGATGGCTTTCCGCCTACCGATTTCGCGTGCCCTCTCAGTGACGGACACAATCATAGAGGCAACGGCAACGTACCGGCCTCAAGCGCCGCCGCCAGCGCGCGTCGCGGCTGCGGTCGGGAGAACAGATTCCCTTGTCCGTGCCGGCATCCGAGGTCGCGAAGCAGCACTCGCTGCTCCTCCGTTTCGACGCCCTCTGCGGTAGTATCGAGGGCCAGTGCGCCTGAGAGGCTCATGATCGCTTGCACGATGGCCGCGGCGGAGCGGTCGTCCGTCATTCGGCAAACGAACGACTGATCGATCTTCACCCTGTCTGGCGCAAATCGCGCCACATACTCGAGCGATGAGTAGCCGGTCCCGAAGTCGTCCACCGCGAGGCGCACTCCAAGCTCCTTCAGGCTCCTCAGGGTCAGCATGGATGACTCAGGGTGGTCCATGAGGACGCTCTCCGTCAGCTCCAACTCCAGTCGCTGCGGCGCAAGGCCTGCCCGCTCCAGTATTTCGCTAAGCTCATCGACGAAATCAGCTTGATCCAGCTGGCGCGCGGACACGTTGACGCTCATCAGCAGCGGCGGGCGGTCGGGCCACTGGCCTTCCCACGTTTGTGCCTGCCGGCAGGCCTCGCGAAGGGTCCAGCGTCCGATTGGGAGCATCAGATCGGACTTCTCGAGGAACTGTACAAAGCCCTCCGCCTGCAAGAAACCGCGCTCGGGGTGCCGCCAACGCAATAACGCCTCCGTGCCGACAATACGACCCGTTGCCAGCTCGACAATGGGTTGGTAGTGCAAGCGAAGCTGGCCCTCCTCCATTGCCTCACGCAGCTCGCTCTCGAGCTCCAGACGCTCCGCTGCCAGAGTGTTCATAGTGGGGGAGAAGACAACCGCCTGCGATTTGCCTGCCGCTTTCGCTTCGTACAAGGCAATGTCGGCCTCGCGGAGCAGGTCCATCGCCACGTTCTCGCCGCCGGCGCTGTCTCGAGACGCGATACCGATGCTCGTCGTCGTCACCAACCGGTGTCCGCTTAGAATCAGCGGCTCCCGCAGCTCGCTGAGTACTCGCTCCGCCGTACGCATGGCTTCGCTTCCATCCGCGACGTCCTCGATTAGGATTGCGAACTCGTCGCCCCCGAAGCGTGCGACCATCCCGCTCGACTGCTGCACCTTTCGCAACCGCTCCCCAACCACGACCAGTAACTCATCTCCCGCCGAGTGGCCCAGGCTGTCGTTCACGAGTTTGAACGCATCCAGGTCGAGGAACAGCACGGAGATCGGCCCCGCGTCCACGTGCGACCGCCCAAGCGCTCGGCCCAGATAGTCCATAAAGCTGGCACGGTTTGGCAGCCCGGTCAGTTGATCGAAAAAGGCCTGGCGCGTAAGCGAATCTTCCAGCTCTTTGCGGGCCGTCACATCGTTGACGCTCCCAATCACGCCAACAACCGTTCCGTCTGATCCGAGTTGCGGCGTGAACGTACTAACGGCCCAGCCCGACCGGCCCGTCTGGGGGATGGTGTAGGGTACATCTTCCGTCGAGACTGTTTCACCATTCAACGCCTGGCGAATCATCTGCAGGACGCCCTGACTTCGGAGGTGGGGGAAAATCTCTGGAGCCGACCTGCCAAGCACTTGGTCGGCTGGGAGTCCTGTCAGCCGCTCCATGAACGGGTTGAAAACCACATAGCGAAGCTCGCGGTCGTAGACGACAATCCCCTGACTCGCGTTTGCGATCACCGTCTCGTTGAACTGCGCCGTCGACTTCAGCGCGTCTGCCATCTCCCGCAATCGAGCGGTAAACCCGGCACGTTCAAGTGCGACGGCGGCGTGATGCGCGATGCCCTCGACGAGCCGCTGGTCATCGTCGCTGAACGGCTGTTCGTCGCGACGGTCAAACAGGTTCAGCGACCCGAGCACATTGCCTTCGCTGCCCAGAATTGGTACGGCGAGCGCAGTCGCCGGTAGTCTTCCCAGCGTGGCGGGACGATACACCTCTGGGCCCGAACGCAGGTTATCGGTTCGTAGCGGCCTCCGGTTCTGAATCACCCATCCACTCACGGACCCGTCCAGTGGCATCGGCGTCTCGATGGAGTGCCATTCGCCGTCGAGCCACGTATGGCGCCGCATCACATGGTCGCCTTCGTTGGTTGCTATCCCCACACGTCCCGCATTTGTGAGCCTCGCCGCCACCTCGACGACGCGCCTCAGAACCTCCGCTGGCTCGACGGCGCTCCCAAGCTGCTCGGCGACCGCGAGAAGCGCCTCGACCTCCTCCTTGCGCCGTGCCGCCGTTTTCTCCGCCCCAAGCCGCGCAGCGACGTCCTGGGCTCTCGCAAGCACCGTCGATCCGGTCTCGCAGATCGCGACGAGGAGACGCTCATCGCGTGCGCTGAAGCCGTCAGGCCGACGGCTGTTGTTGAGTGAGATGATACCGAGACGCTCGTTGTCGCGCCCGAGGAGCGGCACGCTGACCTGTTGGCGGGTCTGGTGCAACTCGGCCTGCTCTCGGTTGGCGTTTGGATCCGCGGACGCGTCGTTTGTGCGGTAGGGACGGCCGGTTTCCCAGACGATCCCCAAAAGGCCGATTCTGGTGGTCTCTCGTTCATTCTCGACCCAGCGACCGTGCTCCCATGCCGCCGGGATGACGAGCTTCTCATCGCGTAGCACGGCGTAAATCGCTCGGTCGGCCTCCAGAAGTGCCGCCCCATGCTCGACAAGAGTACGAAGCACCGCCTCCGGCTCGTCTTGGACTCCAAGGCTCGCAGTGGCAGAAAGCAGCGCCTCCACCTCGGCCCGCGCCTCTTGTTCCTCCGCATGGACGCGCGCGTTCGTAATAGCGATCGAAGCGTGTGCCGCGAGCCGCTCCAGCACGGCAATCTCTTTCGAGTTGAAACGCCGCCGCGTACGGGAGAGAACCCAGAGGACACCAACCGCCTCCATCGCGCCGACGATCGGCAGTGCCAGAACTGAGACGTCGCCCTCGTCGCCGCTGACGCGATCGATGGTCTCGTCGCGCTCGATGGCCGCTTCCCCTTGGTAGTCCTCGGCCTGTTGCGGCTCGCCGGTCGCAAGTACCCAGCCTGCTACCCCCTTACCCGAGGGGATGATCAGATCCTGTGCGTCCTTAGTGCGACGGCCGGTCACGGATGTGACTCTCACGGCACCGCTGCTCTCTATGAGCCCAACCTGCGCGCCATCTGCGCGTACCAGCGATTGGGCGGACTCCGCGATGGTCTGAAGCACCTGATGCAGCTCCAGGCTGGAGGAGATTCGCCGGCTGATCTCTGCGAGCGTCTCCGCTTCGGCCCGGCCCTGCTCCTCCGCCTGCCGCCGCCGCCGGTTCACTTCCGCTACCGTGAAGCTCGCGGCCGCCATGCCAATGGCTGAGACTCCAAGTCGCGCGTACGAACGAGGGTCGAGCGCTACCGGCTCGCCGAGGGGTGGCACAAGATACGTCAGCACGATGAGCTCGGACAGAAGCGAGGCGGCGACGCCGAACAGTGGCCCCCACCGGAGCGTCAGCAGCAGGACGAGCGGCAAATACAGCCAGACGGCGGCGGTCGAAAAGTCAAGCAGTTGATCGAGCGCAATGACGACGAGCGTGATTGCCGCGAACGCCGCAACCACCAGCACTGCCTCTGCGCGCGTCACCCTGCGTCGGCTTTGGGTGCGCCTGGTCGCCTCCCGGAGCCGGACGAGAAAGTCTCCCAATGGCACAACTCTATCCCGAAACATTCATTGAGACTATCGGCAGCAGCGCGGCGAGGGCAAGCGCACCGCTGGCTCCAATGGCGAATCTTGAACGGCAGCGTTTGCAGCCGTGCTACTGTGACGCAGGACGAGATATCCGCAAAAACTTCCCGAGAAGTCGTTCCCGAAGTCGCTCCAAGGAGGTGAGCCATGGCAAGGCTGTCTCATATCACCGGCAGGGAGCAGGTGCCTGCCGAGGACCGCCCCACGGTTGACGGCATCATTGCCAGCCGTGGCGTCCTCCAAGGACCCTTCACAATGTTTCTGCATTGTCCCGAGCTGGCCGGCCGTGCCGCTCATCTTGGCGCCTTCGTCCGTTTCGAAGGTTCGCTCGATATGCGCGTGCGGGTGCTCGCTGCGATGGCGGTAGCGCGTGAATTCGAGGCCATGTATGTGTGGGGCGCACAATCTGGCGGCGCCCGACGTCTGGGTGTGGCTGAGGAAACTATCACCGCAATCCGCGAAAAGCACAGCCGGGGCATCCCGTCCGAGGACGCCCAGATCGTGGACTTCACCCGCGCGCTGCTCGAGAAGCATCGTGTCGACGACGCCTCCTTTAAAGCGATGCAGCAGCGTCTTGGCAACAAGGATCTGATTCAGCTCACCGGCACCATCGGGTACTACAGCCTGCTCTGCATGACGGTGAACGCCTGTGAGCTCGAGGCCGGTGAGGGGGCCGAGGTGCTGAAGGTCTAAGCTATGCCGATAACTGCCTTCGACCACTACACCCTTCGATGCGCCGATTTGGATGCGACCTGGGCCTTTTATCGCGATGCGCTCGGCCTTCGTGTTGAACCCCGCGAGGTGGCTTCGGGCCTGCGAGCTGCGATTGTGTATATGCAAGGCGCGTGGCTGGCGCATATCTTCCAGGCAACACCCGAGCAGGATGCGGTCTTTGGCCGGATGCAACCGCGCGACGCGGAGATGGAGCAGTGGCGGACGGGCCGCGTGCACCACATCGCCCTCTGGGCGACGGGCTTATCAGAGTTGAAGGCGCGGCTCGCGCAGCATGGCGTCGTCGCACGTGAACGTGCTCAGGGCGATTACTATCGCGTAGTTGTAAACGACCCCGATGGTGTCGAGTTGGAGATCAACTTCCCAATCGCCGAGTCGCGCTGACCGGGCGATGGGATAAGGTAAGCCCGTCTGATGCTGCTGGTGCCCGCGCCCCCTGCGGAAACATTTGGCGGCGGTGGTAGGAGGAATTAGGTCGATGGCAGCGCAGAACGGCAATTGGCAGCGCAACACCCCGGGCCGGCTGAATCGCCGAGGCATCTTGCGAGGCGCGACATTCGGCGGCGCGGGTCTCGCGCTTGCGGCCGCTGGTTGCGGCCGCAGCCCTAGCGCTCCCAAATCCACAGGAGGATCGGCAGGAGACAAGCCGCAGACCGGCGGGACCTTGAAGCGCCGCACCGTCACCACGGCGTTCAACGGTGGCTTCGATCCCCATATCCAGCAGGGCAGCCAGACGGGCGAGATGGGGTTCTTCTACCAGGGAGCGCTCCGACTCAATCCCAAGACGCTGGCAATTGAGGCCGAGATTGCCCAGAAGTGGGAGCAGCCGTCGCAGACCGAGTACCTCCTCCATCTCAACCCGGCGGTGAAATGGCAGAACAGACCGCCGGCGAACGGCCGTCCGGTCACCGCGGATGACGTCGTCTTCAGCTTCGAGCGGTTGCGAACCAACAATCCCCAGTTCATCAATCGCGGGCTGTTTGACAACGTCGACAAGATTCAGGCGGTCGACAAGGCAACGGTGCGTCTCACCACAAAGGCTGTGGATGCCACGACGCTCAATAATCTGTGCGCCATGTCGGCGAAGATCCTAGCGCCCGAGGTTGTTGAGAAAGCCGGCAAGTTCGCGGAGGCGAGCAGCGCTGTTGGTACGGGCGCCTTTATGGTCCAGTCTCGCGATGATACCGGCGCCGTCCTTGTTCGCAATCCCGACTACTGGAAGCCAGGTCTTCCCTACCTGGACGGAATTCAGGATCGGATCTTCAAAGACGACGAAT
>Ga0193751_1001817_pt1 | contig 13299 bp, 17 predicted proteins | sample L1c2metaG_FD_143050 | JGI IMG/M metagenome (GOLD analysis project Ga0193751, IMG submission 143050) | Soil microbial communities from a riparian zone of the East river system, Colorado, United States - L1c2 | ecosystem: Environmental > Terrestrial > Soil > Riparian zone | place: USA: East River... | reverse complement strand
CAATCAATGCATTGGCATTAATTTGCCGGTCGTGCTCGGGTCATTGAGTAATGCTGAGGAGCGTCCGGTTGGATCTTTTTTCAGGTCCGCCGCTAGGTCCTTCTTCGTCGACTCGTCTAGTGCGTCGACATTGATGCTTAGACCAAGTTGCATCGCCTGCATCGGTGTGGCGTGCGCAGCCATCATCCCTTGTGGAGCACGTGCAGCGCCCTCCAGAAACCCTCATTGCCAAACGTTTCGTGACGAAAAACTTCTTGTCCCGATTTAGCATTTCCGTCTTGACGCGTGACGACCTTGCCTTGATCTGCAGGACCGTCCGATCCCGCCGACGTTTTTTGCGCACCCCCGAAGCCGTGAACTGCAAACCGACCACCATTGGCTTCTTAGGACCAAAGGCATTATTCATAACAACCTTTCCGTGGAGCAACCCGTTGAAACACAGGGAAGGGAGAGGTTTGTTCTCCCTTCGATTGGAGCGGTTAGCTATTTCCTACGATACGCGAGTTAAACTGTTAATGCTTCGCGCCAACCGCCTTGCCACGTTTGCCATGCGCCGCAAAGGGCTTCGGCACAACTTTAGTCCAGCCCTTTTCACGAGCATCAAAGTGCTGATAGGCGTCCGCCGCTTCGTCCAGTGGCAATTCATGCGAAACCAGAAATGACGGCTTCGCCTTCCCGGAAGCAATCAGTTGGCACAAATGGCGGTTGTACTTTTTCACGTTGGCCTGCCCCGAGCCCATGCTCAAGCCCTTCTCGAAAAAATTGCCGAGGTCGAAAGCGATCTGCCCTTGTTTCTCGAGTTTGTCGCTGGCTTTCGGATCTTTCGACGGGAATACGCCGACCACGCCGAGTTGTCCCGTGGCACGCACGGAGGAGACGAGATTATTCATGGTCATGTTGGGATGTTCGTTTCCTTCCACGTCGTGCGCTTGATAGCCAACGCACTCGCAGCCCTTGTCCGCGCCTTGGCCGTCCGTCAATTCCAGCACCTGTTCGACCGGCGAGCCTTTCGAATCGTCAATGGGAATTGCACCGATCTTTTCTGCCAGCGCCAGCCGGTCTTTCAAACGGTCCACGATCATGACTTTGCTTGCGCCTTTCAGAATCGCTGAGTAGGCTGCAAACAAGCCCACCGGCCCCGAGCCGTACACCACCACCGACTCGCCTGGTTCGACGCAAGCAAGTTCCGTCGCGTGATAGCCGGTTGGCCAAATGTCAGCGAGCATCACGTAATCGTTCTGTTGCTCCTCCGCCCCTTCGGGCAACACCAGGCAATTGAAATCGGCGTACGGAACGCGCAGATATTCCGCCTGCCCTCCTTCGTACGGTCCCATTCCCGCGTAGCCGTACTTTTACCTGGGTTGACAGTGAGACATGCGCCCGTAAGACCGCGCTCGCAATTCTTGCAAAATCCGCAGCTCACGTTGAATGGCAGGCAAACGAGGTCGCCGACTTTCACTCTTGAAACTGCTTTCCCAACCTCGATCACCTCGCCAAGATTTTCATGTCCCAACACTTTCCCTTTTTCGACATCCGTGCGGCCCTCGTACATATGCAAATCGGATCCGCAAATATTTGTCGTCGTAATCTTTACCAGCACGTCGGTCGGCTGTTCGATCTTTGCGTCGGGCACTTCCTCAACACGTTCGTCTCGCGGCCCCTTATAAACTAACGCTTTCACCATTCCTCCTTGCGCGACGGGATACCTGTGAGGGCGTATCCGACCGCTTCTCAATTCGATTTGTTTTTTAATTTTTGCGGGAACCTATAAATATTCGTCACATTGGGTTGAATCAACTTCACCGTATCGTCTTACGCAGCCAACTTCAACCAAGTCCTATCCCTATCTCTTGATGGAAACCCTGTAAACCACCAAACACCCCTAAAGCCCAAGTTTGCGGTGGATGCCAGCTTGAGTCTCGTTTTAGCAGCCGGCGGGGTATCCACGTAGATGTTAGAAACGGATGACCGGGCCAAACGTGGCGCGCAGGTTATGGTGCGTACCGCTGTTGAAGTACATCTCGTCGCCGATATCGAAGCGCAACCCGATCGGCCCAAGGTGGCCTTCAAGGCCGCCACCCGGATAAAAGGTTCCTGCGACGTCGTTTTCGCGCAGGCCCGGGACGGAACTGCTGAACGTTCCAAAATTGGCGGGAGAATTATCCAGGCGGAAATTCACGAAGCCGCCTTTAACGGTCACGAACGGCTGAATGTTGTGTTTTCCCAAATTGAAGCGCGGCCCCAAAAGTCCGTGAAGTACACGCAGATCGGTGCGTTGGAAAGTAGTGCGCGTAATTCCAGGAAACGAATTGTCCGTGAAATTTTCCGTGAAAGCGCGGCCGAAGTCATAGGCCATTTCGCCTTCCAATTTGAAGCGCTTGAAGGCCAAAAATGATGCACGACCACCCACACCGAGCAGATCGCTGTCAGTCTGCGAAACGCGGTAGTAGTCCGCGAAAACGCCTACCTGCACATGCTCATTATCCTGAGCATGCGCTCCCGACACAAATACGGCCACAAATGATAGTAAGAATGCAACACCCTTCATGAGGTCTCCTAGCGGTTTACTCGGGTGAACATCTGAACGACTCCAATTTACCAATTTGACGATGGCCCTTATCCTGCGAACCTATATACGTATCCAAATTCAATTTGGATTTATGGCCTGCAAATTATTTTTCTTCTCTTTGGCCTTCTAACGCTCTTTCGATCGCAAGAATGCGCACGAATGGCGTTTTACTTGCCTGTGTCTTCTATCGGCCTGGCACAACTTACCCATGGTTCCTTTTGCCAAATAAACTCTCTAGACGAAGGGTTCATAGAAGCGCCGTCGGGTCGTTGCGCCAAACGATCGGATATATCCGCTGATCGGTATTTCCTTATCAAACCGTCAACATGGCGGAGCCGCGACAAGTGGACGACCTTTCTTGTCTTTAGTAAGTGGTAGTTTGTGGGAGCAAAACTCTTACACGACGAGAAGAAAGTAGACGTTACGGTGGGTCATGCCCCAAGTGTAGAATGGGAAGAACGGGTTTCTTCAGGATAGTCGATGCTTCCTCGCTCTTTGGTATCCAACGATTTACTGAGATGGATGGCACAGGCGGCAAATTCGGCGAGGCTACTCATAATCCGTGCGTCCTCAGAATCGAATTTCGTTTGTTCCTCATGTGAGAGTATCCAAACCGTTCCCGCTGTTTTACCCACGTGAAATGGAATGACTAGCCCTTCGACGATGGGAACCTCTATCTGATTGAAATACTTAAAATAACGACCCGGATAAGCAAAAAGCTGCGGCGAATTTCGATCTAACGTGATGCCACACGGACTGAAGTTTCTTGGTGTGGTTCCACCGACACACTTTTCGAGTTTTCCGGCTAGGTTGGTCCATCGGAATTCTTGCTTTTCTGAAGTATTGACCTCCAACAGGCTAAGTCCGGCCGTACCGGCGCGACATAAATCAATCGATATTTTAAGGAAGCAATCTATGAGTTTTGCCGTAGAAGCATTGGCAGACTGCATTAGAGTAAGTAGGCTGTTCGCTTCCTGCTGTGGTGTGCGTCGCCGGCAAATACGTGAAGAAAGCTGCTCGGTGATCAGGACCTCCTTTAGCGTGGCACCAGTACAGGCCGGTTCGAGTGATTTGGCCGCCCTGGGATCGGAAAGACTTTGCTTCATTTTCTTGCGGGCGTTCTGAAGTCTAGATTTTACGGTCCCCAAGGGTGTTCGGGTACTCGTAGCAATTTCTTCACACGTCAATCCGTCAAAGTAAGCCAGCGTAATTGCTTCAAGCTCAGGTTTGGGCAATCCCGCCAGCGCAACAGAGACAAGCTCACGAGCGATCTGGTGCGTCAAAATCGTTGATTTCTGCCCTCGCACGGGCATAGTCGCTTCGCTGAGTGGTTCGGTATAGAATCGCTTCCGGTTTCGCCGGATCCGGTCGATAGCCCGGTGTCGCGTCATAGCAAGCAGCCAGCCAATTAGCGATCCCCTCGCGGTATCGAATTGCGAAGCCTTTTGCCATAGCTGGAAAAAGGCATCTTGGAGTAACTCTTCCGCTGTGCCTGAGTCACCCGTGACGCGGAAGGCCACGGCATACAGAACCCTGCGGTGACGGTCGTACAGCAATTCGAGCGCGGACTGATCACCAGCGATTAACTTAGCCATCAGCTCCGCATCAGTGCTCATAGTTCTTCTTTAGCCGCGAAAGGACTTACTGTCTGCGGGAAAACTTTCGTCGGCGCAAAGCTGTTTTATGGTCGGAATCAATTGGTCATAAAGTTTCATCTTGTCCAACAAAACCAAAGCGCCATAACTCTCCGCTAAAGCCTTTGCTTCCGCGTCATCGTCGTTACAGGTTGAAATGGCTACCAGCGATAGAGAAGCAAGCTGCGATTTTACGAGGGCCGGGGTAAACTCGCGCTTTTCCGGCAAATGCAAGTCCATAAGAAGAACGTCTGGCTTAAAATCTACCCTCATCTGCATTGCCTTCGCAAAGTTCGCAGCTACACCAACAATTTGAAAGCCGGATTCTTCGTTCAGGAATCGCACGATGCACTTGCTCATCATTTCACTGGCTTCAGCCACGAGAATCTTTATCGGCACTCTTAAAGGTGTCACTAAAATGCCTCCAGGGGTGTTCACTTTTGACACTTTTATCTGCACGGGGGACGCGGGGGGCCGGGAATATCTGCTACAAAAGAGCCGGAAACCCAGTTATTTGAGGTAATACGTTAGAGCTTGAAGTTCGGATGACAACAAAACGATAAACGATCCTGTAGTCACAAGAAACTTTTCTCCCGATTGACGGTCCCTTACATATGCGTAAGGATCGATGCGAGGAGAGGTGTGCGGCATCGCCGCGCCTTTGTTGCTTGATCTTGCGTCGAAAGCCGGTTTTCCTTCACGACGATTCGGTGACAAGCATGAACATACTATTCCATCCGTCGGGGTGCAACGGCGGATCATCCGTTTTAGCTTGCCGATTCGGGGGAGCGGGCGGCGTTACTCGCATTTCTATGTAATCTGGACACCAATTGACGGCGCAAAAAACCGCTGTCCGGTGCTTTCGCGGTTTCTTGGTCCCTTTGAAGCTACGACGCGCTAGTAGCTTGTGGGCCGAAACACCTGGTACCGATATAATTTCAGAACGTAAATTACGTATTCGCTGCTTTGACCTTTGGGGCCCTTGGTGCGTTTTGTTGGGAATCCGCATCCGATCCGTGCTGCTTGACCATTTTATTGTAGACACCCAACAGCAAAAATGGAGCAGCCCATTGGCCCACAAACAACGCGGCGTGATCTTTACCGCTGGCTTTAAATATTGCCGATGTTGCCATGGACGCTAAAGCGGCAGCCAAGTACGCACTAGAAGGGATTTGCGATGTCTTTGCTTCGATCATTGCAGTAAAGCCGTCTTCCTGTGCTCCTGAAACTTTATTTTCCGTGTCCATCATTCCTCTTTTCAATGGTGAGAGTTGCGATTCTTGAGCGATGAATGCCGTCTTCGCTTAACTAGAGGTTCAGTCAAACGCAGTGTCATTACAATAATGCGTTGGCCGTATTGTTTTATAGATCGTCTGTACCTGACCCTAGGCTTGTCTATATCTGCCTCCGATATTTTGCAGACTGCTCATTCACTACCTCGCAGTAGAGGTCGAAGCCGACGCGAATTCCGATAATTGACTAGTTTTTCGTAAGTGATCATTCGGTGATTGATGCTCATATTCAGGTATGGCCACGAGATATCAGTAAAATGTACCGTTTAAGTAGAAGATGAAGACGTAAAGCGCCGTCAGCTTACCGTCCTTCGTTACACCAACGTCAGTGCCAGTAAGCCGCTGAGGGTCATCGGGCGGTCCATACGACCAAGGAAGGCGACCGACGCCATGCATAGATTGTTCTGGCCCACTGACCGAGAACACATAGTCTTCAAACTGCGTAAAAAGGAGCTGAACAATGGCGTTAATCTTTTCGACGCCGTCATGAACGCCGCCCGGAGTATTCGCTGGTTGGCACATCACAGGAAACGAATAAGGAAGCCGCTCCTAGTTGTAATTCTTCGGATGCGACGTTTCCTTGCCCTTCGGCAGCCAGCAAAGAAATCCCGGAAGCACAGGACCAGGTGGCGGCCAACCTTACTGGCATTCCAGAAGCTCAAGACCAAAGCTATCCGTCGAGCTCATCGTCCCATCCGCAAGATGAAAAGAGTGCCGTACTGTTCCTGCCGGTCACGACTTCTCAGCGTCTGTCCTTCAGCGATAAATTTACAATCTATGCCCATCAAACATTTGGACCGCCTGCGCTTATCCTCCCGGCGTTCACAGCCGGTATGGGCATGGCGAACCCAAAAAACCACTACTCTCGCGAATGGAGGGACGGGGCCGGGGCATTCGGGAGGCTCTATGGAGACTCCATCGCCATGACCACTTCCCAGCGAACAGCGCACTTTTTGACAGGTGTTGCCTTGCATGAAGATCCGCGGTACGCGCGATCCAATAGTAAAAGTCTTACGGGGCGCTTGAAATTTGACGGCCCTATTGAAATTTAACCATCACTTTCGTGGAACTAGTGTTCTCATGCAACTAACATTACGCTCACTATTAGTGAGCTATTAGCTAAATGTATGAGAATTTCATTTAACAATATTCTCACAAATAGACATAAACGCACATGTTAAGTATAATTATATCGTCTAATGTGAGAAATCATCATGGATCTGCCCTTCACTCAATTTGCCCAGTCGTCTCCGCTCTTTACCCTCGCAAGCTATATGACAAGGATGAACGAAATCGCTCCCTACCGAACCTCGTTCACCGGCTCAAACATCAAGGTCGCGTCAGGCAGATAGCCAACGGAGTCTATGCGGGAACCTTCGCCACCACTCCGCTGAACCGTTATCGCGTTCCGGCAGCCCTCCGGGAAGATGCGGTCGTCGCCCTCCACTCCGCTCTCGAATTCCACGGTCTCGCCAACCAGACCTTTCAGACTGCCTACTATTTCTCCGCCCGCTCCCGCAAAGACGTGGTCTTTGACGCCGTCACTTACCATAGTGTCGTACCTCCACGTCCACTCTTGTCTCCAGCCCATCGTCTTTTTCAAACGGAACGGGGCGCCGACAATGTCCTGCTTACCGGACGCGAACGATCCTTCGTCGACTGCCTGCTCTTTCTCGACTACAGTGGAGGCGTCGAAGAACTGGACAAGTCTCTCGCCATGTTTCCTTCCTTTGATTACGACGCGGCACTCGACTATCTCAAATTGCTCCGCAGCCCCTGGCTTTATTCGCGTTTGGGCTTTCTGCTTGATCGCCATGCGGACAACTCTTCTTTCGAGGAACAGCACGCGACCGTTTTCTCCGCAAACTTCCCCGCGGCGTGGTCTACCTCGCCGACAAACGCCCGGGACAGCGCTGGGTTCCTCTGTGGAAACTCATGGTGCCTCAGACGTTCTCGCCTTCGTACGCGGTCAGAGTCCCCCGTAGGTCTATGCCGCAGAACTCGCTTTTGTCTCACTGCCTTCTCCGTTCTCCACCGCTGGCACACCGTCGCGCCACTCGCTGACTCACGTCACGCCGGTTGCCTTCCGTAAGGCTCAATGAATTCTCTTCTTCCGTTCTCCTGCAGTCGCGGTTCTTTGGTTCCCCGGCCTCAAGTGAGGGAACCAAATCCACGCACAGGAGAACGGAAATGAAATCAGAACAAATCAAGGAAATCACGGAGAAGGCCACCGAGCAGCTCGTCGCTGCGCTCCAGCAAGGCCATAGCGAGGCTCTCACCAGCTATCTCAAGGCCATTGGACGTTTCCATCGGTACAGTCTGCACAACGTTTTGCTCATCGCCTTGCAGAAGCCCAATGCAACCTGTGTCGCTGGATTCCGCACTTGGAATGAGCTCGGCCGCTTCGTCAAGAAGGGCGAGAAGGGCACTGATTCTCGCCCCCATCATGCGACGCAAGGTGGAGAACTCCGAAGACGACGAAAAGGAGTCTTCCTGCATCGCAGGCTTCCGCGCCGCTTACGTTTTCGACGTCACTCAGACCGATGGCCAGGAACTGCCCCAGATCGGAGTCGTGCGTGGAGATCCATGCGAATACAGCGATGGTCTCCGTAAGTTCGCCGCTGCGCAAAATATCGCGATCGAATACTCGGAAGACATCGCCCCTGCGCGCGGCACCTCAGATGGCGGCCGCATCGCGCTACTTCCAGGCCAGTCGCCCGCCGAGGAGTTCTCGACGCTCGTGCACGAATTGGCGCACGAACTTCTGCACCGTGGCGACCGCCGCGAACAAACGTCGCGCACAATTCGCGAAACAGAAGCCGAAGCAACCGCCTTCGCCGTTTGCCATGCCATCGGCCTCGAAACCGGTTCGGCCGCAAGCGACTATATCCAGCTGTGGAACGGAGACAAGGAAACGCTGACGAACAGTCTTACTCATATTCAGAAGGCCGCTTCGCAAATGCTTGCGGCGCTGACCGATTCGTGAGCGTACGGCTCACGAATGATCTTCGTGCGAGAAACTCATGGGCTGAATCCGTCCAATCTCACCATCCCTTCCTGGCCAAACCCTGCGCCTGATCCGCCCGCTCCTTCCGTCAAGGCTCTCCGCTTCGCTCCGATGAACGCCCACCCCGCGGCCTTGACGGCGCGGACGGACAGGCGCCCCCACTCGCCATGAAGGGATTTGCTTTTCATGCACCGCGCTGCGGTGCCTGTGGAGCAATAACGGAAACGCCCTACTTGTACATCTTCGTGCATGTAACAAGCTGCTCAAATGCACGAATATGCTTGGGAAAGTCTGCTCGACAACATTCTTCAGCATGTTCGCGAAGCCCCGTTTAGCGCATTGCCACCGCAAAAATTCTTGGCGGAATACAGTCGAGTTATATTTGAAACACGCGGCGCCGTTCAGTTTTTGACAAGCAAGACGCCGCAGCGTAATTAAGAACTACCGGCCGCGAGGACGCGATGGTGCGTTTTAAAGATGACGACGGGGTTAATTGGAACGCTCAGCTGAATGGTCGAACCTGGCTGGCAGGCTCATTGACCAGGCGCGGCATCCAGTTCACACATGCGCGCCTGAAATCATAACTGGCGAAAAACTAATTCGGAAAATTGTTCTGCAAGCGCTCGCGGAAAACCCGGCTGTATTTTTTGGCAGCCGGGGCGGCCCTCATAGCTTTCGTCGCCTGGCTGATCCTGTTCTAATTTCGCTTTTCAAGTAAGGCTCGCTTTTGACCGCCTTCTACGCTAGAAATTGGAAATGCAAAGAACCGGAATAGTTGCAGCGATTAATCCTAGCCGTGGCATGGTCGCAATTGCGACCGAAGACGATGGTTATACAATTATCGAACTTTTGTCCTCTTGGGATGTCGAGGTGGGCGATGAGATAGCATGGCAAAATGGACACGGCTTGGGTTCAGAGACATACGAGAATCTGACCAAGGGTTCCCGCGAAGTTGTCTATGTGCAAAATCATGCCGTTGGACAAGCCACACTTAGGCAACAACTTTTATTCTGATTCTTTTTAATGCTCCGGCCTTTGCCGCCTCGCTGATCCCTGTCCAATTCGCTTTTCAGGTAATAGACCGACGAAAATTCCAAGCGCATGAAACACAGCCGCTACAAATACTTCTCCAACCTTGAACACGCCGCTCAGTTCCTGGATGGGAATATCTACCACCAGACGCTCGCATTTTTTCGTGACATCGGCGATGAATTCGAATCAACGCGCATCTATCGGCCTGTCGAAGGGCTATCGACCAATAATCTCACCCAAGGAAAATCGTTTCCGCTGCAAATGGGCTTCGAGTCTTCCGCACGCGCGGGAGAAATCTATGTTTTCTGCCTAAGCCGTGCGTTGACGCACGAGTTGGCCCGAGATTTCCGCGCCAAGGTTTGCATCGAGATCCTGCAACCCGCCGTCTTTATTAAACGCTGGCTAGCAGCTCTGCCCAATGGAGCCTGTCACTTCGCAAAGAAGGTTGACTACTACCAGCCCGACGACGTGCCTGGGAATGTATGGCCACAGCCGGACCTTATCGCAACCACAAAGCTTGCGCGGTTCGCCAAGCAAAAGGAATACCGGCTCGGATTCTCGACTACCGGGGCCCTGGAATTCGGGCAGACCACGCAACAACTGGTTCACCGCAAAGCCAGACCAGAGCCGAAGCCCGACGAGCATCATCACTGGATCGTAGAAGCCGGCGATCTTCGCGATGTTTGCAAGCTGCATGAATACCATAGCTGAGATGGATCAGGAGCCAGCCCCTCCGTTCTGCTCTCGCGTCACGTCCCTCGCCTCTCTGTCCTCGCGCAACCCAATGAATTTGGAATGAGCTCGATGAATCCAGCTGTCGCCGACGTGGACCTTTGTATAAGCGTGTTCGGCGTTCAACCGTGGACCGGAAGGCAACCAAAATAAGTATTCGCTTTTTGTTCGCCACGAGATAAAATGGTGCACGTTGACGTTAGCGGATGCACGGGGCCAACGATACAGTGTGGACGTTTTCGCATCGAGTACCTTTGATGTGGCCCATCTCTATCTTACCCACGCTGCGGCCCGGTCGGATGCCGGCCTCTCCGTTCCGACCCAGAACAGCGTCTTCGAGGTCGTAATCGGCGGAAAACTCTACGCCGTTAAAGGAACCGCGCTGAAAAAATGGATCAAAGAGCGCCGCGAGGCGCTGAAAGGTCCGAAGGGAAGCTGTTCAGCCGGCGGCTGATGCTGGAATGAAGCGCGGTCGCGGCCCGACGCCGGAATTTATTTAAGCACGTCCTGTCCCATAAAACTTTTTACGCTTGCGCGCTTCCGAGGTGGCACAATGAACCCGCCCTTGTTGGTAAGGGGTCAAAATTCGATGGCTACCAAAAACAACACGCCGGACCGCAATCCTCCATCCCCCGTCCTGGAGCACCTCACCCGCGATGAATTGATACATCACGTCGCGGACCTGCAGGAAGAATTGCGGATGAGCCGCGCTTTTTCCAATATAGCCGAGGCCGGCGGCAACGACGCCATTCTGCAATGGCAGGGCCGCAATCGTTTCCTCGCCGAAAAAATTATTCCCGTCCGCCTGAAACCACTGCCAGCCGAAAGCCTTTATCCCGAAAAGGGCGAACACCGGATTATCGACGGCGACAATCTCGCCGTCATGACTTCCCTGCTGATGGATTTTCGCGGCGGGCCCACGCGCGGCGTCGACGTGATTTATATAGATCCGCCTTACAACACGGGCGAAGACGTTTTTTCCTACAACGATGATTATCTGCTTTCGAAAACAGAAGTGAAATCCCTGCGCCGCGCCATCGGCCGCGCCGAGAGACTTGTCAGCCTCGACGATCCAACCAAGCACACAAAATGGATCAACCACATGGCGCCGCGCCTGTGGGCCGCGCGAAAGCTTCTGAAAATGACCGGCGTCATCATCGTTTCGATCGACGAGCACGAACTGCCGCGGCTGTGGATGCTGATGGATGAAATTTTCAGCGAAAAAAACAGAATTGCCACCATCATCTGGGAACGCTCGCGAAAGAACGACGCGGCTTACATCTCCGAGGGCCATGAATACATGCTCATCTGGGCCCGGAGCAAACCCGACCTCGACGCCAAGAAGGGCCGCCTGGCATCGACGCCCGAATGGGAGGACGTTGTCGGAAGATGGCGAAAACCCAAAGACGGCGTCGACGAAATCCTCACCGCCTACATGGAAGCCAAGGAACTCTACGGCGACAATCTCGCCAAAATCCGCAAAGAGATGAAGAGTTTTTTCGCCGGCCTGCCGGCCGCACACCCGGCGAAAAAAATCCGGTATAAAAAAGTCAATCAGTGGGGCATGTACAACGACGACGGTGATCTGAACTGGCCCGGCGGCGGCGGCCCCAAGTATGACGTCATCCATCCGGTCACAAAAAAACCCTGCAAACCGCCCGCTTCAGGCTGGCGCTTTCAGGAAGATGAGATGAAAGCGCTTCTGAAACTACCTTCCCTGGGCGAGCGCGAACGCATCGCTTTCAAAGCCTCTCATACCGGCACGCCGCGCTATATCCGGTATCTGGACGAGATGCTGGGTCCGGCACCACGGGCCACGCCGTCATGGCGATGAACGCCGAAGACGGCGGCAACAGGCGTTTTCTGCTGATCGAGGGCGGAGACCCCGCGCCCGCCGCTTCCGTCCCCCGCGAAAAATACACGAGCGAGATCACGGCCGAACGCATCCGCCGCGTTATTACCGGCAAATGGGCGGACGGCCGCAAACACGCGAAACATAAAACCGGCTTTCACTTTATCCGCGCCTACGAACAGATCACCAAGGGCGCCATCATGGCGTCCACGCGCGAAACTCTTGCCGACATAATTCTGCAAATCGTCGAGGATGAATCAAACCGCATCGATTGCCGCATGAGGTTTCCGGGCACGCTCAGGTCCAAGGCGCCAGCGCATACCACGATGCCCGGCTGGAGCGCTGCTGGCGGCTCGTTGTATCGTTCGCGGACAGAATTGATCCCTTGCCCCGCGCCATGGACAACCCTGACTAACGTTCCATCTTTAAGATACCAAGGACCCTCAAGGGTTGCGCCGGCCTGCAGCAAAAGTTGGTGAACAAAAGCAGTTTGTGCTGACGCGGCCATGGGCTCTTTCGTTTGCGCCGCGCGGTTATACGGCACGCCCTCAGCATCGCGGCGATAGTTGTATAGCTCGTCGCAGCTCAAATCAGTCTCGAATACAGGACAGGGCTTGCCCTCTGCCGCCAGCAAGGGAGCGGCAAGAGCGAAAAATCGCCTGAGCCACACTTTTGAGAAAGCGGTTCGCAACTGTGCCAGTGCATTGGCACCGGACATCTGGAAATGCTGAAACGACAAGTTTCCCGGATTGAGTGTAGCCCACAACGCCGGCGCCTTCGTTTGCAGCTCGGCGCTCGAAGCGGTATCGACCACGGTCACCGAGGCAAAAGCTACTGTGCTTAGCGCATTTTCGAGAACGCTGTTCAAGTATCCCCAATCCGTCCAGAACCCGACGACAAGCAGATCCTTGCCCCGTAGCAACAATTTCATCCAGTTGGCACACGCTTCAATCCTTTGTGAGATTTGTGGCTCCGCCAGCTGAGCTTGGGTCCACAGCGTGTGGTTTCTCTCACGGGTCATGCAGCCGTGAAATTTCAGCAATGGATTTGTTTCATGCTGAAACGCAATCGCCTCGTGGCCGTCGAGCGCCCCGCGCAGGTCAGCCTTGTGAAGCATCGCCCACTGCTCAATAAGGAAATCGAAGTTCGCTGATAAAGCTGCCTCCGCCGCCCGGCAGATG
>Ga0193751_1001816_pt1 | contig 13300 bp, 6 predicted proteins | sample L1c2metaG_FD_143050 | JGI IMG/M metagenome (GOLD analysis project Ga0193751, IMG submission 143050) | Soil microbial communities from a riparian zone of the East river system, Colorado, United States - L1c2 | ecosystem: Environmental > Terrestrial > Soil > Riparian zone | place: USA: East River... | reverse complement strand
CGTCGGCAAAGGACTTTCTGGCGGCCGACTCATCGTCCGGCATCCGCGAGCCGCGCAGTTCATTCCGGATCAGACAGTTCTGATTGGGAACACGGTCCTGTATGGCGCGACTTCGGGCGAAGCGTATTTCGCTGGAGTCGCGGGCGAGCGCTTCGCTGTGCGCAACAGCGGCGCGATCGCGGTGGTGGAAGGAGTCGGCGATCACGGCTGCGAGTACATGACTGGTGGAACGGTCGTGGTGCTCGGCCGCATCGGCCGAAACTTCGGCGCGGGAATGAGCGGCGGACTCGCCTTCGTGCTCGACGAGTTCGGCGAAGTCGAGCGGCAGTGCAACACTGGACTCGTCGATCTGGTTCGCGTCTCGGATTTCGGTGAGCGCGACGTGCTCCGCCGCATCATTGAGCAGCATGCGCGTTACACCGGCAGTGCACGCGCGAAGCGTGAGCTCGGCCAATGGGACCGCGCGCTCAAGAATTTTGTCGCCGTCGTGCCGCGTGAGTATCGGCAGGTGTTGGAGCGCCAGGCGGAAGCGAACACGGACACCGGCACTGGTCCGAGTCGTCGCGGGCTCAATGTTCTGGACTCGAGGAACGCGCGCCATGCCTGATCCGAAGGCATTTATCACTCTGCGGCGAGCGACGCCGGAGCGGCAGGCGGTGGAGGAGCGCGTCCGTCACTGGGGCGAGTTCTATCGCCCCGCGCCCGAGTCTGCTGTTCGCACCCAGGCGGCGCGGTGCATGGACTGCGGCGTGCCCTTCTGTCAGGGCGATTCCGGTTGTCCGGTGCGGAACATCATCCCGGAATGGAACGGTCTGGTGCAGCGCGGCAACTGGCGTGAGGCCCTCGACTCGCTTCAGGCGACGAATAATTTTCCGGAGCTGACAGGACGGCTCTGTCCCGCGCCATGCGAATCTGCGTGCGTCCTCGGCTTGGTGAACGAGCCAGTCACGATCAGGCACATCGAGCAGACGATCGCAGATCGTGGCTTCTCAGAAGGCTGGATAGTCCCGCGCGCTCCTAAGAGAACGACGGGCTTCAGCGTCGCAGTGATTGGCTCGGGCCCCGCAGGTCTCGCCGCGGCGCAGCAGCTACGGCGCTTTGGTCACGACGTGGTGGTGTTCGAGAAGAGTGAGCGCGTCGGTGGACTGCTTCGCTACGGAATTCCGGAGTTCAAGCTGGAGAAGTCGGTGCTCGACCTCCGTCTCGATCAGCTCATGGCGGAGGGAGTGAAGTTCTACACCGGCATCGATGTCGGCGCGGACATCACCGTCGAGCAGCTGCGCGCGCAATTCGACGCGGTCCTGGTTGCGACCGGAGCAGGAGCAGCGCGCGATCTCGACGTTCCGGGTCGCGGCCTCGAGGGGATTTATCTGGCGATGGATTTCCTCACGGCGCAGAATCGTCGTCTGGAGCGCGAATCTCTTCTCGAGACGATCGAGGACGCGCGCGATCGGCGCGTGGTGATCATCGGCGGCGGAGACACCGGCTCCGATTGCGCCGGGACGTGCGTCCGTCAGGGAGCGCGCAGCGTCGCGCAGTTCGAGCTCTTGCCCCAGCCACCTGCGTCGCGCGCGGAGACCACGCCGTGGCCGCTGTGGCCCATGCAGCTCCGCACGTCACATGCGCACGAAGAGGGCTGCGACAGAGAGTGGAGCGTCGCGACCACCGCGTTCTCGGGTGAAAACGGCCGCGTGCAGCGGCTTCACGCAGTGCGGATGGAGCGTCAGACTTTTGCCGACGGCCGCTCCGACTTTCTGAAGATGCCGGGAACGGAATTCGAGCTGGAGGCGGACATCGTGCTGCTCGCGATGGGATTCACCGGCCCCGAGAAGGGTCGTTTGCTAAAGGATCTCGGTGTCGGCTTCGACTCTCGCCAGGCGATTGCGACCGACGACGCGCATCGCACGAGCGTGCAGGGTGTCTTCGCCGCCGGAGACGCGCGTCGCGGGGCATCTCTGATCGTGTGGGCAATACGCGAAGGCCGAGACGCGGCGGACAGCATCAACAACTGGCTTCGGGGCGAGACCAGATAACTGCCGCTTCGGGCTGCGCCATTCTAGCATCAAGGACATGGCATTCTAGCATCAAGGACGGAAGGTTCATCCGGATGCCGCGGATGGGGCTGATGCCGCGGATTAATCCAGTGCGGCGTATAGATCACTTAGATGCGTTTTTTGTTATTTGAATTGAGAGCTCCGTGCGCGTCCCGATGCCAGCCCGAGCGGCAGTTCCCAAAAAATCCCGGCCCGCGAAGAGGAGCTATAACGCCTCAGGGAGCGATCCGTATAATCCGCCCAATCCGCGGCATCCGGATGAACCTTCCGTCCTTGATGCTTGCCCGAGGATGAACCTTCCGTCCTTGATGCCTGCCCGAGGATGAACCTTCCGTCCTCGATGCTTGAATGCGATGCAGTTGGTTACGGCGAGTCGGGGTAGAGTAAACGGCTTCGGTCTGTCGCGCGGATACTCGGCGACACTTTCGCGATTGCAGCACGAAGAGTCGGGTCGGCGAGAGCCGCGTCCGCCCGGCGGAGGGAGCCGAGGAACTCCCGCGGCTCGACTGGCGTGATCTGCTGACCAGGCCATTTCGTCCCTGCGTCGGCGTACGGAGCGAGGTAGAGTAGCGCGTCACGTATCGCTCCTCCCGACGGCGATCGATAGTGCCATAGGTCGACACCAACGAATCGCGCGAGCTCTGCAAGTCTGGTATAGGCATCCGCGTTGAACACGCTGTAGCTGAGCGATCGAGTGCGACGAAGCTCCTCAGGCTGGCGGCCGTCGGGCAGAATCTGCCTCGCCATGCGATCGCGTGCCTCCGAGACAGCGGCTCGCGCCGCAGCTGTGTCGCCGGCGAACAGCGCGAGCGAAGCCGACTGCACGTCGAACCACGTTCCATGATTGTTTTTGGTGTTCTCTTCGTCGTGACCCAACGGGCTCGTGCGCATCCACGTGAGAAAGTCATTGGCCCAGGCGCGCATTCCAGCGTCATCCGCTCGCGTCCAGGTCGGAGACTTGCGCAATAGACCCACCGCATCGACAACCTGCGCGAGGCTGCGCGTGTCGATGAGACCGATGCCCCGACCCACCGTGACGCCCGGGATCGCCTGGCCGTACTTCAGATTCGGATTCATCCTCGTGGCCGAATCGAGAAACCAGGTGCGCAACAATAGCGCGGCGTGTCTCGCATACGCTTCGTCATCGCTGAGGAAATACGCGAGCGAGAGAGTCTCCACGGCGTCCGACATTCGACCGAACGGTTGTCGATCTGAGTCCTGGCGACTCTCCGGATTCACTTGGCCGTCGCGGTTGATGTAAGGCAGACCACCCGGTTTCGTAGAGTCCGGCCATGAGTACGGAGCGAAACTCATATAGTCGTGCTTGTCACCGCTCTCGGGCACGCGATGCTTCTGCACCACCGACTGCGGCGGAACGGCGAGGGCTTTCCTGGCGTCGTCAAGCAACGCGGCATATGCTGCGGCGAGCGCGGTGTCATGCGCCTGCAATCGCGCTCGCGTGCGAACCAACGCGTCTCCTCTCGCAGTGAACACGACAGGCGTCACCGTCGACTGGGCCCGCGCCACACCGAATGGCGCGGCGTGACACAAGGCGAGGAGCGCAATCGTCGCGCTCCCCGCAACTCGGATCCTTAGCGGCATCAGTACCCCGGATTTTGACCGAGCTTCGGATTCAGATCCAGCTCTCGCTGCGGAATTGGCGACCAGACGCTCGTCGGCTTGATTCCAATCTTCGCGACAGGATCCTGACTGAGCACGGCGTAGAAGGTGCCCCAGCGCTTGAGATCGAACAGACGCTTCGACTCGAACGCCAGCTCCCAACTCCGCTCCTGGTGCACGGCATCGCGGAACGACGCCTGATCCAATCCCGCGAGCGGAGGCAGCTTCGCGCGCGCACGAACCTGATTGATTGCCGCGTACGCGTTCGCATCCGGACCCACCGCTTCATTTTCCGCTTCGGCGTAAATGAGCAGAACCTCGGCGTACCGGTAGATCGGCCAGTTGAGATCGGAGCGCTTGGCGTTGAGGTTGATGCTGTGGCCGCCATCGTCGTAAAACTTTCCATAGTACGGCATGGGATTCGGAAAGCGCGGCTTCTTGTTGCCGAATGTCGTGTAGGAGTACGTCGTCGTGCCAACCGTGACGGTAGTGAGGAAAGTCGGCTTTTTGCGCGCGTCGGAGTCGGAGAAAGTGGCCATGAACTCCGGCGTGCTGTACCAGTAGTTGAATCCCGACTCCGCGCCGATGCCACTCGGCCGCGACTGCACGGTGAAGAGGTTGAGAACAAGCCCCTCGAACTGAATGGAGTAGATGTGCTCCGGGCCGTTCTTGTTGTTCACCAGCCAGAGGTCGGAGAAGTTGGGAACGAGCGAGTACGCCTTGCTGTCGATGACGGCTTTCGCTGCCGTCGCGGCGTCGGCCCAGTGATTGTCCTGCACCAGGGCGCCGGACATGTTCATGTACGCGTCGGCCAGCATGGAAAGCGCGGCCCCGCGCGTCGGGCGTCCGTCGTCCGGGGTAGTCGCATCCGGCCATCTCACCGGCAGAAGCGTCGCGGCGGTCGTGAGGTCAGAGACGATCGATTTGTAGATGTCCGCGATCGGCGCGCGCGCAACGTCGCCGACGGTGGAGAAATCCGTCAGCGCGACCGTATCGAGCGGCACGCTCCCCCACACGCGTACTGCATTGAAGTGATTGAACGCTCTATGGAAAAGTGCGGCGCCGAGGTAGCGATCTTTCACGTCCTGCGTCACGGCAGTCATCTGTGGAATTCGCTCGATGAGTGTGTTCGCCTGGTATGACGCGCCGTAGATCTGACGCCACACGCGCCATAGCCATTCATTCGACGAGTTGGCGGTGAAAGTGTCCTGCTCGTAACGCGAATCGCTGGTGGTTTGATTGATGGTCTGATCAGACGGCACCTCGGTGAGCATCGGCCAGCCGCGAATGAAGTAGGGTTGGTTGGCGCCATTCGTGTACCACGTGTCGATTCCGGCGAGCGCGATACGAAGATCGTCTTCAGTCGACGGAAAATTTGCTGGACTGAAGAAGTCCTGTGGCACTTCGGTCAGATAGTCTTTGCAGCCGGCGAAACCGAGTGCGAGGCCGGCGACGAGTGCGATAGTGAGTCTGCGAATCATTGTCATTGCTCCTAGAAGCCGACGTTCATGCCGAAGGTGAAGGTGCGGACGCCGGGATAGCTGGAATCATCCCAGCCAAGGCTGAGGTCACTCGTACCGCGGGAGCTGACTTCTGGATCGTACCACGAATACTTCGTCCACGTGCGGAGATTCTGCCCGCTCAGATACGCGCGAAGTCGCTGTGATCCGAGCCGTGACCTGAAGCTTTCGGGCAGGTCAAAGCTGAGCGTGACGTTCTGTAGTCGCACGAACGATCCGTCTTCGAGCCAGCGCGATGTCATGCCGTCGTAGGGATCGATGCCGAGTCCGGTCATCGAGTTGGTTGGATTCGTGGGCGACCAGTAGTTGAGAACGGACGGGAGCATGTTCGAGCCGCCGCCAGGCGTCTCCATGCCCTGGCGATTCAGGTTGGCGATCTTGAATCCCTGAGCGCCGCGCAGCACGTAATTCAGTGAGAACGCGCGATAGGTGAACGCGCCGGTCTGCCCGAAAATGTATTTCGGCTGTGCATTGCCGAGGATCGTGCGATCGTAGGTGTCGATGATGCCGTCGGGAACACCGTTGGGACCGCTGATATCCTTCAGCTTCATCCCACCAACGACAGCGCCTGCCTGACCGCTCGCATCCACTTCGGCCTGGTTCTGGAAGATTCCGTTCCACACGTAGCCGTAGAAGTTTCCGAGCGGCTCGCCCACGCGCACGATCGCCGCGGGACGGAATCGTGGGAGCGAGCTGTTCACGCCATCGAGCAGGAACTCGGTGTCTCCGCCAAGATTGAGAACCTTGCTGCGGTTCAAGCTGTAATTCCCACCGAGCAGAACTTCGATGGACCCCAACCTGCGGCGAGTGTCGAGGGCGAGCTCCATGCCGCGATTCTGGACGCTGCCCACGTTGGTGATGAAGCTCTCGAAGCCGGTGTAGTACGGCACCTGCTTCGCGTACAGCAGATCGTACGTGCGCTTCTTGTACACATCGGCGGTGAAGCTCACCTGGTTCTCGAACAAACCGAGATCCATGCCGTAGTCGAACTGGTTGGTCGTCTCCCACTTCAGATTGGGATTCGCGTTGCGGTTTGGGTTCGCGCCGTTGTGAAAGGTGACCTTCCCGATCGCGTATGATGAGCCGATTGCCCACGAGGCGAGTGACTGATATGGGCTGATCGCCTCGCTCCCGGTGCGACCCGTGCTGATGCGAAGCTTCAGATCGCTCACGGCGGGGACCATGCGCTTGAAGAATGCTTCGTCGCCGAGACGCCAGGCGAAGCCCATCGAAGGGAAGTAACCCCACTTGTTATTCGCGGCGAACTTGGAGGAGCCGTCGGCGCGCAGGGTCGCGGTGAGCAGGTATCTGCCCGCCAGGTTTACGTTCGCTCGCCCGAAGTACGACAGCAGGCGCTGGAGCGTGTCGCCGGATGTCGCGGTTACAATGGTTGCGAGATTGAGCCGATTGTAGCCGAGGAGGTCGCTCGTGAATCCAATGCCGTCTTCGCTGTTTCCGTCATTTCTGGTCGACTGCGCCGTGAACCCACCGAGCAGCGTGAAGTCGTTCTTCTCGCCGACCGAGTGGTGCAGCGTGAGCGTGTTCTCAGCCAGGAAGCTATTGCGGTCCGCGTTCGCGACGTTCGCGTGACCTTGATTGAGCGCCGAGAGAAGGAGGCGTGAAGTGTATTGCTGCTGGAGATTGTTGCGCGACGTGTAGCCGACGCTGCTGCGAAACGTCAGTCCGCTGAAAATGTCGTACTCACCGAACAGATTTCCAAGCAGATAGTCGGTGGTCGTCTTGTTGTCACGGAGGTTCGCAATCGCCAGCGGGTTGTCAAACTGCTGGCTTGGCAGCAGCGCCGCGCTGTAGCCCCCGAGGGAGTCGTAAACGGGAATGGTTGGAGCGAAGCGAAGCGTCGTCATTGTGATCGGACCGCCCGCAGATCCGTATCCATCGTTCACACGAACGGCGTCGCCGATCGACCGGCTATAAGTGACGCGGGTCCCGAGCCGCACGCGCGTGCCTACGTCCTGATCGAGGTTGAAGCGAAGTGTCCCGCGACTGAAGTCGGACTGCCGGACGATTCCGCCCTGACTGAACATCGCCCCGGACGCCAACAGGCTGGTGCCGCCCGTCGAGCCGCTGACCGAGATCTCATTGCTCCGTACCGGCGCCGTCTGGAATACGACGTTCTGCCAGTCCGTGGTTGGAATCGACTGGGTCGTGTCGAACGAGACGCTCTTGTCGTGATTCGGATTGCGCATGTAGAGCAAGGCGAACTGGTCGGCCGTGAGCACGTCTATGTGCTTTGTCACGTCCTGCGATCCCGTGTAGCCGTTGTACTCGAAACGCATTTTCCCTGGCGCCCCGCGCTTGGTGGTCACGAGGATGACGCCATTGGCCGCGCGCGCGCCGTAGATCGCCGTGGAAGACGCGTCTTTCAGGATGTCGACGGACGCGATATCGATCGGATTGATTTGATTCAGATCGGCGCCGATGACTCCGTCGACTACGATGAGCGGTGAGTTGTCTCCACTCAGGGAATTGCCACCGCGAATGCGGATGCGCAGCTCCGATCCCGGCTGGGTGTTGGTCGTCTGCACCTGAACGCCGGGCACGAGACCCGATATCGCCTCCTCAACTCGAGGGACCGGCATCGTCTCGATCTGCTTGCTATCGACCGAGGCGATGGAACCAGTGAGGTCTCGCCTCGACTGCGTTCCGTAACCGACGGTTACGACGTCTTGCAGGGTCACCGCGGTGCGCTCGAGGGCGAATGCTGCCGCGACCGTTCCGCCGTCTGGAACTACGATAATCTGCGGTGCCCCGCTGAAACCAAGTCGGCGCGCTCGCAGAGTGTGCGATCCGGCGGGTACTCCGCCAATCGTGAAAGTGCCATCGGACCCTGTTTGCGCCCCACGGCTCGTCCCTTCGACCATTACGGTGACGTCGGAAAGCGGCTGCTGAGTCGTGCTGTCGACAACCCGCCCTGTGATGGTGCCTGTCTGGGCCTGCGCGGCTAGTGGGACAACTGATAGCAATCCAATGACTAGCGCGAGAAAGAGCCGATGAACAACTGTCATACAAAAATCCTCCAACAGGGTGGAAAGTGAATCAGAGTCCTTTGCGCTTCAGCAATGCTTCGACGTAGTAGTAGTCCGCGTACACGATGCCGACGTCTACTTCCGAGTTTTGAGGTCTGCCACCAACGGAGTGCGCGAGAATGGCGGCGCTTTCCGGACCAGCTGTGTAGTCGCGCGCTAGCGAGAGAAGAATTCTCTCGGCTGCGCTCTTGTAGCGTGCCGAGTTGCTCGGGTCTGTCTTGCGTGCGAGATCCAGAAGACCCGACGCTGCTATCGCGGCGGCCGATGCATCGCGTTCCGTATTCGGGATGCTGGGATGACGGAAGTCCCAATACGGAACTCCATCCGGCGGGAGATGCGAGATGAAGTAGTCCGCTGTCTTCTGCGCGGCGGCGAGCAGTGTGCGCGTAGGCATTTGTGAATCCGTAAATCGCCCACGCCTGTCCGCGCGCCCACGCCGACGAATCCGAATATCCCTGCCAGGTGGTTGTTCCCTCGAGCGCGCCGGTAACCGGATCGAAGAGAGCGACGTGCGCGGTGCTGCCATCAGCTCTCACGTGTGCACGCGCCGAGGTGAGAGCGTGCTGCTCCGCGATGTTCTTCCACGCCGGGTCACCACCGTTGGCCGCCGACCAGAAGAGGAGCTCGAGATTCATGAGGTTGTCTATGATCACCGGGAACTTCCAGCTCGCGCGCCTGTCCTTTGCTCCGTCGGTGTTCCACGATTTGATAGCGCCGACTTTCGGGTTGTAGCGAGTGACGAGGGATCTCGCGGCGTCGAACACCACTTCCTTGTAGTGTGGATCCCCGATGAGCAGATACCCGCGCCCGAAGCTGTTGAAGATCATGAATCCCAAGTCGTGCGTCGTCGTGATGGACTTGTTGCTCTCGAGGCCTTCGGTCCACCGCTCGCCGAGATACTTCCACTCTGGCTGTCGCGTCAGCTGGTACATGTACCACACGGTTCCAGCAAAGAATCCGCTGGTCCACTGTGTGGCCGACTGCTGCTCCCAGCTTCCACCCGCCGCGCGCACAAACCTTGGGTAGCCCTTTGCCGGATCGAGAGTCATTGCACTACGCTTGACTTTTTCGACCGCTGCAGTGAGTGCACGGTCGAGAATCGAATCGTTCGCGCTTACTTCGTCGCGATCTGTCGGATACAACAACGTTTCGCGCGAGTTGTCGGGCGCCTGGCGCGACAGCGTCGCGAGCGCCGCGGCAAATCGCGGATCCGGGATCGCCAGCTCTGCGCGCCGAAAGGGCGCGGCAAATTCTTCGGCCGGAACTGGCGTCACATCCGGAGTAGTCCATTCCACCGAAGGATCCGCGTACGGCGCGAGAAAGAGCAGCGCTTTCCGAATGCTCCCTCCCGATGGCGCCTGATACTCCCAGAGATTGAGGCCCACGCGTCTCCCCATCTCGGCCAGCTGTGTGTAGGCGTCGAGATTGAAAGAGCTGTAGTGAATCGGTCGGGTGCGCTCCAGCTCCAGGGGTTGCGAGCCATCCGCGCCGATCTGTGTCTCGATTCTTGGAGTCGTTTCATTCACGAGCGTCCGACGCGCCAGTGATGTGTCTCCGGTGAAAAGCGCGAGCGACACGACCTGCACGTCGTACCAGGTGCCGTGGTTATTCTTGGCGGCTTGCTCCTCTTTTCCGTTCTTGCTGTCGAGAAGCCAAGTCAGATAAGAGCGAGACCACGCGACAATCGCGTCGTAGTCGGAAGCAGAGAGCGCCGAGGATTTTGCAACGAGCTGGACCGCATCCAGAACCTGCGCAATGTTGCGGGTGTCGATGATTCCGATTCCACGCCCATCGGTCACGCCGGGTATCGCCTGGGCGTAGCGCATGTTCGGATTCATTCTCGTGGCGGGATCGACGAACCAGACGTGGAGAAGCGTGGCAGCGCGGCGGGAATACTTCGCGTCGCCGGTAAAGTAGTGCGCGAGCGCCAACGCCTGGACCGCATCGAACATCGACTGGAACCGCGCCCCATCGTCGTCGACGAGAATTTCCGGATTCACCAATCCATCGCGGCGGACATAAGGCAGGCCCGCGGGCTTTGTGGTGTCGGGCCACCAATACGTCCCCATGCTCATGAAGTCCCGTTTGTCACCGCTGGGCGGAACTTTGCGCTTCTGCGACACCGAGGGCGGCTCACCAATTAGCGCGCTATCAGCTCTCCGGATGAGAGATTCGTAGGCTCCCTTCAACGACAAATCGCGCGACTGGATTGAATTGTCGCGTGATTGAATCCGTTGCTGTGTCTCCGCGAGGAATTCTTCCCGGCCCACGTTCATGCTCGCGCGATTCGGGCGCGGCGACAGAGTGCCGCTCGTGTTCGGAGCGCACGACACCAGAAGCAGCACGGCAAGGATTCCAGAGATGCGGTTAGTCATTGCCATCATCTCCGCCAAGCCCTTCCCAAAGCCCCTGCAGATAGGTTGCGCCGAGCGCGCGATCGTAGAGCCCGTAGCCTGGGCGGCCTTTCTCTCCCCAGATCATTCGCCCGTGATCGGGACGCATCGGTCCGTCGAATCCACTTTCGCGGAGAGCGCGCAAGACTGCGCGCATGTCGACGTCTCCGAATTTTCCGGGATGCGGCGTCTCGTGGAATTGATGCGGGCCCGTGACTTGGACGTTGCGCGCGTGCACGAAGTTGATCCTGCCGGCTTTCGTGAAGCGGCGCGCCATCGCCGGCAGATCGTTTGCCGGGTCAGCTCCCAACGATCCCGTACAGAAAGTGATTCCATTCGCGGGACTGTCGACGAGATCGATCAGACGCTCGAGGGCCTCGCCATCGACGATGATTCGTGGGAGGCCGAAGATTTTCCATGGCGGGTCGTCCGGATGAATCGCCAGGCGCACGCCGGCGCTTTCGGCGACGGGAACAACGGCTTCGAGAAAATGGGCGAGATTGTCCCAGAGCTGTTCCTCGTCAACTGCGCGATACGCGTCCAGCAGCGCGGCGAGCGTGCGAGCGTCGTACGCGGTCGCCCATCCAGGAAGGTCTCCGGTACCTTTCGACAAGTCGATGCGCGAAAGGTCGTCGTCGTCGAAGGCGAGCGCGGTCGAGCCGTCTTCGAGACGCAGCGCAAGGTCCGTCCGTGTCCAGTCGAAGATCGGCATGAAGTTGTAGCAGAGAACTCTTACGCCGGTCCCGCCGATCTCGCGGATGCTTTCGCAGTAATTCTCGATCAAACGATCGCGAGAAGGACGGCCGAGCTTGATGTCTTCGTGAACGGGAACGCTCTCGATCACAGAGAGGCGGAGGCCGGCATCATCCACACTCTGCGCAAGTCGATCGAGCCCGTCGCGCGACCACACCTCTCCGACGGGGACATCGTAGAGAGCACTTACGATTCCCGTCACGCCCGGGATCTGTCTGATGTTCGCGAGACGTATTGAATCTGCCTCGCCAAACCAGCGGAACGTCATCTCCATCGTCAGCGCGCCGCTTCGGGTGGAATGACGGTCGACCCAACGAGATCCAACCGCGCTCCGTTTATTTCCTGAGTGCGCACGACAATGGTCGACCGCATTCCCACTGCAGGCGGAACGAATTCGATCGCGGCGTAACCATTGGCCGCCTGAATTGCACTCGTGCCCGTCGGAGTGCCGAGATCCACCATCAGGTGGCCTGCGCCCTGAGAGTTGAAGTACACGCGATCGGCGGCGCTGAGACTCTGGCGTCCGTTGCCGTCGAGAAGCCGCGCCTCGATGAGCAAGTGGCCATTCGGCAATTGCTTCGCGCCAAGCGCAATCGTGCTCGGCCGGCCCGCAACCGCAGTCGTGTAATTGAAATCGAGGGAGTCCCGCGCTTCCGTGTCGCCAGCACCTGCGCAGACGGCGACGACATTGTTGCGCCCTTCGTTCAAGCTCACGCCCCACCGCAATCCCTGACTCGGGAAATCGTCGACGACTCGATGCTTGGCGCCCTGCGATTTTCCGTTCACCGCCAGATCGACGGATGCGCAGTTGCTGTAGACGCGAACGGTCACCGGCTTCCCGGCGGGTCCGGATCTCTCGGTCCAAGTGTGCGAGACGATGTAGACGAATTTCGGCGACGTCGTCCACCAGGCGCGGTAAACGTAGTACGAGTCCTTCGGCTTTCCGTCGCGCGTGAACAAGCCCTTCTGATTCACGTATGGAATCGGATTCTCCGGGCGCAGCGGCGTCGGGAAATCTCGGAAGATCCACTGGGCGGTTCCGGCGAGCCACGGCTGACGCTCGGTCACCATCAGATGCCAGTCTAGCAAATCAGTCTGGTAGCTCTCGCTCCAATCTCCGTTGCGCGCGATGTTCGCTACGGGAGTACCAACCGATTCGGCGTAACCAGGCTCGAGGCGCATGCCGGCGCCGTTGATTGGATTCTCGCTGTGTCGGCCGTAATGTCCGTCGGCGCCGTACTCCATGTGGAGCATGCGCGGATACTTGCTGTGCGCATCGAGGAGAGCCTTCTCGTAGTCGCCGTATACTCCGCGGTACCAGCCTGCCCAAATGGAAGGCGCATACACGTCGACGATGTCGGCGACTTCGTCGATTTGGCGGACGGCGGTCGGACGCGCCGGATCGAGCGAATGAGCGAGCGATTTCAACTCGCGCATGAACCCGCGCACCGAGGCGGAGTCGCCGCGGTTGAACGCGTCGACGATGAACGAGACCTCGTTGCCGAGCGACCAAAGGATGATGCTGGGGTGGCTGATGTTCTGGTGGATTTGTTCGGCGAGGAGCCGTCGCGTGTTCGCTCGCCACCGATTGCCGCCCACTCCGCCGCGATCCCACGGCAGCTCGTCCCACACCAGCAGGCCGAGCGAATCAGCGGCGCGGTAGACTTCTGGATCCTGCGGATAGTGGGCGAGTCGCACGAAGTTCGCGCCCATCTCGTGGATCATCTCGAGGTCTCGGCGATGACGCGCATTTGGAATCGCGGCGCCGAGGCCGGCGAAATCTTCGTGCAGCTGGGTACCGCGCAGCAGCAGACGCTCTCCGTTCAGATAGAACGGACCGTTGGGCTCGAAGCGGTACCACCTGAAGCCGATGCGCTGCTCGATTTGATCTACTTTCGCGCCGGCGCTCGATA
>Ga0193751_1001815_pt1 | contig 13300 bp, 11 predicted proteins | sample L1c2metaG_FD_143050 | JGI IMG/M metagenome (GOLD analysis project Ga0193751, IMG submission 143050) | Soil microbial communities from a riparian zone of the East river system, Colorado, United States - L1c2 | ecosystem: Environmental > Terrestrial > Soil > Riparian zone | place: USA: East River... | reverse complement strand
ACTGGCCGTTCTCTCCAATGGAAAATGAACAGCCTGCGTAACAGGAAACGTGGTTGCCGAACACGACTGCGCCGGATTTTTTATTGCGCAGATGCCGGAAGATTTGCGCGGTCTCACAATAAAATCCCTCTCCAAATTCGACATTCGCCGGGATCGGATGCGGCCACCAGTCGCCTTCCACATGTCGATCTTGTTTGACGTTGCTCATTCCTGAAATTTTCCTGAGCTGTAAAGTTTCGCGTAAGCGCCGCCGCGCGCGATCAGTTCCGGACCGCGACCTTGCTCGACGATGCGCCCCTGTTCGAGCACGATGATTTGATCCAAGCTATGAATCGTTGCCAGACGATGCGTCGCGATCAACGTCGTCCGGCCCCGCATGAGTTCCTTGATCGTATCCATAATTGCCGACTCAGTCGTCGGATCGAGCGCCGAAGTTGGTTCGTCGAGCAACAGAACTGGGGCATCTTTTAAAAATGCGCGCGCGATGCCGATTCGCTGCCGTTGACCGACGCTCAAATGTCCACCTCGCTCACCGACGAGGCTCGCGTAGCCATTCGGTAGCTGCCGGATGAATTCATCAGCCTGTGCGCGGCGCGCGGCATCGACTATTTCCTCTTCAGTCGCCTCTGGCCGGCCATAGGCAATGTTCTCGCGCACGGTTGTCGAGAAAAGCAGCGTATCTTGCAGGACAATGGCAATTTGGGTCCGCAAAGTTTTTTTTGTAATCTCTCGAAGGTTGCGGCCGTCGAGTGTGATCGAGCCTTTGTTCGGATCGTAAAATCGGGGGACCAAACTCAGTAATGTGCTTTTGCCCGCCCCGGTTCCGCCCACGAGTCCAACGATTTGATTGGGGGCGATGCGCAGATCGACATCGCGCAAGACATGTCGATCCTGCGCGTAACCGAAACTGACGGATTGGAATTTGATCGCGCCTTTGGCGGAAGAAATTGCGACTGCACTAGGAGAATCGACGACATCATCCTGCCGATCCAAAATTTCAAAGCAGCGCTTCGCGCCGGCGGTCGCACCTTCCATTGCCCAAGTCGTATAGGTGAGCGCCTCCAGCGGCTGATAAAGCATCAACAGATACGCGCTGAAGACGAGCAGCGAACCGAGCGTGAGTGTGCCGGCGAGCACGTGCAGTGTGCCTACATAATACATCGCCGCCGTGCCGATGACCATGAGGGTGCTGATGACCAGCGCGCTGTTCACATTCGTCAGGGTGAGCCGCAGATTCGCCTCGAAGCTTTGCCGGGCCTGTTGGTGAAATTGGCCGACTTCAAATTCTTCGCGACCAAATGCGTGTACCATTCGGATGGAGCTCAGTCCTTCCTGCGCCTGCGTGAGGACGGCGCTTTCCTGCTCCTGGATGGATGTTGATTCACGCCGAATTCGGTGCGCAAAAATATAAATCGCAACGACAATCAGCGGCACAATCGCAAGCGAAAGCAAGGTCAATTGCCAATCCAACTGCACCATGATGACGAATGTTCCGATGAGTGTAACGGCCGATCCGAAGATATTGGTGAAACCTTTGTTGTAGATCGTCTGGATTGACTGTGAATCATAGGCGACGCGAAAACTTGAATCGGTTGAACGGCGCGCGTCGTGATATTTAAGCGAAAGCGACTGCAGGTATGAATAAAGGTCGGTGCGCAATTTAAGGAGCGCTTGCAGCCCGATCTTCACAAAAAGATAATTGGTGATCCAATTCATGATTCCCCAGAGGAGTTGGATCGCCACAAGGGCAAGACAAAGCAGGGCAACCCAGGTGCGCCAATCAGGGCGGATGGCTGAACCGGCTCGTAAAAAATTGTCGACAATGATTTTAAACGGCCACGGTTTGAGCAGATTCAGACCAATGCCCACCAGCGAAAGCACGAGGCCGAGCAACGTCTGCGGCAGAAACGGCCTGTAGTATTTAAGGACGCGCCGGTAGATCGACATGGTGATTTAGATTGCACATTTGAAATTTAAGATTGAACTACTCGCGCGTTCGGGAGCGTAAATCCGAAATCCGAAATCGAAAATCCGAAATTCTTTGCCATGCATCATCTTTTGGAAATCTGGTTCAGCTGGGTGCTAAGCGGCGGGTATATTGGCATTATCGTGTTGATGGCGATGGGAAGTACGCCCCTGCCTGTGCCTGCCGAAGTCGTGCTTCCGCCCGCGGCATTCCTCGCCGCGCAAGGAAAACTTAACATGGCCGGCGTGATTCTGGCGGGAACGCTCGGCGCGTATCTTGGCGCGGCCTTCATGTATTGGATTTCGCGATGGATTGGACGGCCTCTGATTTTACGATTTGGTCGCTTCATCTTGCTCACGCCCATCAAGCTCGAACATGCAGAGCACTGGCTGAACCGTTACGAAGCGGGCGGAGTTTTCTTTGCGCGGGTATTGCCGGTCGTGCGCCATCTCATTTCCATCCCAGCGGGAATCGTCCGAATGAGTTTTCCTGTTTTCAGTCTGGTCACAATTTTGGGCTCGGCGATCTCGTGCAGTATCCTGGCTTATCTGGGTCACCGAGCTTATCTGGTGGAACCGGAGCTTTTGACGAACCCTGAGGCCCTGGTCCACTTCATCCGTGGTCAATCGGGCGGCATCTTGCTTGTCGTTACGATCTTCGCCGCTCTTTACATGTTAACCATGCGACTGATGAAGCCCAGTTCCGCCTCGTAATGGACTGAACCGATTTAGGGATTCCTATTCCCAATGTCGATGGGGCGATCTCGCCATGGATCCGGCGACGCAATCAAAATTTGTTTATTTGTGTTCGAAAATTGAACAAAAGCGTCGCCGAATGGTCAGTTCAATGGTGCCACAACAAATGAATAAGTGCACAACTGAGCATGACTGAGATATCCACAAGGACCAATGGCATTGAAATTGCTCTTCACAGGAATGGAATGGACATAGCATGAAAAAGAATCGCCAAATTTTGAAACCGCGCTCGAGACTTTCGCTGGGCGATCTGATCCTCGCAGTAAGTTCTTGCACGAAGAACACTAAAGAAACAGCCGCAACGGTAGCGGCTCTTCTGGCCACGGGTCAGGTGCGCGTTAAAAACAACGGTCGTTTTATTCGCGCCCGCGTTTGCCAAAGCTAGGCAGCAAAATCGATAACCCAAAAACAATTGGGGCCTTCGAACTCGAATCGCTAGTCGCTCCGCTAATTTACTCGGAGTGATTTTTTTGTAGATAAAACGCTTTTCGCGCTCGCCGCTCGCTTTTATCTTGCGGGAGTGATCGATCGTTATTCCCGGCCAGAAATGCGCAAGATATGGTCGGACGAACGCAAGTTTGAGATTTGGCTCGAGACTGAAGTGCTCGCCTGCGAGGCGATGGCTGAGCTTGGCCAGATTCCGAAAAAGGACGCGACGGAAATTCGGAAGCGGGCGCGGTTTTCAATTCCTGAGATTCTAGAGATCGAAAAACGAACAAACCACGACGTCATCGCTTTTCTGGAAAACATTGCTGATTCAGTCGGGCCGGCGGCGCGTTGGATTCACCAGGGACTGACGTCGTCGGACATTCTCGACACGACAATCGCTGTGCAATTGACTGAATCATGCACGCTTCTGCTCGCCGACTTGAACGAGCTAAGATCGACAATCGCTCAACAGGCGCGGCGATTCAAAATGACGCCGATGATTGGGCGTAGCCATGGCATTCACGCCGAACCGATCACATTTGGTTTGAAGCTTGCGCTCATGTTCGACGAATTTGGGCGCGCAAAAGAGCGCCTTATCCAAACACGCGAGCGCATTCGCGTGGGTAAGATTAGCGGCGCGGTCGGTACCCATGCCCATGTCGATCCAAAGATCGAACGCGCGGTTTGCGAAAAACTGGGCTTAAAGCCGGCAACGCTTTCTACTCAAATCGTGCAGCGGGACCGCCATGCCGAATTCGTTACAACTCTCGCCGTCATCGCATCAAGCGTCGATCGCTGGGCAACCGAGTTTCGCCATCTCCAGCGAACTGAGGTTTTGGAAGTAGAGGAGTTTTTCGGCGAGGGCCAGAAAGGCAGTTCGGCCATGCCGCACAAGCGCAATCCGATTACGAGTGAACGGTTGAGTGGCCTTGCACGCGTGATTCGTGGAAATGCGCTGGTCGCGTTGGAGAATGTCGCGCTTTGGCATGAGCGCGACATTAGTCACTCGAGCGCCGAGAGAATCATCCTGCCAGACTCGTGCACCCTTCTCGATTACATGCTGGTGAAATTGCGGGAGATTGTTGAAAAGTTGCAGGTTTATCCCGAGCGGATGCGGCAGAATCTTGAGCTGACAAAGGGTCTTTATTTCAGCCAATCGATCTTGCTCGCACTGACTCGCGCGGGTGCGGAACGCAAAAGCGCATATGAAGCGGTGCAACGCGCGGCCATGAAAACCTGGAAAGGCGAGGGGACATTTGCTGAAAATGCGAAACGCGAACCGGAAATCACGGCAAAGCTTTCCGAGACGGAAATCGATCGTCTTTGCTCGCTCGACATTCATTTCCAACACGTCGATGCAACATTCAAAGCGCTCGGTTTGGATTAAATTGGGCCCGAGCCGGCGCTTCCAGCGAATTTCGTTATTCGTAACGTAGCGCTTCGATTGGATCGAGAGCGGCTGCGCGGTAGGCGGGATAGAGGCCGAACCCAATACCGATCGCCGAGCAGACGACCAGCCCGGCAATCGCCCAGCCGAAGGGAAAAATAATGTCTACTTTTAACCAAACAGCGAGCAGGTCCCCGCCGATCACTCCAAGGATGATTCCCAGTATTCCGCCTGCCTCCGAGATAAAGACGGCCTCGGTTAGGAATTGTCGCAGAATGTCGCGGCTTCGGGCGCCGATTGATTTTCGCACGCCGATTTCTTTTGTTCGTTCGGTTACGCTCACCAGCATGATGTTCATAATGCCGATGCCGGCAGCCACGAGCGCAATGAAACTGATTACGAACGCACCGATGCGCACCACACCCGCAATCGAAGTAAATGCGCTCTTGAGCGAATCGTTTGAGTAAATCTCGAAATCGTTTTCCTGATTGGCGCGCAGTCCACGCGCAATGCGCATCGCCCCAATGCCTTTATCGAGCGTTCCATTGTACGTGTCCTGCGAGAATGATTGGGTTGCGATATTCACCGTGCGTTTCGCTGCACCGAAGTCTTCGAAAAAGCGCGTGATCGGCATCATGCAGATGTCGTCCTGGCTTTGCCCGAACGAGGTGCCTTTTTCCGCAAGCACGCCAATGATAGTGTAAGTATGTCCGCTCATCCGGATGACTTTGCCGATGGGTGATTCGTGCGGGAACAACCGTTTCTCGATTATCTTTCCGACCACAATTACGTTGCGGGCAAGATCGACATCTTCGTCGTTCAAATTGCGGCCATAACCGAGCGTGTAAGCATTGGCGGTGAGAAAGCTGCGGTTCGTCCCGACGATGAGGAGACTCGGCGTTGTCTTCACGCCATTATAAACTGCCTGACCTTTCAACTCGTAGCCGAAACACTTGAGACAAATCTCGCGCGCGTTCCCCTGCATCAATTCGTAATAATGCAGCGCCTGCCGGTAGCTAATGTCTCGCCGGTTTTGATACTTCTTCTTTATTTCGCCACCGGCGTTGATGTTGGCTGGGTATTTGGCGAACTGAAAGATATTTGAACCGAGAAAGCTTATGCCACTTTCGATCGATGATTGTAGCGCGCCAATCGCGGTCATCACGGAAATGATAGAGAACACACCAATCGTGATCCCGGTCATGGTGAGCGCAGCGCGAAGCTTGTTCGCGCCTAACGAACTCAAAGCCATCGTTATGATTTCCCGAAATAACATGGCGATCTAGCGCTACAGACTCATTCGTACCGTAGAGCCGTTACCGGATCGAGACGTGACGCGGTCCACGCCGGCGCAAATCCCGAAATCAAGCCGGTCATCACCGACACGATCATGCTGGCGAGGACGAGTCCAAATGAAAAGTGAATCGGAAAAGACGGAAAGGCTTTGCCGATTCCGAAGAACATTACATAAGCAACGGTGAGCCCGATAAAACCGCCGAGAAGACAGACCGCGGTCGATTCAATCAGAAACTGCAGCAAGATGGTGCGTCTACGCGCCCCGAGCGCTTTGCGCGTGCCGATTTCTTTCGTCCGTTCTTTTACGCTCACGAAAGTAATGTTCATGATCCCGATCGCTCCGACGAAAAGCGAAAGACCAGTGATGAAAAGTCCCGCTATGGCGATTGAATTCTTGATTGGGTCGAGCGTGCTCTTCAAGGCCTGTTGTTCGTTAATGCTGAAGTCGTCTCTTTTTTCAGGAGACAATCCCCGCACGCGTCGCATGTAGCCGGTAAGTTCGTCCTTCGCCTCGGTCAGCTTGGTTTTGTCCTTCGCTTTTACGAGGATGTCCGAGTCGCCTTTGGCGCTGAAGTATTTCTGGAAGGCGGGCAGTGGCATTACCACGATTGAATCGAGACTGAACAGCCCGAGAAACGAGCCTTGCCGGGAAATCACACCGATCACTTTGAAAGGCTGACCATTAATCAGGACCGATTTGTCAATCGGACTTGCGGACGGAAAAAGTGCATCGGCCACATCGTAACCAATCACGCAGACATTCGCGCCGGCCCGGGATTCGAGCTCGTTGAAAAAGCGGCCCTCTTTGAAATCGAATGTGGAGGTGACCAGGTAATCCGATACTGTGCCGCGGACCAAAACATTGTTCACTTCGCTGTCCGTGTATTTGACGCTGCGGTAAACACTGGAGGTCGGAATCGCGATGGTGAGGTTAGAGTTCGACGTCATCGCGATCATGCGGTTAAGCCCCTCCGTGTATTCGGTCTTGATCTTCTTGCGGTCGCGGTAATTCCACCAGTCGTCGACATTCCTCCACGGCCATTGTCCGACGTAGAGAACGTCATCGCCGAAGATGGCCATGCTTTTGTTGAACCCGACTTGAATTCCGCCAATAGCCGTGCCCATTAACGTCACGGCCACGATGCCAATGATGACACCGAGTGCGGTAAGAGTAGAACGCGTCATATTCGAACGCATTTGCGCCACCGCGATCTTCCAGCTTTCGCTCAGCTCGTAGAGAAAACGTTTCATCGCCGAGCTTAGCTTGCCGCCATCGATTCCATCGCCGGCATCACTCCAACTTCGTCGCTTTCGATAATACCGTCGCGCAAATGGACGGTGCGCCGCGCATGCGCGGCGATGTCGCGCTCATGCGTAACGAGAATGATGGTGTTACCGCGAGAATACAGGTTCTCGAGCAGCGCCATTATTTCTTCGCCGGTTTTGGAATCGAGATTGCCAGTGGGTTCGTCTGCCAGAATTATCGAAGGATTGTTCACCAACGCGCGCGCGATGGCCACGCGCTGGCGCTGGCCCCCGGACAATTCGTTTGGCTTATGATGGATGCGGTCGCCCAAGCCAACATCGACAAGTGCCTGGGTCGCGCGTTCTTCGCGCGCTTCCGGGTCCATTCCTGCGTAGATGAGTGGAAGCTCAACGTTGCGCAGACTGGTGGACCGGGGGAGCAAGTTAAATGTTTGAAAAACGAAGCCGATCTCCCGATTTCGAATCGCCGCGAGTTCGTCATCGTCCATGGCCGCTACGTTCTTGCCGTTAAACTCGTAACGTCCGGAAGTGGGGGTGTCGAGGCAACCAAACATGTTCATGAGCGTCGATTTGCCGCTGCCGCTCGGCCCCATGATTGCGACGTACTCGTTGTGGTGAATTTGAAGCGAGACCCCGCGCAAAGCCCGCACGATCTCTTCGCCCATCACGTAGTCCTTGGTGATGTTCTCGATGTCGATGACGACGGGACCCCGTGGTCGAGTCACATCAGAGTTGAGCTTGTTCATCAAACACTCGCGCGCGGCCGCGCCGCTCGACTATTTCGTCACTTCTTTATCGTAAGTAAGTTTGGCGCCGTCCTTTAATTTGCGGCTGATCGCGCTGTAACTGCCTGAAATCACTTCGTCACCCGGTTGCACGCCGCTCTTGATCTCCATGTAGGTGTCATCCGAGATCCCAGTCGTTACCTTCACCATCTGCGCCTTGCTGCCTTTTTTGAGAAACACAACCTTGGCAATTTTTTCGTGCTCCTCTTTCTGCGTCGCCTTTTCCTGGCGCTCGTTAACGTAATCTGCGCTGTTGTCGCCTTTGTCTCGCTGCGCTGTCTTCTGCTTTTTCTTTTCGATCTCCTCCGGACTCAAGTTGGTGTCGCCAGTCCGAATCGTTACGGACTGCATGGGCACGGCCACGACGTCCTTCACCATGTTCGTTTCGATATCGGCTGTGCAACTTAGTCCCGGTTTCAATGTCACATCGTGATCGTCGATACGAATTTTTACCTCAAAGTTGGTTACTTCCTCCTGGGTGCCGGCCCCGGTGGTTTTGCCTGTGTTCGCAATCTGATAAACGGTGCCGTGAAATTTCCGGTCACCGTATGCGTCGATCTTCACGTTGGCCTTGTCGTCAACTTTTACGTTTACGACGTCGTTCTCATTCACATCCACGCGCGCTTCCATGTGGCCGAGATCGGCCACGCGCATGACTTCCGTTCCCGCGAATTGCCCCGTCGCTACGATGCGTTCGCCCAATTTGCTGTTCAAAATCGTCACCGTCCCATCGATTGGCGAATAAACCGTTGTCTTCGAAAGTTGATCGCGCGCCTGACTCGAACCCGCTTGCGCGCGCTCGATCTCGTGCAGCGAACTCTCGTAGGTATTCTTGGCCACGTCGTAAGCAGCCTGCGCGGCGTTGTATTCCTGAATAGAAATGGTTTTCTTCGCGAACATGTCGTCGGCGCGTTTAAGATCCTGCTCCGTCTTCATCATCGTCGCCTTTTGTTGAAGATTCGTCGCCTTGGCCGAGCTGATGGCTGCCTCCTGTTGCTCGAGCAGGGCCTTGTAGGAATCCGGCTTTATCCGCACAAGCAGATCACCTTTGTTGACAGCTTTTCCATCTTCGACCGGTAAATCAATGATCTCGCCCGCCACTTCCGGCGAAATCTTCACCTCGGTTTCGGGTTGCACCTTCCCAGTGGCGGAAACGGTCTGCAGAATGGTCTTGCGGACGGCTTTCTCGGTACTCACTGGGACCGGTTTCTCGCGTTTGCTCGCGATGACTAAAGCAATAATCAAAAGCAATATCAGGGCGATGGAGCCGAAAATGATGTAGCGCTTGCGGCGTGAGCGGCGTCTCTTCGCGACTTCCGGCGCAACTGGGGGTGTTTTTAAAGTTTGATGCATAGAATGCTCGTCAGGCGGGGGAGAGGGGTCAGAAATTATCTCAGTTTAGACCTTTGCAAAGCGAAACGGTTCACAGGATCGACAATGAGATGCGGCGAACCGGCGATCTGGATTCAACAAACTTTCGACACTTGCATGTCGCACCTTTGCTGAATCCGCGCGATTGCCCAGGCTGCGTGCTCGGCAACCAACTCGTCCGAATCTGATACTGCCCCTTTCAGCGCTGGCAAGTCCGCCAGACCACCGACGTTGCCCAAGGCGACACAGACATTGCGTAAAAGACCACGCCGTTTAATCCGTTTGATCGGCGAATTTCTGAAAAGGCCGCGAAATTCCACATCGTTCAGTTTCAAATAATCCCGCAGCAACATGCCCGTGGTCGATGGGCGCGCTGAAAATGCAGTTTCCCGGGATGCTTGAGCGAATCGATTCCACGGGCAGGCATCGAGACAATCGTCGCAGCCGAAAATCCGATTTCCGATAAGCGGCCGCAGCTCGACCGGGATAGAGCTTTTCAGCTCGATCGTTAAATATGAAATGCAGCGGCGCGCATCGAGCCGATGCGGGGCAGTGATTGCGCCGGTCGGACAAGCTTTAATACAACGCTCGCATGTTCCGCAGCGATCTCGTTGCGGAGAATCTGGCGGCAACTCGAGGGTGGTTAGGATTTCACCCAGAAAAAACCAGGTTCCCAATCGCGTATCGATCAGCATCGTGCTCTTCCCGTGCCACCCGATTCCGGCTTGAGCGGCGTGATCGCGTTCCAAAATCGGACCGGTGTCGACGTAAGACTTCTGCCTGCCCCCAAATCGGCGAAGAAAATTGTCGATCTTATCGAGCTTCTGCGAGATGACCTCGTGATAGTCCTCACCCCAAGCATACCGCGCGATCCTGCCTTCAGCGGCCCCGAAGGCTTTCGGGGTCGCCGATTCGCCCTGCCAATAATTCAGTGCCACCACAACAATCGACCGCGCGCCCGGCAAAACTTTCTGCGGATCACAACGTTTTTCTTCCCCGCGCTCCATGTAGCTCATCTCACCGGCCGCGCCTTCTCCCAGCCAGGTCCGGAATTCAGACGCGTGCCCGGGCGCAGCACATGCGGCAATGCGACACGAATCGAATTCCAGCTCGCGCGCATACGCGATAAGGTCCTTTTTCAACTCCTCGTTCTTCATTCTCCGACTGGAAAATCCCTGACGTTTTTCAAAATTAATTCAGCGATCTGTTCGGGATTCTTTTGCGAAATGTCCACTCGTAGATCGGCTGCGTTCCTGTAAAGCGGCTCACGGGCCTCCAGTAATTCCGATAGCGTCGCTTCGGGATTCGCTGTCTGCAATAGTGGACGATCACTCAGGCGGTGGATGCGTGTGCGAAGCGTCGCCTCGTCCGCATCGAGCCAGACGACGGCTCCTAATCGCTTCAAAAGATCGACGTTCTCTGAACGCAGTACGATGCCGCCACCTGTTACAATAATCGCCGGTTCTTCTGTCGATAAGGAACGCAATGTTTCTGTCTCCAAGTCGCGGAAATGTTCCTCGCCGTGGGTCAAGAAAATCTTTTCGATCGGCATCTTCAGTCTCGATGAAATGATTTCGTCCGTATCGAACCGAACAAATGCCGTGTGCTGTTCCAAAACTTTTCCAACGAAAGATTTCCCGGTTCCCATAAACCCGATAAGCACAATCGATCTTGCCGAGCTCACGCAGCAATATGCGATTGAAGATCGACAATGAAAAGATCGACATCCACATCTTTTGTAGGGCGTCTGTGCCAGACGGCGTGTTTGGCGTTTCGCAGAAACGCCCTACAATGTGCTCATGCCGCACCCGAAAGCCCTAGTTGCCATCATAATGGGGAGCAAATCGGATTGGGAAACGATGCGTCACGCGGTCGAAGCACTCGACGAACTCGGCATTCCTAACGAGTCGCACGTGCTCTCCGCACATCGCACGCCGGATGCGACGGCCGAATTCGCGCGCAAAGCCGCAGCTCGCGGGTTGCGCGTAATTATCGCCGGCGCAGGTGGCGCGGCGCATCTGGCAGGAGTCATCGCCGCGCATACATGGCTGCCCGTGCTCGGCGTCCCGATTCAATCTAAGGCGCTGCAAGGACTCGATTCGCTTCTTTCCATCGCACAAATGCCGGGAGGCGTTCCCGTTGGCGCGCTGGCAATCGGATCTTCCGGCGCCAAAAACGCAGCGCTGCTTGCGGCAAGCATTCTTGCCCTTTCCGATAACCAGACCCAAAAAAAACTCGAAGCGTTCCGAAAAAAGCAGACCGATGCGGTGCTCGCGCAGCGAGTGCCGAAGTGAAAACCGAAACCATTTCTGCAAACGAGTCCCGTGGCATGGCGATTGAGAAAGCCGCGATGCTTCTTCGCGAAGGCGAAATCGTCGCGCTGCCAACGGAAACCGTTTATGGATTGGCGGCCGACGCACTCAATCCGATTGCCGTCGCAAAAATCTTCGAAGCGAAAGAACGCCCCCGTTTCGATCCGTTAATCGTTCATTTGCCCGATCGCGATTGGTTGGAGAAAGTTGCCGATCTTCCCGCGCAAGATCGACAATTGATCTTGAAACTAGCCGATACGCTTTGGGCCGGTCCGTTTACGATGGTTTTGCCGAAACGGGAAATCGTTCCCGAAATTGTAACTGCGGGCCTCGACACCATCGCCGTTCGCGTCAGCGTGCATCCGGTTTTCTCCGAAATTATTCGAGCACTTGGAAAACCGCTCGCAGCGCCAAGTGCAAACTACTTTGGCCGGATTAGCCCAACAAACGCCCAGCACGTTCTTGATGATCTGAAGGATCAAATCCCGCTGATTATCGACGGTGGTCCGACCGCTCATGGAATCGAATCGACCATCGTCGCGATTCGCGCCGGCGGGATCCACATCCTCCGCCGCGGCCCGATTACGGAGGATCAATTATCTGAATTTGGCAAGATCGATAACGTCGCTTCCGCGGAAAAGGTTTCCGCGCCCGGACAGCTACCTAGGCATTATGCTCCGAAAACACAGCTGCGATTGATCGAAGATGTGAATTCTTTTTCGCCGGACAAAAATCAGCGCGTCGGATTGCTCGCATGGAATTCGATCGAACCAGAGAAAAATTTCGCGGCAGTTCGCTACTTAAGCGAACGCCAAGACTTGCGCGAAGCTGCGGCAAATCTCTTTCGCTATTTGCGCGAGCTGGACGTGCCCAATATCGATCTTATCGTTGCGGAACAAGTTCCCGATCGGGGACTCGGGGCGGCAATAATGGATCGGTTGCGCCGCGCGGCACACCCCCCGGTTGATGCGCAAGACAGGCCTGAATAAATCCCTTGAACAGCGGATGTGGTTTATTCGGTTTGCTTTGAAACTCGGGATGATACTGGCAGGCGAGGAAGTAAGGGTGACCGCGCAATTCGATCAGCTCGGCAAGTGTACCATCAGGTGAAGTTCCCGAGATCGTAAAGCCTTTCTCGGTCATGCGGTCGCGGTATTTCATATTGAATTCGTAACGATGGCGGTGTCGCTCGAGCACGTCGGCCTGGCCGTAGATGTTCCCGGCAAGCGTGCCGGGTGCGATTTTCGTCGGCCATGTACCCAGTCGCATGCTCGCGCCTTTGGTGCGCACACCACGTTGTTCCTCCAGAAGGGAGATCACTGGCTCCGCAGCGTCTTTGTTGAACTCGGTGCTGTTTGCATTTTTGATTCCACAAACATTTCTCGCGAATTCAATCGTGGCCACTTGCATGCCGAGACAGAGACCGAGATACGGCACCTTGTGTTCGCGAGCGAACTGCGCCGCCCTGATTTTTCCTTCGACGCCGCGCTCGCCAAAACCGCCGGGAATTAGGACGCCCGCGACATCTTTGAGCTGGCTGTCAACATCGTCCTGGAGCGATTCGGCATCGATTAGTTTAAGATCGATCCCGCAATCCTGGCTCGCAGCCGCGTGGGTAAGCGATTCATAAATGCTTTTGTAGGCGTCCTGCAGGTGAATGTATTTGCCGACTACTGCAATTTTGACGCGTTTCTTCGGGCTGATGACGCGCTCGACAAATTTTCGCCAGTTTG
>Ga0193751_1001814_pt1 | contig 13304 bp, 13 predicted proteins | sample L1c2metaG_FD_143050 | JGI IMG/M metagenome (GOLD analysis project Ga0193751, IMG submission 143050) | Soil microbial communities from a riparian zone of the East river system, Colorado, United States - L1c2 | ecosystem: Environmental > Terrestrial > Soil > Riparian zone | place: USA: East River... | reverse complement strand
GTTAAAACTTCCGTCATGGATGCCTGAGGATGTGGGAAGCATCGTTCAATCGATGCGCACCGTGAGTCCGTCGAACGCAGGCATGATGCCGCGAGGCAGCTCGGCCTCCAGGTCGGCGTGAAAATTGTCGTGCGTGAGGTGGGTCAGATAGGTGCGCTCGGCGCCCACGGTCTGTGCGACCCGCACCGCCTCGGGAATACTGAGATGTGTAGGGTGATCGGTGCGGAAGAGAGCGTTGATCACCAGCACTGAAGCGCCCATCAGCTCCGTCATCGCTTCGGGAGGAATCGTCTTGGCATCGGTGACATAAGCGAGTGGTCCGATCCGATACCCGAAAACGGAGACGGGCCCGTGAGGAACAGCCACCGCGACAACGTCCGTATCGCCGATGGTTACGCGCTCCCGGTCTTTCAGTGCGATAGCACGACCTTCCGGTTTCGACGTGCCGGGAAGAGGACGAATGCGGTCGTCGAAGATGTAGGGAAACCGGCTCGCCAACCGTTCGAGGGCATCCGCGGGTCCGTACATGTCGAGCGGTGCGTCCCGCCGGTTGGAGATCGCGCGGATGTCGTCAATGCCGTGTGTGTGGTCCGCATGATCGTGCGTGAAGAGAACCGCATCTACCCGGTCGACTCCAGCGGCAATGAGCTGCATGCGCAGCTCCGGCGGCGTGTCGATCAGCAATCGCACGCCCTGATCGCTCTCCACCAGGGCGCCGACGCGGGTGCGCTTGTCGCGGGGATCCGGCGAGTGGCACACCGCGCAACCACATCCAATCTGCGGTACTCCGAAGCTCGTTCCGGTTCCGAGAAAAGTGAGCTTCATTCGCTCGCTCTCAGATCGTCTCGACTTTGAGGAGGTTTGTAGTCCCCGGCATATCGAAGGGAACTCCGGCCGTGACGATGATCCGGTCACCCGGACTGGCGAGCTTCCGCTCCACCACCGTGTGTCTCGCGCGCTGCATCATCTCGTCGTACGTGTTGCAGTGAGGGACGAGAATTGGAATCACTCCCCACACGAGCGCGAGCTGCCGGTACGTGCGCGGCTGATCGGTGAGCACCAGAATCGAAACTCCAGGGCGATGCGAGGCGACAATGCGCGCCGAAAATCCGCTCTTTGTGAAGACGACCACAAGCGGTGCGCCGAGCATCTCCACAGCTGCCGTCGTGGCGGCTGCGATGGCGACTTCCGTCGGCACGACAGGCATCGAAAGAGTCGGCTCGATGCGGGTGATTCGGTTTGGAGGCGGATGCTGCTCCACCTGCGTGATGATTCTTGTCATCGCTTCGACAGCAAGTCGCGGATATGCACCGGCGGCAGTCTCGGCCGACAACATCACGGCGTCCGTCCCGTCGAGAATTGCGTTTGCCACGTCGCTCGCTTCAGCGCGCGTCGGCCTCGGATGCTCCACCATGGACTCGAGCATCTGCGTCGCAGTGATTACCGGGCGACCCATGCGATTCGCGAGTCCGATGATCCGCTTCTGAGCATTGGGAACTTCCTCGAACGGCAGCTCGACGCCAAGATCGCCTCGTGCGACCATCACCCCGTCCGACGCCTGCAGAATGCTCTCGATGTTCGAGAGGGCAACGTCTTTCTCGATCTTGGCGATGACGAGCAGGTTATTCGGAATGAGCGCCTTCAGCTGTTCGATGTCGCGAGCGCGACGAACGAAGCTCAGTGCGAGGTAGTCCAGCTGCTGCTCGACCGCAAACTCGATGTCGGCTTCATCCTTTTCAGTGATCGACGGCGCCGAGACATGCACTCCGGGAAGATTGAGGCCCTTGTGTGAACGAATCACTCCGCCCACGAGAACGCGCGCGCGCACTCTCGGCGCCCGGACGTCGATCGCGATGAGCTCGATGAGACCGTCGTCGATGAGTATCCGATCGCCCTCGTGCACGTCATCGGCTAGATGGTCGTAGGTGATGGGAATTTCGCCCGGTGAATCCTCACCCTCGTGGACGAGAACAACGTCTTCACCAAGCTCGATAGTCCTCGGCTCCGTGAGGTCTCCGACACGAATGCGCGGGCCCTGAAGGTCGCCCAGAAGCGCGACCGGACGGTCGAGAGAATCCGCCACCTGACGGATAATCCTGATCACTTCCTCGTGCTGCGCATGCGTGCCGTGCGAAAAGTTGAGGCGGGCCACGTTCATGCCCGCCTCGATCAGTCCCTTCAACGTCGCTACGGTATCGCTGGCCGGGCCGAGCGTGCAGACGATCTTCGCCCGCGGAATGTATGAGCCGGTCACTTAGTCGAAGCCGCCAGCGCGCTCATCTTCTTTGCTATTCCGGCGGTAAGCGTATCGAACGACTTCTGGAAGCTCGCCAATCCCTCTCTCAGGAGAGTGTCGGTCACGTCTTTCATGGAGATCCCCACGGCCTCGATCTCACGCAACACGCCTTCGGCAGCTCCCACGCGCTTGTCAACAGTCCGCTCGACCGTGCCATGGTCGCGGAACGCATCGATCAGTTTCGGCGGCATCGTATCGATGGTGTCGGATCCAATGAGCTCTTCCGCATACATGACGTCGCGGTACGCCGGATTCTTGACGCTCGTGCTTGCCCACAACGGCTGTTGGAGACGACCGCCTTTGTCCGCGAGAACCTTCCAGCGCTGCTCGGAGAATTTCTGCCGGAATAGACGGTACGCAAGCTTGGCGTTGGCAATCGCAGCGCGCCCCTGAAGCAACCGGAAGCGATCGGCGTCGCCACCTTTGGCGCTCTTGATCATGCCATCGAGGCGCTTGTCCACCTCGGTGTCCACTCGACTGACGAAAAAGCTGGCGACTGAAAAGATTCCGTCGATCGGCTCACCTTTCGCGACCCGGTCCTCGAGACCAGTCATGTACGCGTCGATGACTCGCTCATGAGCCTGGAGCGAAAAGAGAAGAGTGATGTTGACGTTGATTCCCCTGGAGATGAGCTCGCGTACCGCGAGCGCGCCCTGCTCAGTTCCGGGAATCTTTACCATCACGTTGGGCCGGTCGACTTCCTTCCAGAGTCGAAACGCTTCATCGATGCTTTTCTGGCTGTCGTCGGCAACGCCCGGCGAGACTTCGATGGAGACATAGCCGTCTGCGCCTCGCGTTGACTGATAAGCGCCGCCGAACAGGTCGCAAGCACGCTGGACGTCGGTGGTCTCCACCAGCTCGAAGAGTCGCTCGGGCGGAGTTCCGGGATCTGCCGACAGAAGCTGCTCGTCGTACGCCGACCCTTCGGAGAGAGCTTTCTCGAAGATTGTCGGATTCGAGGTCATCCCGGTGAGAGCGTCCTCGCGGATTCTCCGCTCGAGGTCGCCGTTCTGGAGCATCGTGCGGTCGATATAATCGAGCCAGATGGACTGGCCCTCGTTATGTAGAAGTTCCAAGCGGTTCGGCATGCGAGTTTCCTCCTCGTGATTGGAATTTAGCTGGGGCTCGCGGTTAATGCTTCCCGCGTCGTTGAGATGACGCATCTGTGAGCTTGACACCGAGGCACCGAGAACGCCGAGAACTGCGGAACAACAGGAACTGCGATTTTACATTAGACGGATTGAACGGATCAGGGACGGAGAAACGGAACGACGGGTTTTTCTTTTTAAATTGCGGAGCTACGGAAAAGGCCCGGCTTTACGAGAAGTCGGAACCTCGTAGTTCCGTCGTAAAAAAATCAGGAAACCGCTGTTCCGTCCTTCCGTTTCTCCGTCCCTAATCCGTTCAATCCGTCTAATGTAAAATGGCAGTTCCCGCAGTTCTGTTGTTCTCGGTGCCCTCCCCGCGGCGCACCATCTGCATTGTCATCTCATAGAAACTCGACTCGGAGATGGAGATGGCAAGCGCAGCTCGACCCACACGAACCCCCAAGAGAACCGATCCACCGTCCGGACTCGCGGGCGCTCTCGCGTGCCGTCGGAAATTTCTGCGCTTCTTTCCGGGCGGATTCGAGGACGAGACGTATATCGACTGGGAACGTGGCTATAAATGGGAAGCGCACGAGCGCTGGAATGCCAATCTGAGCCAGAAAATCTTCCGCGATCTCCTCGAATCGGGTGAATATCAGGAGGCCGCCCACCGAGCGGTGTCGCTCGAGTCACGCACCAATCTGCTTTTTTCGTTCGAGAAGATGGCGCTTCGAGATGCGGTGAAAAGCAGTTCTGGAGCCCGAGCATTCACCCAGGGCTTGTATGACTGGATCTACGGACCGGGCGACGAGCCCTCGAAGTTCGAGGCGTGGTGCGAGACTGTCGCCGGTCTGCCACGGAAGCAAACGCGAGTTCTCACCTGGCCTCTCATCACGGTGTTCGGTTTTGCTGCGCGTCCGGAGACGCACTTTTTTCTCAAGCCGATGGTCACGCGCGTCGCGGCTCGCGAGTACGGCTTCGATTTTCAGTATCAATCGCGGCCGAGCTGGGAGACATACTCCAACGTGCTCGAGTTTGCAGACCTCGTCCGAAGAGACCTGGCCGACCTCAAGCCGCGGGACATGATCGACATCCAGTCGTTCCTGTGGGTGCAGGGATCCGACGAATACGAGGAGTGAGCGGGCTCCGTACATCTGAAATCACTTTTCGGGAGTATTAATATCGAGGCCCAACGCTTTGTCATTCACGAGGGAAAACAATGTCCCGACTCAACGATATTCTCCGCCGACGCAACTGGATCGCCGCGCTAACGCTCGCGGCAGCAGCTACGGCGCCGACCGCACACGCTCAGACCGCCGTGGCTTCGCAGGCCGCACACCGGCCGCTCAAGAAAGGCGACCCCGAGCTCCAGAAAATTCTCACGCCTATTCAGTACGCCGTCACTCAGCGCGACGCGACCGAGACCCCGTTCCGAAATGAGTATTGGGATAACCACGCGGCCGGGATCTACGTCGACGTCGTCTCGGGCGAGCCTCTATTCAGCTCGCTCGACAAATACGAGTCGGGCACCGGGTGGCCGAGCTTCACGCGTCCGCTCGAGCCGAAGAATATTCGCACCAAGACTGATCGAGCTCTGTTCATGGAGCGAACCGAAGTGCGATCAGCGAGCGCCAACTCGCACCTGGGACATCTCTTCGATGACGGTCCCGCTCCAACCGGCCTGCGTTACTGCATGAACTCGGCGGCGATGCGGTTCATTCCAGTCGCGAAGCTAGCCGCAGAAGGATACGGCAAGTATCTGCCACTCTTTCAGAAGCAGGCCAAACAGTAATTGCGGAGCTACTGCGGATTGCGGACCTCAAACGCAAACTTCGGTAGCTCGGCGTGGCGCTTCAGGAACTCGACGTAGACGCTGGCATCCGTGTAGTCGCGCATGTCGCAGATTTTCCCGCCCCTGAATCGAATTACGACGCAGGTGCGCTGGTCCATCACATCATCGGGTGCAGTCTTGAGCCAGCTCCTTTCGCGAATCTCCACCGTGACAATGTCGTCGCCGCACGATCGCCAGTCGCGCCAGACGTCCTCGTAGCCCCAGTCCGCGGCTCCGAGACCGGGCTCGCGATTCTCGAAAGCCCGGATTATCGCCTCTCGACCGATCCACGTTCCACCGAGTGACGGCGGTCCCGCAACCCAGTATTTCGCGTCGTCGGTGAAGTAGCTCGCCACCTCGTCCATCCGGCCGGCAAACAACGCTGCCTCGTACTTCTTCGCGATTTCCAGTGGCGTGGTCATGCCATCACCTGACCCGGTCGGTTGAGTCGCTGAGCCTTCCTTCCTGTGCGCTGCATCGGCTGCTCCATTTCTGCGCGGTGCTCGTCGATCATGCGCCAGGTAAGAAGCGCGCGCCCAACCAGATCGGCCGACGCACTGCGCAGTGCATCGCTCGCCCGCACCAGTCTGACATTGTTCTCCATATCTTCAGCGTCCCAGCCACGAGTGTGGGCGATGAACGGGAACTGGGGAAACATGTAGCCCAGCTCCGACCAGAACGTGAGCATCCCTCCTGCCACCTCCTGCACGTTGTCCTGCCCACCGGTGATGATGAATGCCGCAACCTTGTTCTTGATCAACACGTTGTCTGCGATCGTGACCTGGTTCTGAACGCAATTGAGTCGTTCGGTCATCTTGAAGTAAAGCGACGAAGCTCGGCCCCATCTGATCGGCGTTGCAATGATCACGACGTCTGCCCAGTGGACGAGCCCCTCGTAGACCGCCGTGAGCTGGTCGCCCGGATCACGCTCTGTGATCGCGCAGGGCCAGGTGCAGGCCCGAGCCGCCTTGGAGTAGTTGCCTTCGCAGTGGCGGAACGCGAGCTCGCGCAAGCGAATGAGCTGAGTGTCGGCGTGAAGCGCAGTGTCTGCATGCGTCAGGGCATGCTGAAGCAAAATGTCGGAAGTCGAGACGCGAGGGTTGGTGTCGTCCATCGCCGTCGTCGAAATCCCGAGAACTCGCGGAGGAGCGTTTGCCGGCTTTGGATGCTCGTCCAGCAAATGCGACGGCATGTGATCGATCAGCTGGCCGGGCATTGCCGGGGGCGTAGCCACAGACACGAGTCCGCCTTCGTCCCGTATCGCGAAGGTGGGAACCTGCTCCTCGTCATAGCCGGTTGGCCCTCGTCCGGTCACGACACTGTACTCCCAGCCATGCCACGGGCATTTCACGTACTCGCCCGTCACGGTGCCTTCACAGAGCGGCCCGCCCTTGTGGTTACAGCGGTTGCCGATTGCGCGGAGCTGTCCCTCGTAAACGAACACAGCGATCGAGTGCTCTTCGACGTCGATCGAGAATGGCGCGCGGCGCTGCACGTCATCGCGGGAGCCAAGCACGTGCCAGGTCAAAGTTGAATCCACCGTACCGCCTCCTCGGGAATTGGCGGCAAATATACGGGCCGCATCGAACTGCGGATTCAATGCGTTCAGAGAACTCGACGCAGGAGGTACATCCCCTGATGACTAATCCAACAACGAAACGACAGGTCCGAGGCGTGAGGGGCTCAGGTCGCAGGTGAGGTTTCAGGGAATCGCATCGGCTCGGACCTCACCTGTGACGTGGCAACCTCGGCCGCTCTCGCCTGGGACCTGTCGTGAATCCGGCGCGGAGATAAAGCGGCGCGTCCACGACGCGCGCTCTCTCCGGATCGCCCCAGTGACGAGCGAGATCAGTCCCTAGCTGGTCCAATGCCGCGGTTCCATTCTCGGCGATGTAGCGCGCCGTCGCCGACCACGTGCGCACGTATCCCATCAGGGCCGGCAATGTGCACTCACGTGACAATGTGAATCGAGGAGCTGCAATCTCATCGAACGGAAACGGAATGGTCGAGTAGCCGTCCAGAATCAGCTGGCGCTCCGGCAGCCAGTAGCTCTCGATCGTTCCACGATTGAACTGATGCAGTATCGTCTGCAGCTCCGGCGCATCGAGGACCGGATCGCCGTATCCCCACACGGCGATGGCGCCGCCCGGCGCGAGAACCCGCTTCACCTCATCGAAGAACACGCGTGCGTCCAGCCAGTGAAGTGCCTGCGCGATCGTAACGAGATCGACTGATTTGTCGGGGAGTCCACTCGATTCCGCCCGTGCAACCCGGTATTCGATTCCCGTGCCCGGCTCAGCTAGAGCTATCTGCGCCGGACTCGCATCAGTCGCTATGACGCGGTCGAAATACGACGAGAGACCGCGTGCGGCCTGACCGTTACCGGTTCCGCAATCGAGCGCGACACGATGGTAGCGCGGAAGAGCTGAGATGAAGTCGAACAGTTCCTTCGGATACTCAGGCCGATAGGCGGCGTACAGCTCAGCCCGATCGGAGAAGTGATCCTTGAAGCTCAGAACTCGCGCTTCCGCATCTCCGCGAAGAATCGCTGCGCCCGGTCGTGCTCCTTGATCGCTGCCTCGTCTACCGGATCATCGGCGAGATTCGAATCATACTTTTTGCCGAATCCCTTCGGAACCTTGGATGTGGTTCCGGATTTGGCGGCGTTTTTTTTCGCCAGTGCTGCGAGCTTGCGTTTGTCCATGACGGATGTTGGGTTTGTGTGGACAGGCTGCCAGCTTAAAGTTAGCGACCCGCCCACCAAGTCCACAGATAACCCTCCAGGAATGCCCAACGAGCAAGGCTCGATAGCCAGAAGAACCGCCCTGATCTTCGCCAACGCGGTGTTGATCGCCGGCTGCGGCGGAGGGACAGAACCACGTGACACGACTTCTCCCACCGTCACGTCGACGGCACCCGCCAATTCGTCGGTGGGTGCGCTGATCAATGGCGTTGTCAGAGTCACGTTCAGCGAGGCGATGATGGCTTCGACCATCAGCGCGACCAGCGTGACAGTCACTCCAGCCGCCGGAGGTGTGGCCGTTCCCGGAAGCGTGACCTATGACTCGCCCACGCGCACTGCGACGTTCACTCCGTTGCAGCCCCTCGACTACGGTGCGAGCTACACGATCACAGTGACCAGCGCGGCTTTGGACCTGGCAGGCAATGCGATCGCGGCGGATTTCCACTCAACCTTCAAGTCGATCCAGAAAGTCTTCGACAAGCCGTACTTTCAGGGAACCAACAACATCACCAGCTCGAGCCAACCGCAGATTCACGTTCACATCCGATTCACGCAGACTGGCCAGACACTCGGCCGCCCGGCCGATTGTGAGCGACTTCCGCTTGCGAATTGCGATGTGCTCCCGCGGAACGCTGCCGGGCTTGCGGCGATTGGAGCACTGGACGATCAGGGAGTCGCGGCAACGATTACGCAGGCGAGCGGAACGTTCACCGACCCCAACATCTCGTTCGCTTTCACACTCGCGAATGGTCGGACCTTCAGCTTCACGGGCACGGTGAGCAATTCGGAGACAATGACAGGCACGCTCACTGGCCCCACCCTCCTACCGATTCAGATCATCCTGTCTCGAATTCCAGTTCCGGAGTCGTGACGCCGGAAACACATGGTAGCGGCGTCTCGTTCCCGCTCCACAAATTACCTCTATGGTGTCGAGTAGAATTTTGAAAGCGTCGAAAGCGCGATGGATCTGCGCAGCGATAGCACTCTCGGTCGCTTGCGGCGGGCCCGCGGTTGTTGATCCGGGCCCGACACAGTCGGTGCAGTTCTACTTTGCGGGGACTGATGGTTCCGGCGCGCTTCACGTGCACGTTCACTGGGTGCAGTCAAAGCACAACATCACTCTACTGTCACCGTGCGTGCCGAGTGACACGTGCAATATCACTGCGTTTTCACCGAAGGGGTTCGAGGAGCTCGACATCACGACTCCTCTGCCGGTTGCATTGGCATCGGGGTCGGGCACTTTCACCGATCCGGGAATCACCTTCACAATCACGACCACAAACGGCAAGACGTTCACGTTTACCGGGACCGTCGCCACGAGTGGCAGTCAGGTTCAGATGGTCGGCACCTTGAGCGGTCCCACTCACCCGGCGTCGTCGCTGCAACTCGACAAAACGGCGTTCTGAACGCCGCGACTGATAAATCGGATGAAGATCAGTAGACTTTGCGCGATGACAATCGCATTTCTGGCCGGATGCTTTGTCAGCGCGAACGCCGGCGCTCAATCGGAATACCGAAACATCGAAGGCGGCCGACCGGTGCGCATTTCAGACGCGACGCCCACGGAGCGTCACGCTCTGGATCTCGACCTCACTACGATTCGGGTCGACCGACTCTCGTTAGGCCGCTACCGCCTTCAGGTAGAGCCCCGTGTTTCCTACGGCATTCTCCCTCGAACTGACATCTCTGTCCGCGCTCTCGCGTTTTACCGCGAGCCGAGTGCAATCCCTCGCGGCACCGTTGCAGGGGTTGGAATCGGCGGCGAGTATCTGCTGAAAATGGAGAGCCTGCGGTCTCCTGCAATTGGAATTGCAGGAGAGGTCTGGGCACCCACGGGCCCAAACGCATCGCGCCCCGCGTATTCCGTGAAGGGCCTGGTCACGCGGAGCTTTCCCGCTGGCCGCGTTCACCTGAATGCCAGCTACGGCACCTACGCGATCCGCATCCCTGCCCCGCCCCCTGGTCAGGGCACGCTTATCCCCCCGGTGGTGGACGGGCCGTGCATGATTTCCCCGTTGACCGAGGGACTCAAGCCGCGACTCTTCTGTATGGCGGGAGCGAGTCTCAACGTTGCGGCGCTTCAACCGGGAACGAATACCGGAGTGCACTGGCTCGCGGGGATTGGCGCCGATCACGCGTTTCCCCTGCGCTCGATTCTGATCATTGGTGACATGTTCACAGAGCGGTACGAGGGAATCGGCCGGCCCACAGACTGGACGGCGGAGCTCGGCGGACGAATGCAGGTCACTCCGCGACTGGTCGCCGACCTTGGTATCGGTCGCCACTTCCGCGGAGTAAGCACGTCGTCGTTCGTGACGTTCGGTACGACTATCAACCTCGCATTACGTCCATGAAACGAGCATTGGCTCTCATGTTCGTATTGGCCGCGTCGCCCGTCGAGGCACAGACGCGTCTGTATTACGAGCAGACCTACATGCCGGCGCATCACAACTGGGCCTTTCGCTCGACGTATCCGGGAACGGACAGGTTGTTCAATGCGTTCGACTACGGCCACGCAATTCTTTACGAGACCCTGTGGCGCAAACCGGATGCGCCTGCGGAAGCTCTCGAACAGAAGCAGTTCGACTTCATCACGAAGGAACTGCTCGTGAATCCGCCCCGAGTGATGCTCGATGAATCCGCGATCGGTCCGGAGTTTTCCAAGCTCGCGCCGGAAGCTCTCGAGATGTTCGAGTGGGCGCATATGCTACACCGACAGATTTACGACGTCCTCGCCGACGAGCGCGTGAAGCCCGAGGACAAGGACGCGAAAGTCGCCGAGGTTTTGCGATATTACCGCTCGCGTCCCGCGCTTGCGTTCAGCTCCAGGCCAAAGGACATGGAGCTGATGGAGGGACAAGCATATTCACTCGCTTTTCGACGGAAGTTTCCGAAGTACAACGGACTCATCTGGTCGTATCACTGGCTGCAGATGACGCTCTACGACGCGCTTCTCGCGGGGCAGACTCTCGCCGAGCGTCGTGCGAACGTCGCGCTCGTGACGAGCCGTTTCTGGGAGATGCTGAGGGGAGGCCAATCGTCGCTGCCGGCAATGATGCCGATGTCGCCGGCAATCGCGACGAGGTTCAGTGCACGCTATCCCGAGGCGGCGATCATCTTCGACAACCTCCACTCGATGCACGACGTCGTGTCGGACATACTCACCAATCCGGCCGTACCGCGCGAGCGAAAGCGTGAGGCTATTCTCGCTGCGGCAGCGCGATACCGCGATGACACATCTCACGTGACGAGCACTGAAGCCTGGCGCTCGATGGCCGTCGAGATGGGCGTTGCCAACATGGGTGGGCTCCCACCTCTCTCCCGCTCGCCGTAAGCGCCGGATGCGTGCAACCACCGTTGCGTCGATCGTGGCACTCGCTGCCGTTGTCGGCTCGTGCACCGAGACGGTCGGCCCGCCTGACAGCATCACTCCGCCGGCAAACGTGACCGTCACGCTCGTCGGCACGAACTCGGCCCGCGTCACGTGGACTGCTCCGCCCGAAGCAGACTTTGTCGAGAGCTACAGCGTATTCCGGGACGCAATCAAGATTGGTGAATCGACGACCACGTTCTATCTCGACAATGGTCTCGCGCAGGGAGTGACTTACAAGTATCGGATTTCCGCGAACGGACAGCTGGGAATCGTATCGGATCTCTCCTCCGAGTCGGCATCGGCAACGATCACCGTTCCAGACGTGACGCCACCTACCGTCTCGTCGACCACTCCATTGGCCGGCGCGACCGGCATACAGCTGACGTCGAACGTCAGCGCGGTGTTCAGTGAGCCGATGGACGCTGCAACTATCACGACTGCAACCCTTTTTCTGAAAACGTCGGGTGGGACGCTGATTCCCGGCGCGGTTGCTTACAACGCAGCGACACACAGTGCTCAATTCACTCCCAGCGCGGCATTGCCGAACGCAGCGACCGTGTTAGTCACCGTCACCACTGGCGCGAAAGATGTTGCGGGCAACGCAATGCAAGCGGAGTTCACGTCTTCATTCGCGACGCGGGACGAGGCGCCGCCGACGGTCATATCAACATCACCGGTTTCCGCCGCGACTGGCGTCTCTGTAAATGCGCCGATCGCCGTGACATTCAGCGAGTCGATGGATGCGACGACGCTGAGCACCGGAAGCTTTACCCTTGCTCCGAGTGCGGGAGGAGCAGCGATAGCGGGAACCGTCGCATACGACGTGGCCGCGAAGACCGCGACCTTCACGCCTTCTGCAGCACTCGCCGGCTCGACCGCGTACACCGCAACCGTCGCGGGCAGCGTGAAAGATCAGGCGGGGAACTCAATGGGCGCGGCATTCGCGTTCGGCTTCACCACCGCCGACGTTACACCACCGGGAGTGCTGTCCGTTTCGCCGTCCAATAATTCGACCGGTGTGGCGTCGAGCACGGCGTCGAGCGTGACGTTCAGCGAGGCGATGGATCCTGCCACGATCAATGCGTCGACAGTCGTTCTGCGACTTACTTCGAGCGGAGCATTCGTCGCCGGAGCAGTCAACTATGACGTGGCCACGATGACCGCGACCTTTATTCCGTCGGCGGGACTCGCATTCGCCACGAGTTACACCTTCATCGTAACGACCGATGCGAAGGACGTCGCGGGCAACCGACTACCCGCCGCGTTTTCGTCGACCTTCGTCATCGCTGATGCGCCGGATACGACGCCGCCCGCTGTCGTTTCCGTCTCACCGATTGACGGAGGCTCGAACGTTCCCGTCACACAAGCGGTGACGGTGGCATTCAGCGAAGCGATGGATTCCGCAACGATCAGTGCGTCGACACTCACATTGCGGGTTGCATCGAGTGGAGCGTTCGTCGCCGGAAACGTCAGCTACAACCCAGCAACGATGACGGCGACTCTCACTCCCTCGGCGGCGCTCGCATTCGACACAGGGTACACGGTTACCGTAACCACGGACGCAAAGGATGTGGCCGGCAACGGGCTTTCCGGCGCATTCGCGTCGAGTTTCACCACCGCGACGGCTCCCGACACTACACCGCCGGTTGTACTCTCCACTGTGCCGGCTGACAACGCGGCAAACGTAGCGGTCCTCACTCCAGTTACCGCGACGTTCAGCGAAGCGATGAACGCGGCGACGATCAACACTTCAACGGTCGTCCTCAAGGTGACTTCAACGAGTGCCACGGTGTCGGCAACAGTCGCGTATGATCCCGGGAGTCGCACCGCGACATTGACGCCTCTCGCAGGGACACTTGCCTTTGCCACCGGTTACACGCTGAACATCACCGGCGCGTCGGACGCGGCCGGCAACGCCATGGCCGCCGCGTACTCAGCAGCCTTCTCGACCGAGACAGCCCCCGACCTTACGC
>Ga0193751_1001813_pt1 | contig 13320 bp, 9 predicted proteins | sample L1c2metaG_FD_143050 | JGI IMG/M metagenome (GOLD analysis project Ga0193751, IMG submission 143050) | Soil microbial communities from a riparian zone of the East river system, Colorado, United States - L1c2 | ecosystem: Environmental > Terrestrial > Soil > Riparian zone | place: USA: East River... | reverse complement strand
GGCGCGAGCCTGGTGATGTTGATGACGCCAGGACTGGCATTCTTTTATGGCGGGCTCGTTGGACGAAAGAACGTGCTCGCCATCATGATGCAGAGCTTCGTCTCGATGGGCTGGACCACGGTATTGTGGTGGGCCTGCGGATTCTCGCTTTGTTTCTCCGGCGATCAGAAAACCGGCACGGATTTCTTTGGCATTATAGGCAACTTGAACTGGGCAGGTCTGCGCGGCATCACGCTCTCTACGCCGTCGCCGAACGACACGATCCCGATGCTCGTCTTCTGCGCCTACCAGATGATGTTCGCCATCATCACGCCGGCGCTGATCACTGGCGCATTCACGAACCGGATCACCTTCAAGGCTTACATGCTGTTTCTGACGGCGTGGCTGATTCTTGTTTACTTCCCGTTCGTCCACATGGTTTGGGGCGGCGGCATGCTGGCGCAGTGGGGAGTAAAGGATTTTGCCGGCGGAATTGTCGTGCACAACATCGCGGGAATCGCCGCCCTCGCCTCCGTTCTCTACGTCGGCAAACGCAAAGTCGTGGACCGCGGTCCGCACAGCATCCCGCTCGTCGCGCTCGGCACCGGGTTGCTCTGGTTCGGTTGGTACGGCTTCAATGCTGGCTCCGAATTCCGTGTCGATTCGACCACGGCGGTGGCGTTTATCAACACCGACATCGCCGCTTCGTTCGCGGCCATCGCATGGATGCTTGTAGATTGGCGAGTTTCGAAGAAACCGAAGTTCCTCGGCTTGCTAACTGGCGCCGTGGCCGGTCTTGCCACGATCACTCCCGCGGCGGGCTACGTGTCGCCAGCAACAGCTGTCATTATCGGCACCGTGGCGGGTGGGGTCTGTTATTACGCCTGCGCGCTGAAGAACCGGCTGGGATGGGACGACGCTCTCGATGTGTGGGGCGTGCACGGCGTTGGCGGCTTTCTCGGCATCGTTCTGCTTGGCGTCTTCGCCTCGACGGCGTGGAATCCAGCGGCCAACGGCGGTGTGAACGGATTACTCGCCGGCGACTCGAGCTTCTTTCTGAAACAACTTTGCGCAGGACTGTTTTCGTCCGTTTGGGCCTTCGCTTTCACATTGGGGATGCTGTGGATCATCGACCGCATCACGATCGTGCGGGTAGAGGACGCGCAGGAAGAACTTGGCCTCGACGAGGCGATCCACGGCGAGACCGCGTACGTGGAAGTGGATGTAACGGTCATCCGGCCTGGGCAACCGCTATGATCGCGGCCTTGGCGGCTTTGCTTTCTTTTTGATGCGCCAAGATCGGTTTCTGGGCGAGTCGCGCATAAACGTCCTGCGACTCGCCTGGCTCCAGTAGCGCCAGCGATCGCAACCAATTCACAGCCAGCATCGACGGCGTCATCATTTTTTAGTGGTGCGAGAGTGAGCGGTCTCAAGAGCTGGTAATTACAAGAAATAGCCTGTCGCTGAGAGATCCCGCAACGGAGAGTCAACGCCATGGGCGAGGCCGGAGCTAATTCTCGCTGGAGTTTACCTTACGCGTAAACAAGCAGATCGATTTCTTCGGGAAGTGAGTTTGAGACCTCGCGGATGACGTTGCCGCGAAGAAGGTTTACAAGCGCGTTGCGCTGTGGCGCGCCGACGATGACGCGGGAGGCGCCGAGCGTCGCGGCAACATCGACAATTGTTTCGGCGGCGGACGGGCTCACGGCGTAACAAAAAAGTGGCGGCAGATGATCTGCACCGGTTTTTTCTTTCGCTTCGGCAAAGATTGTCCTGGCCTCAGGATCGTCTGGCCACTTGCGTTTTGTGTCCTGCTCGGTCATGAACGGCTGCTCGCGCACAAACAGCAGATAAAGCCGAGACCCAGTCTGGCGCGCTTCGCGCAAGGCAAAGTCGAGCGTGCGCCCGGTGCCCCTGATTGCACAAAGAATGGATTCGGCCCCAGCGGAGACGGCGATCGCAGGTTCTTTTGGAAGCGCTGGCGCGGCTTCCACGGGTAATTTCTCTGGCACAGCTTCTTTTTTGGCGCGGCGTTCCTGAACGAGGCCGCGCAGGATCAAACCGACGGCGAGAATGGTCACGGCGAAGTAGCGCGCGTTTGGTTTGTCGATGAGCAACGACATTTCGATCGCGAACATGACGATGAACGTGGCGAACATGAGCGTGCGTTCCCACAGTTTGATCGAGAGTTTTCGGTCGGTCGCGGTGGCGCCGAGATTGGTTGCGATGGCACCGACGACGCCGACGGCGTAGAGATCGGCCAGACCAGACATATCTTTGACGATAATGACGAGGAGCATCGGGACGATGGTGGCGAGCAGCATGCCGAAGCTCGGCACGCCCCATTTGTTGAGGCGCTGGAAGATGGTTGGAAGCTCACGATCACGCGACATGAGAAATTGGATCATGATCAGATCGACAATCGCGGTATTGACAGCCGAAAGCAGCAACAAGGCGAACACAATGCTGACGAGAATGCCGAAGGCGTGACCGAGCGCGGGGCCGAGCGCGCCGCCGACAAACATCTGGCCCATGTAACGCAGCATGTAGTCGCGCACACCTTGTGCGCCGGGCGCGTTGACGTCGCCGTTGACAACCTGCAAGCCGCCGAGCGCATGCATGGCGAGTCCAAGCAGCGCGGTGAAGACGCACACTTCGATCATGACCCACAAAATCGCGGGCGTGGATGTTTTGACTACCGATGGATGTTCATCCGTGCTGCCGGGATCGAGACGCATCACGCCAGTGGCGTTGGCGATGGCTTCGACGCCGGAAAGGGCGAGCACGATTCCAACGAATCCCGCCCAGTTTTGCCAGAAGCTTCCGCGCAATGGCTGGAGATGTCCGATAGCGGTGCCGAGATGCGGCAAACTGAAAAGCGCGAGCGTGATCACGACGATCGCGGTCGGCACTGAAATTAGAAAGGCGAGACCGCCAGTCTGTTTCGGTCCAAGCAGATTGAGCAACCCGATGATGAGGATGGCGGCGGCGGCAAATTTCTCCGGATGCGGCACGCCGAGGTAAGCAAAAGCGGAAAGCGCGCTGATGGCCGCGGTTACCAAGTAATCGGCGATGAGGAGAAACGCGCCGACGATGGAAAGGACTTCGCTGCGATGGCGCACACTGGCGTAAACGCCGCCGCCGTCCGGATAAAGGCGGCAGATGATCATGTAGTTGATGCCGACGAGCGCGGTGAGAACGCACATCAGCGCGATGAGCCAGAAGGAGGCGTAACCGGCAACGGCGAAGGCGAGACCGATGACGTAGGCTTTGCTCGTGCCCCAGTCGCCGTAAAGAATCGCGGCGGCGCGCGGCGTGTCGACGTTGCGCGGACGCTTAACGTTGGTTGGTATCATGGTCGCTCGGTTGCGATCGAGTTGCCTAGCTCATCCTGAATGAGACGATCTCGACGTTAATGTTTTTTTAACGCTTTTCGCCATTCGTTTAATTAACGCTGCGGCCAGATTTCGCTCATCGTTGGGATAGTTTTATGAGCGGATTCATCGTCACCTATCTCTTCGTAGCCATCGACGTGCAGAGTAGCTATCGGGTGATTTTATGAGCGACTTAATTTTCGTCGGAATTGTCGTCGTGTTTTTTCTCGTGAGTGCGCTTTACGTCCGCTTTTGCGAAAGGCTCTAGGAAGATCGAATGGAAACAATCGTTGTCGGGATCATCGCGCTGTTGCTCTTCGCCTATCTGTTTGTGGCCATGATTTGGCCGGAGAAATTCTGAGGAATGACAATGCAACCTTCTGGCTGGCTTCAATTCGCCCTCTACTTTATCGCGGTCGTGCTGATTACCAAGCCGATGGGGCTTTATCTGCTGCAAGTGCTCGATGCGAGTGGCAGGACCTGGCTCGATCCAGTGGTGCGTCCCTTGGAACGGGTGACGTATCGGCTGATGGGAGTCGATTCCAGCAAAGAGCACAATTGGAAACAGTATACGCTCGCCATGCTGTTGTTCAGTTTGCTGGGCTGCTTGTTCACTTACGCAATCCTGCGCTTGCAAAATATTCTGCCGTTGAACCCGCAGGGACTCGGGCCCGTGAGCTCGCACTTAGCGTTCAATACGGCGGTGAGCTTCACGACCAACACCAATTGGCAGAATTACAGCGGCGAATCCACCATGTCGTATTTCTCGCAGATGGTCGCGCTGGCCTTTCACAATTTCGTTTCAGCCGCGACCGGGATTGCCATCGCCGCCGCGTTCGTCCGCGCGATTGCGCGCCACTCGGCGAACACGATCGGCAACTTCTGGGTGGATCTGGTACGCGTGACTTACTACCTGCTGCTGCCCATTTGCCTCGTCTTCGCGGTGTTCCTCGTTTCGCAAGGGATGATTCAAAATTTCAACCCTTACACCAAGGCCACGTTGGTGGAGCCGATGAAAGTCCAAGTCGAGAAAAAAAACGACAAGGGCGAGACGATCAAGGGAGCTGACGACAAGCCGGTGATGGAGGAGCAAACCGTCACCGAACAGAACATCGTGCAAGGGCCGATGGCGTCGCAGGCCGCGATCAAAATGCTCGGGACGAACGGCGGCGGGTACGTGAACGCCAACGCAGCACATCCGTTCGAGAATCCGACGCCGCTCTCGAATTTCATCCAGATGCTTTCCATTTTCTCGATCGGCAGCGGACTCACCTATTACCTGGGGCGAATGGTGAAAAACCAGAAGCACGGGTGGACGGTTTGGGCCGCAATGTCGATCTTGTTCGTGGGTGGTGTGCTGCTCTGTTGGTGGGCCGAGTCCGCAGGCAATCCGATTCATCACCAACTCGGCGTCGCTGCCGCCGACGGCAATATGGAAGGCAAGGAAGTGCGCTTCGGTATTTTCAACTCCGCGCTCTTTGCCACGATCACGACCGATGCATCCTGCGGCGCGGTAAACTCGATGCACGACTCGTTCATGGCACTCGGCGGTTTCGTGCCGCTGTTCAACATCCAACTCGGCGAAATCATTTTCGGCGGTGTCGGCGCGGGACTTTACGGGATGCTTGTGTTTGTCGTACTCGCCGTTTTCATCGCGGGTTTGATGGTTGGCCGCACACCGGAATATCTCGGGAAGAAAATCGAGGCCTACGAGGTCAAGATGGCAATGTTGTCGTTGCTGATTCTCGCGATTTCCATTCTGGGATTCGCTGCGTGGGCGGTAGTGAGCAAGTGGGGTCTTGCTGGTCTGAATAATAATGGCCCACACGGGCTCAGCGAAATTCTCTACGCCTACAGTTCAGGAGCAGGAAACAATGGCAGCGCCTTCGCGGGATTGTCGGGCAACACACCTTGGTACAACACCACCCTCGGTCTCGACATGCTGTTCGGCCGCTTCTTGATGATCGTGCCGATTATGGCCCTGGCGGGTTCGCTGGTGCAGAAGAAGGTCGCGCCGGCCAGCGCGGGCACGTTCCCTGTTTCCGGCGGCACGTTCCTCATTCTTCTGCTCGGCACGGTGCTCTTGATTGGTGCCCTGAATTTTCTCCCGGCGCTCACGCTTGGACCGGTGGTTGAGCATTTCCTCAACCTCCAGGGAAAACTTTTTTGACCGCCTTAGCTTATGAAGCAGAAAGCTCCTTCTCTTTTCGACTGGAACATTGCCGGTCCGGCGATCGTTGACGCGTTCAAGAAGCTCAACCCGCGCCTGATGATCAAGAACCCGGTCATGTTTGTGACCATGGTGGGCGCGGCGCTCACCACCGTTGGAATCTTTACGGCCGAGCCGGCGCTGCGCGGTTTCGTTGCTCAACTGGCGATTTGGCTGTGGTTCACCGTCCTGTTTGCCAATTTCGCCGAGGCTGTTGCGGAAGGTCGCGGCAAGGCGCAAGCCGCCAGTCTGCGACGAGCTCGTAAGGAAACCATGGCGCGCCGATTACAAAACGGGCGTGAAGAAAAAGTGCCCGCACCGATCTTGCAAAAGGACGACCTCGTCGTTTGCGAGGCGGGCGATGTGATTCCAGCGGATGGCGATGTGGTGGAGGGAATCGCTAGCGTTGATGAAGCTGCGATCACCGGCGAGTCCGCTCCGGTGATTCGCGAAAGCGGCGGCGACCGCAGCGCGGTTACTGGCGGCACGCGTGTGCTCAGCGACCGCATTGTCATTCGGGTAACGATGGAGAGGGGCGGCGGTTTTCTCGACCGCATGATTGCTCTCGTCGAGGGCGCGCGCCGTCAAAAAACGCCTAACGAAATCGCACTGACAATTCTGCTCGCCGCGTTAACGTTCATTTTCCTGCTCGTGTGTGTGACGTTGAAGCCATTCGGCATTTATTCCGCCACTGTCTTTTCGATTCCTGTTCTGGTCGCGCTGCTCGTTTGCTTAATTCCGACAACGATCGGCGGCTTGCTCAGCGCCATCGGCATCGCCGGTATGGATCGCGTGCTCCAACGCAATGTCCTCGCTATGAGCGGCCGCGCGGTTGAAGCGGCCGGAGATGTCGATGTTCTGCTTCTCGACAAGACGGGCACGATCACTTTGGGCAACCGCATGGCAGTCGCATTTCATTCCGCGCCCGGAATCGCGGACAAAGATCTCGCCGCATCTTCGCAGTTGAGTTCACTCGCCGATGAAACGCCGGAAGGCCGCTCCATTGTCGTGTTAGCGAAGGAGAGATTCGGATTGCGCGCACGCGAAATGCACGAACTGCACGCGACGTTCATTCCGTTCACTGCGCAAACCCGCATGAGCGGCATCGATCTGCACGCGACCGATACCGAACCGACTATGCGTGTGCGCAAGGGCGCCGCGGAAACCGTGCGCGGATTTGTCGAATCAGCCGGCGGGGTTTTCCCACAGGCCGTGACGAAGACTGTCGATGAAATCTCACATCGCGGCGGGACTCCGCTCGTCGTCGCCTCAGATATGACAACGCTCGGCGTGATCGAATTAAAGGACGTCGTCAAAGGCGGAATCAAGGACCGCTTCGTGCAGCTGCGCAAGATGGGCATCCGCACCATCATGATCACGGGCGACAACCCGCTCACCGCTGCCGCCATTGCTGCCGAATCCGGCGTGGATGATTTCATGGCCGAGGCGACGCCAGAACAGAAACTAAAACGTATTCGCGAAGAACAAGGCAGCGGCCATCTCGTCGCGATGACAGGCGACGGCACAAACGACGCGCCCGCGCTCGCGCAGGCGGATGTCGGCGTGGCGATGAATACGGGCACGCAGGCCGCGCGCGAAGCCGGCAACATGGTGGATCTCGACAGCAATCCAACGAAACTGCTCGACATCGTCGAGATCGGAAAACAGATGCTCATCACGCGCGGTTCGCTGACGACGTTCAGCATCGCCAACGATGTGGCGAAGTATTTCGCGATTATTCCCGCCATGTTGATGGCCACATTTCCCGCCATCGCTCCGCTCAACATCATGCACCTCCACAGTCCCACCAGCGCCATTCTCAGCGCCGTCATTTTCAACGCGCTCATCATCATCGCGTTGATTCCGCTGGCATTGCGCGGCGTGGCCTACAAACCGATGGGCGCGCTAGCGATTCTCCAGCGCAACCTGCTGATTTATGGGTTTGGCGGAGTCATCGTCCCATTCATCGGCATCAAGCTCATCGACGTCATCATCACTGCTCTCCGTCTCATTTAGTCTATGAAAGAACTCTTTTCGGAAATCCGTGGCGCAATCGTTTCCACGTTGGTTCTGGCAATCGTTTGCTGCGGTCTTTATCCGCTCGTCGTCTTCGGAATCTCGCAAGCCTTGTTCCACGACAAAGCTAACGGCAGCCTGATTCTGGATACTGATGGGACGGTGCGCGGTTCGAAGCTGCTCGCGCAGGGGTTTACCGCCGACAAATATTTTCATCCGCGTCCTTCAGCCGCTGGCACCGGCTACGACGCCGCGAGTTCCGGCGGCAGCAACCTCGGGCCGACTTCACAAAAGCTGAATGATTTGATCAAAGACCGCGTTGACGCCTATCGGAAGGAGAACGGCTTAAACGCAGACGAATCCGTTCCCGCGGATGCCGTCACTGCGTCCGGCAGCGGCCTTGACCCGCATATCAGTCTGCGCAACGCCCAACTTCAACTCCCGCGCGTCGCCAAAGCTCGCGCCATAAGCGAGGAGAAATTGCGCGAGTTGATTAAACAAAACACAGACGCCCGAGACCTCGGTCTTCTGGGAGATCCCGGCGTGAACGTGCTCACCTTGAATTGCGCGCTCGATTCCGTCGCTGCGAATCCATGAAACCTTTCAACATAATTTCTCCGACAGCCACGCAGTCGGCGAACGACAGCCATCGCACTGGCCGAACGAGAACAACGTACGTGGTGGTCTTCGTTCCCGTTTATATTGACAAGACATCGAACGTGACGGTGCGACCAACTACTCACGGCCCACTCGCGAAGTTCCGGCGCGTCTTCTTCAGACAAGATCGACATCTTCAGCCGTTCTGGACTTGGTTCATCGACAATCCACGTCCCGAATCCCTCAAATTAACGAACCGCGCTGATTCCTCGCCTCATTTATGAAACACATTTTTATTTTCTCGCTCGCGCTTTGTCTCGCCACGATCGCTGTGGCGGGCGAAACCGAAACAGCTTCGCCCACTCCGGCGCCTCGCTTCAAGATTTCCGGCTGGATCGATAGCGGCATCACTTTCAATCCGGACAGCCCGCAAAGTAATCAGAACTTCGGCCGGCTTTTTGATGATCGCGCGAACGAGCCGCTGCTGAACCAAGTCGTAATCAATTTTGAGCGCGCGCTCGTAGCGCAGCCCGGCGAATTCGATTGGGGCTTCAAATTGCAATTCATGTACGGAAGCGACGCGCGCTTCATTCATTCGCTTGGTCTGTTCGACCACACGTCGGCTACCTCGATCCTCCAGCCGGACTTGGTCGAAGGGTATCTCAACCTTCACTTTCCCATTATCAGCGAGGGCGGCCTCGACTTGAAGCTTGGCAAATTCGTCACCCTGGAAGGAGCGGAAACGATCGATCCGCGGACAAACTTCTTTTACTCGCACACCTACATTTTTAATTTTGGAATTCCGTTTAATCACACCGGCGCCTTGGCGACCTTTCACGCGACCAAATGGCTCGATGTAATGGCTGGCGTGACCCGTGGTGTTAATACGAGTGTTGAAGACAATAACGACTCGCTGGCGTTCCACGGAGGTATTGGTCTCAACTTCAACGAAGGTAAGATCGTCGTTGCTGCTTCCACGCATATCGGACCTGAAACACCGAACAACAATCACGATTTCCGCTATCTCAGCGACATAACAACGACGTGGAAAATCACCGATAAGCTTACGTCGATTACCGATCTCAATTATGCACTGGACGAGGTGAGCGATGCCCAGGCCTATGGCATTGCGCAATATTTTACCTATGCGATCAACAGTTGGTTAACTGCCGGAATACGCGGCGAAATCTTCCGGGATGACAAGGGTTTTTACGTGGTCTCGTTTGCCGATTACCATGACCCGATGCGCGCCTTGGAGGGCCAGCCGACCATCGATCCGCGGACGGTCGGTGGCGGGAAGACAACCTATGGGGCGATTACAGCCAGCGTAAACATCAAACCGCCGATGCCAAAGCCTCTGGCGGGTCTGGCGATCCGGCCCGAGATCCGATATGACTGCTCGCTTAACGACACGCGGCCGTTCAATAACTCAAGCGATCGCGACCAGTTTACCGCCGGAATTGACTTTATCGTAACCTTCTAGCCTAACGATTTATGCATAATCTTTTTCTCTTCATTGTGACGATGGGCATGTTTACGCTGCCGCTCGTTTCTATTTCGATTTTCGAGAGAGCTTCTGCTAGCAAGAACGCCAAACATCTAAATCGCGATTAATCGTCTCGGAGATTCGCGCTCACTTTTTCAAAACGGTCAGATGGCGTAAGATGCCGGACGTATGAGCGAGGTGGACCGGCCAAATCCGGATGAGATTCTCGCGCGTCTGAAGCGCGAAGAAGCGGCGTCTGCGCGCGGAAAGCTAAATATTTTTTTTGGAATGTCTCCCGGCGTCGGGAAGACCTACGCCATGCTGGAAGCGGCGCGCCAGAAACAAGCGCAAGGCTGCGAAGTGGTGATCGGCGTTGTCGAAACGCATGGCCGTAAAGAAACCGAAGCGTTGCTCGAAGGCATGCCGATTATGCCGCGCGCACAGCTTGAATATCGCGGCACAACGCTCAACGAGATGGATCTCGATGCCATTCTCGCCTGGCATCCCGGTCTCGCCGTCGTCGATGAATTGGCTCACACGAACGCCCCAGGGTCGCGTCACCCGAAACGGTATCAGGATGTGCTCGAGTTGCTCGATGCCGGCATCAGTGTTTACACCACGCTCAACGTCCAGCATGTCGCCAGCCGCAGCGACATCGTCCGGCAAATTAGCGGCGTATCTGTTCACGAAACCGTGCCCGATTCCGTTCTCGATCTTGCCGACGAAATCGTTCTTGTCGATCTTACGCCGGAACAACTGCGCTCGCGCCTCGCCGAAGGAAAAGTTTATCTCGGTGAACGCGCCGAATGGGCTGCGAAAAATTTCTTGCGCGAAAGCAACCTCACTGCGCTGCGCGAGATGGCGCTGCGTCTAGTCGCCGAACATGTCGACCGCGATCTGCGCGAGATCATGTCGGAAGAAAACATCGCAGGCCCGTGGAAAAGCGGCGATCGATTGCTTGTCGCGGTGAGCGCGAGTCCGTACTCGGAAAGGCTAATTCGTTATACGCGCCGGCTCGCAGCCTCGATGGAAGCTTCGTGGATCGTCGCCAACATCGAGAGACCGCGCCCGCTTTCGCAGGAAGAACAAACGCGTCTGACTCGTTACCTCGCCCTCGCGCGTCAGCTTGGCGCTGAAGTGATCTCTACACCGGGCAGCGATGTTGGCGAAACGCTGCTGCGCGTCGCGCGCCAACACAACGTCACACAAATCGTCATTGGCAAACCGCTCGGTGCTCGATGGACAAGCTTCTGGAAGCGCGATCCGGTGCGCTGGCTCATGCGTTACAGCGGCAACATCGACGTCCACATGATTCCATCCGAGGAATCTGCGCAGCCGCAGCGGGAAACTATCGAGCAACGCTTGGCGCGCGCGCCGTGGCGCGAGTTTAGTATCGCGATCGTTATCGCCGCAGCCGTGACCGTGCTCTGCTTGGCGATCTTCGATTACACTGGTTACTGGGCTGTCTCGCTTTTCTATTTACTTGCGGTGGTTCTCGCCGCGGCGCGGTTGCACCGATGGCCAACGCTTTTTCTCGCAGCGCTCAGCGCGTTGCTCTGGGATTTCCTGTTCATCCCGCCGCGCTTCACATTTTACATCGGCCAGTTTCAAGATGCACTGATGTTCGGCGTTTACTTTGTCGTTGCGCTGGTGGTTGGACATCTGGCCACGCAACTGCGGGACCGCGAACAGTCGGAACGCCGCCGGGAAGAACGCGCTACCGCGCTTTATCGTTTAACTCGCGCGCTGGCCGCAAGTCGCGATCTCGACGAAGCGATGCCGAAAGTTTTGACGTTGATCAAAAACGTTTTCCAGGCCGATGCGGCGGTTTGGCTGCGAGATGAAGGCGGTCTTTCCTGCCATCCGGCTGGCACGTTCACGCCCTCGAGCAAAGACGAAAGCGTCGCCGTGTGGGCGTTTCAAAAAAAACAGAGTGCCGGAAGATCCACTGACACACTTCCTGATGCTGAATCGTTGCATGTGCCGCTTGTGACGGGCGATCGCGCGGAAGGCGTGCTCACCGTCCGGCTCGCGTCTCTGCCGACCATCGAGCAACGCGAGTTGCTCGACGCTTTCGCCGCTCAGCTCGCCGTTTTTGTGAACAAAGAGCGAGCCTTGCATGAAAGCCGTAAGGCGCAGGTGGCACGTCAGTCCCAGAACCTTCAGAAAACGCTCTTCGATTCTGTCTCGCATGAATTGAAAACCCCGCTCGCCGCGATGACGGTCGCCTTGCAACAGCCGCAGCCTGATCGCGCGGAGCTGCAAGAAGCGGTGCGACGACTCACCCGCACAGTCGACCATCTTCTCGATGCGACGCGTTTGGAATCGGGTCTTCTGCAACCGGTTCGTGAATGGTGCGATCCCGGAGAACTTTTGCGCGAAGCGGTTGCGCTCGCCGGACTGAAGGAACATGCCGTGAAGATCAGCGTCGCGAAAGATTTGCCAGTCGTATTCGTTGACGCGCATTTGATTGAGCAAGCATTGGCCGCGTTGCTCTCCAACGCCGCGGCCCATGGAATAAGTAACCAGCGGATCGAAGCGAGCGTGGCCCGCGACGATTCCACGCTTGTTTTTTCCGTGGCCGATCACGGTCCTGGTCTTGCGCTCGGCGAAGAAAACAAAGTTTTCGAAAAATTTTATCGCGGTCCCGGTACACCTGCCGGCGGTCTCGGTCTCGGTCTTTCCATCGCGCGCCAATTAGTCGAAGCGCACTCCGGCCAGATCGTCGCGCAAAATCGAGCAGAAGGCGGTTCGCGTTTTTCCATTCGGCTTCCCATCGGTGAGCCGATGCAGCTTCCATCGGAAGCGACCGCATGAAACCGGTCGCGCTCATTATCGATGATGAAATTCAAATTCGCCGCCTTCTACGGGTCGTGCTCGAAGGTGAGAACTATCAAGTGCACGAAGCTGAGAGCGGCCAGCAAGGTTTAGTGGAGATCGCGAGTCGGCGTCCCGCCATCATCCTGCTCGATCTCGGCCTGCCCGATCTTGATGGCCTCGAGGTTTTGAAACGATTGCGCGAATGGAGCGAGGCACCGGTGCTCGTTCTTTCCGTGCGCGATGATGAACAAGGCAAGGTCGCCGCCCTAGATGCCGGCGCGGAAGATTATGTCACGAAACCGTTCAGCACGCCGGAATTGCTCGCACGTTTACGCGCCGCGCAACGTAAGACCCGGCCGGAAGAAGAAATCTCCCTTTTCCAGAGTGGCGACCTGATTGTCGATCTTACCGCGCGCGTGGTGACGCGCGCCGGTCATGAAATCAAACTGACCGCCACCGAATACGCGCTTCTGCGATTGTTCGTTAGGCACGCCGGTCGCGTTTTAACGCACCGGCAAATCCTGCGCGAAATCTGGGGGCCGAAATCCGAAGAACATCGCCAATATCTTCGTGTCTACGTCACACATCTGCGGCAAAAGATCGAAGCCGATTCGACAAGGCCTCGTCTCATCAAAACCGAGCCGGGAATCGGATACCGATTCGAAAGCGACGCAGCGACGAGCTGAAACAGTTCGTGCGGCGCCGCGGCCCCACTTCAGCAAGAGCGGGGATAGGACCTGGACCTTCTTTAATGATGCTGACGAGGTTAGCTGTCGGGCTAGAGCCATTAAATGCTCTCGATGCCGCGCATCGTTCGCCCCGATCCAAGTCAAGCCCTT